>VFSW01013663.1_pt1 | contig 11272 bp, 10 predicted proteins | sample 5358111 | NCBI WGS metagenome assembly VFSW01 (sample SAMN11554181, study PRJNA540505) | mine drainage metagenome | isolation source: sediment from site ElyBrook_90M | place: USA: Ely Copper Mine, Vershire, VT | collected 2017 | reverse complement strand
GAATACTGCAATAACACCGTATGATAGCCACCCACCATAAAATGGATTGTTATAAATCAACCAAAAATCAACGATGTATAAAAAGAAAATCAAAAACAGCCAATCCTTAGCGGGCTCCATCTGAGGAACATAGTTCACTATAATACAAATGAAGATAAGGTTACTTATAGCCTTAAAAATGTAATCAGCATAAGTCTGAGGAAACATAAGCTGATCATCAAACTTGAACATTTTGGCAGCATCTCCCCTCCTAACGCCCAAGTAAGCATACTGGAGGCCAAAGGCCAACAAAATAAAGCATGTTATCCTTGCGCTGACTCTCATGGATTCTTGTGCCCTGGAGGGTCAGGAGTAGGATTTGGAACACCACTGCTATCCAGCGTCTGAACCGGATTCTCCTTTTTGAATAGTTTTGCCCAGACTCTTTTTAAGAAATTGATCATATCCATTTAACGTTTTAATCCATTTTCTACGCCTTTTTCTCCTCTTCCATACAGAGAGGGAAAACATGCCAAGGAATGCTAAAACCGTCAGGAATATCTTCACATATTAAAAATACGGAATTCCCAACTTTTGTTTTGCAAAACCTTATTTATAGGCACTACTGAATTTTCGTCAGCTGCACCACATACCGATTACCCTTATCGGTCTCCAGATACAAAACTCCATTAACAACCAGAATCTTCGCTGGATTCTCCACCGTATAAACCGGAGCAGAGACACTTTTAATCCATTGGAAATACTCTGTTCTATAAACTTTTGACCAAATGTTATGCCCCTCACCCGCATACCATGTGTAAGAAAGATTGCTTTTCATTACAGGCTGAAGGATTTTAACCAATCCTTTATCAAGAGCAGGCTTCACGGTCGTATCTGCTTCACCGTGCCATAAATGCAATTTCAAATTCCCTTTGTAAGCAAGCGTGTCAGAAAGATTGGTTCCGCTTCCAAGAGCAGTGCTTCCGCAAACTGCACCCGCTGTCGTAAAGTATCCAGGCTGATTCCCATTATAGATATACGCAAGACGAATCGCGAGATGAACACCACGGCCACCAAGACTTAATCCAGTAACATGCTTTGGTAAATTTCCAGCGAGTAGATCAAGAATAGGGAAGATTGCATTTATCTCCGCAGAAGTCCAATCTGTTTTCTTAGGACTGAGTTGCTGCCAAACGATGATGTAAGGATACTCTGCAGTGTCACGCAACATTTTAGGCAACTCATTCCTGTATGGGCCATCGGGAGAATTAATGTCCGTACCCCGTTCACCCATGCCGCCCATGAAGTAAATAACACCCTCTATTGGCTTATGGGTTGGAGTTGCTACGTTATACTGGCCATCAGCCGAGTATTTCTTTGTTTCGATTCGCATCTGGCCATAACTGAATGACGAGATGATGGTGAGTAATAATAATAGTCTTTTCATTTTTTTGCTGTGTTTTTAAAATTGTCCCGCTAAAGCTGTCCCTAATGCCAATTGCCCTGTATGGTTTAGGTGAATATTATCAGCTTTTAACGGATAGCTATCTGTATCGATTAATTGACAATTTGTTTTAGCACTCACAACATTTGCTTGCGCTGTTCTGATCGTGCTTAGGTATGGCTGATCCACCGGATCCTCGTTTACGTTTATACGGCTGATAAAAAACTTTGCTTGGAATCTTGTAAATCCTATTTCAGATCTTAAATCATCTACAAACTGACCCAGATTAACCTCATAATTGCCTGCATCAGTTGAGTTTGTGCCATCCTGTTCGCCTTGATACCAGTCTATCCCAATTATGTTTGGCTTATTTGATGTGGACTGCATGACCCGCATCATCTGCCACCAGTTTTGTAATAAATAAACTGACTTCTTCCGACTATTATTATTTGTATCGGTGTCATCAGACATTGACCAATAGTTTAGCGTAGCACTTCGGGCCAAAGACGTTGCGCCAATTGCGAATTTCATCAGGTAAACAGAACCCCCGTGAGCGGTTATATAATCCTTTGTCATGGTCAATTCATGACCAAAGAAGTTTGTCGGATTGGTTGTTAATTCCTCTCCCAACATGTGGTTATTTGCAGCTACCGAAAGCGTATTGAATGCAGTCCCAACCGATAATGCCGTTGGAGTCCCGAACCACACATTACACCCAGTTAATGACCCGTTATATGGAGATGGTATGTTTGCGTCAGCAGCCCCACGCACTGCTCTACCTGCATCATTGGATTGTCCGCCACTTAAAATTGTTGGCAATGCTGTGTAACTTGACCATAGTGGAGTTGAAATAGCGTACCTGTCATTAAGATAAGTATTCACCTCATCCATGTCATCAATCGTCAGTAGCCTATTCCAAACTAATGTCTCATACCAATCAACATTAAGTCCGCGATACTGCGTACCTATCGATGTATTTATTAACCCGCTTCTATTTCTTGTTGATGGGGTCATGGTTGGTTGAATTACACCATTGACCCATGAAACAATACTCACCTTTCCAACAAAAGCCTGATAAACCGCTATCGTTCCGGCTTCTGATGTAGTATTAGCTGATCCACTGAATAGATAAATATTATTTGCGTTGCTGGCTTCATATCCATACCAAAACGTATCTGAAGGAGTTGTGCCAGTATGCCCAAAAAATCCACATGTCGCATTATTTGCCCTAAGTGCAACAGTAATTACCGTCATCGGGTAATTTTTAAGCGTTAGGTTTGAGTTTAGATATGCCGATGCATTTCCTGTAAACTTAGCCTTACTATTAACCCCTGTACCTGCAGTCATAGTTCCAGCTTGCTGCACCATGGGATGAGCGTTACTGCTTAAATCAGTTAATGAATAAGACCCTGAAGATCCTGTAAATGTATCAGCTCTCCACCATCCTGCAACATCATTTAAAACTGAGTAAGGACGCGGCACATAAGTTCCCATCGGAACAAGATTTTGTGCGTTTGCTGATATTAATGAAAATAACGATAATATTAAAATAATCCTTTTCATAAGCTATTTTTTAGCATCCAATTAGCACCGTTGCTTATTACTGTTCTAGCCCCTATAGTTGCCATCGTTAATGTTGTCGGTGTAGCTGTAACATTGACAAATGTTTGCGATGAAGTTGTACCTATTGTTATTGTTCCAGCACCTGAATTAACTATCACGTATTCACGCCCAGTAATTCCAACCGCTGTTGGTAATGTTACTTGGAAAGTCCCTGATGTACATTCAATCGTATAATCTGATATTGTAGCTGTATAATTTGCGGTTTTGGGAACATAAGCGAATGCGACAGATCCATTTACAGTAAGTTTAGAATTATCCGTTGTCGTACCTATCAAAAAGTCTTTAGTAGCTGAAACAAATCGTGCTGCCTCACCATTATTTGCATAAATAGAAGTAAAAAAAGAGGCCGCTGATGCTATCCTATGTTCTCCTGTGGACGTGTTTACCGTTAATCCAACACCTGTTGTGCCCATCGTCAACGTATTTGTGCCTGATGAGCTTAGGCCGACTGTTAATGACCTAGATCCATAAACCAAATCGCTGTTAGTTCCGGTTGTCGTTGATGAGGTTGCAACTAATACGCCGTTCGTAGTAAGCCCAGAAAGTCCACCTGCAGCAATCCATGAAGGTGCTACACCTAAACCGTTTGAACTTAATATATAGCCTGCGGTTCCAGGTGCAAGACGTGTTAAAGGAGCAACTCCACCAGATCCAGGGTCACCACCATACACAATATCCCCCCATGTTGTCATAGGGTTTGAAACTGTATAAAGAGAACTCCATGAAGCTGTACCAGTTCCAGATGTTGATATACACTCTTCACGCAATGTTGAATTCGCTGCCATAGCTTGAATTACATTACTTCCTGAACTTTGAACAGTTACTATACCAGTCGAATTATTTACTATTGTAAAAGTGTGGCCTAATGGCAAAGTTGAAACAACTGGTAATACTATAGTTTGAGTAGTCGTACCTGTAAAGAATTGTTTTGGAGCGCTTGAAACTGTTAGTGTAGTAGTTCCTGCCGCTGTCGCTGTTGATGCTTGAGCAGTTACAATGTTATTTATTAATGTATTCTGATTTGCATCTCTAAGCATTACACTGGAAGCTCCTGAGCTCGCTGTAACTCCTGTGCCGCCGTTGGCAACTGGTAAGGTTCCCGTAACTTTAGAGGTCAAATCAATAGAACCTGCAAGCATCGAGTTTGTTACCTTAGCCGCCCCTATTGTTGTTGTAATTGCTGTAGATCCTGTTCCTGAAATATCCCCAGACAGCGTTATACTTTGATTACCTGTTAAATAAGTTGAGTTATCATAGCTTATAGTTGTGCCTGTAGCCTTTACGAATCCAGTACCGTTTATTTGAGGTTGTTTATTATTAAAAGTTGTCCAATCTGTTGAAGATACAAATCCTTTAGTTGAACCGCTTGCTGACTGCCCATTAGTATAGTCAATTGATATGTTACCACTAGTTGCATCAAAGTCAGCCGCTGTAAAGCTTGCCGCGCCTTTTGTTGATCCGTCTGCCGCTGAATTTGCTATGCTTATAGTTCCAGTTGTAGTAATTGGCCCTCCTGATAGTGGTGAGGTTGTGACAATGTTTGTGACCGTACCTGTGCCGCCGGCAGCTGCCCATGATAAAGTTCCTGAGCCGTTATTAGTAAGAACACCTGAACCATTTGTTGGATTGATCAATAAAGACCCCGTAGATCCTGAATTTATAGCAAAGGCCGTTAGAATCCCTGTACCTGGTGTAAGCCCTGATACCGTTGTTCCAGATCCAGCGTAATAAGCTATCTGATTTATTGTTCCACTATTTACAGTGCCGGACCCGCTGCCTCCACTGGGTAAGAATATCTGAAAATTGGTACCATCATAAAAAACCCAATGAATACTATTAGCAGTAATATCTCCTGATGAGAGCGCAGAAGAAACATTCTTCTTTAAAGCAATTCCATTGATTGTAACAGCTCCGGTATTCCCATTAACAAACTTAATAAGAAACTGAGGCTTTTTACTATAATCAACGGTGTAACCAGGAGAGATTGTATAAGTATCCGTACCTGATGTGATCAATGTCTCAGACCGGTTCACCTTACTATCAATCAAATCCTGAATAATAGAAGTAACCACAGCCCGAGTTACGGACCCAGCGGCCGCAGCATCTCGAATTGTTGCATTGACTTTTGTGGTTGAAGCGGCATCAGTTTGTTGTCCATAAGAAACAAAGGATGCTAAGGAGAGAAATAAAATAATCAGTTTTTTCATAGTCTATTCGAAATAATCATCAAATGCAAAATCAAAATATCGCGTATCTGAACCATTAACCCAGAGATAACCTTTGTCTGTCTCTGCCAATTTAATAGTCGTATCCAGCCCAGCAAGATTAACCGGCTGAACGTATGTTGTAACCTCAGGAACCTTCACGATCACAGTCAGCCTACCCATTATTGAGCTCTCAGCATCATGTTCCTTATTGCTCGGATTCTGAATCTGAATACTTTCAATATGCCTATTCATTACAAACCCGGGAGCAAACCCTAATCGGATATACCGAGCATCCTCAATTATTGCCCGACACACTCCAAGCAATCTATGAAGCTTCCTGGTAGCCTTCGCGTCCCCGCCCATGGCTTTTGTACTCTTAGCATGAACATACGCATCAACAAAATACTTATATGTCCCATCGCTTTGTATGGAGGTCTGACCACCATAACTGCCTTCTGCCATGGTAACATTAATGGATGGCAACTCCGTTGAGTCGTAAGGGACAAATCTCTCTATCCAAGATTTAACCTTTAAATCAGGATCATATTGAATCTGAAACTGATTATCCAATTCATCTGTCAATATTCTTCCAAGTCGATCCCGAACTATCTCAAATGCCTGCGGCTGTATGGGCTTATCTATTACGCTCATTCGAGATCTCCCAGGATAAGTATTATTAATGAAAGCGTGTCATCTGTATTAACCTCACGAATAATGTAGTGACACAAAACACCATTCGAATCCAAAACATCAACCTTGTAATCTTTCAACAAACAAGCATTGTCAGCATCTCTGGTCACAAGGCCTGCAGCATTCCAGGTTGGTTCTGATATAGAAATATGAGCCTTGTTTGTGTTTACCATTTCACCCAGTGAATTAAACTTCTCTGTGATCCTGGCATGCATTCCATACTCCGAAATAGAGATCAAATCATCAGGTGAAATTATAGTGATAAGCTTAGTGAACCCGTTCGGATCACTCCTGTACCTCTGAACTGCTGACTTGGCCCTTTCTAACATTCCCATAAAAAAGAAAGCCTGTACGATCAAGCACAGGCTTTTATTTATTACTTAAACCAAAACCCAAATACCTATGCTGCCACCTGTGCGGTATAGATTGTGTCTACCGCCACAGGAATTGCTACCGGAGCTGATTGGATATCCATATCATGCTTAGCTTTTCTTGTATCCAAGAACTCCATCATCACATACTCGCCTTGTTGTGGCAATTGACCTGGTTCACCAATCAGCATTGGCACAGCAGCGTGTGCTAATCTGAATCTTGGTTGAGCAGGAATAATCGCAACCTTCTTATCGTTCCAATAAGGAACGGTAGTGAACGAGGTGATATTTCCACTTGAATCATAATTCGGTCTGTCATAGACTTGTGGATATGCCCACAATTGAACCTTATATGATCCGCAAGTCAGCGTTCCATGGTATGTTGCGCCTATCGCTGGTTTTGTACCAACCGGAGCAACTACAGAATCCAATGCCATATTGAACAGATTCTGTCTTGTCAAGAACGTGGTATTTTTCAAAAGATCTGTCAAAGCAGTTCTTCCAAGAATCGCATTATAAATCCAGTCTCCTGAACGACCTACTTCACGAATGAAGCGACAGCCAGTTTCAAGAGTGGCAAAAGGATCAACTGAACCTGTTGCCCAATAGTTACCAGCACCCAAATCAACAATTGAAGCTGTTTTACGACGGAAATCAATAGTTGTTGCATTCTTGAAGGTAAGGATACCATTTTCAAGAACCTGAGAGCACTGATATTCTTTTGCTCTTTCGATCTTATCACGAAGCGTACCAAGCTTATCGGCAGCTGTTACAAGCAATTGCTTGAATAATGGCACCTGAGCATTTCCCTGTGAACCAAGCACACGATCATAAAGATCAAGCTCAGTCATATCGAAATACTCACGGAAATAAGGAGGCTCGAAAATCTTCTCAGTGCTTTTTGAGAAGGTGTTTCTGTTACCCTCAGTCCCACGCTGAACATCAACAGCAATTTTTTCACCCATACGTTCAACCTCGATTGAGACTGTCTTCGTTGGCACTGTCTCCGTAGGGAAGAAAGAGCGCAAAAAGCCGGTAGGGTATTTTCTTTCCTGATAAACATCAATCAGGGTTTTCGTGAATACGCCCCTTATGTCTGCTGTTGAAATACTCATAGTATTATCGCGTTTTTAAAAATTATCCAAAAAATTAATTATCGTAATCTGTCATTTCGGTTGACTTTCTCAACAGAATACCAACTGAGTCTGCCTGGATTCTATCCCGGTAACGAACACCCTGAACAACAGTCTCAAGACTATCTCCATAAAGGAATATTACTTTATTCTCAGCAACATCTCCAGACACGCAAATTGCTATTTGCTGTGTTGCTCCAACAGCTAATGCGATAACATCCTGAGCAAGTATCCCTCTTGGGATCTGGCTTCCATCAGTAGCAGAAGCTAAACAAGGAGCCATAGCACCAGAAGATGCAATGCGACCCATTACAGTCCCCGCCAACAATGTCAGAGTGCTGTAGTTTGAGTTCTGAACATAATTATCGTTCTCATACCGGTTATTAAAGATGAATATCTTCGATACATCATAATCAGTAGTGATTTGCTGACCGGTATTTACTCTTATACTAGCTGAACTCATAGCTTGATCAATTTAAAATTTCTTTAAAAAATATCTTTATCAATTATCCTTGTAGGGAAACGAATGTCACACTCGAATTCTGCTTACCAAGACCAAGATCAACACGAACCTTTGCTTCTAAATCTGCAACCTCTTTTGCTTTCAGAGCCTCGGCTGTTGTTGCCAACTCAGCGGTATTAACCGCGCCAGCGTTATCTTCTTGTACAGCGGCAAGCTTAGCACCACTCAATACCTTTAACTGAAACTCAGCCATTTGAGTCTGAGTGATCTTCTCTCCAGAAGCAATCATTTTTTTCGAAGCATCAATATCCAGATGAGCGAAAACCATAATAGCCCCAACACGATCCTTTTCTTCTGCCACTCCGGTCTTATGACCATCAGCAACAGCCTGTGAGTATAGGTGAGGATATTTTTCTTTCAATTCTGCAAGAGTAGTCATAGCTGGTTGAGTTTGATTGTCTTCTACTTTATTTATTGCCTGAGCGGCCATTTTATAATCTTCGAATGATTTGCATTTGCTGAATGATTCCATTTTTGATGTTATTTCAGCACTTTTTGTTGACGTTATCTTATTGATTTTTGAAACAAGTCCTAATTTTTTAAGATCAGAAGCAGTTAACAAAATATCAATTCTTGACTCCATTGAAAAGACATCCTTTAAAGTAAGATTCTTTTCAGCGAATTGAGGAAGCGATTCAAGAACAGATACATCAACTTTTGCTCTAAGGGCTTTTTCAAGATCCTTATTTGTTTTCGCCAATGTTTCGCTGTAAATACTACCAGCAAAATCTGAACTTGATTCCATCCAAGATGGGTAAGCAGCACGATGCAGAACAGATTGTGTCATATCCATGCACTGTACTTTTTTACTGTCGATGAATAGAAGTGTAAAGAATCCCATTGAATGGGCCATTGCCTCAACATCAACCAAAGCTATCTGCTTTTCAATCTTTTGAATTTTGTTGATGATGCTCATCCCGTATTCAGGAGACCCACCCTCACAATTAATAATCAAATTCATTTCGGCTGAAGGGTCCTCCTGTGTGGCTTCGTTAATTTGATCTAAGAAATACATTGCGCTGTATTGCCAGATTGAACCGTATAGGAGAATATCTTTCGCCATTATGTTATCAAAAATTCATCATTAATCATCATAGACAAATTTTCTTCCACAATTCCCGGAATATTTATAGCTTTGATCTATGACAAAAAAGCACGTAAACAAAGAAGGAAAAGAGTCTCTGTACAACTATTCTGAAATCCGGATAAACGGAGTTAGTCCAGACTTACACATTCAATTAATCAACATTGCAAAACATTTAGGGATTCCATTCTCTTCCTGGATAAAGCCAAAGCTTCGCGAGATCGCTGATAGCTATCCTGATGATATGAAGAAACCGATAAAAAAGGAAGAGTAAATTATTTATCGGACACCCTCGAAGTCTGCTGAACTTCTGGCTCAGGTCTTAACCCGAGATCCTTGCTTGCCTGCAATTCGTCCGCATACTGTATCATATTGTGATCGCTATCGCCACCATTCAGTATTTCAGTTGCAGCCTCTACCGTAGTAAGAGGTATTGATTCTGCAGTTATTCCAAGCTTCAATCGCTCAGCCTGAACTTCTTTCGCAGGATCAATATTAGCCACAGGAGCACCCACCCAACGAGTATTTCTATATGCAGCTAAAGCCATAATATCCTTCTTATCAACTGCTAATAAGTAACCAGGAGCAGAGATGTTATTTTTTAAAATCTCAACCTCTAACCAGAAATCATAAATAGGCTGAAGAAACTGCACAGCAAAATCTTTTCTCTTAACAGAAAGAGTATGCTCCCAGTCTTTTACTGCAGCTCTTGAAGCTGAGTAATTTGAATCGTATTTTGACATTGCAACGTTTGGTGGTATTTCAATACACGCACAAACTATGTCGATATTTTTTTCAAGATAATCTTTATAATACAGTTGTGATTCGTTCGTTTTAAAAGGCTTTATTTCAGCTCCCTGTGGATTATTAACAATTTGTTTGTCCGTAGTGGCCATTACCTTACTTGCCAATTCCTCACCCATCTCAGTTGCCGGAAGGTCAGATCCGACAAAATTCTGATCTCTGGCATGAGCAACCCTTTCTGCCATCGGGAATTCCCCAGAGCTACCTAATTCGTGAACAATTTGATAAGCCAATTTTGCCTGCTCTTCAGCGCTGGATAATGTAGCTGTATCATAACGCTCAAGTGTTTTAAGCTTCTCTAAAACAGCCGTAAGAAGTGGTATACCTCTATGGTTGTCTAATCTGAATTTCAATCCATACACCAAGAAAGCCGTAAGCATACCTGATTTTTTACCACGAACAGGTACCCTCTCAACATCTAAGGAATTTGTTGGATTCAATGAATCAAACGGCTTTCTGACATAGTAAGCAACATGCTGTCCCCTGGCATCAATCTCAACACCATTAACAACACGGTTACCATTTGCGGTAATCATAGGGAACCATTCTGACCCAAATACAGGAGATAGAAGATGAGCTCCATCAACTAATTGAACCTTGACAACATTATCTATATAACGAAGGATTACAAGAACATCTCCTCCAATAATAGCATTTTTATATGCCGTGTTGGATAGCTGATTCAATGTCAGTTGACTTGAGTAATCAGACATTTTTGAGTCAGCGTAAACTTTAAACCTGGCCTCTACTGAATCAGAAAATGTCTTTAAATCAATCTTGCTATTGCCGATAACTTCTTTGATTGGCTCACTCTGGAGTTTTAATCCTCGGCCAATAACCCATGTGCAGAACTTATTCAGAACGGTTTGAGCAATCGGGCTCTCAATATATGCCTGCCATGATCTCAAGCTTAGGGCATAGTAATCCATCAAGTAATACTTGATAGGACCCATCTCGCCTAAATTCTTTTCACCATTAAAAGATCCGGCATAAAGCATTCGATATGTTCCACCTGTTGGAAAATATGCCTCAGATTTTGGAGCACCTGATTTGGTTTCTTCAATTGAATTTGACTTGCCAGATATCAATTCTGACATAAAAGCTCTTGCTGTTCCTAAAAATGAATTACCTGCTGCCATACGGATTCCTGAAATTTTTGCCATCTACTCCCCTAACAACTCTGCCATTAAGCCTATTTACATATCGTTGCTTAATAGCTTCGTAAGAATTAATTGCGGTTGCAATCTGGGCACTACTTCTGAAAACTTCCTTTATAATAGTCTGACCATCATTTAATTGATATTCAGAAACAGTATCTCCACCCCCAGCAATAAGTAAAGCAGAATCCTCCAAAGCTTGGATAACTAAATCAATAGCAGCTATTTTTGCCTTCATAGTTGTTTGAGACTGAATG
>VFSW01013662.1_pt1 | contig 11273 bp, 12 predicted proteins | sample 5358111 | NCBI WGS metagenome assembly VFSW01 (sample SAMN11554181, study PRJNA540505) | mine drainage metagenome | isolation source: sediment from site ElyBrook_90M | place: USA: Ely Copper Mine, Vershire, VT | collected 2017 | reverse complement strand
TCCCGCTGACGCAGGTCGCCCAACTGCGGGCTGATTCGCACGAGCTGCTGACGCGGGCGCGGGCCATCGAGAAAATCGCGCAGGAGCGGGCGGAGAAAGTGCTCGGCCAACTGCGCGGCGCGGTCAGCGAGGAAATCGTACTGCCGGTGGACATGTCGAAGGGCGTGGCGGGCGCTCTGCTGGCGCACGCGAGCGGCCTGAAAAAGCTGGCCGTGGCGCAGGCGGAAAATGCGGACCGGATCGAGAAATCCTACACGGCACGGGCGGCGAAGGAGACACGATGAGCAAGTTCAAGGAACTGGTGGAGAATCTGGACCGCGAAGGGCTCGATGAGCTGCGGCGGTCGGTAGTGGAGGAAGTGAATGAGCGGCGGCAGAAACACGCGATCAAGATCGAGCACATTCAACCGGGAATGAGCGAGGAAACGCGAATGGAAGCGCTTCAGGAAATCGCGCGCGTGCTGCGGGAGGACCAATGAGAGATCTACGAGCTTACTGGCAGGAGATCCGGGCGCTGGAAAAGAGCCTGCCGCAATTCGTCTGGCTGATGAGCCTGGACAGTCCGAAGCGGGGCATGGTGGGCGGACGCATGGCGGAGGTGGGCGCGGAGCAGGCTGCGCCGCTGCTGCACGCGGGCTCCCATCGCCGCGCGACGGACGAAGAGATCGACGCCCATCTGGCCAGGGAAAGCGACGCGCGGCGGCAAAGCTACTACGACGGGCTGAAGCGCAAAGGAATCGCGGTGGTGCCTATCGCGGAGAAGCCTTCAGCAGTTGATACGCGAGCATCAGCCAAGCGGCGATAAACGCCACGCCGCCGAATGGAGTGACCGCGCCGAGCATCTTCACGCCGCTGAGCGCCAGCACGTAGAGGCTGCCGGAAAACAGCACGATCCCGCCCAGCAGCAGGGCGGAAACGGAGGCTCCGGCGGATTCGGAAAGGGCCGCGGCGCGGGGGAGCGCGGCGACGAGCAGGAGGCCGAGGGCATGGACAAAGTGGTAAAAGACGGCCTTTTCCCAGATGCCCATGGAATAGGCGTCCAGGCGATCCTTCAACGCGTGCGCGCCGAAGGCTCCGAAGGCCACGCCCAGGGCCATGAGAATCGCGCCGGTGGCCGCCCAGATCATCTAAACCGCCGGAAGTTCCTTGACGATCTCGCCGACGAAGGATTTCGCGTCGCCGAACAGCATCAGCGTGCGGTCCATATAGTACAGCTCATTGTCGATGCCGGCGAAACCGGGGTTCATGCTGCGCTTGATCACCATGACGGTGTGCGCCTTATCGACGTCGAGAATCGGCATGCCGTAAATCGGGCTGGCCGTATCGTGGCGCGCGGCGGGATTCACCACGTCGTTTGCGCCGATCACCAGCGCCACGTCGGCTTCGGCGAAGTCCGGATTGATATCCTCCATCTCGTGCATCTTGTCGTAGGGGATGTCGGCTTCGGCGAGAAGGACGTTCATGTGGCCGGGCATGCGGCCGGCGACGGGGTGAATGGCGAACTGGACCTCGACGCCGCGCTTGGTCAATGCGTCGGTCAGTTCGCGAAGCTTGTGCTGCGCCTGCGCAACGGCCATGCCGTAGCCCGGGACGACGATCACCTTGCGCGCGCCGGCCATGATGGCGGCGGCGTCCTCGGCGGTGGCCGAATGGACGGGTTTGGTGGATGCCTGCGCGGACGTGGTCTGCTGCACCTGACCAAATGCTCCAAACAACACGTTGGTGAAGGAGCGGTTCATCGCCTTGCACATGATCACCGAGAGAATGAATCCGGAGGCGGCGTTCAGCGCGCCGGCAATGATCAGCAGGCGGTTGGAAAGCGCGAAGCCCATGGCAGCGCAGGCCGCTCCGGCATAGGAGTTCAGCAGCGCGATGACGGTGGGCATGTCGCCGCCGCCGATGGGAATAATCAGCAGCACGCCGAACAATAAGGAAAGGCCGGCGAAGGCGGGAAATACCCAGAATGGCGCGGGCTCGACGATCATCCATGCGCCCAGCGCGACGGCAAAGGCGAGCAGGACGAGATTGACGAAATTCTGGCCTTTATAGGTGATCGGCCGGGTAGGGACGATCTCCTGCAATTTGCCGAAGGCCATCAGGCTGGCGGTGAAGGTCAAATAGCCGAGCACGGTTTCAATGACCAGCGCCGCCATCACGAAACCAGTGGGAGTGGTGCGGTAGTACTCCGCTGTGCCGACGAGCGCTGCGGCCAGCGTGCCGAAGGCGTGCGAAAGGGCGGTCAACTGCGGCACGCTGGTCATCGGCATGAGGTAGGCAAGGGGCGCGCCGATGGCTGCTCCGATGAAAATACTGATCAGGATCCATTCCATGCTGACGACCTCGTGACGCAGCAGCGTCCCGATGACGGCGAACAGCATGCCGAATTGTCCGGCCCACACGCCCTGCCGCGCGGTGGCGGGAGAACTGAGCCATTTAATGGAGCCGATAATGGAGAGCGCGGCGACGATGTAGGCAATCTGCCAGATTTGTTCCATTTACTTTTCTTTTTTCCGGAACATCTTGAGCATCCGGTCCGTGATCAAAAATCCGCTGACGATATTGATGGTGGAGGCCACCACGGCCACGCATCCCAGCGTCTTGGTGAACGCGGTAGCGTCGCCGGAGCCGGCGACCAGAATCGCGCCGACCACGGAGATGGCGGAAATCGCGTTGGTGAGCGACATCAGCGGCGTGTGCAGCAGCGGCGAGACGCGCTGGACGAGCTGCAGCCCGAGGGGAACGGCCAGGATCAGCACATAAAGGCTCATCTCTGTTTCGGCGGTCATACGTTTACTCCGAGCAGTGCTTGAATTTTGGGATGGACGACCTCGCCGTTGGCGGCGATCAGGGATTCGCGCGTGATTTCGTCGCTGGTCGCGAGGTTCAACGCGCCGGCCTGCACCAGCTGTTTCAGCAGCGTGACGATATTGCGGGCGGACATCTGGCTGGCGTGAGAGGGAACCGTGGAGGGAAGATTCGCCGGGCCGAGGATGGTGACGCCGTGTTCGACCACGGTTTCGCCGCATTTGGTCAATTCGCAATTGCCGCCGCGTTCGGCCGCCAGATCGACGATCACCGAGCCGGGGGCCATGGCGCGCACCATCTCGGCGGAGATCAGCACCGGAGCCTTCTTTCCGGGCACGGCGGCGGTGGTGATCACCACATCCTGCTCCGCCATGAAGGTGGCCATCTGCTGGCGCTGGAGGCGCAGGGCTTCTTCATCGAGGGCCTTGGCATAGCCGCCCTCGCCTTCGGCTTTCGCGCCGCCTAAATTGATGTCGACGAACTTCGCACCGAGGCTTTCGATCTGTTCCCGCACGGCGGAGCGGACGTCGAATCCGCTGACGACCGAGCCGAGGCGGCGCGCCGTGGCGATGGCCTGCAGGCCGGCGACGCCCGCGCCGATGACCAGCACGCGCGCCGGCGGAATGGTGCCCGCCGCGGTGGTCATCATCGGGAACAGGCGAGGCAGCGAAGCGGCGGCCAGGATCACCGCTTTATATCCGGCGATGGAGGCCATGGACGACAGCGCGTCCATGCTTTGGGCGCGCGAAATGCGCGGGACCATCTCCATGGAGATCAACGTCGCTCCAGCGGCGGCGTATTTCGCCGCAATGTCGGGATTCGACAGCGGATCGCAGAAAGCGATACACGCGCGGCCTTTTAAGCCATCCGGCTGGGGCGCGCGAACCTGTAACAGAATCGACGCGTTGCCGCGAACTTCGTCCGCGGAGGCGACATGGGCGCCTTTGGCCGCGTAATCGGCATCGGGAAATCCAGCCTGGACGCCCGCGCCGGCTTCCACCCACACGTCCGCGCCGAGCTTTTGAAGCACGTCGAAAACTTTGGGAGTCAAGGCAACGCGGCGCTCATCGGGGAACGTCTCTTTCAAAACGCCAACGGTTAGTGCCAACGGGAAGGAACCTCTCTTCTAAGTAGACGTTTTCTGCTCATACAAGTTACCGAAACTCTTCCTGCAATCGCGCCAATTCAGCCGCGCCGGGGCATAATTCCTCGTACGGCGTCTTCATCAGGGCATGATCGGGCGAATTGCTCATTTCGTGCATATCCTGGACGTTTTCATCGAGGTACAGAAGGCCGGTGACGACCTCTCCGCGCGTTTGATGCACCTGCAAATATTCCACCACGCGGCGGCGATCCGTGGGGTCGTAATCGGCGGGCACGCGGCGAAAACGGACCACGCTGCCATCGTGCATCGTCACTGTGGTGGCTTTCCCCTGCCCGATGGTAGTAAGAATCTCAGAGGCGTGCGGGACGAAATCGGCTCCCGTCACATGACGCGCGTGCTGGCGGGTGTGCAGATAGCTTTTCGTCGATCCGGCGTGATCGTTGAACGTCACGCAGGGCGAGATGACATCGATCAGGGCGAAGCCTCGGTGCGATAGCCCTGCCTTTAGGATAGGGACTAACTGCTCCTTGTCGCCAGAGAAGCCGCGGGCGATAAAGGTCGCCCCGAGGCCCAGGCCGAGCGAAACCGGATCGATAGGCGACATGCGGTTGGCCTCGCCCTTTTTACTTTTCGAGCCGACGTCGGCGGAGGCGGAAAATTGCCCTTTCGTCAAGCCGTACACGCCGTTATTTTCGATGATGTACAGCATCTTGACGTTGCGGCGGATGGCGTGGCACATGTGACCGAGGCCGATGGAGAGCGAATCGCCGTCGCCGGAGATGCCGATATACGTCAACTCGCGGTTGGCGGCGTTGGCTCCGGTAGCGAAGGCAGCCATGCGTCCGTGGGCGGAGTTGAATCCGTGCGCGCCGTGGACGAAATACGTGGGCGTTTTGGAGGAGCAGCCAATGCCGCTCATTTTGGCCAGCATGTGCGGCGGCGTCGACAGTTCCCAAAGAGCGCGGATGATGGCGGCGGTGACGGAATCGTGCCCGCAGCCGGCGCACAGCGTCGACATTGCGCCTTCGTAGTCGCGGATGGTGAGGCCGAGCTCGTTCTTATGGAGACTCGGATGTACGGCGGCCGGTTTGGCGATGGATGGCATTTACTGGTTCCCCCACTGTTCAAGAATTCCGTCGATCACATTTTTCGCGCTGAGCGGGAATCCCCCGAAGGCGAGCACGCTGCGCAGTTTATCCTTGGACACGCCGGTTTCGAGCGTCAGCAGCGAGCGGAGCTGCGCGTCGCGATTCTGCTCGACGATAAAGTTGACCTCGTGCTCATTGAGGAACGCCTCCACTTCCTCGCTGAAGGGGAATCCGCGGATGCGCATGAAGTTGGCGCAGATGCCGTGCGAGGGCAGAAGATCGATGGCCTCTCGCACCGCCGGATCGCAGCCGCCGATGGTGACGATGCCGATGCGCGCTCCTTCGCGGCGTCCTATGACGGGCGCGGGCACGAAGTTCGCCGAGGCTTTGTGTTTACGGAGCAGCCGCTCCACCACCTCCTGATATTCGTCCGGCATTTCGGTGTAGCCGCCGAGCTTGTTATGCCCGGAGCCGCGGGTGAAGAACGCGCCCTTGGGATGGACGCCGGGCAGCGTGCGCGCCGCCACGTGATTTTCATCTTCGTTGGAGTACCGCAGGAACTTCGAGAGCTTCTCGATTTGCCCAAGATCGAGCACGCGGCCTCGGTCCGGGCGGTAGGAATCGTCCCAGGTGAGACGCGGGACCACCCAGTCATTCATACCGATGTCGAGATCGGTCAGCATGAAGACGGGGGTTTGAAAGCGCTCCGCCAGATCGAAGGATTTCACCGCAAACTCGAAGCATTCGGCCGGATTGGCCGGAAAAAGAAGGATGTGTTTGGTATCGCCGTGCGAGGCGTAGGCGCACAGCAGCAGATCGCCCTGCTGGGTGCGGGTGGGCATACCGGTGGAAGGGCCAACGCGCTGCACGTCGATCACGACGGCGGGAATTTCGGCGTAGTAGGCCAGGCCGAGCAACTCGTTCATCAGAGAAATGCCGGGGCCTGAGGTCGACGTGAACGCGCGCGCGCCGGCCCAGGACGCTCCAATCACCATGCCGATAGCGGCCAGTTCGTCCTCGGCCTGAATGATCAGGGCGTTGCTCTTGCCGGTTTCCGGATCGCGGCGATACTGCTCGCAGAAGCCGCGGAAGGCGTCCATCACGGAAGTGGACGGCGTGATGGGATACCAGCCGGCCACGGTCGCGCCGGCGTAGACGCAGCCGAGCGCCGCCGCGGTGTTGCCGTCAATCAAAATCTTGTCCGCGTTGGCGTCCATCTTTTCGAGAGAGAACGGCAGCGGGCAATCAAAGTGCTGTTTGGCGTAATCGCGGCCCAGATTCAGCGCCTTCAAGTTCGATTCGCGCAGGGCTTTTTTCTTGGCGAATTTTTCGTCGAGGAGCTGCTCCACGATCTGCTCGTCCACGCCGAGCGCGGCGATCAGCGCGCCCGCGTAGGCGATGTTTTTCATCAGAATGCGCTCGCGCGGGTCCTTGAAAAGATCGTTGCAGAGCCTGGCCAGCGGCACGCCCAGGTACGTGACGTCGTCGCGGATCAGGCTCTTGTCGAGCGGCCAGGAGGAATCGTAGAGCACATAGCCGCCCTCGCGGACTTCGGCCACATCGCGGGCGTAGGTCTGCGAGTTCATGGCGACCATCAGGTCATAATCGAGCGCGCGGGCGTTGTAGCCGTCCTTGCTCACGCGAATTTCATACCAGGTGGGCAGGCCCTGGATGTTCGACGGGAACAGATTCTTCCCCGACACGGGAATGCCCATGCGGAAAATCGCCTGCATCAGCAGCGCATTGGCGCTGGCCGATCCGGTGCCGTTGACATTGGCCAGCTTGACCGCGAAATCGTTTACGCGGGTACGTAGGAGCTGGTGCATGCCGCCCTCCCCGCGTATGGAATTTCCAGCTCAAACCGTTGCATGTCCCAGGCCGCGGTGGGACAGCGTTCCGCGCACAGTCCGCAGTGGACGCACAGGTCTTCGTCCTTGATCATGAGTCTTCCGGTTTGCGGCAGAGGCGGCGACGCGTACAGATCCTGCGTCAGATTCAGCGCAGGAGCCGTCAGGCGGGTGCGCAGTTCCTGCTCCGCGCCATCGCGCGTGATGGTCAGGCACTGCAGCGGGCAAACGTCCACGCAGGCATCGCATTCGATGCAGCGGGCGGCGGTAAATTCGGTCTCGACGTCGCAGTTCAGGCAGCGCTGCACTTCGCGCGCGGTCTGCTCGGGGTCGAAACCGAGTTCGACCTCGATATCGAGCTGGCGGAATCGCGCGGCCAGATCGATATGCTGCATTTTCTGGCGCGGCGCGGGGTTGTAGTCGTTGTGATAGCTCCACTCGCTCATGCCCATTTTCTGGCTGACGAGGTTCATGCCGTGCGCCGGGCGCTCCGTGACGGGCACGCCCTGGCAGTAATTGTCGATGGAGATGGCCGCCTGATGGCCGTGCTCCACGGCCCAAATGATGTTTTTCGGCCCGAATGCCGCGTCGCCGCCGAAGAAGACCCCCGGCAAAGTGGACATGAACGTCGCGTCGTCCACCACCGGCTGATCCCACTTATCGAACTTCGCGCCGAGGTCGCGCTCAAACCAGGGGAACGCGTTCTCCTGGCCGATGGCGAGAATCACGTCGTCGCACGGCAGGATCACGGTGTCGATGGTGCGCGAGGCTTTCGCCGCCGCGTCCCATTCCAGGCGCTCGAACTCCATGCCGGTGAGCTTGCCGTTTTCGATAACAAAACGCTTTGGCGCGTGATTGATGACGATGTCCACGCCCTCTTCTTCCGCGTCGTCAAGTTCCCACGGGGAGGCTTTGAAATAGGCTCGCGGACGGCGGGCCATCACCTTGACGCTTTTCGCGCCCAGGCGCTTCGAAGACCGGCAACAATCCATGGCGGTATTGCCGACGCCGATAATCAGCACGTTCTCGCCTACAGAACCAGTGTGGCCAAAGGCGATGGATTCCAGCCAGTCGATGCCGATGTGGATGCGATCGGTGTCGTGGCGGCCGGGAATCTCCAGTTCCTTGCCGCGAGGCGCGCCGCTGCCGATGAAAATGGCGTCGAACTTCTCGGCCAGCAGCGCTTTCATGCTGGTGACGGGCGTCTTATAGCGAATATCGACGCCCATATTAATGATGTTGGCGGTTTCCTCGTCGAGCACTTTCGCTGGCAGGCGGAAGGCGGGGATATTGGTGCGCATCAGGCCGCCGGGGCGGGCGTTCTGCTCGAAAATCACGACCTCATAGCCTTGCGGCATCAGGTCGTTGGCGACGGTCAGGGACGCGGGCCCCGCGCCGACGATGCCCACCCGCTTACCGTTCTTCTTTTTGGGGATGGGCGGCAGGCGATCCGCGATGTCTCCGCGGTGGTCCGCCGCCACGCGTTTTAAACGGCAGATAGCGACGGGCTTTCCGTCGAGGCGTCCGCGCCGGCAGGCGGGTTCGCAGGGGCGGTCGCACGTGCGCCCCAGGATGCCGGGGAACACGTTGGACTCGCGATTCAGCATGTAGGCGTCGGTAAAACGCCCCTGTGCGATCATTCGAATATATTCGGGAACGTTGGTGTGGGCCGGACAGGCCCACTGGCAGTCCACGACCTTGTGGTAATAAGACGGATCTGCTGTATTTGTGCGGTTCAAGACAGTGCTTCCTCTGCGATCAGCCGGCGGGGGCTATGCATACCGCCATTCATTGTAGCGACAATGTAACGATGCTTGCTCGACCGTGTTTTGACGCTCAACGGTCCGCGTTCCGCCCCAGCGGCCGTTCCTATCGCGACCGCATGGTGACGCTGCGGCGTCTGGCGCGCATGCTGCTCGATCATCAGGAGCAGATGGTGCGCGCCATTTCAGAGGATTTCAAGGGCCGCGCGCCGGAAGAGACGCTGGCGCTGGAGCTGGCGCCCACGCTCGGCGAGATTCGCGACGCGCGAAAGAATCTGAAACGCTGGATGGAGCCTCACGCGGTTCCCGTCGACTGGCGGTTCTGGCCCGCCCAGGCCCGGCTGGAGACGCAGCCCAAAGGCGTCGTCGGTATTCTGGGCGCCTGGAATTATCCGCTGTTTCTGACCGTAGGACCGGCCATCGGCGCGATCGCCGCGGGCAATCACGTGATGATCAAGCCCTCGGAACTTGCGCCGCGAACGGGCGCGCTGCTCGAGGAAATGATCGCGAAGACGTTTCCGGCGGAGTATCTTGCCGTGGTGAACGGCGGCGTCGACGTGGCGCAGGAGTTTTCGAGCCTGCCCTTCGATCACCTGCTCTATACCGGTTCGACGAGGGTCGGCAGGCTGGTGATGAAGGCCGCGGCGGAGAATCTGACGCCAGTGACGCTGGAGTTGGGCGGCAAAAGCCCGGCGCTGGTGCATCCGGATTATCCGTTGCAGACCGCGGCGGAACGCATTCTGATGGGCAAGCTGTATAACGCCGGGCAGACCTGCGTCGCGCCGGATTACGTGATGATTCCGCGCTCGCGCGGCGAGGATTTTTTGCGGCTCGCGGAAGCCGAGACCGCGCGGCTCTACCCGAAGCTGGTGGACAACGCCGATTACACCCGCATCATCGACGCGTCGCACTACCGGACGCTGAAGGGGCATCTGGACGACGCGATAGCGAACGGCGCGCGGGCGGTGGAGATCAATCCGGCGAAGGAATCTTGCGACGAAGCAAACCAGGTCTTTCCGCCGACGCTGCTGGTGGACGTGAATGACCGGATGTCCATCATGCGGGAGGAGATTTTCGGGCCGATTCTGCCGGTGGTGTTTTACGAAACGCTCGATGAGGCGATAAGGTATATCAACGCCCGGCCGCGGCCGCTGGCGCTGTATTATTTCGATCTAAAAAGCTCGCGTGTGAAGGACGTGTTGCGGCGCACCGTTGCAGGCGGCGTAACGGTGAACGACTGCATGTTCCACGTCGGCCAGAGCAGACTGCCGTTCGGAGGCATTGGGCCGAGCGGCATGGGCGAATACCATGGCGCTCACGGCTTCGAAACGTTTTCGAAGAAGAAGGGCGTGTTCCTGGAAAGCCGCTGGACGCCGCTGAGCCTGATCCGTCCGCCGTACGGGGCCCTGGCGCGGGGGATTTTGAAGTTCTTGGTGAAGTGACACCCGTCCCTACGGCTTCGGACAGGGAGGCGCGGGAAGTTTTGCCTGCGGCATCGGCACGGCGTGATTTTTCGGGTTGGCGGCGATGCCGGGGTCATTCGCGCCAGCGTGGGCTTCCAGCAGAGGAACCGAGCATAGCCCAAGCAGCGCCGTCACGTCGATGATCTTCGGCGCGGTGACTTTTGGCGCGATCAGAGCGTGAGGCCGCGAGTTCTGAAGATTCTGCACGTTCTGGAGATTCTGCACGACGTGCCAGACGCCGACGTTGGGAGACTGCGCCGGCTCCTGCGCCCGCAACGTGGCCGCGAACGCAAGACAAAACATCGAGGCGAGGATTAACTTCTTCATCGGACACCTCTCGACAAGAGTCTATCTCATTTCAGACGATTGGAGCGCCCCAGGGAGCAGCTAACGCCGGGCTTTCATGGGGACCGCCAGGCGTGAGACCCACCAGGGGATTCGTCAATGTATTCGTAGGGCGTGCGAACATGAAGGAAGGATTCCCGTGATGACCAGACGCGACCTCTTTCTTCTGCCGTTCGCCGCGATGCCCGTCCTGGCCGGCTCTCCGGGTGAGTTCTGGAACGAAAAGAAGCCGGAGGATTGGACGCCGGAGGAAGTGCGCGAGATGCTGACGCGGTCGCCGTGGGCGAAACCGGGTTCCGTCAGCGTGTTCGGCGGCGCGGGCGGAGGGTTGATCAATCCCAACGGAGCCACCAGTTGGGAAGGCAACATGACCGGCGTCGGGCGCGAGCGCACGAAGACGAAACAGAGCACTCCCTCCGACGACGCCGACCTTCGCTATAAGACGATCGTGCGCTGGGAGTCGGCGCTGCCGATTCGACTGGCGCTGAAAGCCAAGCCGGCCGACGGCCCGGAGGAGTTTTACAGGATCGCGGTGGTGGGAGACCTGGCCCTGGCCGATGCCGATGAGACCGATGAGGAACGGCAATCCCGGGTGGACATGCTGAAGGAGTACACCAAGCTCGATAAGAAGGGCGGAGCCATTCCACTGGCAAAAATCGAGCTGGTGAAAAAGGCGGGCACGGTTTTCTACTTCCCGCGCACGGATCCGGTCAAGGACGGGCAGGTGACGTTTCTCACCAAAATGGGTCCGGTGGAGGTGAAGTGCAAGTTCACCGTAAAGGACATGATGTTCCGCGGAAAGCTGGAATTGTAACCAGGTCCGAAAACGGCTAGTCTTGGCCCGCGCGCAGGGGCATA
>VFSW01013661.1_pt1 | contig 11273 bp, 13 predicted proteins | sample 5358111 | NCBI WGS metagenome assembly VFSW01 (sample SAMN11554181, study PRJNA540505) | mine drainage metagenome | isolation source: sediment from site ElyBrook_90M | place: USA: Ely Copper Mine, Vershire, VT | collected 2017 | reverse complement strand
AACAATTCCGTTATACTAGCGCGCCTCGCAGCATAACGCTCCCTTCGTCTAGTGGCCCAGGACACTGCCCTCTCAAGGCGGGAACACGAGTTCGAACCTCGTAGGGAGCACCAATTGGCTTTTGCAATCTTCCATGATTGCGCTCCTCTGGAATGATTTCGACAATCCGCAGTCCTCGAGCTGCTGGCCAGACCAGAAGCGGCCATCCATGGCCGCACTCTTCACAAGAGCGTTTCGTCCGCCTCCCTCACAGCTGAATCATCTCCATGACCTTTGTCGTCATCGACAACTGCATCAAGTGCAAGTACACCGATTGCGTTGAGGTCTGCCCGGTCGATGCCTTTCATGAGGGTCCCAACTTCCTGGTGATCGATCCGGACGAGTGCATCGACTGCACCCTGTGCGAGCCGGAGTGTCCGATCAACGCGATCTATCCGGAAGACGACGTACCCGCCGGCCAGGAAGCCTTGGTGGCGCTGAACGCCGAGCTGGCGAAAGCATGGCCGGTGATCACCGAGCGCAAGGACGGCCTGCCGGACGCCAAGGAGTGGGAAGGCAAGCCGGACAAGCTCGCCCTGCTGCAGCGCTGAGTCATCCCCGCGCCTCGCAAAAACGCCGCCCATCGAGGCGGCGTTTTCGTGTGGCGCGCTGGCGCAACGCGCGACCGGGTTTCAGCTGCCCAGGCTGGATTTCAGGCTGTCGATGACCTTGGCCACGGCGGCAGCGCTGCCTTCGGCACGCACTTCGCTGGAACTCGTGCCGCTGCCGTTGATGCTGATCTGCACCTGCTGCGGCGCACCCGCACTGGCGTGCTTGGCATGCTTGAACAGGCGGCTGAAGAAGCCCGCCTTCTTCGCCGGTGCCACACCAACGACGCTCAGCGTGTAACTGTGCGTCGCATCGTCATGGCTGACCAGCTGGCCGACGCTACCGCTCTGCAGCAGCTTGCCCACGCGCTGGTAGGTATTGTCCACGCTGTCGGCGAGCACGAAGCCATCGGCGATCTGGCCCGGAGCGACGCCGACATTGGCGGTGGCGCCGTTGGCGGTGGGCAGATTCGCGCCCGGCGGCGGAATCACCAGTGCGGCGCTGGTCGACGGTCGGTCCAGCCCCGGCGGAATTTCCAGCGGCGACTCCTGCTGGGCGGTGTTCCAGGCCTTGTGCGAGCGGAATATGCCGCAGCCGGAGAGCAGCAGGCCCGTGAGGGCCAGTGCCGGCACAACCACGAGGAGCGAAGTTTTCTTCATGTAGTGAGATTCCGTGTGTAAGTCAGGCAACCGTCAGCCGGTTGCAGTCGCCAAGGATGCCAGACTGGACAGCGCTTGGTGTAATCGGGCGCAATCCGGACCGTCGTTCAGTTCCACCAGCGGCAGCCGGACAGTCGCCCGGCCCAGGCCCAGAACCGGCAACCCGGCCTTGACCGCGATCGGGTTGGAGGCACAGTCGAGCGCCTGCAGCAGCGGTTCCAGCACGGCATGGCAGCGCGCCGTGCCGGCCCGATCAGCACCCGTAGCCGCGTCGCACAGCGCGCGAAACGCCTGCGGTACCAGGTTGGCCACCACCGAGATGGTGCCGCCCGCACCGGCCAGCATCGCCGCGCCCGCCGTTGCGTCGTCGCCGGAGAGATAGACGAAATCCGCGCGCGCAAGTTCCGCCAGCGCCGCGATGCGCTCGCGATCGCCGCGCGCTTCCTTGATGCCGATGATCGCCGGATGCTCGCGCAGCTCGGCCACGGTAGACGGCAGCAGGTCGCAGCCGGTGCGGCCCGGCACGTTGTACAGCAGCACCGGCAGCCCACCGTGCTCGGCCACGTCGAGGAAATGCCGCAGCAGCCCCTGCTGCGGCGGACGCACGTAGTACGGCACCACCACCAGTGCGGCATCCGCGCCCAGCGCGCGGGCACGGCGGGTCAGCGCGACAGTCTTGGCGGTACCCGCCTCGCCGGTGCCGGCGATCACCGGCACGCGACCGGCCACGCGCTCGACCGCATACGCCAGCAGCCGGTCGAATTCGTCATCTTCCAGCATGTGCGCTTCGCCGGTGGAACCGGCCACCACCAGCGCCTGCGTGCCGCCGGCCAGCTGGTAGTCGAGCAGCCGGCCGAAGGCGGGCAGATCAAGCGCGCCATCGGCGGCGAACGGGGTGGCCAGCGCGCAGATGCTTCCGCGAATGTTCAAGGCTCGATTCCGCTCCAGGGCAAGCCGCACATGTTACTTGCCGCCTCGCGCGACGGGCAAGTAAGCTCGATCGGAGTAATCTCACGTCTCCGCATCGCGCGGAGCGACGTCACAGGCAGGCCCATTTGAAACCCTCCACCGCCTCTACTCCCGCCACGGCGCGCTCGGGCAACGACAATCAGCTGCTGATCCAGGCGCTCACGCCCAGCAGCAAGTCGCCGCTGCTGGCGATCGCCAAGCGCATCGCCGACGCCGGTTGCAACCTGTCCGAATCGCGCGTATCGACGATCGGCACCGAGATCTCGCTGATGCTGCTGGCCAGCGGCGCGTGGGACGCACTGGCCAAGCTGGAAACCGCGCTGACCAAGCTGGGCCGCGACGAGAGCCTGCGGCTGGTGCACTACCGCACCGGCCCGCGCGAGAACAGCTCGCACCTGTTGCCGTATCTGGTGGAAGTGGTGGCGGCCGACCGGGCCGGCATCGTGGCGCGCATCGTGGAGTTCTTCAGCCAGCACGGCATCAGCGTGGAGCAGCTCAATTCGACGCGTTATCAGGCGATGCAGACCGGCGCCGAGATGTTCCAGGCCCAGTTCACCATCGGCGTACCCGCCGAGATCCACATTGCCGCGCTGCGCGACGACTTTCTGGAACTGTGCGACGGCCTGAATCTGGACGCGATCATGGATCCGGTGAAATTCTGAGGATGGCGCGAACGCCGGACCCTGACAAGGGCTGTTTTCCGCGGGTCGGCACGCGCTAGTCTGTAGGTGCACCCGCGAGGAACACTGCGTTGCAGTCAAGTTGCCGATTCCTGTTGAACCTTTCCTGCACGCCGGGCGCCGCAGGCGCCGTCTCCCCTTTTTCACTCCCTTCCACCCCCCTGCATGCGCGGCGTCCCATCGCAGCGCAGGAGTAGCCATGCCCGCAGTCGGCAAGAAGATTCCCGCCCTCAAGGGTCAGCTCGGCGACGGCTCGCCGATCCGGCTTGCCGACCTCAAGGGGCAATGGGTGGTGCTGTATTTCTACCCGAAAGACAGCACCCCGGGATGCACCACCGAGGCAGGCGATTTCCGCGACCTGCACACGCAGTTCCGCCAGCGCAACGCCCAGGTGCTGGGCGTGTCGCGCGATTCGCAGGCATCGCATGCCAGGTTTGCCGCGAAGCAGGAGCTGCCGTTTGCGCTGCTGGCGGACACCGACGAAACCTGGTGCCAGGCGTTCGACGTGATCCACGAAAAGCTGCTGTACGGCAAGCGCCACCTGGGCGTGGTGCGCAGCACTTTTCTGATCGATCCCGAAGGCCGGCTGGCGCAGGCATGGCGCGGCGTGAAGGTGCCCGGTCACGCCCAGGCGGTGCTCGACGCCATCCCCGCCACATGACCGCCACGCGGTTCGTCGACCCGCCTGCCGCCAAGCCGCACCCGCCAGCTGGGCCGGTCGCGCGCAGGCTCTCTCTTCCACCCACCAGCGAGGACTCTTCCGCATGACCGGAAGCAAGCGCATCTACGCTCTCGACACCAACGTCCTGCTGCATGACCCGACCTCGCTGTTCCGCTTCGAGGAACACGACGTCTTCATCCCGATGACCGTGCTGGAGGAGCTGGACGAAAAGAAGAAGGGCGCCTCGGAAGTCTCGCGCAACGGCCGCCAGGTCAGTCGCTTCCTCAACGAGCTGATCGAACGCGGCAAGCAGGACGATCTGCACGACGGGCTGGAGCTGAGCAACCCGCACGGCATCAAGCTCAAGCGCGCCGCCGCGGTGGGCCGGCTGTATTTCCAGCAGCGCAGCAGCCAGGGGCACGGCAAGGCGGACAACCAGATCCTGGCGTCGGTGGTCGAACTGCGCGACCAGCACCCCGACCGCGCGGTGATCCTGGTGACCAAGGACATCAACCTGCGGATCAAGGCGAGCATCGACGGCATCGTCGCCGAGGATTACGAGAACGACCGCGCGCTCGACGATTTCTCCCTGCTCTACACCGGCGCGGCCGAACTCACCGAGGACTTCTGGAACCGCCATCCGGAAGTGCGCTCGTGGACCGAGCGCGGGCGCACCTACTACCAGGTCGATCGCCACGACGACGAGGCCTGGCATCCGAACCAGTGCCTGTTCCTGCCCGGCGACAACAGCGTCGAGTTGCGCGTGCTGAAGCTGGACGAGGTCAGCGCCACGCTGGTGCTGCTGGACGATCACTCGCACGCCAACCACCACGTGTGGGGCATCGGCGCGCGCAACCGCGAGCAGAACTTCGCGCTCAACGCGCTGATGGACCCGGACATCGACTTCGTCACCCTGCTCGGCAACGCCGGCACCGGCAAGACCCTGCTGGCGCTGGCGGCCGGGCTGGCGCAGGTGATGGACCAGCAGCGCTACCGCGAGATCATCATGACCCGCGCGACGGTGTCGGTGGGCGAGGACATCGGCTTCCTGCCCGGCACCGAGGAGGAAAAGATGACGCCGTGGATGGGCGCGCTCACCGACAACCTGGAAGTGCTCGCCAACCCCGAGGACGGCGGCAGCTGGGGCCGTCAGGCCACCAACGACCTGCTCGCCTCGCGCATCAAGATCCGCTCGCTCAACTTCATGCGCGGGCGCACCTTCCTCAGCCGCTACCTGATCATCGACGAGGCGCAGAATCTCACCCCGAAGCAGATGAAAACCCTGATCACCCGCGCCGGCCCCGGCACCAAGATCGTCTGCCTCGGCAACGTCGAGCAGATCGACACGCCGTACCTCACCGAGACCACCTCGGGGCTGACCTACGCGGTCGACCGCTTCAAGCAGTGGGCGCATTCGGCGCACATCACGCTGCGCCGGGGCGAGCGTTCGCGGCTGGCCGACTTCGCGGCGGAGGCGCTCTGAGCCCATAGTGCAGATGGCAGAGCGATGCAGCGGCCGCTCTGCCATCGATCTGGAGCGAGCGAGTCTCGTTGCGTCCTGCCAAGCCTCACACCCGCCAATGGAATGCCATGTCTACCCAGTTGATCATGACTTTTTTCACGGTAGTGCTGTATGTGTGCATGGCACTGGCGCTGGCGGTCTCAGCCGTGCGCCTGATGTGGATTGCCGGTAGCTATCTGAAACAGAAGATGCGGCAATCGGGGTAAAGCCAAACTGCGTGCATGCGACTCTGTGAGCCCCGCTTCGTCGTGGCAAGAGTTCTGCACGCGTAGAATTACGGCCCACGACGGCTGCCCGAGTGTTTCCACCATCATGAGCCTGAGTCCCCGCCTCCTGTTGCTGATCGTGCTGGTGCTGTACGTGCTGTGCGCGCTGCTGGTGCACCTGCGTGGGCGTAGCCGGCTGCGCTTCGACCGTCAGCTGGTGGATCACTCCGCGCTGTTCGCGCCGTACAACCTGCTGATGTACGCGTTCTCGGCGGTGCCGGCGCGACCGATCCTCGACCGCCGCGGGTTTCCGCAGCTGGACCTGCTGCAGGCCAACTGGCAGGTCATCCGCGATGAGGCAACGCATCTGTTCGACGAGGGTCACATCCGCGCGGCCGAGAAGCACAACGACGCCAGCTTCAACAGCTTCTTCAAGCAGGGCTGGAAGCGCTTCTATCTGAAGTGGTACGGCGAGCCGCTGGCCTCGGCCGAGGCGCTGTGCCCGCAGACAGTGGCGCTGCTGCAGTCGATCCCCAGCGTGAAGGCGGCGATGTTCGCGCTGCTGCCGCCGGGCAGCAAGCTCAACCCGCACCGCGATCCGTTCGCCGGCTCGCTGCGCTACCACCTCGGCCTGATCACGCCGAACTCGCGCGACTGCCGCATCTTCGTCGACGGCGAGGAGCACGCCTGGGGCGACGGCAAGGACGTGGTGTTCGACGAGACCTACGTGCATTGGGCCGAGAACAAGAGCGGGCAGACGCGGGTGATCCTGTTTGCCGACGTGGAGCGCCCGCTGCGTTCGCGCTGGATGAGCGCGATCAATCACCGCGTGGGCGCGTTCATGGGCCGCATCACGGCCTCGCCGAACACCGATGCCGGGACGGAAAAAACCGGCTTCATCAATCGCCTGTTCGCGCTCAGCCAGCGCAAGCGCGGCTTCAGCCGGGCCTTCAAGCACCGCCACAAAAAGCTGTTCAAGGCCGCCAAATACCTCGGCATGCTGCTGCTGATGTGGCTGATCTTCCTGGCGCCGTGGCCGTTCTTCCGCTGAGCAACGCCGGCGTCGCCGTTTGTCGGCCGCACAAAAAAGCCGCGGCATCGACCGCGGCCTTTTTGTTGTACTCGGCGCGTCGCAGGCTCAGCCGCCGATGCGCCGGATGATCGCGTCGGCGAAGCCGGCCGTGTTGCCCCGGCCGCCGAGGTCGGGCGTGGCCTGCTCGCGATCGAACTCCATCGCGACGCGGATCGCCCGGCGCAGCTGCTCGCCCTTGGCCACCATGTCCAGGTGATCGAGCATGTCGGCAGCCGCCAGCAGCAGTGCGCACGGATTGGCGACGCCCTTGCCGGCGATGTCCGGCGCCGAGCCGTGCACCGCCTCGAAGATCGCCGCCTGCGTGCCGATGTTGTCGCCCGGCGCCAGCCCGAGGCCGCCGACCAGGCCCGCGCACAGATCGGACAGGATGTCGCCAAACAGGTTGGTGGTGACGATCACGTCGAACTGGTGCGGGTTCATCACCAGCTGCATGCAGGTGTTGTCCACGATCATCTCGCTGAACTCGATCTGCGGGTATTCCCTGGCGATTTCGCGCGCCACGTTGAGGAACAGGCCGGAGCTGGTCTTGAGAATGTTCGCCTTGTGCACCGCGGTGATCTTCTTGCGGCCCTTCTTCACCGCCAGCTCGAACGCGTAGCGCACGATGCGCGTGCTGCCCTTGCGGCTGTTGCGGATGATCGAGGTGGCCACCTCGCCGTCGTCGGACAGCGTCTGCCCCTCGGACAGGTAGGCGCCCTCGGTATTCTCGCGCACGGTGATGATGTCGATGTTCTCGTAGCGCGAGCGGGTGCCGGGAAAGCTGATCGCCGGGCGCACGTTCGCGTACAGGTCGAAATGCCGGCGCAGGGTCACGTTGACCGAGGTGAAGCCGCCGCCGATCGGCGTGGTCAGCGGCCCTTTCAGCGCCACCTTGTGCCGCGCGATCACGTCCAGCGTGGCGGCCGGCAGCAGCTCGCCGTGGCGCTCCAGCGCGACCATGCCGGCGTCGACCGGTTCGTAGGCCAGACCGCAGTCCAGCGCGTCGAGCACGCGCAGCGTGGCGGTCATGATCTCCGGGCCGATGCCATCGCCCGGGATCACGGCTATTGTCTTGCTCATGGGGAAACTCCTTGAACGGAAAACTTCACGCAGCGAGCGCGGCGGCACGGCAACCGCAGGCTGCAAACCGGTCAATTATCGCCGATGCAATCCCGCGCGAACAGCGCGAGACCCGCACAGCGGCTTGAAAATACTCGCACGCAGCGTGCCGTCAGCGTGCACGCGAAGCCTGCGTCGGGCGCTGCCGTCGGTTCAGACGTGGTCGCTGCAGCCGCTGGTCGCGCCGGCGGCGCCGGTCTCCAGCTGGTCGAGCAGATCCACCGCGCGACGCAGATGCGGGATCACGATCGAGCCGCCCACCACCAGCCCCACGCTGAACACCTCGAACAGCGCATCGCGCTCGACGCCGGCCTCCCTGCACTGGGCGATGTGGTAACTGATGCAGTCGTCGCAGCGCAGCACCAGCGAGGCCACCAGGCCCAGCATCTCCTTGGTTTTCACATCCAGCGCGCCGGCCTTGTAGGTCTGCGTGTCCAGCGCGAAGAAACGCCGCACCACCTGGTTGTCTTCGGCCAGGATGCGCTCGTTCATGCGCTGGCGGAACGCGCTGAATTCGGTCAGCCGATCGCTCATGCGGCCAGTTCCAGCAGCTGCGTCAGCTTGCCGCTGCGGTCGGCCGCAACCAGGTCGTCGAAACCGCCCACGTGCTGGTCGTTGACGAAGATCTGCGGCACCGTGCGGCGCCCGCCGCTGCGCGCCAGCATGGTGTCGCGCTGGGCCGCGTCGGTGTCGATGCGCAGCTCGACCCACTCCAGCCCGCGCGACTTCAGCAGGTTCTTGGCCGCCACGCAGTACGGGCATACGGCGGTGGAATAGACCTCGATCTTGGACATCACGACACTCCGCAAATTGAAAGACACGGCCGTCAGGTGGGGGCATCCAGCCGCCGCCACAAGCGCGCGCCGGCGGCCGTGAACGGTCACGGCGAAACACGGTCACAGTGGTATTGTGGCGTATCCGTAGCCTGCCGCATCGGGCATGCCGGCAATGCGCCGCGCAGACGGCTGTGCAACACGCTCAATCCAAGCTCGACCCACGCATGATGACGCCACCACGACGACTCGCACCGCGCCTGCTGACAGCCCTGATCGCCACCGCCATCGCGCTGGCAGCGGGCGCGCAGGAAGACATCCGGTTGCCCGATCTGGGCAGTTCGGCGAATGCGCTGATCTCGCCGCAGGAGGCGCAGGACTACGGCGCGTCCATGCTGCGCCAGATGCGCGCGCTGAACATGGTGGTGGATGACCCGCTGCTGGATGACTACATCAACGACCTCGGCTACCGGCTGGTCGCCGCCTGCGACAAGCCGAAAGAGCATTTCGCGTTCTTCATCGTGAAGGACCCGGAGATCAACGCCTTCGCCGCCCCCGGCGGCTACATCGCGGTGAACTCGGGGCTGATCACGATCACCCAGAACGAGAGCGAGCTGGCCGGCGTGATCGCCCACGAGATCGGCCACATCACGCAAAACCACCTGCAGCGCGCGTTCGAGGATTCCAAGAAGGATGCCCCGCTGATGGCGCTGGTGCTGCTCGGCGCCATCGTCGCCGGCGCCAGCAGTCGCAGCGGCGACGCGCCGATGGCCGTGCTCGCCGGCGGCCAGGGGCTGATCGCGCAGAAGTCGATCAATTTCACCCGCCACGATGAGATCGAGGCCGATCGCGTGGGCATCCAGACGCTGGCCAATGCCGGCTTCGACCCGAACGCGATGGCGGCGTTCTTCGAGCGCATGCAGGACATGATGAGCGCCAACGCCGGCGGCCGGGACGTGCCGGCGCTGCTGCAGACCCACCCGGTCACCACGCTGCGCATCAGCGACGCCAAGGCGCGCGCCGGGGCGCTGATCGCGGCACAGAAACTGCACCCGTCCGGCAACCTGCTGGACAAGCAGCTGTGGGAGCGGAGCACGGCGCCGATTCCGTTTGTGAAGGATCCCGCGGCGCTGGTCCATCCAGCCGTCGACGCCGATCACCTGGTCACCTGGGCACTGATGCGCGAGCGGGTGCGCGTGCTGGCCGGCGATGCCACCCAGGAGGCGACCTATTACGCCACCAACCTGCAGCATCAGCATGGCTTCGACACTCCGGCCCACCGTTACGGCTACGCGCTGGCGCTCACCCGCAGCGGCCGCGGAGCCTCCGCCATCGAACAGCTGCAGCCGCTGCTGAAGGCGCACCCGGACAACCTGATCGTGCAGCTGGCGCTGGCCGACGCCCGCCTGCAGGCCGGCCAGCGCGCTGCCGCGCTGGCGATCTACCGCAACCTCAACCATCAGTCGCCGCGCAACCGCGCGGTGGCACTGGCCTACGCCAAGGCACTCACCGTGGACGGTGACAAGACACAAGCCGCGCAGGCCGCAGACCTGCTGCGGCCGCTGCTGGATAAAACCGAGGAGCCGGAAATCTACAGCGCCTACGCGCGTGCCAGCGAGAAGGCGGGCGACAGCGTGCGCGCCGACGAGGCGTTTGCCGATGCCAGCTACTACTCCGGCCGCCCGTTCGACGCGCTGGAGCAACTCAAGCGGCTGCTCAAGCGCAGCGATCTGGACTACTACGCGCGGGTGCGCATTCAGGCGCGCATCACCGAATTGACCCCGCTGGTGCTGGAGCTGCAGAAGCGCAGGGTGAAAACTCCCGACAACCCCCGCACCGGCGGACAGCTGCGCGGCAGTGCCGACTGTGCCGGACGCGTGTGCTTCGGCCTCGGCGCCGGAGCTGTCGGGCCCGCCGACGCTGGCGGGCCGCCTTGGTGACGCCACGCTGTCACGCGTTGGACATCCCGCAGGCATGTCATCGACAGGTAACATTCATGCGTTGCAATACCACGGTCACAAGCCACCGGCAGAGCACGGCGTGCACAAACGCATCCTGATCGTTGAAGATGAAGCCTCGATCCGCGAGATGATCGCTTTCGCCCTGCGCAAGGCCGGCATGGACGCGATGCAGGCGGCCGATGCGCGCGCCGCCCAGCTGGCGATCGCCGAGCAGGTACCGGATCTGATCCTGCTCGACTGGATGCTGCCCGGCACCAGCGGGCTGGAGCTGGCGCGGCGACTGCGCAAGGAGGAGCTCAGCCGCGAGATCCCGATCATCATGCTGACCGCGCGCGGCGAGGAGATGGATCGCGTGAACGGGCTGGAGGCCGGCGTCGACGACTATGTGGTGAAACCCTTTTCCACGCGCGAACTGGTGGCGCGGATCAAGGCGGTGCTGCGCCGCAGCCAGGGCGACGACGGCTCCGGCATGGTCGAGCAGGGCGGCCTGCGCATCGACGGCCCGGCACACCGGGTGTTTGCCGGCGACGATGCCGTGCCGATCGGGCCGACCGAATACCGCCTGCTGTACTTTTTCATGACCCATCCGGAGCGCGTCTACTCGCGCACCCAGCTGCTCGACCACGTGTGGGGCGGCAGCGTGTACGTGGAGGAGCGCACCGTCGACGTGCACATCCGGCGGCTGCGCAAGACGCTGGAGCCGTGGCGGCTGGACGGCATGGTGCAGACCGTGCGCGGCACCGGCTACCGGTTCTCGCAAAGCGCCTGAGCCTGCCCGCCTGGCGTCACTGACACCCGCACAAAGCACCCGCGTGCGCTGCGAAAGCGCCGCCGGATGACGTAGGCTGGTCGTCCCACGGTTCGTGCCAGGTCACCCGATGTCGATCCCGTCTTCCTCATGGCGATTGCCCGTCCTGCTCGCCGCCGGCCTCGCCGCCGGCGCGCTGCTGGGCTGGCTGGCCGATCGCCACGTGGCCAGCGGTGTGGCGCTGGTCGCGATGGCGGAAATCGTCTTGCTGCTGACCCGAATCGGTCATCAGACCCGGCCCATCATGGCCGTACC
>VFSW01013660.1_pt1 | contig 11274 bp, 14 predicted proteins | sample 5358111 | NCBI WGS metagenome assembly VFSW01 (sample SAMN11554181, study PRJNA540505) | mine drainage metagenome | isolation source: sediment from site ElyBrook_90M | place: USA: Ely Copper Mine, Vershire, VT | collected 2017 | reverse complement strand
GGCGTGGGCACTGGCACTCCGGCTGTGGAGACCGCCGACGGTCCCTTCAATCCCGGACCACGGCGACCGCTGAGAATCCTTCCTCGATCGTCGGCGGCGTCAGCTTGGCTGCCATGCGCTCCAGCACGTCCTCCGGCACCACGCGCCGGCGTCCCCGGTTGCGCTCCCGGCAAACCTCCAGCGGCACGTCGAAGAAGATCGCTTCGACGGCACAGCCGTAAAGCTGGCCCATCTTCACATATGGACGCCGTTCCTTCACGGTGAGGTGTGTCGCGTCCAGATAGGTGACGGGCCTCAACAGCGCCAAGCGCCGCCGGAGCAGGTAGCGCAGCGTGGCGAACACTTCGCGGTGAATGCTCTGATCGGTCTCGTCGTCCGTCAGCAGCCCGCGCACGGCGTCCGAGGAGAGCCCCTTCACCCCCAGACGCTCCAGATACGTAGACTTGCCCGAGCCGGGCAAGCCGACCAGCAGGACTATTCGCGTACGTTTGGCGCCAGGCGTCATGCGAACCTCACACTCGCCGAAAGACCGCTTGCTGACGCGCGCGGCTCCGTAACCTGCTGTGGACCAGCGGCGCGTTTCCGAGCCGCGACCGTGAGGGAGCGGTCCCACTCAAGTCCTGCAACTACCTCAGGCGGCATGCGGTCCTCTACTCGCCGATGATTTTCACGAGCACTCGTTTCCTGCGGCGCCCGTCGAACTCACCGTAGAAAATCTGCTCCCAGGGGCCGAAATCGAGCTTCCCCTTGGAGACAGCCACCATCACCTCGCGCCCCATCACCGTGCGCTTCAGATGCGCGTCGGCATTGTCTTCGCCCGTGTCGTTGTGCTGGTACTGCGACACCGGTTCGTGCGGCGCCAGCTTCTCGAGGAACTTCTCGAAGTCCTGATGCAGGCCCCGCTCGTCGTCGTTGATAAAGACCGACGCGGTGATGTGCATCGCGTTCACCAGCAGCATGCCTTCCTGGACGCCGCTCTCGGCCAGGCAGGTCCTGACCTCGGGCGTGATGTTCACGAAACCCCGCCGGCGGGGAATCTCAAACCAGAGTTCTTTTCGGTAGCTCTTCATCCATGTATATTGTATGGGAGATGATGGTGGAAGATCGGAAAAGAAAAATCCCCCCCGTGGCGTTCATCGTCCTCGGCTTGGTGCTGGCCGTCGGGGGTGGCTTCTGGTATCTCCAAAAGCAAGCGCGAAACATCCAGCCCCCGCGATCGGTGCTGACCCCCGAGGCCAAAGCCTACGTGCGCAACCTCAAACTGAGCGGCGTGGAAATGAAGGCCGCCAAAGCCTACATGAACCAGATGCTCGTGGAGATCGTGGGTAAGATCACCAACGCCGGCGACCGGCGGCTCAAGAGCGTCGAGCTCAATTGCGTTTTTTATGACCCTTACGGACAGGTGGTTCTGCGCGAGCGCGTGCCCATCGTCCGCGAGCGTAGCGGGGGACTCGATCCCGGCAAGACCAAGGACTTCCGGCTGCCCTTCGACACCATCCCCGAGAGCTGGAACCAGACTATGCCCCAAATGGTGATCGCGCAGATCGTTTTCGAGTGAGCCCCAAGTGCCCCTGGACGAGGTGAAACGGGAGCTGGCCGCCCAGGGTGAGGTGCGGCTGAAAGTAAAAGTCACCCCGAAATCCGGCCGCAGCGAAATCGCCGGCTTCCTGGCCGATGGCACGCTCAAGGTGAAACTGCTGGCTGCCCCCGAAAGAGGCAAGGCCAACGACGAACTCCGCGCGCTTCTGGCAAAGCACCTGGGAGTCCGCCCGCGCCAGGTCGAAATCCTCACCGGCGAGACCTCGCCGTTCAAGCAGGTGCGCGTCTCTACTGCCTGAAAGCGCCCGAGCCACGGACCACGCCTTCCGCCTGCGTGCTAAACTGTAGGCCGACTATGGCCATCAGCAAGGATTTGCTCGATATCCTGGTGTGCCCGCTGTGTAAGGCGACCGTCGAGCTGAAGCAGGACGAAAGCGGCTTGAAGTGCGTCCAGTGCAAACGGGTGTATCCCATTCGGGACGACATCCCGGTCATGCTGGTCGACGAGGCCAGTATCGAAGAGTAGTCCTCTTTTCCTCTCGATGGGAAGCGTTCTTGAGAGAGTGCCCGCCGGTGCGCGGGTGGCGGTGATCCGCCTCCGCTCGATGGGAGATTGTATCCTGACCACGCCAGCGCTTGCGATCCTGAAACAGAGCCGCCCGGACCTCTCCATCGGCGTCGTCGTCGAAGACAGATTCGCCGCGCTGATGGAAGGGAACCCCGATGTCTCCACCGTCCTGCCGCCATTCATTCGGTCGCTACGGACGTTCGGTCCCCGCCTCTCGCTGAATCTGCACGGCGGCCCGCGCAGCCTGACGCTCACTCTGCTTTCCGGCGCTCATGAGACCGCCGGCTTTGCCCACTTCACGGCCTCCTTCGCTTACGGCGTCCGCATCCCCACCGCGCAGGAAATCCTCGGGGTCAGCCGTAAGGTGCATACCGCCGAGCACCTGGCCTCTGCCGTCTTCTACCTGGGAGTGCCCCCGCAAGAGATCCCCAGGGCCAGACTGTTCGCCCAACCGCCGCCGGAAGCAGCGCCCTACGCGGTCCTCCATCCGATGGCCACCGGAACTGGAAAAAACTGGCCCACCACGAAATTCTTGCAGGTTGCCCAGCACCTGGCAGGCTCACTGGGACTCCAACCCGTCTTCATCGGCGGCTCGGGCGAAGACCTGTCGCCCTTCGAAGGTTTCCGAACCCTGGCCGGTGCGCCGCTCGCCGACCTGAAGTCCGTGATGTCGGGAGCTTCCTTGTTCGTCGGCAACGATTCCGGACCGGCTCACATGGCCGCCGCCTTCGGCATACCCGTGGTGGTGATCTTCGGTAACTCCGACCCGCTCGTATGGGCGCCTTGGAGAACCTCCTCCCAAACCATCGTGGCGCAGGGACCCATCGAAAAGATTGCTGTCGAGGAGGTTCTGGCCGCCGTCCATCAATTGAAGGTGGCGGCATGAAAGAACTCGTCCGGTTACTGCGCTACGTCCGCCGCTACGTGCCGGCGCTGCTCGTTTCCATCGCCCTCATGGCCGGCGTAGGCGCCGCCCAAGGTCTGGTACCAGTCTTACTGGGAGTCGTCTTCGATCGCGTCCTGAATCCCGCGGCGAGCGATGCCCCCGTCGCTTTGTTCACGCTGCCCTTCACCAAGTTAACGCTCACGCTCAACGAATTCGTCCCCGCGTGGATCCACAACGTCTGGACCATGATCGCCGCCACCATCCTCGTGGTTTTCCTGTTGCGGGGGCTGTTCGACTACCTGGGCACCTATCTCATCAACCGCGTCGGGCTCTCCGTCGTCACCGACCTCCGTCAGACGGTCTTCGACAAGGTGATGCGCCACGGCGCGGAATTTTTTGAGAACCACTCCACCGGACGATTGATGTCCTCCATCATGAACGACATCGACAAGATCCAGGTGGCCACCTCCCACATCCTGGCCGACATGCTGCGGCAGTTCTTCATGGCCGTTGGGCTGCTCCTCGTGTTGTTGGACAAGGATTGGCGGCTGGCGGCGGCGAGTCTGACCGTGCTGCCCTTCGTGTTGGTCCCCACGGCGCGCATCGGCAAGCGCATCCGGCGCAGCACCCGCCGGGCCCAGGACGACATGGCCGAAGTGAACCAGATCCTCCAGGAGGCACTTAGCGGGCACCAGGTGGTGCGGGCATTCGGGGCCGAGGAGTACGAGTCGCGCCGCTTCCACATCGCCTCCACCCGGCTGCGCTCGAGCACTTTGCGGTACGTCGCCCAGCAGGCCTTGGCCTCCCCGCTGATCGAGTTCTTCGGCGCCATCACCATCGTGGGCTTGATTACCTATGCCCGGAGCCAGATTTTGGCGGGGCATATGAAGTTGGGCGACTTCACCAGCTTTGTCTTCGCCCTGCTGCTGCTTTACGAGCCGGTCAAGCGCCTCACCGGGATCCATAACATTTTCCAGCAGGCGCTCGGCTCCACCCAGCGCGTTTTCGAGTACCTGGACCGGCCCGAGGCTATCCAGGAGAAACCCACAGCCATCCCGCTGAAACGATTCGCGAAGGCCATCGTCTTCAGCGGCGTCGGATTCCACTACCCGAGTGCTTTCAATGGGTTCGCGCTCCAGAACATCGACTTGGAGGTGAAGGCCGGCCAGGTGGTGGCTCTGGTGGGACCGAGTGGCGCCGGCAAGACCACTCTGGTTCAACTTCTCCCGCGGTTCTACGACGTGACGAGCGGCGCAATCCTGATCGATGGCCACGATGTCAGGGACCTGAAAATGGCGTCCCTGCGCCGCAAGATCAGCGTCGTTCCGCAAGAGACCTTCCTGTTTAACGACACAGTGGCCAACAATATCCGCTACGGCAATGAGGATGTCGGCAGCCGTGCCATCCACGAAGCGGCCCGCAACGCGCTCTGCGAGGAGTTTATTCTCCAGATGCCCCACGGCTACGACACCGTGGTCGGTGAACGCGGCCTGAAGCTCAGCGGCGGCCAGCGGCAGCGCATCGCCATCGCGCGGGCTCTCCTCGAAAATGCGCCCATCCTCATCCTGGACGAGGCTACCTCGCATCTGGACTCCGAATCGGAAATCCTCGTCCAGCGAGCCTTGGCCAACCTGATGGCCGGACGCACCGTCATCGTGATCGCGCACCGGCTTTCCACTATCCGGCGGGCGGACCAGATCGCGGTCTTGAGCGACGGACGAATTGCCGAGTTAGGCCGCCATGACGAACTGGCCGGCGCCGGCGGCATCTATCAGAGGCTTTATGAATTGCAGTTCCTGGAGGCGGGCCAGTCCCGCGACTTATGAAGACTCGTAGCATGACGGGCTTCGCCCGTGTCAAAAAATCCTCGGGCGCCGGAGAGGTCGTGCTCACCGTGAAGAGCGTGAACCACCGCGGCCTCGACATCCACTTCCAAATGTCCGACGAATTGGATGTCTTCGAGAACGCTCTCCGGTCAGCCTTGAAGCGCCACGTCTTGCGCGGGCATTTTCAGGTGCGCGTCGTATTCACGCGGTCGCAGGCGGCCGTCCCAGCCTTGAACCGCGGCCTCTTGGAGGCCTATTTCGGGGCCTTCCGCCAGGCCGCCTCCGAGACGGGCATCGCCGGCGAACCCGACCTCAACACCGCGCTGGCGCTGCCCGGCATGTTCCGCGAGACCGGCGGCGAGCAGCCGGAGGAAGCTGCCGAACAGTTCCTCGTCTCCGCCCTGGAAGAGGCCGCTCTGTCGTTGAACGCGTTTCGAGAGAGGGAAGGTAAGGAACTCGCGGCCGAACTGACTGCCCGCGCCTCGGCCATCCGGGAAGCGGCTTCGCGCTTGCAAGAACTCCGCTCCCAAGCTGCGCCGGCATTCAAGGCCCGCCTCTCCGAGCGCTTGGCCGAACTGCTCGGCGGAACCTCCGTTGAACCGCAGCGCCTGGCGCAGGAAGCCGCCCTGCTCGCCGACCGTAGCGACATCAGCGAGGAGATCACCCGACTCAGGGTCCACACATCCCAGTTGGAGGCGCTTCTCGCCACCGGCGGCGAAATCGGCAAGAAACTGGATTTCCTCCTCCAGGAGATGGGCCGCGAGGCAAACACCATCCTCTCGAAAACCAGCGGAGCGGGCGATCTGGGCCTGGTCATGACGGAGGTTGGGTTGGCAGTAAAAGCCGAAATCGAGAAAATCAGGGAACAGGCGCTGAACTTGGAATGAGCATCGTATTCATCATCTCCGCACCCTCCGGATCCGGAAAGTCCACACTCGTCAATGGACTGCTGAAAAGCGACCCCGCACTTGTGTTTTCAATCTCCTACACCACCCGCGCCCCCCGCGGTGCCGAGCGCCCCGGCGAGAATTATTACTACATCAGTAGAGACGAATTCGAAGCCCGCATCGCCCGCGATGAATTCCTGGAATACGCCGAGGTTTTCGGAAACTACTACGGTACTCACTCGAGCGTCCTCGAAGGGGCCCGGGCAAAAGGGGCCGACCTGGTACTCGACATAGATGTGCAAGGTGCGCGACAATTGAAGAGTCGAATTCCGGATGCGGTCAGCATCTTTATTCTTGCGCCATCCCGCGCCATTCTGGAACAGCGGCTGCGCGATCGGTCGGAAGATCCGGAAGTGGTGATCGAGCGTCGCTTGCGTGAAGCAGCGGAGGAGATCCGCAACTGGACCGCCTACGACTACATTGTGGTGAACCGGGATGTGCAAGTCTCGGTGGACGCGCTGACTTCGATCGTCAAAGCGGAGCGGGTTCGCAGAGGTCGCATGGAAGGGGCCATCCGTCCGATTTTGGCCACGTTTGAGTGAAGGACAAAGTCTAGTTTTCGCAGGCCTTATGGTTGATACACTGCCGAGAAACACCAGCTCGTACACGATCCCGGACGACGAGGAACACAGCACCTACCGCTGGATCATCGTCGCCGCCAAGCGTGCGCGCCAGCTCCAGGCCGGCGCCCGGCCAATCCTGCCGACCACCGCGAAGAAGTTCACGGTAATCGCCATGGAAGAAGTCCGGCGTGGCCTCGTCAAGTGGGAGGATCCCGAAGCCCTCCCCGCCGAGGAGCTGCAGGAAGAGGTCTGAGCCATGCGCGTGGCGCTCGGTGTCGGAGGCGGCATCGCCGCCTACAAGTCAGCCGAGCTGGCCCGCGCCCTGGCCGGGCGTGACGTTCAGGTCCAGGTGGTGATGACCGCGGCAGCCCGGCAGTTCGTGCAGCCGCTCACCTTCGCAGCGCTCACCGGCCGCAAGGTCATCACGGATCTGTTTCCCGCGTCGGACACAGGCGAATCTCTCTCGAGCGCCGTCGAGCACATCGGCGTCGCGCAAGCCAACGACGTCCTGGTGGTTGCCCCCGCCACTGCCGATCTGATGGCGAAGTTCGCGCACGGCCTGGCGGACGATTTCCTGAGCACCCTGTACCTCGCGTTCACCGGCCCGGTGGTGCTGGCCCCCGCCATGAACGACAACATGTGGCGCCATCCCGCTACACAGGCGAACCTGCAGGTTCTGCGCCAGCGTGGCCACGTCATCGTAGGGCCTGACGAAGGGGCCTTGGCTTGCGGTACCGTCGGCCCCGGCCGCATGTCCGAGCCGGAGGCGATCGCGGATGCCGTTCTGGCCGTCCTCAACATACGCAGGGACCTGGAAGGCGAGACCGTGCTCATCACCGCCGGCCCGACCCAGGAACCCCTCGACCCGGTCCGCTACATCTCCAACCGGTCGAGCGGCAAGATGGGATATGCGCTCGCCGAGGCCGCCGCCGCGCGTGGGGCGCGTGTACTGCTGGTCTCTGGCCCTGTCCATATTCCCGAGCCGCCGGGCGTTGCCGTCACCCGGGTCCGCACCGCTCACGAGATGCGGGAGGCGGTCTTCGCGAATCTGGAGCCGGCCACCATCGTGATCAAGGCCGCCGCTGTGGCCGACTACCACGTCGCCAGCGTGCCCCGGCAAAAACTGAAAAAAACCGCCGCGCGGATCTCGCTGGAACTGGACCCCACGCCGGACATCCTGGCCGAGCTCGGCAGCCGGAAAGGCGACCGCCTCTTAATTGGATTCGCCGCGGAAACGGAAAATCTCCGCCAGGAGGCCCGCCGCAAGCTGCAGTCCAAGAACTGCGACATGATCGCGGGCAACCTAGTGGGTCAGGAGGGTACGGGCTTCGAGTCCGACAGCAACGAAGTGGTTTTGGCTCTCGCCACAGGCGCGGTGATCGCCCTCCCCAGAGCCACCAAACGAGAGATCGCGGACCGCATTTTCGACGAGGCGCTTAAGCTAAGGCTCGCCCTTCACGCTGCCCAATGAACCGCGAGCTGCTCCAACAGGTTCTCTCCTACTACCAGGACCTCGGAATTCAAACCCTCTATCGCCGCACTATGCCCGCTGCCGAATCGCCCGCACCCGCATCCGAGCCGCGCGCGTTAGCAGGCGGTCTTGTCGCCTCCCTCGCCCTCATCCGCGAAGACATCGGCGATTGCACCCGCTGCCGCCTGCACGAGCGCCGCTCTAAAATCGTTTTCGGCTCGGGCAACCAGCAGGCAAAGCTGGTCGTCGTGGGCGAAGGCCCCGGCGCCGACGAAGATGCGCAGGGTCTCCCCTTCGTGGGCCGGGCCGGCCAGTTGCTCACGCAGATGATCGAAGGCACCGCGCACAAGGAGGGCATCCCCATCAAACGGGAGGACGTCTACATCTGCAACGTCGTCAAGTGCCGTCCGCCCGAGAACCGCACGCCGTTACCCGACGAGATGGAGATCTGCGGCCAGTTCCTGAGCCGGCAGTTGCTCGCCATTGCGCCCAAGGCAATCTGTGTACTGGGCGCCACCGCGGCCAAGGCCCTGCTCGACAGAAAGGAAGGCGTCACCAAGCTGCGCGGCAATTGGTACCGCTGGCATGACATCCCCGTGATGGTTTCCTATCATCCCTCCTACCTGCTGCGCCCCTACAATCAGTCGGCCAAGCGGGAGGCCTGGGAAGACCTCAAGAAAGTCCTCCACTATGTCTACGACTGAGCGCGGGCGCGGTTCCTTCATCACCTTCGAAGGCATGGACGGCTGTGGCAAGACCACGCAAATGACGCTGCTCGCCCGGAAACTCCGCGAGGCGGGGTACGGCGTCCTGGAAAGCTATGAGCCGGGCGGCACCCCCATCGGAACCCAGGTCCGGCGCATCCTGCTCGACGCAGCCAACCAGGAGCTCTGCCCAACCGCCGAACTCCTCCTGTATTTCGCCTGCCGCGCGCAGAACGTGGAGCAGTCGATCCTGCCCGCTCTCAGCGACGGCAAGATCGTCCTCTCGGATCGCTTCACCGATTCGACCCTGGCCTACCAGGGCGTTGGCCGCGGGCTCGGAAAGGAAGTCGTCCTCGCGCTCGACGCGATCGCCTGTCGCGGCTTGGTCCCCCATCTGACCGTGCTGATCGATATCGACCTAGAGACCAGCCTCAGCCGGGCGCATTCGCGCAACCGCGAGTTGAGCGGGAAAAGCGGCTTCGCCGAGACCCGCATGGACGATCAAGCCGTCGAGTTTCACCGCCGGGTACACGACGCCTACGCGGAGCTGGCAGCCGGAGAGCCCCGCCGTTTCGCGGTCATCGACGGCCGGCGGGATATTGAAACGGTGTTCAACGACGTGTGGAGTGCCGTGGCCCCGCGCATAGGGAGCCCAAATGTCTAGGTGCTTCCACCTGCATTCTGTGTTCTGTGTTCTGAATTCTGAATTCTTCTTTCCCAGTCATGTTTAAAGACTTCCACGGCAACCAGCGAACCACGCGTGCGCTCACCCGCATGGTAGAGCAGGAGCGCATTCCGCAGACATTGCTACTGGCCGGGCCGCAGGGTGTCGGCAAGGCCACGCTGGCCCGGCGGCTGGCCGCCGCGCTCATCGGGGACGCGGAAAAGATCGAACGGGACGACTTGAGCCTGCCGCACAACGTCTCCGTGATGGAAGAACGTGAGAAGTGGCCCTCCGAGCGCCGCGCCGAAGATCCCCTGCTGTTCGCCTCCCAACTGGACTTCGTCACCTTCCCCCCCGACGGTCCGCTGCGCCAGATCTCGATTCAGCAGATGCGCCTTTTGAAGGATCGCGCGCGGTTCAGACCCCAGCGCGGCAGCCGCCGCGTCTTCCTCATCGATCATCTGGACCGCGCCAACGAGCAGGCGGCCAACTCGCTCTTAAAAACCCTGGAAGAGCCGCCCGATCACCTCATCCTGGTTCTCACCGCGGAAAATGCCCAGGATCTCCTGCCCACCATCCGCTCCCGCGCCGTCCAGCTTCACCTTGGCCCTCTTTCCGCGGCTGAGATGGCCTCCTTCGTCGGCCCTCTTGGGCTCGATCAGGCCGAGCGGCGCATCCGGCTGGCGGCGGGAAGCCCTGGCCGGGCGGTCTCACTGGATCTCGAAGACTACGACCGCCGCAAGACCGCCATGCTCGCGCTGCTCCAAGCGGCGTCCGGTGCGACGGCCTTCGCCGCCTGGCTGGAGCATGCCGATGCCGTGGCGGCGGCGCGCGAAGAGAAGCTCGAATCGTACCTCTCGGTACTGTACGGACTACTGCAGGATTTGCTGGCCGTGCAGCAGTCGAGCGGGAACCTGCGCAACCTGGAACTGGCTGAGGAACTGACCAGGATCGCCCAGCGCGTGTCTTTTCAATGGGTTCGCGCAGCCGTCCGCAAGGTGGACGAACTGGTCTCATTGCTCCGGCGGAATATACAAAAAAGCATAGCCCTCGATGCCCTGATCCTCGACCTGCGGGCTTCGATGAAAATCGCGTGACAGGTGGTCTTTTGCCTTGACTCGGTTCGCCGGGTCGGCGATCCTAAGAGTCTACCCCCGAGGAGGTTCTTTTTACATGATTGAAACTCTGCATACCCGACAAGTGCGTTCAGCCGCAACGCTTCATTGGATACTGGCACTGGCGTTGTCTCTGCTCATCTGCACCGCTTCGTTCGGGCAGGTGACTGCGGGTTCGGCAAGCATCTCCGGAGCTGTGCGTGACCCATCGGGCGCGTCTGTCGTGGGTGCCAAGGTCGTAGTCTCTAACCAGGCCTTGGGCGTCGTTCGCAACCTTACAACCAACGAGGACGGCATCTTCAGCGCCCCGGCCCTGGTACCCTCGGCCGGGTATTCAGTGGTAGTTACGGCGGCGGGGTTTTCGAACTGGGCAATCAGAGACCTCGACCTCGTCGTCGGCCAGAACGTCAATCTGCCGGTCGGCATGAAGCTGGCGACCGCGGCCACGCAGGTCGACGTCACCGCCGCAGCCCCGCTCGTCGAGGACACCAAGACCGATGTTTCCCAGGTGATCGGTGGTCGAGAGATCGACAACCTCCCCATCAACGGCCGCCGCGTGGATGCGTTCGTGCTCCTGACGCCGGGCGTCAGTAACGACGGCTTCTACGGCAACCTCACTTTTCGCGGCATGCCCGAGAGCAACTCCTATCTGGTGGATGGCGTCGATACCACCGAGCAGTTTATGAACATGAACGGCGGCCGCACCCGCATTGGGTCGCAAATCGGGCAAGACGCGGTGCAGGAGTTCCAAGTGGTCTCTTCCAACTTCACCGCCGAATTCGGCCGTGCCTCCGGCGGCGTGGTCAATACCGTCACCCGCAGTGGAACCAACAACGTCCACGGAACGGCATACTGGTTCTTCCGCAACCGGTCCCTGAACGCCCGCGACCGCTATGCCTCCGTCAATCCTCCCGAGGTCCGGCACCCGGCTTGCGCCAGCATCGGCGGACCGATCAAGAAAGACCAGCTCTTCTACTTCCGCAGCACCGAG
>VFSW01013659.1_pt1 | contig 11274 bp, 10 predicted proteins | sample 5358111 | NCBI WGS metagenome assembly VFSW01 (sample SAMN11554181, study PRJNA540505) | mine drainage metagenome | isolation source: sediment from site ElyBrook_90M | place: USA: Ely Copper Mine, Vershire, VT | collected 2017 | reverse complement strand
ACATCGACCGGGTCTTCAGGGAAGAGGAGATGGCCGCCCTCGCCCAGGCTTCATAGCGAAGAGACCGCTGACATAGAGGCATCTCGATGACCCATTCGTCAACGATTTGGCGGTAGTGTGCAAATATCGACGCGTGTAAGAAGGAGGTTCCGATTCAACGCAGGTAAGGGAGAGAAGAGGAGTAATAACTGCTGAGTGGGTCTTCACGAAAAGGTCTTTAAACGAACCCAAGAAATCAAATGAGGAGAGGAACTATGAAAAAGATTTTCGCATCCGTGATCGTCGTCGCATTTGTGATCGTTTCTTTCGGTCTCACCTTCGCCAGTTCCGAAGCCGATGAGGCGAAGGCGATGGTGGAAAAAGCGGTAGCCTATCATCAGGCCAACGGTAAGGAAAAGGCATTGAAGGAATTCAACACGCCCGGAAATCAGTTCGTCAAGGGAGAGCTGTACGTCTTCGCCTATGACCTGAGCGGCACGATCATTGCCCACCCGATCAATCAGAAATTGGTGGGAATGAATGTCCTGAACACCCCCGATGTGGACGGCAAGGTTTACCGGAAAGAGATCATCGAACTGGCGAAGAAGGACGGCAATGGCTGGGTCGATTACAAATACAAAAACCCCAAGAGCAACAAAATAGAGCAGAAGACCACCTATCTGAAAAAGGCGGGAGACATCGTCATCTGCTGCGGGGCATACAAGTAATCGGAAAAAACAGCCGGCCCGCGGACGGCTATCCTCCGGGCCGGCTGCAGTGCATACTGCCAGAGATTACCGACTGACAGAACAGGAGCGTGCGATGAAATCCATGCTGAGAAATCTCAAGATGAGCCGCAAGATTATGATCGTTCCGTTCATTGTCATGATTTTCCTTATCTTTATTGCGCTGATATCCTACAAGGGCCTGCTGGACCAGAAAGGTGCCCTGGATGACATCTACAACATCCGCTTCCAGACCTATCAGGAAGCCTCACAGATGATCACCCGGGTCACGACGGTGAACAAGGATATCTTCCGGTTGATCGGTTTTGCAAACGCGGGAACGGACCCAGGCAAGATCGATGCGATGGGGAAAGACGTTCTGAAGGCTGTGGGCGACACCAAGGCTTTGATCAAAAACACCATCGCCAGGGAGCTCGATTCAAAAGAAAAGACCCTCTTCGGCGGCGTCCTGAAAGAGATCGACACGTACGAGATCCTTCTCGTCCAGGTCATCCAGATGGCGACGGCCGATGCCTCGCTGGCGGTCACCATGACGCCCCAAGTCGAAACCCGTTTCCAGGAGCTTAACGGCAAACTTCAGGAGTTGCTCGTCTATGAGCAGCAACTGAGCCGGCAGCAGCACGCATCCGCCGGCGCCACCTTCGACCTCGTCATCAAGGCGCTACTCGTCACCCTTGCCGTCACCATCCTGCTGTCTCTCCTGATGAACATCTCCATGGCAAAACTGATCACCCGCCCCCTCCGGCAGACGGTCGGGGTCATCCAGGAGATCGCCGAAGGGGACCTAACCCGGGAGATCCAGCTCGATACGAAAGATGAGATCGGTGATCTGGCGAGGGCCGTCGACACCATGCGCCTGAAGATGGGGGACGCGGTCGGACAATCCGCCGCCACGTCGCTGATCCTCTCCGATTCGGCCTCGAAGCAGGCCTCTTCCCTGGAAGAGACCTCCTCCTCCATCGAAGAGATGGCCTCGATGATCAGGCAAAGCGCCAACAACGCGGCCCAGACGAACCAGCTCATGTCCGCATCGCAGGAGGTGATCGCGAATGCCAATTCCTCCATAACCGAACTCAACGGCTCGATGAAGGAGATTACCGCCGCGAGCGAGCAGACGCAAAAGATTGTCAAGACCATCGACGAGATCGCCTTCCAGACGAATCTCCTCGCCCTCAACGCGGCGGTCGAAGCCGCCCGGGCAGGCGAGGCTGGCGCCGGATTCGCCGTGGTCGCCGAAGAGGTCCGCAACCTGGCCCTGCGCGCCGCCGAAGCCGCGAGAAGCTCCTCGGAGATGATGCGGGACATCGTCACCAAGGTCAAAAACGGCGAGAAGCTCGTGACGGTGACCTACAGCGCCTTTCGACAGGTGACGGACAGTTCCGAGAAGGTCGTCCACCTGATGGGGGATATCGTGACCGCCACCCAGGAGCAATCCCAGGGGATCGACCAGATCAACCAGGCCGTGCTGGAGATGAATCAGGCCACCCAGGAAAACGCCGCCAGCGCCGAGGAGCTCGCCTCCGTGATGGCGATGTTCAAGACCGATGACGGCGGGCGCAGCGCGCAAAAACACGGAGCTTCCCGGAAGCTGCTCCCTCACGGGACGGCTACGCCCACAGGGGAAAAACCGGCCGGACCGGTTTCGAAGAAACCCCGGCCCGATCAGGTCATCCCTCTCGAAGATGGGGGGTTCAAGGATTTTTAGCGGCAGAGAACTGACCGCACGGGCAGAACAGATGAGGGGTTACGCGGCCGATCCGGCAACTGTGATCGGCAGCAAAAAGGCGGGCCACGGCATGAGACCCTGAGCGGTGCGGACTGCAGCGGTCCGCACCGCTCAGGGAATACGCTGCCGAGAAGAATTCAGTCGGCTCTCAGCTCTTCCGGCTGGTCTTGGTGGTGAAGGCCGAGATGCGCTGCTTCACTTTTGCGCTTTTGCATTTCGGACAGGCAACCTTGGTCTTGCCGTGCTCTGAGATACTCTGTATGAGCGTGAACTTCTTGTTGCAGGCCTGACATTCATACTCGTATGTGGGCATATCCTTCCTCCTCTCCCTTGTCATTCGATTTCAGACGAAATAACGATCAAAGCCTTTTCTATATTCTAAAGTACCGCAGTATATTGTCAAGGGATGATTTGGACAAAGCGGCTAATTTCCTTGACAGGCAACCGCCTCCCCGCTACACTGATGCAATCGATAACCGGCTGTTTACGAGAAATCGGATACTGCGGTCCTCATCCCTCGATAAAGGAGTTTCCCATGCCTGAAGCAGACACCTCAAAAACTGAAAAGAATTTCTACACCGACGTGCTCCAGACAAGCGAGGCCTTTTTCTTGAAGGGGTCGAACTCCTATGACTGGGGAATGAAGAACCGGCTTTCCCGCATCTTCAACCCAACCTCCGGCAAAACGGTGATGCTCGCCTTCGACCACGGATATTTCCAGGGACCCACGACCGGTCTCGAACGACCCGATATCACCATACTCCCGCTGGCGCCCCACGCCGATGCGCTCATGCTCACGCGCGGGATCCTGCGGTCGGTGATCCCCCCGTCGTTCAACAAGGCCACCGTGCTTCGCGCAAGCGGCGGACCGAGCATCCTGAAAGAGTTGTCAAACGAGCGGATCGCCATGGATATGGAGGATGCGGTTCGCCTGAACGCATGCGCCGTTGCGACACAGGTATTCGTCGGCGCTGAGTACGAGACGCAGTCGGTGATCAACCTTACCAATCTGATCGACAGGGGCAACAGGGTCGGCATGCCGGTGCTGGGGGTCACCGCGGTCGGGAGCGAAATGGTCCGCGACGCCAAGTACATCAGGCTCGCCACGCGCATGTGCGCCGAGCTCGGCGCCGCGTTCGTCAAAACCTATTTCGTCCCCGATTTCGAAACGGTAACCGCGGCATGCCCGGTCCCCATCGTCATTGCCGGCGGCAAGAAACTGCCCGAGCGCGAGGCGCTGCAGATGGCGTTCGACGCGATCAACCGGGGCGCGGCCGGCGTGGATATGGGAAGGAACATCTTCCAGTCCGAGGCCCCCGTCGCCATGATCAGGGCCGTCCGCACGGTTGTTCACGATAACATGCGGCCCGAGCAGGCCTATGAACTGTTCCTCGACCTGAAAGCGCATCCCTGATCCGACTGCCATGAACAATACCTGGAGCGAAGCCGACGCGAATGCATTCATCGAGGCCCACAGATTCGAACGGGGACCGGAGATCGCGCTTCTTGCCTATGCAACGCGCCTTGTGGGAAGCCAACCGGATCTGGCCATGCACGGCGGCGGAAATACATCCGTCAAGGGGATGGTAAAAACGCTCGCCGGTGATGACGTCGCAGCGCTTTTCGTCAAGGCCTCGGGGATCGCCATGGAGACGATCACCCCTGCGGGCTTTGTCTGCCTTGACCATGCATACCTCAAAAAGCTGCGCACCGTTTCGTCGCTTTCCGACGAAATCATGGCAACGGAGTTCCGCCTGCGCATGCTCATGCCTTCCGATGCGCTGCCATCGGTCGAAACGCTGATGCATGCCTTCATCGATCGGGCGGCGGTGGTGCACACGCACCCGACCGCGATCCTGACGCTGACCAATCGAGCCGCGGCCGAAGAAACGATCGCCGAAGCATTGGGCGACACCGTCGGTATAGTGCCCTATGTCAATGCAGGTCTGGCCCTTGGCCGCGCTGTTGCCGAGGAACTTGATCGGCTCAAAGGGTGCCGGGCGATTGTCGCGATACAGCATGGCCTGATCACCTGGGGAGCCTCTCCCAAACAGGCGTATGAAGATACGATAGAAATGGTCGGCAGGGCAGAGGAGTACTTAGGGAAAACGCGCCGTCGGATCTTCTTTGTGGAGGGGGCTGCGGATAGGGAAACCGCCCGCGCGCGGTATGCGAAAATCGCACCTATCCTCCGGGGCCTGCTGTCACCGCCATCCGATAACCTCGATAACCCGTTCAACAAAGTGATCCTCGCCCCGCTCATGTCCGAGGAGACACTCAAAATTCTCAACTCTTCCCAGGCCGATGAACTCGCCGGCACGGCCCCGCTGACGCCGGATTATCTGGTGAGGACAAAGCCCTATCCGCTGTTCGTGAAAAAACCGGATTATGACGACCTGGGCAACCTGCGCCGTCAGCTTGCCACGGAGATCGGCGCGTTCCGCTCCCGCTATGAAGCGTATGTAAATCGACACTCGTCGCGTCTTTCGGGATTCAACGCCTCCGGTCTCGACCCCCTGCCTCGGGTCGTCCTCCTGCCCGGTCTGGGCGCCGTTTGTGCGGGGCCGGACATCGCCCAGGCGTTCATCGTCCGCGACATCACCGAGCAGGCACTCGTTGTCAAGCGCGCGATCCGCGAAACGGGCGGAGCATACCTCGGCTTGACGGAAGAGCACCTCTTCGACATGGAATTCAGGGCGTTTCAACGCGCAAAGGTTGCCGAAAGCGGCCCGCTGCCGCTCAGGGGGCGTGTTGCGATCGTCACGGGCGCGGCCGGTGCGATCGGATCGGGCATCTGCGAGGCGCTGCTCGAACGGGGGTGCCATGTTGCGGCGACGGATCTTGCGGGCGACCATCTCGACTCTCTGGCGCTCAGCCTAAAGGCACTGTATGGGGACCGGGTTGTCGGCCTGCCGCTTGACGTGACCGACTGCGCATCGGTCTCCACGGCATTCGAAAAAACCAGCGAAGCGTTCGGCGGGATCGACATCATCGTCATCAATGCGGGCCTGGCGCACGTAGCGCCACTTGTGGGGATGGACCTTGAGGCATTTCGAAAACTCGAACGCGTCAATATCGAAGGAACGCTTCTGCTTCTTTCGCAGGCGGGAAAGCTCTTCGCACTGCAGAATACCGGCGGCGACGTCGTCCTCGTCTCGACCAAGAACGTCTTTGCGCCGGGCGCGAACTTCGGCGCCTACAGCGCGACAAAGGCCGCAGCCCACCAGTTGTGCCGCATTGCCAGCATCGAGTTCGCGGAAATGGGGGTGCGCGTAAACATGGTTGCGCCCGATGCCGTGTTTTCGCATGGGGCAACAAAGTCGGGCCTGTGGGCGCAGGTCGGGCCGGACCGTATGAAGGCCCGCGGACTCGACGAAAAGGGGCTGGAAGAGTATTACCGTCAGCGAAACCTGTTGAAGGCGCGGGTCACCGCGGAGCATGTTGCACGGGCCGTCATTTTTTTCGTGACCCGTCAGACGCCGACGACCGGCGCGACGATTCCCGTCGACGGCGGTCTGCCGGATGCGTCTCCCCGGTAGAGCGCCGAGCAACGATGAGACATCCCGCCGCTCCGGCCGTTTTAAAAATCAGCGGAACGACGGCCCGATATGTGGTAACGTCGCAATAGGGAGGGCAGGACACCATGGACCAGGATAAGCGAAAGCGTTCACGAGTCCCCGTGCATTTTGATGTCGCTATCGTACTTCGGGGAGAACGGATTCAAGCCCGGATCGTCAACATCAGCCTGACCGGGATCCTCTGTACGACCGACCGCCGCTTTGAAAAGGATGATGCCTGCACGGTGGTCATTTCTCTGCGCGACGATCTGCAGATCATCGTTGATGCGAAGATCATCAGGGTCGGCAAAGAGGAAACGGCCATCAGTTTCACCGCCATGGATGAGGAAAGTTTTTCCCACCTCAAGAAGGTGGTTCAGTACAACACGGGCGATGCAGACCGCATCGAGAAAGAATTCCGGCAAAAGGCCTTTGACTGAGTGGGGGAGCGCATCCCATGAATAATAGAGGAAGGTATATGGCCGTCCCGCCGGGGACGGTGATACCGGGCGCTCTGCCGGACTTTCGGATTTATGTGCTCACGCCGCAGGGCACCTACAACCTCTGGGCGCTGGAGGGCAACAAGGTCACAGCGGAACAACTCGCCAGACTCGCCGAAGGCGGGTATACAGAGGTCTACGTCGATCTCGATGAACAGTTCAAATACGAGCAGTATATCGAGGACAACCTGGGGAGCATCCTCGAAAATCAAGCGGCATCGGACGACCAGAAAGCGGAGATATTCAGCAAAGTTTCCGCCAACGTCGTCAAGGGTGCCTTTGAGACATCCCTGGGATTGGGCGAGATGGGCGCAGCCGCCATCCAGCGGACGCAGAAACTGATCGAAAACGCCCTGATGTTCATCAAGGAATCAAAATCGCTTCAGGCCCTGGCAAAAATGATCGGTCATGACTATCAGACATACGAACATGCAACCAAGGTCCTCTGGTTTACCGTAGCGTTTCTCCGGCTCAACCCCGAAATCCTGGCGCAGATCGAACCGAGATACCCGGCGTTCGATGAAAGCCGAAGAATGGAGATATTGCGGCAATGCGCCGTCGGCGCCCTGCTGCACGACATCGGGAAGGCGTTCGTCTCACATGCGATACTCGATAAAAACGAGCCCCTCAACGAGGTCGAGTGGGAAATCATGAAACGGCACCCCCTCAACGGCTTGGCAATGCTCATCGACACGGACATCCCCGCGTTCGTCAAGAAGGCGGTGCTGCATCACCATGAGGATTTTCACGGCGGGGGCTATCCCATGAGTCTGGAGGGCCCCAACATAACCACCCTTGCCCGCGTCCTCAGGATCATCGACGTGTTCGACGCGATGACGTCCCGCAGGCCGTACAAAGATCCTATGCCCCCCAAGAAAGCGATGCAGATCATGATCGGAACGCCGGAGGAGAGAGAGGGGGATGAGGATCCCGCGCAGGACGAGCGCGATAAGGGCATGCAGCGCTGTTTCGACCGAGCGCTGCTCAAGAAATTTATCGTGTTCCTCGGCGATGTGAAACTGAACGCATGAGCCGACTCTGCGTAGGTTGCCTGCACTGCCTTCCTCCGGCAGAAATTCCTCGACAATACAACCACATCAGGACTTCGGCCGATGGTCGATTATCTTCTTGACTCGCCCCGGCATTCATGTATAAGGGCTACATTCAGATTGAGCGGCAAGGGCCAAGTATCCCCATTCGGAGCAATGAACTTTATGGAACCTCCTGGTAGGAGCGGTACCGCCATCGGCGGGGTTCGTCTTTCGGCAAAACAGTACCATCATTCCCTCCCGGAAATGGATCCATTTCCCGCCCGTTGATCTTCTTGCGGGTCGTTTCCGGGATACGCCATGAACCGGAAAACGTCACCCTGTCATCATCTCCCCTCCAGGATAGGCATTGACCTCGATCAGAACCCACCGGGCACATCCCGGCTGGAGGCAGGCATCGCATGTACTGGGTAAGCAAAAGCATTCATACGATCAATCGCGTGCGCCGTCAGATCATGATCTTCCTGTCGGTCATGGGTCCGGGATTCATCGTTATGGTTGCCGATAACGATGCCGGCGGCATTTCCACCTACGCCGTTACCGGTTCGAAGTATGGTTTCTCCCTCCTCTGGATGTTTCTCATTCTCCTCCCGATGGCCTACTACGTGCAGGAGATGACGGTGCGCCTGGGGGCCGTCACGAAACGCGGGCATGCGGAGGCGATCTTCGACGGATTCGGTCCCTTCTGGGGGTGGTTTTCCCTGATCGATCTGACCATAGTCAATTGGCTCACCCTGGTCACGGAATACATCGGCATGACCGCGGCGATGAGCATCTTCGGGATCCCGCCATGGCTCACCTTCATCGGCGTTACAGCGATCCTGTTCGGCGTGGTCGTCAGCGGTCAATACTGGACGTTCGAAAAACTGACCCTCTTTTTCTGCGCCTTCAACCTGGTCTATATCCCGGCCGCCTTCTGGGCCATGGACACCCCTACGGCCCCCGCCTGGAGCGAGGCTTATAAGGGCTTGTTCTTCCAAGGCATGGGTGAGCACAGGTTTAATATGGAGCTCATCTTCATCATCCTGGCAAATATCGGGACGACGATCGCCCCCTGGATGCTCTTCTTTCAGCAGAGCGCCGTGGTGGACAAGGGGCTGGATATCCACGACGTCAAGATGGGAAAAATGGAAACCTTCATCGGGTCGGTTTCCACCTGCCTGGTCGCGGTCTTCATCATCATCGCCACCGCTGCCGCCTTCTTCTACCACAACCCGCCGATAGTCATCGAGGACGCCAAGCAGACGGCGGACGCCATCGCGCCGCTGCTGCCCGGCGGACAGGGGGAATGGGCCAGGAGGCTGTTTGCGATCGGCCTGTTCGACGCCGGTTTCCTGGGGGCGCTCTGCATCTCCCTCTCCTCCTCATGGGCGGTCGGCGAGGTGTACGGCTGGGCTCACACGCTGAATAAGAAGGTCAAGGAGGCACCCTGGTTCTATGCGATTTATCTCACCATGCTGCTGACGTCCGGCGCGGTAGTTCTGATCCCCAACGCCCCCCTGATCCTGATCACCATGTTCGTCCAGGTCGTCGCGGTCACCCTTCTCCCTGCAGCATTGGTTTTTCTGATTCTCCTGCTCAACGACAAGCCGCTGATGGGGGTGCATGTCAACACGCGCTGGCAGAACATCATGAACTGGGCGATCGTCATTTTTGTGGTTGTCATTTCATCGCTGATGGGGATCGGCGTGATTTTTCCGAACCTGTTCAACTGATCCTTCGAGAGGCTTAGCCATGACGGAAATCAATCAGAACATGAAAATCCCCGACCTGCCCCGGGGGATCGGCAGCTTTCGGTTCGTCTATTTTTCGGAGCTCCTGAACCAGCCCATATGCATCGGCAAGATCAAGAACCGGATCGTAAAACTGGCGGACATGGTCTTTTCGGTGGCGGAACCCTACCCGGAGGTAGCCGGAATCTACATCGAACACGGTTGGGGCAAACCGACCAATTTTATCCCCTGGTCGATGGTCCTCAGGGTCGAGGATGATGCCATCTTCGTCCAGCCCCGCGAAGACGGTACGCCCTATCCCCCCTTCGTCGATCAGCCAGGCTGGATCCTCCTCGACAAGCATCTGATGGGACGCACAATCGTGGACATGGACGACCGGCGGGTGGAGGTAGTCAACGATGTCCATCTCCTCCTGGCGAAAGGACGGCTGCTCCTGATCCACGTGGATATCTCGTTCAACGGTTTCCTGCGCCGCTGGGGGCTGGGGAAACTGCGGTGGATGAATGACGACTTCATCTCCTGGAAATACGTCCAGCCCCTGTCGGTGGAAGACGCCGTCTCCACCGACAAGGTTGCCCTGTCGGTCACCCGGAACCAGATCCATGAACTCCCCAGCGAGGATCTCGCCGATATGCTCGAAGAGCTCGGCCAGGAGGAGCGGCACGCCCTCTTCTCCGCCCTCGACTCGGAGAAGGCGGCCGAAACCCTGGTGGAGGCGGAACCGCGGACCCAGCGCCAGCTCATCGCCAACCTGCGGATGGAACGGGCGCGAAATATCTTTTCGGAGATGAGCATCCCCCAGCTCGCGGGGCTCTTCTCCGTTCTCCCGCACGATCACATGTCGGAGCTGATGAAACTCCTTCCCAAGGAGCAGGTCGAGCGGATCCACTCGATCCTCTCCGAGCGCGAGGCGACGGCCAGCGGGATGATGTCTCGTGAGTTTCTGACCATGACGAAGGCGACCCGCGTAGCGGACGCCCTTGCGAAGATCCGGCAGTCAAAAATGGAGCCCGAGAGCATTTCCTATATTTACGTGGTAAACGCGAACAACCGGACCCTGGTCGGCGTAGTCGACCTCAGAGACATGGTGCTCGCGGATGACGGCCTTCCGTTGGACGAGGTGATGACGTCGCCGGTCGTGACGGCCGAAGAGGACGACGTTCAGGACGATCTCGCAGAGATGTTCGCCAAATACCACTTCCGCCTGATTCCGGTCGTGGATTCTCAGGATACGATCCTCGGCGTCATTCGCTACAACGACATCATGAAGGGTGTCGAAACCCGCATCAAGATATGAGGAGGTCGAGATGCCCCGCGTACAAATGACAAAAACAACCAGGGTCGCCCTCTATTTCCTGCGGTTCTATCTGATCTTCCTGGTCGTCCTGCTCTTCGTGAAGTTCTTCAGGACATTCTGACGTTTTTCAGGGCTTCACAAACGGCGTTCGTTACCTCCCGGGTCGTTGCCGTGCCTCCGAGGTCCGGCGGCAGGCAGCGTCCCTGAGCGGTGACCTTCTCGATGGCTGCCATCAGGAGGTCTGCCGCCGCGGTCTCGCCCAGGTGCTCCAGCATCAGGACCGCCGACCAGAAGGTCCCGATCGGGTTGGCGATCCCTTTCCCCATGATGTCGAAGGCGGAACCGTGGATCGGTTCGAACATCGAAGGGTATTGCCGCTCGGGGTTCAGGTTTGCCGTCGCTCCCATCCCGAGGCTTCCCGACAGGGCTGCCGCCAGGTCGGAGAGGATGTCGGCATGGAGGTTGGTGGCCACCAGAACATCGAGGGTCTCGGGGTGGAGGACCATCCGTGTCGTCGCGGCATCGACGAGCATCCGGTCCGTCGTGACGTCGGGGTAACTCGTGGTTAACTCCTGGAAGATCGAATCCCACATCACCATGCCGTGGCGCTGGGCGTTGGACTTGGTCACGAGGGTGAGGTGGCGCTTCTTTCGCTTCCGCGCCAGATCGAAGGCAAACCGCATGACC
>VFSW01013658.1_pt1 | contig 11277 bp, 7 predicted proteins | sample 5358111 | NCBI WGS metagenome assembly VFSW01 (sample SAMN11554181, study PRJNA540505) | mine drainage metagenome | isolation source: sediment from site ElyBrook_90M | place: USA: Ely Copper Mine, Vershire, VT | collected 2017 | reverse complement strand
CAGTTGCTGGCGCTGTCATAGGCGGGGCCGACAAGAAAGAATCCCTTCCCGCCGACGAATCCCCACTGTCCGCCGCCAATCAGAAACTTGTTGAGGGTGGGGATGCCGCCGAGATTGGTAGGGGAGGCATTGATGGCAACGGCTCCAAACTGGAAGGCGTATCCAACCGCGTAGTAAGCGAGGAAGGCGAACACATAGGCCGCAAAATTCAGCATCATCAAGTGCGCAACATTCTTCTTTCGCACCAGCCCGCACGTGAGCAGAGCAAAACCAGCCTGCATGAACAAAACCAGGTAGCCGGTATTGAGTGTCCATGCGAAATTGGTGCCGACGCGGAGATGCCCCACACTGTCGGCGAGCTTTAGCGCGAGCGGCTCTTTCGCCGCCTGGGCCTGATATTCGTCGAATGCCTTTTTGCTGGCGGCGTAGTCCGGCGCCGTTTTGTCGGCCGGTTCAGGTACGACAAAGGGATTGCCGGCAGCATCCACGGCGGAAGCCTTGTCGCCAGTGACGATGCCAGACGGATCCGGCTTCGGCGCATCGTCGGCCCGGCAGAGCGTCGATGTGCCGGCGAACATGCCGGCGGCGAGCAGAATAGGGAGGAACGACAGAGCCCAAGATGTGAGTGACGGGCGCGGCAGCCGCCGCTTGGGAATTTTCATCATGATGTTGCTCCTATTTCCATGCCGTAGGCCAAACGTAGAAATGACGTGGCGTGGGGAGAGCCGCGTGCAATGAGATGTGAGTTGCCTTGGCAAGTCTCCAATGGGGCATCGATAGTTGCCCTTCACACTAAATGCCTCTCCTCGGCGGAGTCCAATAGAAATTTCTTTTTGCGGTCATCAGAAAAGCCATCGAATGCCGCGGCTAATGAAGACTCCACAAATACGGGGCTTGCCCCTGTGGCCGATCGGCTGCGAACCTCCAAATTCACCATTTCCCCGGTTTTGACTTGACACTGGGGCCCGACCGTTTACTATAGATGAATATTTATGCATAATAATGGATAAATATGCCTTAACGAAAAAACGGGGCAGTCTGGGGCGGGGTTTTCACGGGAATTGAATGGCAACGAAACTGAAAACGGCGGTTCTCGGGGCGACCGGCTATTCCGGGCTCGAACTGGCGCGACTGCTCGCACGCCATCCCCGGACCGATGCGCCGCTTCTTCTGCGACGCAGTGCAGAGGCAAAGAGTGCCGAGTCCGGATTGCCCGGCAACGGTAACGGGCATTCTTCGATCCGGACGTTTTCGTGGACTGCGCTGGAGCAACATGGCGTGGAACTGCTGTTCCTCGCGACACCCCATGCGGTTTCGCGCGAACTGGTCCCCGAAGGCATTGCGCGCGGATTGAGAATCATCGATCTCAGCGGTGCCTGGCGATTGAAGCAGGAACAAAACCGCGCTATCTATGGGTTCAAAGATGCCGATGCCCAGACTGCGTCCGAACTGACGGAGCGAGCCGTGTACGGTCTGCCTGAGTTGAACGCCGACCGCATCCCGTCGGCTGCTCTGGTAGCGAATCCCGGCTGTTACGCGACTTCCGTCATTCTTGCGCTGGCCCCTTTGCTATCGGCAGGCATTGTCGATAGCGAACGCGGCATCATCTCTGATTCAAAGTCGGGAGTATCGGGCGCAGGCAAGGAGCCCACGGCACGTACGCATTTCGTGTCGGTAGCCGACAATTTTTCCGCCTACTCGGTTTTCGGGCACCGTCATACGGGCGAGATTCTCGAACAGCTGGCGCTTGATTCCGGCCAGTTGATCTTCACTCCGCATCTTTTGCCAATCCCACGTGGGATTCTCTCGACGATCTATGTGTACCTGAAGCGCGAGATGACCGCGGACGAAATTCAAAGCTGTTTCCAGGATTTCTACAAGGGCAAGCCGTGGGTTCGCATTCTGCCAGCATCGAGTTTGCCGGAAATCCAGTGTTCCGTGCACACGAACTACTGCGATCTCGGCTTTTGTCTGGCGCCCGATGGCCGCCGGCTCGTGGTTGTTTCCTGTCTCGATAACCTGCTCAAAGGGGCTGCCGGTCAAGCCGTGCAGAATATGAACCTCATGTACGGCTGGGACGAAGTGGAGGGCCTGCAATGAAAATTGTTATCAAGATTGGCGGCGCGGCGCTGGAAGACAAACCGACTTTGCAGAAATGCGCGCAAGCGGTGGTGCAACTGTCGCAGGACGGACACCAGGTGGCCGTCGTGCACGGCGGCGGCAGCGCACTGACTCGTACGCTGAAACTGCTCGGCAAGGAAAGCGACTTCATCCACGGCCTTCGCGTGACCGATGCTGAGACACGCGATGTTGCCCTGATGGTTCTCGCAGGCATCGTGAACAAGAGCCTGGTGGCGGCAATAGCCGCCGCGGGTTGTCCGGCAATCGGCCTTTGCGGCGGAGACGGCGGCATTTTCCGGGCCCGCAAGAAACAAGACGCCGAGCATGACCTGGGATTTGTCGGCGAAATCTGCTTTTCCGAACCGCGCTGGCTGAAAGCCATCTGGGCCGAAGGCGGAATTCCTGTGCTCTCGTCGGTTGCGCTCGGGGGCGACGGGCAGTATTACAACGTGAACGCTGACCAGATGGCGGCCGCGTGCGCGATTGCGTGCGAAGCCGACGCGCTGATCTTTCTCACGGATGTGGCTGGCGTCAAGCAAGCCGACGGCGCCGTGATGGCTCGCCTGGATACCAAGCAAGTCGCGGGGCTGATTGAGGAATCCGTGATTAGCGGCGGGATGATGCCCAAGCTCGAAGCGTGTACGCAAGCCTTGAAATCGGGGGTGGGGCGCGTGCGCATCCTCCCCGCGGCGCAGGTCGAAGTGCTGCCACTGTTTTATTTCACGAAGATTGAATGCGGCACCGAGGTGCTCAGAGCATGAGCCTCGCTTCAGTCTCCCGCATGGAAGCGAAGCTCCTGCTTCCTACCTACGAACGCCAGCCCATTCTTTTTGTCCGTGGGCGGGGCGTGTATCTCTGGGATTCCGAGGGCAAACGGTACCTCGATTTCCTGAGTGGCATCGGAGTCAACGCGCTCGGCCACAACCACCCTGCTATTCAGGCGGCGATAAAACGTCAAGCCGGTCGGTTGATTCATGTTTCGAATCTCTTCTTCCACGAGTATCAAGCGGAACTCGCCCGTCTACTGACGCAAATCTCCGGGCTCGACCGTGCTTTTTTTTGCAACAGCGGTACCGAGGCATGGGAGGGCGCGCTGAAACTCGCCCGCGCCTTCGCGCAAGCGAATCACAAGAAGGGGAGCAAGGCAAAGTCCCGCATCCTTGCCATGGATAATTCTTTCCATGGGCGCACGTTTGGCGCACTGGCCACCACGGGTCAGCCAAAGTATCGGGCTCCGTTCGTTCCGCTTGTGCCCGGCGTGAGATTCGTAAAGTTCAATGACCTCGCCGACCTCGAACGGAAATTCGACGCGAGTGTTTGTGCGGTCTGCATTGAAACCATTCAGGGAGAAGGCGGGGTCTGTCCCGTCAATCCGGAGTTTCTTGAGTTGGCCTCCCGCCTGACCAAGAAGAGCGGCGCGCTGCTCGTGCTGGATGAGATTCCGTGCGGATTGGGCCGCACGGGACGCCACTTTGCCTACCAGCATTATGGCGTCCTGCCGGACGTGGTCACCGTCGCCAAGCCCCTGGCCAGTGGTTTGCCTCTCGGTGCAATTCTCACCACAGAACGTGTTGCGGGTTGCTTCCACCCTGGTATGCACGGAACCACGTTCGGAGGAGGGCCGCTGGCGTGTGCCGTGGCCATCGAGTTCCTGCGCGAAGAGAAGAAATTGTTGAAACACGTGCGCGCGCTGGGCGACTACTTCCACGCGGCGCTCGTCGCTCTCGACAAGAAACACAAATCCGTTCAAGACGTCCGCGGCGCAGGCCTGATGCAAGCCATGGAATTGGATTCTTCCGAACTGGCCAAGGCGGTCACCAAGCAACTCCTGTACGACGGAATCATCATCAATCGCACGCACGAAACCGTGTTGCGCTTTCTGCCGTCCTACATTATTCAGAAAGAGCACGTGGATCATCTGGTCAGGGCCCTGGACGCGGCCTTACACAAGAACGGGGAGTCAGCCTACGAAAAAAAGGAATCCGCCGCGCCGCGCCGCAAGGAAACCCATGCGCACGCGTGAGGCAACACTTCCCGATGCGGAGCAAATCCATGCTCTCATCGCGGCCTACTCCGGCGACGGCACGTTGCTGCCCCGCACGCTGGCGGAGATCTGCGAGAACGTCCGCGACTTTGTTGTCCTCGAACACGACGGCCGCATCATCGGATGCGGTGCGCTTCACCTCTATGGCGTGCACCTGGCGGAAATCCGTTCGATTACCGTCGATCCCGCGAGCCAGAGCGGCGGCGGCGGCCGGCGTCTCGTCAAGGCGCTCCTGGCACAAGCGGAGAAGCACAAAGTCACCTGCGTTTGCCTGTTTACGCGCATTCCCGAGTTTTTCTCGCGCATGGGATTTACGGTTGCGAACCACGAGGATCTGCCCGACAAAATCCATAAAGACTGCTACCAGTGCCCCCGGCTCTATCGCTGTGATGAAGTGCCGATGATTCGCGGAGATCTGCCAACATTTGCCATCTTGCCGCCGCCGAAGAACTGGCTGAAGATTCAGGCATGACAAGTTCAACTATGACCAAGCTGCGCCGTTTTCCAGAAAGAATTTGTGTGCCGCGCGGCTTCGCGTTTTCCGCAGTTGCCGCCGGAATCAAGGCAAGCGGCCGTCCGGACCTGGCATTAGCCGCGGCCGCTGGGGGCGCGAACGCTGCCGCGTTATTCACGACGAACCGGGTCGTCGCGGCGCCGGTGGACGTTGGCCGCGCTTCTTTGCTTGCCACCGCAGGCCAAGTTCGCGCCGTCGTTGTAAACTCCGGCAACGCCAACTGCGCTACCGGACGCGCCGGTCTTCAGGCCTGCGAACGGGTTTGTCGCGGTGCGGGAAAATTGTTGGGCGTGCCCGCCGCTGAAATTTTCCCATCCTCGACCGGCATCATCGGAGTCCAGTTGCCAGCGGAGAAGATCCTCGCCAAGTTACCCGATCTGATCGCAGCGCGATCCGCCAGTGAGCGTGGAGTTCAGGCATTTGCCAACGCCATCATGACGACTGATACCCGAGTGAAGATTGCGTCGATGCGGTTCCGCGCGGCGTCGCAGGAAGTCACTGTCTTGGGTATCGCCAAGGGCGCGGGCATGATTCATCCGCAACTGGCGACCATGCTCGTGTATTTGTTCACCGATGTGGGCGCCTGCGCTGAGGAGTTGCAGGCTCGGCTGCAAGAGGCATGCGACGAGTCGCTGAATTGCATCTCGATCGATGGGGACACTTCGACCAACGATACGGCGTTGTTGCTTGCGAGTGGCACGAGCGGCATTACTCTTGAAAGTGCGGGCGCACGAAAGAAATTCTCCTCGGCATTAACGTCGGTTTGCCAATCACTCGCTGAGCAGATTGTCACCGACGGTGAAGGTGTGCAGCACGTCATTCGTCTCTTTGTAGAGCAGGCGCAGAGCAGGGAAGAGGCTATGCTGGTGGCGCGGACCATTGCTCATTCCCTGCTGGTGAAAACCGCGTGGGCGGGCGCCGATCCGAACTGGGGACGAATTCTAGCGGCGGTGGGAAGATGCGGCGCGCCCGTTGATCCCGCGCGCGTCCAGATATTTATCGGTGCTCAGAAAGTGTGCCGCAACGGAGTGGCCTGTGCGTTCAACGAGAAGCTGGCGCACAGGAATCTTGCGCAACCGGTCTGCGATATTCGTGTGCAACTCGGACGCGGCCGGCACAAGGTGCGATTCCTGACAACTGATCTGACCGCGGAATATGTGCGGATCAACGCCGACTACTCGACGTAAAAGAAGATCTCTTGTGTTGGGTCTCAGGGAAAAACCGGAAGGCATGTCAGGTTTGTTCTCAGGACCTGACACCTGACACCTGTTCCTAGAAGCTGAGAGTCGCCTGTACTTCAATTTTTCGATTGGCCGCCGCGCTCGAGAAAGGTCCACCCGCCAGAGCAATGGACTTTCCGAAAACGGGTGAACTCAGGACCCCGACCGGATTTGCCGCATTCACTTTGTTCAGAACGGTCCGTGCGTTGACACTGAACGTCAGGTTGTAGCGTCGAGGGGTGGCCGGGCCCATGCCACCGAAGGCTCCGCCGGGACCGTGTCCGAAGCCACCGCCGCCGTGCGGGCCGTGGCCACCACCGGGAGGACTACCACCCGCCGGTGCCGCGTTTTTTCCACCCAGGTCCGGGCCGCAACCGAACGTCTTTGCCAGTCGCAGGTTGAGGGTAAACCTGCTCGGGCCAGTCAGATAGTTGATGGGGACCAGAACGTCCGAAGCTGTTGGGGACGGGTTGTAGTGGCAGAAGGCGGTAACTGAGGGGCAAGCGGGATTATTTGAGAATGCGGGGCGATCATTGAACACGCTGTCATTGTTCAAATCCTGTCCCACCGTGACGTTGTAGGGCGAGCCCGAACTGAGGACCATGAACGGGCTCAGGCGGAAGGCATAAGGCAGAGCGGCTGTCCCGCCAAAGAAAAGCCTATGCCGGGTATCAAAGGAAGCGCGTCCGTAGTCGGCGCCGAGATCGTGCGAATTCATCGGAAGGCTTGAAGCACCCGACGTGTCGCTGTTGGCATAGTTCAGAGTGTAGTAGCCGAAGAGCGACAGTTTCGCGCCGGCCCGGATGTTGAAGCTTGTGATCAGCTGATTTTGGCGGAAGACGCCGTCCGACGAGTACTGATAGAGCGGTGCTTCGGCAGTCGGGGGCGAGCCGGGAGTGCCCGGAATGGGAGCGTTGAGGTTCAGCGACACGAATTGGTGCACGCCGCGGGCGTTCAGATATGAGACCGTGACGTTGGCGATCTTCGTGACCTGTCGTTCCAGGCTGAAAGCCGTCTGCATGATGTAGGGCGCATGCAGGTTCGGACTTATCTGGTAGATGGAAGAAGCCGGCTGCGTCTGTGATGTGAGGCAGGAGAGCGCATTCGGAAAGCAACCGGTCGGTGACGGCAAGGTGTACTGCTGCTGGGTCACGCCGTTCAAACGGTCCGTATTAAGGACAAGGTCCTGGCCGAATCGGTCGTAAAAGAGGCCGAAACCGCCGCGCAGCACGGTTTTCGGTGCACTCTTTCCCCCTCCGCCGATGCCCCAGGCAAAACCGAGCCGCGGTGCCCAATCCGCGTGATCGTGAATAGCGTTCTGTGTTTCAAAGCGCAGCCCACCGCTCAGTGTGAAAGTGGGGCGCACCTTCCAGTCATCCTGTACGTATAGTCCAACGTCCGCCACGGTGACGGGAACTGTGGGTCCGGTCGCACTGGTGGGATTAGTTTGATTAATGATGAGTTGGCTCGGAGTACCATTGGCGAGACCCTGCAGCGCGTTCTTGTAAGTCGGGAGGTTCGGGAAGGTGAAGATGCCGTTGAATACGGCGCTGGACGTATTCACCTCGTGAACTGCCCGCAGTCGACCCCCAAATTTAAGAAAGTGCTTGCCCTGCGATATCGAAGTGTAATTCTGCAGTTCGTAATGATCCTGGTGGTCGGTTTGCGCTCCAGAACTGCTTCGTCCGGCCGTGAAATACCCGAGTACGGAAATGGATGGGATGTTTACCGGGTTCCCTGGTAATGGATTTTGCAATGGAGTCGTCACCGGTGTCTGTCCGTTGCTGTCGCGCAGGTACTGGAATCGGGTCTCATTGACAGCCTTCGTTCCTAGGATCTGCGTATCGGTGATTTGCACGGTGTGTTCGGAGGACGTGGTGTTGTAGCCGGCCTCCGGCAGAAGAGTACCGCCGGCGCCTGCGTTGTCCTGGGTGTCACGGTAAAACTGGTAGCGCGCGCTGAGCGAGTTGTTGGGGGTGACTTGGTAGTCGATACGGGGGCTGATGTTGGTGCGAGTGCGTGGGTTGGGAACGCTTTCGCTCAGTTGGATTTGATTCAGGTTCGCATCCAGGGCCGGCGCGTTTACCACAGCAATCTCGTCGATGTTCCGCCGCTGCACGTTGAAGAAGAACGATGTCTTCTTGTTGATCGGCCCGCCGATGTTGCCCATGTAGATCACCGAGTCGTAAGGCGGCTGCGCGGCGGTGCCGAGAAAAGGATTGCGCGAGTTCATGGCCGAGCTGTTTCCTTCGACCGAGAACTGTCCATGAAACTTATCCGTGCCGGGCTTGGTGAAAATCTCGATTCGTCCATAGCCCAGCTTGTCAAATTCGGCCGAGAAGGGATTCTGATTGACGCGAATCTCGCGAATCGACGATTTCGGTGGAAGCTGTCCTCCAGTAAATCCGTCGATGTACATCTGCCCGCCATTGGGGCCGGCCGACGGTCCGGCGAGCGCTTCAAGGTCCGACTGCAATTCGTCGGGATCGTCAGGCAGGGCTTCCAGATCTTTGCCGTTCAGCACAATGGCGCTCGCATTGCTTGCAGGGTTTGTGTCGAGCTGCGGCGCATTTTCCTGGACGTTGACCTTTTCCTGTTTCACGCTGATATCGAGCGCAATGTTGAACTGCGCGACCTGTCCCGCCGCCACGTCCACGTCGTTCTGCACGAAAACGGTGAATCCCTGAGCATTCGCGGTGACCGTGTACTTGCCGGGCGTAAGATTCCCGATTTCGTAGTTACCGCTGCGGTTGGTGATTGCCGAGTGCGTTTGTCCACCTGAAACGAGGATTGCGACCGTGGCATTCGGAACCACCGCACCGGAGGGGTCTGTGACCTGCCCGCGCAAGGTTCCTGTTGCCGCCGGGGTTTGCGCGATCGCGGGCGCGGCCATCGCGATCAGAGTTACCGAAATAAAGACTGCAAAAATGAGTACGGATAAATGCTTCAAACACACACCTTTTCTATTAAAGAATTGCAACCCAGGTCGTTACTGCGCAGCTTCTCCCTCTGCACCGGAGGCACTGAGCGCCCACGGCGAAAGTAGCGAGGACGCGCTTCGATTGGGTGCTGCCGTCAGGATGGCGTCTACTCCCGCCAGCAGCGTGATCGCCTTGACTGCGTCCGAATTCCCGCCCTCGGTGGAGACGATCATCACCGCATCGCCTTTTTGTAAGTCGGCCAATGTGCTGTTAGGTAAACGGCTCAGCATGCGTTGGAGATCCGGAGGCCCATTTCCGCCCGGGCCGCCGCCGGTCCCGTGCCCCGCTTGCGATTCCGGTCCGGTCCGCGACCCGCCAGCGACTGTGCCGCCAGCCTGTCCATCTGCTCCGTGGCTCTGGCCATTGGCGTCACGCTGATCCCCGCTGGCTCCCCCAGCAGTGCCCTTCAATCGCCTCGCGATCCGCTGCGCCATTTCCGCTGGCAGTTTTTTCATTTGCGAGTCGGGAGATACTTTCACCACCACCAGGCGCTTGCTGATCGCATCCTGCACCGTGATCGCATTGTTCGCCGCGTCGATTGCTTGGATCGTTCCCGCGATATTCCGAAAAGAGCCGGTGACAACTTCGTCCGCGCTGATTTCGTTGCCATCTTGACTGCGCGTTCCACGCGCACGCAACTGATCTCCGGCCTTGATTTGATCGAGTGGCGCCAGCTTGGCATCATCGAACTTCACCGAGTCGGGCGCGTAGCGGCGCAGGATCGTGTTCGTTGTAGTATGGACGGCAATGCTCCGGGTTGTGCCAACCCCAGTCGATGAAATCGTGATCGTACCTGCCGCGGCGTCAACCCTGGTCACGAGGCCGCCGACTCCTCGCTTCTGCCAGTCATCGCGGTCGTGCTGCTGCTTGGCAGCGACATCGCTCTGCTTCATCACGATCACCGCGAGTGCGGCGATTGTGTGTCCGTCTTCTGAGGCCTGCCCGCGAACCAGCACTCGATCCCCAGGCTGCAAGTCTTGCACCTGGAGAGTGATTGCGTTTTTGAGGTCCCTTTCTCCGGGCGGCACGCGCAAAACTCTGGTCGAGTTCGCGAGATTGGCCGTGACGTCGCCGCCCGACTCAACAGCAACGGTGATCGAGTCAGCCTGAATGCTTTTGATGGTCCCGACCGCCTTGGCGACTTGTGCGGCGCCGGGATTACTCGCCGGTTTGTCCTGTGCCAATGCGGGCCACGACGTCGCAAGAACGAAACTAACTGATGCCGCCAGCACGCAGGAGGAAAGAACACACACCCGCGTGAACGCATGTCGCAAACATCGCATGATTCAACTCTAGCATCGCGAGTCGCTTATCCATGAAGCCTTTACGAAGTTTTACCCGCCATTGACGTTGCTTTTACACGTCCATGGCAACTTCGACTACGGCCGGGAGCATCCGACCTACATGCTTGCATGGATGCCTACGCCGGATGACAGACCCAGCGCGGAAAGCGAGTCGATGTCGCTTTTAGCAGGTGTTTTGTATCGTTTGACGGTAGCTTTTCCGAGCTGGGCAGGCGCGATTGTGGCGTTGTATTCGATTTTCCTGCTTAGTTTCGGCGCTCTGAGGATTCGTCTGCGCTAATCAATTAGCACGGAACCATGAAAGGTAAACACCCAGGATGAGCTGGCATGAACTCAGGCCGCATCGATCACGGCAAAGCAAGAAACAAAGCAAGAAACAAAGACCAAACGCGGCTTTTTCAAAGCCGGTTGCCTATACGCTGATTGCTGCTCTCGTGGTCCTCCCCGCGATGGGCACGTCGATGCTGGCGCAAGATAGCGTTTCTACCGTCGCTGTCGACGTGAAGGTCGTCACGCTTCCAGTCACGGTTCGCGACAAGCACGGCAAAATCGTTCGCGACCTCACGAAAGACGATTTCACGCTGCAGGAAGACGGACGCCCGCAAGCTATCCGCTATTTTTCGCAAGATACGAATCTCCCAGTCACGCTTGGGCTGCTCGTCGATACCAGCCGCAGTCAAGCCAGCGTGCTCGACGCAGAGCGCAATGCGAGCCGCAGTTTCTTCGACCAGATGCTCGTACAGCCCAAGGACAAGGCGTTCCTCATTCACTTCGATCGTGAAGTGGAGTTGCTGCAGGATCTGACTCCATCGCGTGAAAAGCTGCAAGCGGCGCTCGAGTTGCTCAAGACGCCGTCGGACAGTGAGCGCTCGAACGATCCGAACGACTCCGACGATTCACGCTCTGGCTCCGGATCGCATCATGGCGGTGGCACGCAGCTCTTTGACGCGGTATTCCTGGCGTCGAACGAATTGATGAAGAAACAGCAAGGACGGAAGGCGCTAATCATCCTCTCCGACGGTGTAGATCGCGGCAGCACGACCTATTTGGATGGCGCCATCGAGTCCGCCCAGCGTGCCGATACGGTTGTCTA
>VFSW01013657.1_pt1 | contig 11277 bp, 8 predicted proteins | sample 5358111 | NCBI WGS metagenome assembly VFSW01 (sample SAMN11554181, study PRJNA540505) | mine drainage metagenome | isolation source: sediment from site ElyBrook_90M | place: USA: Ely Copper Mine, Vershire, VT | collected 2017 | reverse complement strand
TGTCAGGCATCTTCTGTCGGTAAATTGTCAGGGATGCTCTGTCGGCTGACAACTACCAGACAGTGAAAGAAAAATCAGTCTGACCGCTTGGCGTCTTGTACGGGATGCGATCAGGCCGAGTGACGACTCGTGCATGTGCGGCATAAGGCTGGAAGATTCCTGTAAGTCTCCATAAGCCTTTTGAAGCCAACAGATGTTCACCTGGAGGCACTTGGGTTTGTGTCCCAATGTCAATGAAATTAGGATCTCTTTGATCCTGGTACCAGAGTTCGACCTGCCATGCCGTGACTTGCTTTGTCTCGGTATAGGTGTTGCTGAACTTGGCGTAAAAAGTCACGTATTGGCCCCTATGAATCTCCGGTGGGTCCCAACTCAAACCGAGGAAAGTCAGAGCTGGAACTGGTGTCGCAGTAGGTACAGGCGTCGCTGTTGGCGTCTGTGTGGCAGTCGACGTTGGTGTCCATGTCGCGGTTGGTGCAGCTGCCGTCATAGTAGCAAGAAGAGCGGCGAGAATGCCTTCATTACCTCGGGCTGTTTGGACTGTTATAACTTCAGTTGGCGTCACAGGAGGTGTTAGCAGAGAAGTCGCCGTGACGAGTGGCTCCGGTGTAGTAGAGATCAGAGATGCTAAAGCAGGATGCAAAGGAGTACTTGCCTGACCAAGCGAAGTAACGATTGAAGATCCGGAGCTAAGCAGCAATAACAAGGTCGTGACGCTAGTCACTACCAGAACGACATTGAGAAGCAACCTTTTGATTCTTGCTTGCTTCAATCGCTCGGATCTAGCTTTCTCGCTGGCGCGACGTTCTTCATCTGTAACACCAATTTCAAAGGCGTCCTTCAGAAGTCTTGATCGCGCTTCTTCATACGATAGCCCCGAAAAGTTGAGATATAGAAAAGGCTTGAGCTGTGTCGGCAGGTCTTTCTCGCAATCCTCAATCAACACAGGGGCAATCCGCGGCTGCCCTTGTCTGCCGCGCTCATTTTGTAGTTTGATTGCTAAATTGATCTCATACTTACACCAAGGAGATTCCAAAGCAGCAGATGACAGGATAGGAACATACACATTACATGCATTCAATCCTTGAGCAATGCGCTCAGGAATGTCATCCCCATGATTGATCGAATAGATGTCAAAGAAACCCTCGAGCCCGCGTTTAATCAAGTCATCGGCGAGTTGTTGCGCGAATTTGTTGTCATGCCAAGAGTGAGTGATGAAGAATTTGTTCCGTGGAGAATCAGCCATCTTCTGATGCTGTTCGTTGTTCAATGAAGAGAATTACACTGACCAGCTGCGAGCTCTGGATATTGCCAACCAAGAAGCACCTACCGCCAACGCGCGTGCGCGCCAAACGATAGGTGCTTTGACCTTTCGGGAACCGTTATTATTCTGGAACAAAAAATCCCGGAAGTGGTCATCACACCGCCTCTCCTGTGAAGCGTGCCACTCAAGCAAACGCCCGGGGACAAATATAATCCGTACTAAACTGAGCTGTACAGTTTCATTATATGCCAGTTCGCGCGGAATAGCAAAACAGGCGAACGAAGATGCGGGGCTTTGACATGCGTCCAAGTATTTGATATACTGGGCGCAACAAACTGGGCGAGACGGTTACCTGGGCGCGTCCGCCGGCACGAGACAATCTAAACGGATAGGAGGACGCGCTATGGCAGAGCGTCGCTATTTCCGGTCGATCCTATTATTTGCCCTACTGATTCTGGGGACGCTGACAACAGCGTCCATTTTATTTGCCGCGTCACCACGCGCGCCATCGACCAGCGTGGTCATTAGCCAAGTCTACGGCGGCGGTGGCAACAGTGGCGCGCCATATCAAAATGACTTTGTCGAACTCTTCAATCGCGGCAATACAGCTGTCAATCTTAACGGCTGGAGTGTGCAGTATGCTGCCGCTACAGGCACAATCGCATGGGCTGTAACGCCTCTCTCCGGCACACTCGCATCGGGACAGTACTTGCTGATTGGACAGGGATCGTTCAATGGGTGTACCGGTAGTCCTTGCGGAATACCATTGCCAACGCCAGACGTAACCGGCACTATAGCTATGGCTACCGCCGCGGGCAAGGTAGCGCTGCTCAACAGCGCGACCGCGCTTAATGGTGCTTGTCCTGCCAGCGCAAACATCATCGACCTGGTTGGTTATGGCGGTACGGCGAATTGCTTCGAGACGGCAGCGGCTTCAGCGCCAAGCAATACGACTGCCATCCTGCGCGCCGCAAATGGCTGCACCGAAACCGACAACAACTCGAATGATTTTGCGCCTAGCGCGCCCAAACCACGCACTTCTTCTTCCCCAACCACTGTTTGCTCGGCGCTACCAACATCCACGAACACACCAACTAACACACCCGCGTCAACTTCTACCTCTACCGCCACACCGATGCCGACTCCCTTCCCGTCACTTGCCGTCGTGATTAACGAAGTCGCATGGGGCGGCACAGCGGCAAGCAGTACCGACGAATGGATCGAACTCTACAATACGACTGCCTCGCCCATTGCGCTGACTAACTGGACCTTGAGCGACGCCGGCGACATTAACATTACGCTCAGTGGGACAATACCTGCCAAGGGATATTTTCTCCTTGAACGCACGAGCGACACGACCGTTAGCGACGTTCCGGCGGACCTGATCTACACCGGCGCATTAAACAACACCGGCGAAGCGCTCACCCTGCGCGATCCGGGCGGCTACGTGATTGATAGCGTGAACGGAGATGCCGGCGCATGGCCCGCTGGCACGGGCAGCCCAAATTACTTTTCGATGGAACGCCGCAATCCGGTCTCTGCCGACAGTGACGCGAACTGGGCATCCAACGATGGCGTAAGACGTAATGGTAGAGACGCGAACAACAACCCGATTAACGGCACACCCAAGCAAACGAATTCGGCGACATTCAGCTTGACTGCCACGCCGACTCCCATCCATACCGCGACGCCGACAAACAGCCCAACTCCTACCGCCGCGCCGGCAGCTGAGAGACTGCTCATCACCGAAGTCCTCTACGATGGAATCCAGGTCAACGAGGGCGACGAGTTCATCGAGATTACAAATCCACTCACGCGCACGGTTGACTTGGGCGGCTACAAAATCGGCGACGAAGACACTCAAGGCGGCGGCGAGGGAATGTACGTGTTTCCTGTCGGCACCCGCCTTGCGCCGAATGCTATTCTTGTCATCGCGAAAAACGCCGCGCAATTCCGCGCGCGCTTTGGCTTTGATCCCGCGTTCGAACTCGTCACGAGCGGCAGCGGTCTCACCGACACGCTGTCCGTTCCGAATCTCGCCAAGTATACCGCGTGGGCAACCGGCTCACTCGCGCTCTCAAATTCCGGCGATGAAGTGCTGTTGCTCGGTCCCAGCAACGAACTGGTCGATTCGGTCGCGTGGGGCAGCGGCAACTTTGCCGCCGTCGGTCTTGTCGGTGATGCCGACGCGCCGGAACCGCTCTCGCTTCAGCGCTACGGCACGCGGGACACGAACAACATGACGTTCGATTTTCTGCGCGGCGCGCCGTCGCCCGGCGCGCTCGTGTCGCCGCCAACGCCGCCCGCGCCGGGAACCGACACGTCGATGCCGGGCGGTATGTTCGCCTACTGGGGCGACTTGCAATCGCATTCCACCGTGTCGGATGGCAGCGGACCACCGCGCATGGCGTTCGCGACCGCGCGCTCTGCCGGACTCGATTTCTTTGCGCTCACCGATCACGACAACAGTCTATCGCCGGCGGAATGGGACGAGCTTGACCGCGCCGCGACCGAGGCGACGGTCAATCATGCGTTTATCGCGCTGCGCGGATTTGAGTACACCAACTCTTCGAAAGGGCACATCGCGGTCTTCAACACGCGCGACTGGGTCTCGCACGACGATCCCGCGTACGACACGCTCCCCGAATTTTACGCGTGGCTCGGCGCGCAAAACGATGCGATTGCGCAGCTCAATCATCCGGATTTCACGAGCGGCGGCGATTTCGACAATTTTGCCTTCAACGCCGCCGCGTTCGACCGAATCGTTCTGCAAGAGATCGGCAACAACGCGAACGGCATCTATCGCCAGTTTGAATCGCAATTCATTTCCAGCTTGGATCATCACTGGCACGTCGCGCCGGCGAATAATTCCGACAACCATGACCTGAACTGGGGTAGCGACTCACCGCACCGCGTCGGCGTCCTCGCGCCCGCGCTGACGCAAGCCGATGTGCTGGATGCGCTCCGCGCGCGGCGCACGTTCGCGACAGAAGACTCGAACCTCGCCATCGCGTTGCAGGCGAACGGCGCGTGGATGGGTTCGACGATTCGCGCGCAGCCGACGCTCGACATCGCCGTCACCGTCAGCGATCCGGACGCCGAGCCGCTGCGGCTCGATCTGATCGACAATGGCGTCGTCGTGCGTTCGCAGACGTTTCCATCCTCCACCATCACTTGGACGCTCGCCATCTCCGGTGGCTCGTCGCATTTCTATTTTGTCCGCGCGACGCAAGCCGACGGCGATCTCGCGTACAGCGCGCCGGTCTGGACCGACAGCACGCGGCTGCCGACGCCCATTCCACCCACCGAAGCGCCGCGCGAAAAGAAATGGATCCTGGGGAATGTCTCCGCGGAGACCGCGCGGACGACCACGCTGGGCGCATCGCTTGATCTGGAAGCGTGCGTCACGGTTCCGCCCGGTGTGCTGAGCGACCGATTTATTTTCGTCCAGGACCACACCGGCGGAATCAAGGTCTATCTTTCGTCACGCGTTGGCAACTTTCCGGCGATCAACCTCGCCGACCGGGTCGCGCTGCGCGGTCGCGCCGTGACGAGTTACGGCGAGCGCGAGGTGCAGATTCAGGATGCAAAGACCATCCAAGTGCGCGGCGCGTGCGCGCCGACCGCGCCGCGAAAAACCGCCGCCGGCGCGATCGACAAAAGCATCGAGGGATTGCTGGTCGAGGTGAACGGGGTAGTGAAGAGCGTGGATCGCGGCGAGTTTGTTTTGAACGACGGCAGCGGCGATGTGCTGGTGTACATCGATTATACGACCAAGATTCGGTTGCCGCGCCTCGCCGTGGGACAGCCCGTCCGCGCGATGGGTGTGGTGAGCCGCGCGCGCGGCAAAACCGCGGTGCTGCCGCGCTACACGACCGACATCGCCACGGGGTCTGCGCTCACGCCGACGTTCACGCCGCGCCCGCCGGCAACTCGCACGCCGACCGTCGCGCCGCGCGTCAGCGCGCCAGCGTCGTCCACCGCAACCCCGCCGCGCGTCTCGCCTTCGCCCTCGGCGACGCTGCGCGCGTTTATGCGCCCGACGCTTGCGCCCGTTGAGCCAGCAACCATCGACGCGCGGGCGCTCGCCGCGGTGGGCGGTTCAACGTCGATTGCCGCGAGTCTGGTTTTGTTTGTGGCGGCGGGGCTGCTGTTGAAACGTCGTTGAGCAAAAAGGCGGAATCGAATTGCGCCGCACTTATCCAGTGCGGCGCAATTTTTTCATCTCTCGTACACCACCGCGCCGCGCGGGTACGTCATCTCGCCGCGGAGCGATTCATCCAGCCAACGATTCAGCCGATCAGGGCTGGCGTGTCGGCGTCACGCTGATAGGCGCGCCGGTGACGGTGGGCGTGGGACTGGGAGTGAGGAAATCGTACGGGAGGGGACTGACGCGCTGGAGGGGCAGCGCGCCCGGCGTAACCGTCGGTTGCGGCGCGTGCGTCGGCGCAGCAAGCGGTTGCAGGGGAAAGACCAACACCGCCAAGGTGCTGAAGACCAGATAATTGGCGAGCACCAAAACGATGATAATGCTCCAATTGCGCGAATTCATTCTCACCCTCCAGCGTCATTATATCATCCCGCGCGTGAACACGCAAACTGACTTGGGTACTATGACGCTGGTGATTTCCAAAACTCCGAGACCCGAAGGGTGTTGGGAAACCCTTCGGGTCTGAATGCCGCTCACGCTCGAGTGGAGCGGAGTCTTTCTTTGATTTTCTCCGCGTCCTCTGCGGTAAAATTGCAGAGCATCGCAGGGCGCGCTACAGTCTCGCTTAACGAGAATTTAAGTTGCGGTTAAATCGAACTTAACCACGCGCCTGACTTACAGTGGTATAGTGCTGCCAGAATCGAGTGATCGAAAAATCTAAATCAAGGAGAGAGAAAATGAACGGGGTCATTCAGGCGTTGCTCGCAGGACTGGCGGCACTGTCCGCCGCATCGGGAGCGCCGCAAGCCAATGTCAATGCGGTCCACTTGCAAGCCAAGCCCGCCGTGTCTGCGCCGGCGGCGATTGCGGTGACGGATATCGTCACACCCACGGACTCGGTGGAAATTACGGGAACCGTCCAGAGCATCACCGGCGCTAGTCTCGTCTTGAACAATGGCGTCACCGTGACGCTGGGAGTGAACGTCGAGGTCAAGGGCAACCTGCGGCCCGGCGCGATCGTCAAGATCGAAGCGACCCAGCAATCCAATGGAACGCTTCTGGCGACTCAGGTCCAAGTTGGCGGCGCGAGCGACAAGTCGCAAGACAGCGTCGACAAGAACATGGTGCAGGATACCAGCATCGATGCGACCAAAACGCAGGATACCAGCATCGATACGACCAAAACGCAGGATACCAGTATCGATACGACCAAGACACAGGACAAGAGCATCGATACGACTAAATCGCAAGGCAGCATCGACCAGAACAATTCGCAGAGCAGCCACGACAAGGGCAACCATAGCCAGCCGCCGAGCAGCAACGACAAGAGCAATAGCCAGTCACAAGGCGGCGCCGACAAAAGCAATACCCAGTCGCACGACAGCCAGGACAAGGGCGGAAGCCAGCCGCCAAGCCCAGACAATTAACATCGCGGCGGCGAGACCAACTGAGAAAAAAGGCGAGAGGAATAATCCTCTCGCCTTCGTTAACTTGCGGATCGGACGCTCCGCGGCTTCGTCGGCACAAACCGCCTCCTTCCAATGACATCTGAACGCTTACTAAAAATGCGCGGTATTCGCGCAAATTCCAATCCGCTTAAAATAGATTTAAGGTCTCGTTAAAGTTGGCTTAACCTATCGCGTTTGCGGCGGTGTTAGTCTAAAGTCGAGTGAGCGCGACCGCTCAGCTCAAAGAATCAAGGCGAAAGGAGAAATGAGATGAACGAACTGGTGCGGACCCTGGTCGCTCTCTTGACCGCCCTGTCTGCCGCTGCGGGAACGCCACCCGCCAGCGCCAAGTTCCAAGCGCCGGTCTTGGTTGCGCCCGTCGGGATCAATGTGAGTCAGGTGGTTACGCCAACGGTCACGCCTGAACCTTCAGTAGAAATCACCGGGACTGTTTCGACCGTCACCGGCACGACGATCATATTGAGCAACGGCATGACGGTCACGCTTGCGACCAACGCTGAGGTGAACGGGGCCCCGCAGCCCGGCGTCGTCATTCAGATCGAAGGCAAGCTGCAGCCAGACGGCACCATCATCGCCTTTGAGATCAAGGTGGGAGGCAAGTCCAACGATGACAACGAGAACAACACCCATGTCATCACTGGAACGGTGACCATCACAGACGACAATCACATCGACGACGACAAGATCATCACCGGCACAGCCACGATCACGAATGACGACCGCTTCGACGATCACAAGATCATCACCGGCACAGCCACGATCACGAATGACGACCGCTTCGACGATCACAAGATCATCACCGGCACACAGACCATCACGGATGATCTGGGGATGGACATCAAGTTCATCACCGTACCCAAGACCATCCCAGATGCGATCGGCGGGGAACACAAGTCTCAAGGCATCGGCGATAAAAACAAATCACAGAGCGGCGGTCAGTGGACTGGCAACCATAACGGTAATGGTGGAAACCAAGGTGATCGCCAGAACCAGAGTCCGCCAAACCAAGCGCCGCCGCCCAACTCAGGTGATCACGGCGATGGCGGAGGCGGCGATAACTAACACTCGGCGCATAAAGGCAAGTTCGTGAACCAAAAACGATGCGCTCCGGATTTCGGAGCGCATCGTCTATTTTTGAGGCAACTCGGCGTAGAGCGTTTCGATTCGATCTGCGACGCGCTCCCACGCGTACTCGCGCGCAACCTCGATGCCGCGCTTGCCTAGCCGCGCGCGCAACGCCGGTTCGCGCAGCAACTTGCCCAGACAGTCCGCCAGCGCGTCGGGATCGCGCTCCGGCACCAGATAGCCGGTCTCGCCGTCGCGCACGATGTACGACAAGCCGCCGACGTCCGATGCGACGACCGGCGCGCCGCACGCCATCGCCTCCAGCGCGACCATGCCGAACGATTCGTACAGCGACGGCATCACCACCACATCGGCGGTGGCGTAATAGTACGGCAGCGCTTCCTGCGAGCGGCGACCGAGAAAGGTCACCAGATCGTCGATGCCGAGTTCGTCTTTGAGCGCCTGCAGCCGCGCCAGCTCCTCGTCCGGCTCCTCCTCGTCGATGTCTCCGCCGACCAGGCAAACGCACAGATGTCCGCGCAGCGTGGGGTTTTCTTCGACGACGCGCGCCATCGCTTTGAACCAGATGTCGATGCCCTTCACCGGATCGATCCGTCCGACGAAGAGCACGGTGTGATCGTCTTTCGGCGCGTCAACGGCTTGTTGGGCTTGCTCCGCCGGAATCGGATGGAAGAGACTCAGGTCGACGCCTGGCGAAATGACCGCGATCCGGTCCGCCGGCGCGTCGTAGAGATCGATCATTTGCTGCTTGTCGCGCGGCGTGGACGCGACGATGCGATCGGCGAACTGCATGATCTCGCGCTCGACCTCGATGCGGCGGTCGGTCTCGCGGTCGGTAACCCCGCGCGCGACCTGGTTCTTCATTGCGCCGAGCGTGTGAAACATTTGCACGACCGGCGCGGGCTGACATTCCTGCAGCGCACGCGCGACCCAGCCGGAGAGCCAGTAGTGCGCGTGGTACACATCGTAATGAATGTTTTCATTTTCCATCACGGACTGAATGCCGTGCGTGAACTCGGGCAGATAGTTGAAGAGGCGATGCTTGCTGTACGGTTCTTCCGGACCGGCGGGAATGTGGAACACGCGCGCGCCCGGACCCAAGCCGCCAACGTCCTTGTGCGGCACATGCGAACTCGCCGAACGCGTGAACACATCGACGCGGTGACCGCGCGCCGCGAGTTCGCGCGAGAGTTCGCGGACGTAGACGTTCATCCCGCCGGTCTCTTTGCCGCCGAGCGCTTCCAACGGGCAGGTATGCACACTAATCATTGCAATATTCATGGAGAGATTTTGTCCATCGCGCGGTGAGTTTATCGGAGAGATTATAACACACCTGCGGAGAGGCACCAAAAAACTGGGCGACGGCTCAAGCTGGCGCACAAAATTGTAGAAACGTTGCGCGCAACGTCTCTACCGCGCCGACCGTAAATTCAGAATCGGTCACCGCTCGCGCGAGGCGCGGCGGCTGACGGAGGGACGCGGCTTTTTTCGTCTCGGCTCAACGTCCTCCACCGCGCGCTCGCCGATCAACCAGCGCGCCTCCACGTACTGCGCGTAACCCATCGCCAGCAAATCCTTGACGGCGCGATCGATCGTCGCGCGATCCGCGCCTTCCCACACTTCCAGAAACGCGCCGGGCGTCGAGGTGAGACGATACCCGGCGACCGGCGCGATGCCGGCTGCCGCCGCCACTTTCGCGACTTGATCGACAAAATCCGCGCGCGCGATCGGCGTCAAGCCCCACCAGCCCTCTTTGAACGTACCGATGACGACAAGTCCAACGCGAGTGCTCACCGAGGTGACCTTGCTCATGCCGACTTGCCATATCCCGGCGGCAGGATGCGCGGCGCGTGCCGCCCGACGAGCACCGCCAACATTCCGCCGCGTTGTGCGACATTGACGACTTGTTTCTGCGACGCGCGCCCCAGCACCGCAACGCCGTACTTGGTCGGCGCGAGACCAACGACCGCGTAGAACGGCGCGGCTTGCACCGTGCCGTCGTCCGCGATCACTGGAAATTCGTACACGCTGATCTTGGCGAGGCGTTGGACGACCCACGCGCCCGGTTCTTTCAGTGCGAGTTCGATCGCGTCCGCCCATTCGCCGTCCGTCGCCGACGGACCGATCAGTACGCTTTCGCCGCCGTAGGAGCGATTCGGCTTGATGACCAGAATCTCGCGATTCTTGCGGACGTATTCCGCCAAATCGATGATCTCGTTGTGCGGATCGGTGGTGCGCGCCTCGCGCAGCGTCCGCGTCCACAGGACGTGATGCCGAAAGATGTTGCGCTCGTCCACGCTAAAGTACTGCGAGAACCGCGGATCGGTGAACACTTCAAAGCAGCTCTTGTGATCGAAGTCGCCCGCCATCGACGAGATCATTTGGTTTTGCTTGAACAGGTGCTTGATCGCGCGCATATTCTCGCCTTCCTTCTCCTGGTCGGCGAGATCGCGCACTTCGTAATCGCGGTACGCCACGTCGATCATGTGACCCTCGTAGTACACTTCATTATTACGCAACACCAGTTCGGTTGGATCGGCGTGATAAATCTCATAGCCGCGCGTGCGATAATAATGCGTCAGCGTCTCGAGTTCGTTGGGACCATCGCCGGCGTACTTGGGATCGACGAGGCAGACCGTCCTGCCTTTGCGCTCGATCGCCTCCGCGTGATCGGTCAGTTCGAGAATGAACAGGTCGCGCAAGTCCTGGCTCGATTCCAAATCGAGGTCGGGTGCGATTTCTTGCAGCGCGGGGACGATGATATCACGGATGATCGCTTCCGCCGTGGGAATCAAATGGATGCCGCCCACGCCGACCAGGTTCGGCTCGATGAACGCGAGCGTGTCTTTCCAGAACGGGCTGGTGAGATCGACGATCGCGTCGAGGCGACCGAAGACGGTGTGGAATTGGTTGTGACTCGCGCCCCAGGTATCCCACAGCCATTTGGCTTCCAACTCGTCGAGCGGGACGACCTCGCGGATGTTGAAATCCTTGAGATAGAGTTCCGGCATTCGCTTGAGCGCGCCGACGAGCGAGAGCGAGACGTAATGGAAATAGTTGAGCTGCTCGGAGAAGATGCCGGCGGGGCGGAGCATCACGTTGATCGTTTCCTGCTGCCCGTCGCGGAAATAGACCAATTCGCGGCGCGTCGCCTCGTCGGTCACCTGCTGCGCGAGCGCCTTTAATTTTTCCGGCGGCATACTGAAGAAGAGCTGCCGCAGGCGGCTATCGAGACTGACGCCGCGCAAACCGTGTTCGTCGGCGGTTGTCATTGGAGCGACCATCGTGATCCTCCCGGCGGCTAGTCG
>VFSW01013656.1_pt1 | contig 11278 bp, 8 predicted proteins | sample 5358111 | NCBI WGS metagenome assembly VFSW01 (sample SAMN11554181, study PRJNA540505) | mine drainage metagenome | isolation source: sediment from site ElyBrook_90M | place: USA: Ely Copper Mine, Vershire, VT | collected 2017 | reverse complement strand
ATCTTCGCGACGACTGGCCACGAACCCCGTCAGGCCCGGAAGGGAGCAGCGGTAGAGGCTGTATGTCGGGCGCCGAAGTTCTGCTGACGCGGGCCGCCACCCCGTCTTGCGACGGGTGGCGGGGCACGCGAGAGCGGCCATTCCCGGCTACACTGCCCCCATGAGCTACATCGCATTGGCGCGGAAATGGCGTCCCCGGCGTTTCGGCGAAATGGTCGGCCAGGAACACGTGCTGCGCGCCCTGGGCAATGCCCTCGACAGCGGCAAGGTGCACCACGCGTTTCTCTTCACGGGCACCCGCGGCGTCGGCAAGACCACGGTGGCGCGCATCCTGGCGAAATCGCTGAACTGCGAGCGCGGGGTGAGCGCCTCGCCCTGCGCAGAATGCGCCGCCTGCCGCGAGATCGACGAGGGCCGCTTCGTGGATCTGATCGAGGTCGACGCAGCCTCGCGTACCAAGGTCGATGACACGCGTGAACTGCTCGACAACGTCCAATACGCCCCCAGTTACGGGCGCTACAAGGTGTACTTGATCGATGAAGTGCACATGTTGTCGAACCATTCGTTCAACGCCCTGCTGAAGACCCTGGAGGAGCCGCCGCCGCATGTGAAGTTCCTGCTCGCGACCACCGATCCGCAGAAGCTGCCGGTCACGGTGCTGTCGCGCTGCCTGCAATTCAGCCTCAAGCGCCTCGCGGGCAACCTGATTGCCGAGCGCCTGAAGTTCATCGCCGAGGCGGAGGGGCTTGCCCATGAACCGGCCGCGCTGACGCTGCTGGCGCGTGCCGCGGAGGGCAGCATGCGCGATGCGCTGAGCCTGCTGGACCAACTGGTGGCCTTCGGCGGCGGTGCGTTGAGCGAGGAGCATGCGCGCACCATGCTGGGCACCATCGATCGCGGCCGGGTTGGCCGACTGCTCGATGCGCTCGCCGCCGAGGATGGCGCGCGGCTGCTAGCCGAGGTGGCCGAACTCGATCGGGATGCGCCGGATTACGATCGCGTGCTGGTGGAACTGACCGCCTTGTTGCAGAGGATCGCGATCGTGCAGATCGTCCCCGACGTCGCCGCGCAGGACGAGCAGTACGAGGCGCAGACCCTGCAGCGCCTGGCGCGCGCCATGGCACCGGAGGACGTGCAGCTGTACTACCAGATCGGCCTCGGTGGGCGGCGCGACCTGGCGCTCGCGCCGGAGCCGCGCCTGGGCTTCGAAATGACCCTGCTGCGCATGCTGGCTTTCCGGCCGGACGGCGCCGCCGCCGCGGTGCGCGGCGCACCGCGGGCGCCGGCGGCCGCGCCCGCCCCCGCCGGGGCGGCCCGGGCGCCCGCGCCCGCCCCGGCGCGGGGCCCCCACCCCCCCCCGGGCCCCCGGGCGGGCCGCCCGCCCCCCGCCCCCCCCCGCGGGGGGCCGCCCCCCCCGGGGGCCCCCGGCGGCCGCGCCCGCACCGGCCTTCGCGCCACGGTCGCCCGCGCAGCCGCCGGCGACGGCAAACGCGCCACCGCCGGCGCCGGCGCGCGCTCCCGCGGGGGGGGCCGAGCCCGGGTTCCCCACGCCGGCCGGCACGCCGCCGCCGGTGATCGACGCCGAGCATTGGACCCGGGTGGTGGATGCCGCCGGCTTGAGCGGCATGGTGCGGCAGTTCGCCCTCAACTGCCTGCCGGCGTCCTTCGCCGCCGACCTGCTGCTGCTGAAGCTCGATCCGGCGGTGGCCGAGCGGCGCACGCGTCCGATCGAGGACAAATTATCGCAGGGGCTGTCAAAATATCTGGGGCGCCCGATCCGCATCGTCTACGACACCTCCGAGCCCGTTCTCGACACCCCGGCGCGGCCGCGCGCCGCCGCGCCCCAGGAGCGGGGGTCGCCGGCCGTGGCGGCGGGGCAGGAGGGTCCCCGGGTCGCGGGGCTGCGCGAGCGGTTCGGCGCGCAGGTGGAGGCGGGCTCGGTGAAGCCCGTCCAGTGAGTGGCTTTCTCGGGAGCAGCGACATGATGAAGGGCGGACTGGGCAATCTGCTGCGCCAGGCACAGCAGATGCAGGAAAACATGCAGAAGGCGCAGACCGAGCTCGGCGAGCTGGAGGCCATCGGGGAGGCGGGCGGCGGCATGGTGAAGGTGCTGATGAATGGGCGCCACGAGGCCAAGCGCGTGCTCATCGAGCCGCAGCTGCTCGCCGAGGGGCGGGAGATGCTCGAGGATCTGCTGGCGGCGGCCATCAACGATGCGGCACGCAAAATCGCCGCGCGCACCCAGGAGAAATACGCCGGCCTGATGGCCGGAATGAATCTGCCGGCCGGGATGAAACTGCCGTTCTGAACGCGCCGGCGGTCATGAAATACACCCCCAAGCTCGCGCGCCTGATCGAAGCCCTGCGCTGCCTGCCGGGCGTTGGACCGAAGTCGGCGCAGCGCATGGCCTTCTACCTGCTCGAACGCGATCGCGAGGGCGGGCGCGGCTTGAGCCGGGCGTTGGCCGAAGCCCTGGATGAGGTCGGACATTGCAGGCGCTGCCGCATGCTCACCGAGGGTGAGCTGTGCGCGGTCTGCGCCTCGACGCAGCGCGATGCGGCCCAGCTGTGCGTGGTCGAATCGCCCGCCGATGTGGTCGCCATCGAACAATCCGGCGGCTTTCGCGGGCGCTATTTCGTGCTGATGGGGCATCTGTCGCCGCTCGACGGCATCGGCCCCGAGCAACTCGGGCTGGAGGAGTTCGAGCGCCTGCTGGGCGAGGGCGAGGTGCGCGAGGTGATCCTGGCCACCAATCCGACCGTCGAGGGGGAGGCCACCGCCCATTACCTCGGCGAGCTGGCGATGCGCGCGGGGCTGAGGGCGTCGCGGATCGCCCACGGGGTGCCGGTGGGCGGCGAACTCGAATATGTGGACGGCGGCACCCTCGCGCACGCCCTGGCGGGCCGCACCGCCGTCTCCTAGCGGCCGAGGCGCTCGTACAGGCGCAGCAACCGGCGGTAGCTCTCGTATCTGCGCGGCGTGATCTGGCCGGCGGCCAGCGCCTTCTGCATCGCGCAGCCGGGTTCCTCGAGATGGCGGCAGTCGTTGAAGCGGCATTGACCGAGACGCGCCTCGATCTCGGCGAAGCCGTGCTCGGCGGCGCGCTGCATGGGCGCCGGGGGCGCGAAGTCGCGCACGCCCGGCGCATCGATGACGGCGGCGCCCGCGCCGAGCACATACCAGCGCGCCGTGGTGGTGGTATGGCGCCCCTCGGCGTCGCGAGTCAGCGCCGCCGTCTGCGCGGCGGCGTCGGGAATCAGGGCGTTGATCAGCGACGATTTGCCCACTCCGGACTGGCCCGCGAGCAGGGTGACGCCGGCGCCGAGCGCGGCGCGCAGCTCGGGCAGTCCGGCGGCCGCGAGCGCCGAGACCTCGAAGCAGGGCAGCGACAGCGCCCGAAAAGCGGCGACCTCGGCGCCGATCGCCCGGGTGCCGAGATCGCGCTTGTTGACCACCAGCATCGCCGCGAGCCCGGCGAAGCGCGCCGCCGCCCAATAGCGGTCGACGACGAACCAGTCCGGTTCCGGTTCGGCCGCCACCACGATGGCCACGCGATCGAGATTGGCCGCCACGGCTTCCGCGCGGCCCCGCGCATCGATGCGTTCGAGCACGCTGCGCTGCGGAGCCACCGATTCGATCGTCGCCTCGTCCGCGCAGGGCAGGATGCGCCAGTCGACCCGGTCGCCGCAGACGATGCGCTGCTTGCGCCCCTTCAGCGCGCAATGCCGGGGCGTCGATTCGGTCTGCACCGAGACCCCGCGGCCATAGCTGGCCATGACCACGCCGCTGCCGCTCGTGCCGCTCACGGTCCGCGCTCTGCTAACATGCGGTTTTCAAGGGATGCCAGCACTTTCGTGAAATCGCCCGACAATCTCATCTGGATCGATCTGGAAATGACCGGCCTGCAGCCGCAGACCGACCTGATCATAGAAATCGCCACCATCGTAACGGACAAGCACCTGAACGTGCTGGCCGAGGGACCGGTGATCGCCGTGCGCCAGAGCGAGGCGGTGCTGGCGGCCATGGACGAGTGGAACCGCACCCAGCATGGGCGCTCAGGGCTGATCGCCCGCGTGCTCGCCAGCGAACGGGACTGCGCGGAGGCGGAGCGGGAGACGCTGGATTTTCTCGCGCAGTGGAGCGAGGAGCGGCGCTCGCCGATGTGCGGCAACAGCATATGCCAGGACCGGCGCTTCCTGGCGCGTCTCATGCCGGCGCTGGAACGATATTTTCACTACCGCAACCTCGATGTCAGCACCCTCAAGGAGCTGGCGCAACGCTGGGCGCCACAGATCGCGCAGGGGTTCCAGAAGCAATCCACCCACCTCGCGCTCGACGACGTGCGCGAGTCGATCAACGAGCTGAAATTCTACCGCGAGAATTTCCTGCGGCCCCTGTGACGGACGGCATTCACGCGCGCGGCTGGCCGCCGAGGAACATCCAGGTCTCGATCACGGTATCCGGATTCAGCGACAGGCTTTCGATGCCCTGCTCCACCAGCCAGCGCGCGAGCTCCGGATGGTCGGAGGGTCCCTGGCCGCAGATGCCGACGTACTTGCCCTGCGCGCGGCATGCCTTGATGGCCATGCCCATGAGCATCTTGACCGCCTCGTCGCGTTCATCGAAGGACTTTGCCACCACGCCGGAGTCGCGGTCCAGGCCGAGCGTGAGCTGCGTCATGTCGTTCGAGCCGATGGACATGCCGTCGAAATACTCTAGGTAGCGGTCGGCGAGCAGGGCATTGGTGGGCAGTTCGCACATCATGATGTGCTTCAGGCCGTTGTCACCGCGCCGCAGGCCGTTGTCCGCCAGCAGCTGGGTCACGGCGCGCGCCTCATCCACGGTGCGCACGAACGGCACCATGATCTGCACGTTGGTCAGGCCCATCTCCTCGCGCACACGCTTCAGCGCGCGGCACTCGAGCTCGAAGCAGGGCCGGAACAACTTGTCGATGTAGCGGGACGCGCCGCGAAATCCGAGCATGGGGTTCTCCTCGTGCGGCTCGTACTGCTTGCCGCCGATGAGATTCGCGTACTCGTTGGACTTGAAGTCCGAGAGACGCACGATGACCATCTCCGGGGCGAACGCCGCGCCGATCTGCGCGATGCCCTCGGTCAGCTTGTCCACATAGAAACTCACCGGATCCGCGTAGCCGGCGATCTGCCGCGTGATGGTCTCCTTCAGTTCCGCGCTCTGCCGGTCGAATTCCAGCAGCGCGCGGGGGTGCACGCCGATCATGCGGTTGATGATGAATTCCAGCCGCGCGAGGCCCACCCCCTGGTTGGGTATCCCCGCGAAGTCGAACGCCCGGTCCGGGTTGCCGACGTTCATGGTGAGCTTGACCGGAATCGGGGGCAGCGTGCCGAGTTCGATGCTGCGCTGATCGAACGCCAGCATGCCCTCGTAGACGTGGCCGGTGTCGCCCTCGGCGCAGGACACGGTCACGGGCTGATCCTCGTGGATGCTGGTGGTGGCGTTGCCGCAGCCGACCACCGCGGGGATGCCCAGTTCGCGCGCGATGATGGCGGCGTGACAGGTCCGGCCGCCGCGGTTGGTGACGATCGCCGAGGCGCGCTTCATCACCGGCTCCCAGTCCGGGTCGGTCATGTCGGCCACCAGGACGTCGCCCGCGCGCACTCGGGACATTTCCTTGACGTCCTTGATGACGCGGGCGTTGCCGGCGCCGATGCGCTGTCCGATGCTGCGTCCGCTGCACAGCAGCCGCGAGCGCGACTTGAGCGTGTAGCGCTGGATCGAGCGCCCGGCGCGGCTCTGCACGGTCTCCGGCCGCGCCTGCAGTATGTAGATCTTGCCCGTGGCGCCGTCCTTGCCCCATTCGATGTCCATGGGCACGCCGTAGTGGCGTTCGATCACCAACGCCTGCCTGGCGAGTTCGACGATGTCGGCCTCCTCCAGCGAGAAGCGCAGGCGCGCCGGCGCCTCGACGTCGACGGTGCGCACGCGCTGGGCGCCCTGCGCCTCGCCATACACCATCTTGATCGCCTTGGTGCCCAGGTTCTTGCGCACGATGCTGCGCCGGCCGGCGCGCAGCGCCGGCTTGTAGACGTAGAATTCGTCGGGGTTGACGGCGCCCTGCACCACGGTTTCGCCAAGACCGTAGGAGGCGGTGATGAACACCACGTCCCGAAAGCCGGAATCCGTATCGAGCGTGAACATGACTCCGGCGCTGCCGAGGTCGCTGCGCACCATGTGTTGCACGCCCACCGACAGGGCCACGGCGGAGTGGTCGAAGTGGTTATGCACCCGGTAGGCGATGGCGCGGTCGTTGAACAGGGAGGCGTAAACCTCGCGCATGCAGGTGAACAGCTGCTCCGCGCCGCGCACGTTCAGGAACGTCTCCTGCTGGCCGGCGAAGGAGGCCTGCGGCAGATCCTCCGCCGTGGCCGAGGAGCGCACCGCCACCGCGAATTCGCCCCCCTGACCCATCGCGCTCCACGCCGCCAGAGCCTCCTCGTGCAGGCGAGGGGGGAGCGGCGTGGCGAGGATCCAGCCGCGGATGCGCTGGCCCACCGCGGCGAGCGTGTCGACGTCATCGACATCGAGGTTGGCGAGGGCGTCGCGGATGCGCCCATCGAGGCCGCCCTGGGCGAGGAAGTCGCGGTAGGCATGCGCGGTGGTCGCGAATCCCCCGGGGACCGACACGCCGAGATCGGCCAGGCCCGAAATCATCTCCCCCAGAGAGGCGTTCTTGCCGCCGACCAGTTCCACGTCGGTGTTCTTGAGCTTTTCGAATGGAATGATGTATGGCTTCATGACAGATGCCTTGTCCGGAGAGAGGTTAAGTGGAACACTCGGGCGGCGAAGCGCCAAATCTTGAGGTTGCCGTGATTAAACGTACCGTGTTCTTCGTCTCCGACCAAACCGGCATCACGGCCGAAACCTTGGGCCACAGCCTGATGACACAATTCGACGGCGTCGACTTTCGTCAAGTCACTGTGCCATTTATCTCCACCGTTGACAAGGCAAGGGAGGCGGTGCGCAGGATCAACTTGGTGGCCCAGCAGGAGGGCGTGCGGCCGCTGATATTCAGCACCTTGGTGCAGGAGAGCGTCCGTGACGTGGTGCGCGCGAGCGCCGGCTTCTTCCTCGACTTCTTCGATCCGTTCCTGGGGCCGCTCGAGCAGGAGTTGCACACTCAATCCTCCCACGCCATGAGTCGCACGCATCGCATGGCGGACACGCATTCCTACGCGACGCGCATCGACGCGACGAACTTCGCGCTCGCCAACGACGACGGCTCGGTGGTGCGCGACTACGAACGCGCGGACGTCATCCTGGTGGGCGTGTCGCGATCCGGAAAGACGCCCACCTGCCTGTACATGGCCATGCAGTACGGAATATTCGCCGCCAATTATCCGCTGACCGAGGAGGATTTGGAATCACGCAAGATTCCGGCGGCGATCGAACCGTTCGCGCGCAAGCTCTACGGACTGACCATCAGCGCGGAACGTCTGCAACAAATTCGCAACGAACGCCGTCCCGACAGCCGTTACTCGTCCGCGACGCAGGTCGCATTCGAGGTGCGCGCCGCGGAATCGCTTTTCGAGCGGCAGGGCATTCCGGTGATCGACACGACCGAGTGCTCGATCGAGGAAATCTCCAGCCGCATACTCGACCGCACCGGCATCGAGAGGCGCTTGCGGCCCTGAAGCGCATCGCCTGCATGCTATAGTCGGACCATGATCGCCGATCAATGGTGTCAGACCTCCTGGAGGGCCAGTCCGGGCAGCTTCGTCAGCCTGATGACGCTGTACGAGAGCAATTTCGTGCGCCTCGGGTGGCTGGTCGGCGACCTGCGGGCGCTGCGCGGGGCGGCGGTGTCGCGCGTGGCCGCCGACTGTGATCTGCATCTCACTCCGCTCGAATTGTCGCCGTACACGAGCGTGCTGCGGCTCACCTACGAATTCAACCCGGCGGGCGAGGTGGTGCGGGATCCGGATCTCGAGGTGTGCGTGTATCACGATGCGCGCCTCGCGGAGGTGCGCAGCTTCCTCGGCTTCCGCCGCCATCCGCAGCTTGCGCGCCTGATGACGGGGGGCAAGCGTGAACTGGATCAGCGATGGACCCGCAACATGATGTTAAACAAATGGCTGGAATATTGCGCCGAGCGGGGTCACCGCTTTTGACGTGGTCGCCTTGAAACAAGTGCCCGCGCGCGGCGCCGGTTTCAGGGCGGGAACTTGATCGACAAGCTGGGATTTCTCAAGACGGGCATGGAGGGTCGCGCCACGCGACCCGACGAGGAGCGGCTGATGCAGCTCTTCCAGAACCGTGCCGGCCTCAAAAAGGCCTACGCCGACCTGCAGGACGAATTTCACCTGCTGCGCGACCGTTTGAAGCAGCAGGAAGGGGCGACGATCCGGGTGGAGGAGCAGCTCGCCACCCTGGCTGATTTGCTCGCCGACCCGCGGACCGGGTTCGGCGCCCTGGTGTTCTTCCAGCTGCGCGGCCTGTGGAAGAGCTGCCACCAGCAGCTGGCGGACTTCACCGCCGAGCTGCTGCGCCGCCAGGAGGCGCGGGAGAGCGCCAAGCACAAGGGCCAGTGCGAGGCGGCGCGCGCCGCGCGGCTGGCCGATGTCGACCGGCGCTTGAACCTCGCCTCCTGCGATGCGGATGACCGCCGCCGGCGCCTCAACGTCGCACAGACCGAGATCGACGGCCTTACCGCCCTCTGGCATTACTTCGAGCGCCGCCGCCGGCAGAAGGCGCTGGCGACGCTGCGCCACGCGCTGGTGCGGGCCGATGCCGCGGTGGGCGATTTGCACGCCGAGCGCAGCGCCCTCGCGGATGAGCCGTTGGAGGATTTCCCCGGCATCTCGCTGGCCGCCCGTCGCAGCATCAATCTGGTGGTGATCGCCTATGCGGAAATCCTCTGCGAACAGGTGGACGCCTTCGCGCTCGCGGCCCGCGCCAAGGAAGCGGTGGCGCGCCGCGTGCACGAGATGAGCTTCGGCACCCGGGCGGAGTGCGACGATTACATGGTGCGCGTGCAGAAGGCGCAGCTGGCGGTCGCCGACCGCAAGCGCAACACCGCGGCGCTCAAGGGCAAGCTGGAGCGGCTGCGCGCGGTGTGCGAGTACCGCAACGCCGCGGACACGGTGCCCACCGCGGACTCGCTCTCTGCGGCGGCCGTGCAGGGCGGCGGCCGCGCCGGCGCGGCGGGGCCCGGGCCCGTGCGCGCCGCGGCCGAGTGGGGCCGGTTCAACCTGCGGGGGCGCGAGGCGTCGCCCACCCGCGCCGCGGCCGCGCCAGGTCCGCTCCTCGTTTCCCTGCCGCCTCTCAGCGCCGCGCCTGCGTCGGCGCGTTCTTGCGCGAGGTCAGCATGGCGAGGTCGGCGGAAATCTGCGCCGTCTCATCGAGGAGGATCCCCGGCGCCGGGTCGTCCTTGATCTCATCCAGCGCCTTCACCGGCGGCTTGCCATGCGATTCGAGCCAGGCGTTTTCGCGCTCCAGCCGCTGCGTGTCGGTGCGCTTGCGCTCGGCCTCGCGGGTCTTCAGGTTGAGCGACACGGTCTTCTGGCCGCGCATCGCCTGCAGCGCGGCGATGTCCTGTTGCAGGTAGGTGAAGTCCGCGCTGTGCGCGGTGCGCTCCAAGTGCAACTTCTCCAGCGTGGGGATCAACGGCTTCAAATCCCCCTCGGGCTTGAAGGCCGCCGGCTGGATATGGTCCCAGGGCAGGGCGCGATCGCGGGTGCTTTCGCCGACCTCGTTGACGTCGATCAAGGATGGCAGTGCGATGTCCGGCATCACGCCGCGGTCCTGGGTGCTCTCGCCGGTGATGCGGTAGTACTTTCCGATGGTGACGTTCAACTGCCCGAGTTCGGGTTTGCGGCCGAACACGGTGTAGTTGAGCGGATGGGCGTTTTGCACCGTGCCCTTGCCGTAGGTTTGCTGGCCGACCACCAGGCCGCGTCCATAGTCCTGAATCGCCCCGGTGAAGATCTCCGAGGCGGAGGCGCTGAACCGGTCCACCAGCACCACCAGCGGCCCGCTGTAGAAAATGCTCGGATCCGGATCCTCATCGACCTCGATGTGCCCGCTGGTATCGCGCAGCTGCACCACCGGTCCATGCTCGATGAACAGGCCGGTGAGCGATTCGGCCTCCGGCAGGTAGCCCCCGCCATTGGCGCGCAGATCCATGATCAGCACCTCGGCGCCGTCCTTGCGCAGTTCGGTGATGAGCCGCTGCACGTCGCGGGTGGTGCTGCGGTAGTCCTTGGCGCCGGCGCGGCTTGCGTCGTAGTCCTGATAGAAGCTCGGCACGGTGATCACGCCGACCTTGATCTGGCGCCCGTTGCGCTCCACGGTTTGCATGCTCTTGTGCGAGGCCTGCGCCTCCAGCGAGACGCGGTTGCGCGTGAATTCGACCACCTTCTGCGCGGAGCCGGGCGCGGCGCCCGCGGGCAGCAGTTGCAGCCGCACGATCGTGCCGCCCGGTCCGCGGATCTTCTGCACCACGTCGTCGAGCCGCCAGCCGATCACGTCGAGCAGCTCCCCGGTCTTGCCCTCGCCAACGGCGGTGATGCGGTCGTTGGCGGCGAGCTTGCCGCTGATCGCCGCCGGGCCGCCGGGGATCACGTCGATTACCGTCACGTAGTCGTCGGTCAGCTGCAGCGAGGCGCCGATGCCCTCATAGCTCAGGCTCATCTGGATGTTGTATTCCTCGGAGTTGCGCGCCGAGAAGTAATTCGAGTGCGGATCCAGCGACAACACGAAGGCGTTCATGAAGGCCTCGAACACATCGTCCGGCTTGGTCTGTTCCATGCGCTTGGAGACATGCTCGTAGCGCTTGCGCAGTATGTCGGCGGCCTCCGGCCATTGCTTGCCGGCGATGATCAGCGACAGGGCGTCGTTCTTGACCCGCTTGCGCCACAGCTCGTTCATTTCGGCGCTGCCGGCCGGCCAGGGCTCCTTCTCGCGGTCGAAGTTGAACGACTCGTCGAGGTCAAAATCCGGTTTCTTGGCGAGCAGTTCGGCCGCGTAGCTCATGCGCTCGCGGACGCGTTGCTGATAGCGGCGGAAGATGACGAAGGCCGGCTCGACGTCGCCCGATTTGATGGCGTCATCGAGCTCGTAACGATAGCGCTCGAATTCCGCGATGTCGCTGGCGTAAAAATAGCTGCGGCCGCCGTCGATCGCGTCCAGGTAGCGGTCGAGGATCAGGCTGGAAAGATGATCGTCGAGCGGCGCGCGCCGGTAGTGCTCGCGGGCGATGATGTCGCTGACGCGGCGCGCGACGTAGCTTTCCTGTTCGGTG
>VFSW01013655.1_pt1 | contig 11278 bp, 13 predicted proteins | sample 5358111 | NCBI WGS metagenome assembly VFSW01 (sample SAMN11554181, study PRJNA540505) | mine drainage metagenome | isolation source: sediment from site ElyBrook_90M | place: USA: Ely Copper Mine, Vershire, VT | collected 2017 | reverse complement strand
AACAGGTCTGCAAGTACATGTGCCCCTATGCGCGCTTCCAGAGCGTGATGTTCGACAAGGACACGTTGATCATCGCCTACGATCCGGCCCGCGGGGAGCCGCGCGGGGCGCGGCGGCGCGGCACCGATCCGCGCACGATGGGCCTCGGCGACTGCATCGATTGCACGCTGTGCGTGCAGGTTTGTCCCACCGGGATCGACATCCGCAAGGGGCTGCAGTACGAATGCATCGCATGCGCCGCCTGTGTCGACGCCTGCGACGAGGTGATGGACAAGATGCAGTCGCCGCGCGGGCTGGTGCGCTACACCACCGAGAATTCGATGGTGGGGCTCCCGACGCACAAGGCGCGGCCGCGGCTGTTCGTCTACGGCGCCATATTGACGCTGGCCGCGAGCGCCATCATCTATTCGCTGGCCACCCGCACGCCGCTTCTGCTCGACGTGATTCGCGACCGCAATGCGCTGTACCGCGAGGTGCATGGCGATCGGATCGAGAACGCCTACACCTTGAAGGTCATCAACGAGGACGAGCGTGCCCACCGGTATCGTCTGGAGGTCCGCGGCCTCGACGGATTGACGCTGGTCGAGCCGTCGGCGGCCGTCGAGGTGGCGTCCGGCACGGTCGGATCGGTGGCCGTGCGCCTGCAAGCCCCGAGCGACGAGGCGCACGGCGTGCATTCCATCACGCTGCACATCGTGGCGCTCGACGAGCCTCGGATCGAGCGCACCGAGCGGACCCGCTTCATAGGACCCTCATGAATAGACCGGAGAACCTCATGACCCCGACCACCGCCTGGTACCGCCACCTTTGGCCCTGGATCGTCATCGGCATGCTGTCGAGCGCCGTGATCGGCAGCCTGGTCAGCGCCTATCTCGCCGTGCACACCAACGACGTGGTGCTGGAACACGCCGACGCTTCGCAGTGACGCCGCCTTGGACGCGGCCGCGACCGAACCATGCTTCCATTGCGGCGCGCCGCTTGCCGGCGCGGTGCCGTGCTGGATCGAGATCGACGGGCTGGCGCAGCCGCTGTGCTGCTCGGGCTGCGAGGCGGCGGCGCGCCTGATCCTCGGCCAGGGACTGGAACGCTACTACGCGTTCCGGACTGCGGCACCCCGGCCCGCACCGGCCGGCGGGCGCGACTGGTCGGTGTACGATCGGACGCAGGCGCTGCGCCGCTACACGCATGCGCGCGGCGACGGGCTCACCGAGACCAGCCTGCAGATCGACGGCATGCACTGCGCAGCCTGCGCCTGGCTGATAGAGAACAGCCTGCGGCGGATCGAGGGGGTGCGCGACATCCACGTCAATCCCGGCAGTTCGCGCGCGGAGGCGGTGTTCGACGCCGCCGCGGTGCCCTTCGGCACGCTGCTCGAGCACGTCGAGCGGCTTGGATACCGCCCGCAGCCCCTGAGTTTCACGGCGCAGGGTCCCGAATGGATGACCGAGCGGCGCACCGCCCTGAAGCGGCTGGGTGTCGCGGGCTTCGGCATGATGCAGGTGATGACCTACGCGGTGTCGCTCTACGCCGGGGCCATGGACGGCATCGCCCCGGACCTCGAGCAGCTGCTGCGCTGGGTGAGCCTGCTGGTCTCGACGCCGGTGGTGCTGTACGCGGGATGGCCGTTCTTCGCGGCCGCGTGGCGTGGCCTGCGCGCCCGCACTCTCGGCATGGACCTGCCCGTCGCGCTGTCGATCGGGGCGGCGTATACCTTCAGCGTCTACGCGACGCTGCGCGGCCGCGGGCAGGTGTATTTCGATTCGGCCGTGATGTTCACCTTCCTGCTTTCCCTCGGCCGCTACATCGAGATGTCGCTCCGGCACCGTGCCGGACTGCAGCACGATGCGCTGGCGCGCCTGCTGCCCGACGGCGCCCTCAAGGTCGCCGCGGACGGCGTCACCACCGAGCGGGTGACGCCGGAGGAGCTCGCCGCGGGCGACCGGGTGCGCGTGCTGGCCGGGGAACGCATACCGGCCGACGGACTGGTGCTCGACGGCGGCACCGAGGTCGATGAGTCGCTGCTCACGGGCGAGTCGGCTCCGCGTTCCAAGGCGGCGGGCGATCCGCTGATCGCCGGCACGCTCAACCTGTCGAGCGCGATAGATATCGAGGTGCGGCGCGTCGGGCAGGACTCGACGCTCGCCGCGGTGTCGCGCATGCTCGAGCGCGCCCAGTCGAATCGTCCGCGCATCGCCGATGTGGCCGACGGCGTCGCCGCCTGGTTCGTGGGCGGCGTGCTGCTGCTCGCGGCCGCCGTCGGCTTGTACTGGCTGCACGTGGATGCGGGGCGGGCCTTCTCCACCGTGCTCGCCGTGCTCGTGGTGACCTGCCCCTGTGCGCTGTCGCTCGCCACGCCCGCGGCGCTCGCCGCCGGGTCGGCGCGCCTGGCGCGCGGCGGCCTGTTGATCACGCGCGGCCGGGCCATCGAGATCCTGGCGCGCGCCGACATGGTGGTGTTCGACAAGACCGGCACGCTGACGCGTGGCGAGCCGGTGATCGCACGGGCGGTGCCGGTGCGCGCCGGCGTGCGGATCGCGGACTGCCTGGCGACGGCGGCGGCGCGCGCGCGCCACGCGGGACCTCCGCGCGCGCGCGGCGTTGGCGGCCGCGGGCCGGGCGCCGGGGGGGGCGCGGGGCGCAGCCCGGCGGGGCGGGGCATCGAGGCGGTCGTCGCGGGTGCACGCCATCGCCTCGGTCGGGCCGACTTCGTGCTCGAGCTGGGGGCCGGCGGCGGCGACCGGGAGTCTTGCACGGGGACCGGGCCGGAGGCCGCCGCGGACGAGACCGCGGTGTGGCTGGGCGATGAGCGCGGGCCGCTCGCCGTGTTCCTGCTCACCGACGGCTTGCGCCCCGATGCACCGGCCGCGCTCCAGGCGCTCGTCGAACGGGGTCTCGAGGTGAGCATTGCGAGCGGCGACCGGCAGGCCGTGGTCGCCGCGGTGGCGCGCCGCCTCGGGGTGGCGCAGGCGCGCGGCGATCTGCGCCCGGAGGCCAAGCTCGAGTGGGTGCGCACCCTGCAGTCGCGCGGCCGGGTGGTGGCGATGGTCGGCGACGGCGTCAACGATGCGCCGGTGCTCGCGGGTGCGGACGTGTCGGTCGCGGTCGGGGGCGGATCGGATCTCGCGAAGGTCAGCGCCGACGTCGTGCTGCTCGGGGATTCGCTGTCGCCGCTCGCCGGCGGCATCGACACGGCGCGGCACACCATGCGGGTCATTCGCCAGAATCTCGCCTGGGCCGTGCTGTACAACGCCACCGCGGTGCCGTTCGCCGCCGCGGGCTGGTTGCAGCCTTGGATGGCCGCGATCGGCATGTCGGCGAGTTCGCTCCTGGTGGTGGCCAATGCGATGCGCCTGCTCAAGGCCGGCCGCCGCCGGGCCCGATCCGCGTCCGAGCCGGTGGCGCACCGCGCCGCGGTGCGCGCATGAGCATCCTCTATCTGCTGATCCCGCTCGGGCTGGTGCTGGTCGCCTGCATGGTGTGGGCCTTCCTGTGGGCGGTGAGGGGCGGGCAATTCGAGGACCTGGAGACGCCCGCCGTGCAGATCCTGCTCGACGACGACTCCCGTCCGGCGCCCGAGCCGCGCGAGCCGCGCGAGCCGCGCCATGGATGAGCTCGCGCTGCTGACGGCATTCACGGCGGGCCTGATGGGCAGCGCCCATTGCGCCGCGATGTGCGGCGGCATCGCCACGGCGCTCGGTGCGACGCGCGCAGCCGGCGCTCCGGCCTGGCTGCCGGTGGTGCAGCAGCTCGGACGCATCGGCGGCTATGCCATCGTGGGCGGCATCGCGGGCGCGCTCGGGCTCGCGGCGGGAGCGGGCTTCGGCGCGCTGCGCTGGGCCGAGGTGCTACGGCTCGCGACCGCGCTCGTGATCGTGGCCATCGGCCTCGACCTCGCCCTCGGCGGCGGCCTGTACGCCCGCTGGTTGCGCGCGCCGGAGCGCCTGGGCGGTGCGCTCTGGCGACGGCTCGCGCCGCGGCTGCATGGCTGGCTGCCCGCGCAGCCGCTGGCGCGCGCCCTGCTGCTCGGCGTCTTCTGGGGGTGGCTGCCCTGCGGCCTGGTGTATACGGTGCTGCTGGCCGCGGCCGTGTCGGGCAGCGCATGGCGCGGCGGGTCGATCCTGGCGGCCTTCGGCCTCGGCACCCTGCCCACGATGCTAGGGTTGAGCCTCGCGGGTGCGCGGCTCACGCTGCGGCGTCGCCGCTTCAAGCCGTTCGCGGGCGCCCCCCTAGCCGCCTGCGGTCTGTGGACCGCCGCGCTGCCGCTGCTCGGCGCCGCCGCCGCCGCGCACCCCGGGTCGGCGGTGGCGCGCATCTGCAGTCTGCTGCGCGTCTCCTAGAGTCAAACGTCGATTCGACCGAAGCGCGCCAGTCCCTGGTTGATCCCGGGCGGATCCAGCACCGACAGATCGAGGGCGATCGGCGGGCCGAGCCACTGCGCGAGGCGCGTGTGGTCCGCCAGATCGTCATCCGTCAGCGGATGCACCAGCGTGGTCAGGCCGGACGCCTCGAGCAGCGGCAGCACCGCGGGCAGGAAGGCCTTGGTGAAATGCACCTCGAATTGCGCCTGCGGGTGGGGGCCCACCGGACGGTCGCGCAACTCGCCGACGAACAGCGGCTGCCCGTGCGCGCCGGCGGTGCGCACTTGCTCGAGGCGCCGCCGCAGCGCCGCCGCCGCCGCGCGCGAATCGGAGGCGTAATAGACGTGCGCATGGTAATGCGCCGTGGGCTCGCTCATGTCCCGCGAATGCTAGCACGCCGTCGCGTGCTCGACGCCGTGCACGAGACGGACGCGCCGTGCCCCGCAGGCCGCGAGCAAGCGGTGATGCGATTCGGGCGGCCCGCAAAGCAGGCACTTGGTGAGCGCATCGGCCGTGGCGGCGTCGGCGGCCGTCACGCAGGCCGCGCCGGTCGCGACCGGGCCCGCGGCGAGCCCGCCGAGCGGTGCGCGCCGCTGATTACCGCGCTGCGCGGCGGGCGGCGCGGCGCCGGCCGCGTCGCGGGTCGCGGGCGCCGCGGCGCATAGCAGGACGCGCGCGCAGCCGACGGTGGTGCGCACCAGGATCGGGTGCGCGCGCGCGCCGAACGCCGCCACGTCCCCGCCGGCGTTGACCAGGCCGGCGTGACAACCGGCGGCGCGCAGCGCGTCGAGCGCGCGATCCACCCCGTAGCCCTTGGCGATGCCGCCCAGGTCGATGCGCAGCGGCGCGCGCTTGACGACGGTGAGCGGGATCGACAGATCGAGCTCGCGGCACCGGCCGCCAGGCTCGGGCAGGCAGGGATCGAAGGCGCCGCCGGAGAGTTCGTGCAGTCGTTGGCTCGCGCGCAGCACGGCGTGGGTCCAGGGGTCGAGGCGCACCGCCACGTTCGGCGGCGCGGCGTTCAGCGCCGCCAAGTCGGCTCCGGGCCGGGTCGGATGCATGAGCGCTTCGACCCGGGCGATCGCGTCGTAGGCCGCGGCGATGCCGGCGGCGGCGCTGCGCGGATCGGCCGCCTCGGCGTGGATCGCGATCAGGGTCCCCATGCCGAGGCGCAGCCGGGTGAGGCGGACCGGCCGATCGGCGGATTCTTGGTGCGCGAGGGTTGCCATGGCCATATATATGAATGATAATCATTCGCAATACAAACCTCCAGAGCGAGTCCGATGCCTGCCGATGCGCGCCTACCCGGGCTACTGTTCCTGGCCCTGCTGCCCACCGCCCCGATGGTGTGCGCCGCCGAGTACCTGGACATCGATGCCGCCCAGAAAGCGGTGTTTCCCGAGGCCGATACGTTTCAAGAGATCGTGCTCGCGCAGACGCCCGCGGATCGCGCTGCCCTGCTCGAACGGGCGGGACCGCAGCCGGCGCATGGCCGGCTGCGTGTGTTTCGCGCCACGCGCGGCGGCGCCCTGGTCGGGCATCTGCTCATCGACGAGGTGGTCGGCCGCCAGAACCTGATCACCTATGCACTCGGCATCGAGCCGCAGGGCGGCCTGCGCGACCTGGAGATCATGGCCTACCGCGAAAGTCATGGCGGCGAGATCCGCAATCCCGCGTGGCGCGCCCAGTTCCACGGTCGCAGCGAGCTCGATCAGCTGCGCTTTCGCACCGACATCAAGAACATCTCGGGAGCGACCCTCTCGTCGGAGCACGTGACCCAGGGGGTGCGCTGGCTGCTCGCCCTGTGGCAGGCAACCTTGCGTGCGCAGCCGGCGGCCGGCTGATCGCCCATGTCCCGTCCGCTGCGCGCCGCGACCTATGCGATTCTCGGGCTCCTGTGGTTGTCGGGATGCGCGTGGCTGATTCTGGACGGCTGGTTCGCGCGCACCGGCCCGTTCGGCGCCGAGCCGCATCCGCTGCAGCCGCCCCTGCTGCTCGCCCACGGCGTCCTCGCCATTGCGGCCGCGTACCTGCTGGGCTGGATCTCGGCGCGGCACGCGCGGCATTGGTGGCCGCGCCGCTGGCGGCGCGCCAGCGGCGCGACCTTCGCGGTGCTGCTGGCGGCGCTCAGCCTGTCGGGATTCGCCTTGTTCTTCCTGACGGACGACGGCTGGCGGCAGGTCGCCGCGCTAGGGCACGACGTGCTCGGCGTCGTGGTGACCGCAGCCGGGGTTCAGCACGGATTCTTCGCGAGCCAGCGCGACATGCGCAGCGCCGACTCGCGTCCCTGATAGTAGCCGTGCATCTCCCGCACGGCGATGAAACCGAGGGCTTCATAAAAGGCGCGCGCGCCGGTGTTGCGCAGGCGCAGTTCCAGGTCCACGCGAAACACGCCCGCCTCGATCGCGGTGGCGGACAGCCATTCGATCAGGCGGCGGCCCAGTCCCTGGCGCCGATGCACGGCGGCGACCGCCAGCAGGTTGAGGTGAGCGTCCTGCTCGTTCAGGCGCAGCACGGCGAACGCGGCGAGAGCGCCTTCGCGGCGCGCCACCACCACGGAATTGTCGCGGCCCTCCATCGAGCGGCGCACGCGTGCGGGTGTCCATGCCCAGTCGAGTCCCTGTTCGATCAGATCGCGCGACATCTCGGCGATGCGGTTCGCCTCCGACGGGCGCGCAAGTCCGAGCACGAACGTTTCCGACATCGTTCAGCGGCTGCGGTAGCGGTCCGTCGCCAGGATCAGCTCGTGCGTGTTGCCGGGCTCGAACGCCGAGTGGCCGGCGTCCTGCACCATGCGAAAGTCCGCCTCGGGCCAGACGCGGTGCAGATCCCAGGCGCTGGTCGCCGGACATACCACGTCGTAGCGGCCCTGCACGATGGTCGCCGGGATGTGGCGGATGCGCGGCACGTCGTCGAGCAGTTGGGACTCGCTGCGCAGGAAGCCGCGGTTCACGAAGTAGTGGCATTCGATGCGTGCGACGGCGAGCGCGAACTCGTCCTCCGCCCACTTCTTGATGTTCTCGGGATTGCTGTGCAGGAAGCTGGTCGAGGCCTCCCAGACCGACCAGGCACGCGCGGCCGCGAGGGCGGCCCGCCGATCCGTGCCGGTGAGCAGGCGGTGATAGGCGCTCAGGAAATCGTCGCGATCATCGGGCGGGATCAGGTCGCGGTAGGCCTCCCACCGATCGGGGTAGATCTCCGAGGCGCCGTGCTGGTACATCCAGCGGATCTCGGCGTAGCGCAGCAGGAAGATGCCACGCAGCACCAGCTCCGTAACCCGTTCCGGGTGCGCTTCGGCGTAGGCGAGAGCGAGGGTGCTGCCCCAGGAGCCGCCGAACACCAGCCAGCGCTCGATGGCGAGATGCTTGCGCAGGCGTTCGATGTCGGCGACCAGGTGCCAGGTCGTGTTCTCGATCAGGCTCGCGCTCGGGCGGCTGCGTCCGCAACCGCGCTGGTCGAACACGACCACGCGATAGTGCTGCGGGTCGAAGAATCGGCGGGCTCGCTTGTCCGAGCCGGCGCCCGGACCGCCGTGCAGGAAAACCGCCGGTTTGCCGGCCGGATTGCCGCATTCTTCGTAGTAGATCTCGTGCACGTCCGAGACGCGCAGGTACCCCTGCCGATAGGGCTCGATGGGCGGATACAACTCCCGCCGGACGGGCGTGCCCGCCGCACCCGCCTCGCGGGCGCGGGTGCCGCCCTCCGTCGCCGCCTTCTTCGCGGCGCGCTGCGGCGGCTGCGGGGCGCGCTTTGCCGCCGTGGCCGAGCGCTTCGCCGACGACCCCTGCGAGGCGCGGCTCGCGGCCTTGGGCCGGGCGGCCGACTTCTTCACCGCCCCATTGTTCTTTTTCTTCATCGCCATTCCTCGAAGTTGTACCGCTAGGTCGAGGTACGCTGGAGCAACGGGCCCAGCGGCCGTCCACCGAGCAGATGCAGATGCAGGTGATAGACCTCCTGGCCGCTGTCCGGATTGCAGTTGACGATCAACCGATAGCCGCTCTTGGCGATGCCGTGCTGGCGCGCCAGATCGCGCGCCACGAGCATCATGTGGCCGAGCAGCGATTCGTCCTCGTCGGTCAAATCGTCGGCCGTGGGTATGACCTTGTTGGGCACGATCAAGATGTGCACCGGGGCCGCGGGCCGGATATCGAGGAATGCGGTAATGCGCGCGTCGCGATGCACCACCGTGGCGGGCAGTTCGCCCGCGATGATCTTCTCGAAAAGCGTAGACATATCAGGCAGCTTTGAGGGCCTAAAGTGCCAAGAGTAGCAGGAACCGCGCTGCCGCCCAGACTCTCGCGTGCGATCGGCCCGGGATTTCGGCGCGAGCGGCGCGCAACGCGGGCGGCCAGCCGCTTTGCCGCGCTGCGGATGACTAATTTTCGGGTTCCCCCAATGGTAATGGGAACGATTCTCATGTAGCATGGCGACCATGAACAAAGATCCGAACAGCGCGGCAGGAACCGGTAACGACGGCCCCGCGGAGATCGAGCTCGCCGAGTTGCCCACCGGCACCCTCGCGCGGGTCGTGGCCGTGTCCGCGCCGAGCGTCGATGCGCCCGTCGAATTGCACAAACGCCTCGCCGAACTCGGCTTCCTCCCCGGTGAGGTCGTGCGCATCGTTGCGCGCGGTTTCCTGGCGCGCGAGCCGATCGCCGTGCGCGTGGGCACGGGCACGTTCGCATTGCGCCTGTTCGAGGCGGCCTGCATTCGCGTGTGCCCGGAGCCGGCTTAAGCGCGAGTTCAAGTCCATGGCGACGTCGCCGAGCGCACCGAGTCCTCTGGTCGCCTTGGTTGGCAATCCCAACTGCGGCAAAACCGCTCTTTTCAACGTGCTGACCGGCAGCCGCCAAAAGGTCGCCAACTACGCGGGCGTCACGGTCGAGCGCAAGGAAGGCACGTTGATCTCGCCGTCGGGCCGGCGCGTGCGCGTGCTCGACCTGCCGGGCGCCTACAGCCTCGATCCGGTGACGCCGGACGAGCGCGTCACTGCCGACGTATTGCTCGGGCGCCGTGCCGGCGAGCAGGTGCCGGATTTCGTGGTATGCGTCACCGACGCGACCAACCTGCGGCAGAATCTGCGGCTGGTGCTGAGCTTGAAGCGTCTGGGCCTGCCCATGGTCGTGGCGCTCAACATGGCCGACGTCGCCCGGCGCAAGGGCATCATGCTGGACGCGGCGCGCCTGTCGGCCGAGCTCGGCGTGCCGGTGGTCGAGACCGTGGGCATCAAGGCCGCGGGGGCCTCGGCGCTGGTCAAGGCGCTCGACGCCATGCCGCTGCCGGCCGGCGGCGGACGCGCCGCACCGTGGCTCGCCCTGAGCGCCGCGGACGTCGCGCACGACCAGGCCGAGGTGCGGCGGATTCTTGCGGCGGTCGGCGGCGAGCGTCTCGACGGCGTCACCCGCAGCGATCGGCTCGATGCCGTGGTGCTGCACCCGCTGCTCGGGCCGCTGATCCTCGCGGCGGTCCTCTTCCTCGTGTTCCAAGCGGTGTTCGCCCTGGCGCCGCTCCCCATGGATGCGATCAAGGACGGCATCGGCGCTTTCGCGGACTGGCTGGCGCGCATGTTGCCGCCGAGCCTGCTGCGGGATCTGCTCGTGAACGGGATCGTCGCGGGCGTGGGCAGCGTCCTCGTGTTCCTGCCGCAGATCGTCATCCTGTTCTTCTTCATCCTGGTGCTCGAGGACTCGGGCTATCTGCCGCGGGCCGCGTTCCTGCTCGATCGCCTCATGGGCAGCGTGGGCCTGTCGGGCCGCGCCTTCATCCCGTTGCTGTCGAGCTTCGCGTGCGCGATTCCCGGCATCATGGCGACCCGGACCATCCAGAATCCGCGCGATCGGCTCACCACCATCATGATCGCACCGCTGATGACCTGCTCGGCGCGGCTGCCGGTGTACGCGCTCATCATCGGCGCATTCGTCCCCCGCCGAACGGTATGGGGCGGCTTGCAGCTTCAGGGACTGGTCCTGTTCGCGCTGTACGTGGCGGGTGTCGCGAGCGCCATGGGGGTCGCCTACGTGCTCAAGCGCGGCGGACCGGGCGGCAGGTTCCAGCCGCTGATGCTCGAACTGCCCGCCTACCATTGGCCCAGTCTGCGCAATCTCGGGATCGGGTTATGGCAGCGCGTCGAAATCTTCCTGACACGCGTGGGCACGATCATCCTCTCGTTGATGGTGATTCTCTGGGCGTTGAGTTCGTTCCCGGCGCCGCCCGCCGGCGCCACCGGCCCGGCGATCCAATACAGCGTGGCGGGGCACATCGGCACCTGGCTCGCCGCCGTGTTCGCACCGATCGGCTTCAACTGGCAGATTTCGATCGCCTTGGTGCCGGGTCTCGCGGCGCGCGAGGTGGCCGTGGGTGCGCTGGGCACGGTCTACGCGCTGTCGGCGAGCGGCGCCGACGTGAGCGAGGCGTTGACGCCGCTGATCGCTCATTCCTGGAGTGCGGCCACCGCAGCGTCGCTGCTGGCGTGGTACGTGTTCGCGCCGCAATGCCTGTCCACGCTTGCGGCGGTGCGGCGCGAGACCAATTCGTGGCGCTATCCGCTCATCATGGCGGGCTACCTGTTCGCGTTGGCTTATGCGGCATCGTGGATCACCTATCATCTGACCTTGGCCGTGGTCGGCCGAGCGTCGGGCTAGGAGGGCGTGTGAGCGGTCTATTCGACGGCGCGGTGGTGGCCTTGATCCTGGCGGCGAGCGCGACCTATGCCGCCGGCGCGCTCGCGCCGCAGGCGTGGCGCCGGCGGTTGCTGGCGTGGGCTGCGTCGCTCCTGCTGCGCCGGCCGGAGCTGCCCGGGTTTTCCGCCGTGGGACGGCGCCTGCCGGCCGCGTCCCGCAAGGCGGGGGGGGCGGGCGCGGGCGTCGCCCGGCCCCCCCCCCCCCCGCACCGCGCCGGGCGGGGGGCGGGGGCCGCCGGCG
>VFSW01013654.1_pt1 | contig 11278 bp, 6 predicted proteins | sample 5358111 | NCBI WGS metagenome assembly VFSW01 (sample SAMN11554181, study PRJNA540505) | mine drainage metagenome | isolation source: sediment from site ElyBrook_90M | place: USA: Ely Copper Mine, Vershire, VT | collected 2017 | reverse complement strand
CCCCCCTTCCCCCCCCCCCCGCCCCCCCCCCCGCGACAAACCCCCCCCCCCCCCCGCGCGGGGGGGGCGCCGCCGGGGGCGCGGGCGCCCCGTGCAAGCCGCCGGCGCCGGGGGTCAGTTCCGGCAGGGGGACAGCCGCGAAAGCCGCGGCAGGCGGCGGCGGCCGCGCGGCAAGTTCGCGGCCCAGCGCGCGCCCGGCGGCGATCAGGCATGCGCCCGCGATGAGCGCCGCGAGCAGGGCGACGAGGCCGCCTTCGGCCGCGTAAGCCGCCGCGCGCCAATCGCTCGGCGTGGAGAATGCCGATTTCCACGCTGGGCGCATCGGTGCGCGCAGGATCGTCAACGCGTCCCCGCGCGTCATGTCCAGCTTCAGCGCCTGCGGCAGGAGCTGGGAGGCCTCGCGCGCCTGAGCGTCGCCGAGCGCCGAGTCGAGGATGACGACGGCCCGAATCGAACGGATCTGGAAGCCGGCGTCGTGGACGCTGTGTTCGCGCTCCCGCTGATAGGAGCCCGCCGCGCGCGGAGCCGGCGCGGCTTTGTCCTTGTCCGAAGTCGGAGCGATCGGCGCCGAAGGAGCCTCCTTCGCGTAGCCGGGCAGATCGAGAAGGCGCGCCGCCGCGGCGAAGGCGGACTCCGCCGCCGGCGACGGCTTGTCCAGCGGGAGCACCATCTCCGCTTCCGATTCCACCCGAGAGCTCTCTCCCTGCACTTCCACGCGGACCTGCGCGCGGCCCGGGCCGAGGACGCCGTCGAGCGCCCGTTGGGCGCCCGCGGTCAGGAGCTCCGCGGCGGACGACCGCTCCGCGTCCGTCGAAGCGCCCAACGCGGGGGAAGCCGCCAGAACGGCGATCAGCGCGAGTCTGCGCATTCCTTGTAACGATACATCATGAAGCGGGATTGGGGGTTAAGGATTTGTTATCGGCGGCGGGAAGCGTGAACGCGAATCGGCTTCCTCGCCCGGGCGTCGATTCGACCGAAAGAGCGCCCCCGTGACGCTCGACGATCGCCTTCGCGATCGAAAGGCCGAGCCCCGTGCCTCCGGCGCGCAGCGGGTCCGCGCCCCGCTCGAACGGGCGGAACAGCCGGGCGAGCGTCTGCGGCGGAATGCCGATGCCGGTGTCGCGCACGGAGCATTCGATCCCGCCCTCCCGGCGCCGGGCGGCCACCTCGACGCCCCCGCCGGGGCGCGTGAACTTGATCGCGTTGGCCACCAGATTCGTGACGACTTGGGTGATCAGGTCCGGGTCCACCCGCAAGGCGGGGAGGTCCGGCTCCACCGCGACCGCCAGCGTCAATCCGCGCTCCTCGGCCTGCGAGCGGTGGAATTCGGCCGCGTCCTCGATGAGAAGCTTCAGGTCGGCCGCGCGCGGCCGATACTCCAGCCGCCCGCGCTCGATCCGCGCTTGGTCGAGCAGGCTCGTGACGAAGTGCGCCAGCCGGGACGCGTTCGCCTCGACGCGCGCCAGCTGGCGCCGCTCCTCGTCGCCGAGCGCTTTCGAGCCGCGCAGCATCTTCACGTAGCTTTCGATGGCGAACAGCGGCGAACGCAGCTCGTGCGTGACCGAAGCCACGAAGACGCGCTTCATTTCGTCGACCTCCTTGAGGCGCGCGCTCATCGCGTTCAGGCCGCGGGCCAGGCGCGCGATCTCGTCGCGCCCTTCCGCGGGCACGTCCTTGTCGAGCCGTCCCTCGCCGATCTCCTTCATCGCCGCCTCGATCCCGATCAGGCGCTGGGTCAAGCTCCAGGACAGCCCGTAGCTCAGCAGCGCCGCGAGCAGAACGATCCCCCAGACCGCGGTCGCCAGTTCGCGCCTCATCGCGCTCTCCGCGGCGCGCAGGCGCGCGTCCAGAACGCGCCGCGAGAAGACGATCTCGACGCTCACGTCCGGGCGGCCGCCGCCGCCGGGCGCGACGACGCTCTCCTCGCGGAGCGCTTCGCCCTTCGGCAGCGGAGCCGGCTCGCGCCCTTCCCAGCGCCCGTCGAAGCGGGCTCGCGCGCGCACGACCTCGGCCCGATCTCGGGCGAGGAAAGAGAGATAGTCGATCAGCATCAAAGGATCGCGCGCCAGCTGGGATTCTCCCGCCATCGCGCGCACGTTGCCGAGCAGCAGGGAGACCTTCTCCTCTTCGTCGGCCCTGAGCGCGCGGCGCTGCAGGGTCAGGAAGGCACCGGCGGCCGCGACGATCGCCGCCGTCGCGGCGAGCGCCAGCGCCGCGGCGAGCTTCAGGCGGATGCTCACGGTCGGGCCCTCTGCATCTCGATGCGCTCCAGCGCCTTGCGCGCCTGCGGATTCTGCGGGTCGATCTGCAGGATGCGCAGGAACATGGCGCTCGCCTCCAGGTACTCGCCCCGGGCGTAGTGCTCCACGCCTTTTTGATAGAGATTCTCGATGTCGCGCGGATCTCCGGCGGGCGCGGCGGCGGGGCGCGCCGCCCGCGCCGGCGCGGGGATCGCGGACCGGTCGACCTGAGCCCGGAGCGCGGCGGCCGGCACGGGCGCCGGAACGGGAGCGGAGATAAGCGGAGCCGCCGCGCCGCCCGGCATCGGCTTGCCGGAGGCGCGCTCGCGGGCCAAGCGCAGGTACTCGCGCAGGGACTCGAGCTCGTTCTCGCGCTTCTCGATCTTGGCCGCGGCCTCCCACGCCGCGATGGCCTCCGGCAGACGGCCGGTCAGGTAGCGCAGGGAGCCCAGGCGCTCCAGCGCCGTCGCGTTCTCCGGCTCGAGGACGAGGACGTCGTTCAAGAGGGATTCGACGCGGCCCATGTCGCCGCGCGTGTTGGCGAACTCCACCTGATAAAGCATCTCGTCGAGGAATCCGCGCGGGTTATCCGGCGCCAGACGCGTGGCCTTGAGCCCGACCGCCTTCTCCATGTCGTCGAGGAGATGGCCGAGGCGCGCGTCGTCGGGCTTCAGGCTGTGCGCGTAGGAGGCCTGGAGCAGCGCGATCCGGTCCTGACCGTAGAAGAAGCGGTGGAGCGCGTCCACGAGCTGCCGGTCGAAGTCGTCCTTCGGCTCGGCGAGCTCCGCGTAATAGAACACGACCAATCCCAGCCGGTTGGCGAGCCGCAGCAGCCCCTGGCTCAGCGGCTGACCTTCGGCCAGATCGCCGAGAGTCTTCTTGGCGAGGCGGTAGCGCCGCTCCTCGATCAGCCGGCGCACGTCGGCCAGCCGAGGATCGTTCAAGTCCTGGGGCTTGAGTTCCTTGCTGTACTCATAGCCGTAGTCGGGGCCCTGCTGGCGCAGGCGCCGGGCCTGATCCAGGAGCTCGCGGGAGATCGTCTCGTCGCCCGTCGGCGCTCCGAAGTGGAAGGTGAGGCTCACGCGATGAGACCCGTCTTGCCCCGCGATGCCGCCCACCGGGATCAGGAAGGCGTAGTCGAATTGGATCTTGTTGATGCGGTAGGACGCGCCGACCGTCATCTGACGCCAATTCGAATCGTTCATGCTCATGCCGACCGAGCCGCGCAGGCCGAACTGGCCGTAATCGAGCGTGGGGAAATAGCGTTCCGCGGCGAACACCGCGTCGCGGTCCATGCCGCCCGCCGGCGACGGGACCATCTTCAGCTCTCCCATCAGGCTCAGCCACAGCGACTTGTAGGCGAGTCCCAGGTTGATCTCGCGCTGCAGCTGATCCGTTCCGGAGAAGGCGACGTTGGGCTGGGCGACATGGAGAACCGACAGGCCGAGCTGGAATTTTCGGGGGAAGCGGTAGATCAAGCCCAGGTCCGCGTCGGGAACGCTCTTGCTGTTGGAGCCCGACAGCACGGGGTCCGCGCCGAGGCCGCCGCAGACGCCGCCGTTGCAGGCGTTGGACGCCTCGGCCGGCGTCGTGAACGAATGCGTGAGATACTTCGCGTTCACGCCGGCCATGAGCTGCGAGCCGTCGTCGCCCGACCAGAATCGGCGGCCGTAGGAGGCGGTGAAGGTCTGCTCCGTGTACAGGCCGCTCAGCGCGAAGCGTTCCCAGCCGAACCCCAGCACGCCCTGCTTTCCCTGCGCCAGCGGCTGCGCGTACATGAGCTGGGATGTTCCCAGATCCGAGCCGTCGGACAGCCCCAAATAAAGCCGGGAATACGCGGCGCTGAACTCCGGGCGCTCGAGCTGGGCGAGGCCGGCCGGGTTGTAGTGGATTGCGTAGACATCGTCGGCGAGCGCCGTGAACGCGTCTCCGAGGCCCGGCGCGCGGGCGCCGGCGCCGAGATCCAGGAACGCCGCCGCCGCGGGAGTCCCCAGGAGCAGGACGAGCGCCGCGAGCGCTCTCATCGGACCACCACCACGGCGCCCGACGCCACCACGTTCTCCACATCGATCACGAAGACGTACACGCCGGAGGGCACCAGAGAGCCGTTGGCCCGCGCGTCCCAGATTTCCACCGTGTCGCCCGGATTCACCGCGATGGTCGTCAGCAGGTGGCCGCGCATGTTGTAGATCTTGACGGTGCCGGCCGAGTCGCGAGGATTGGAGAACCGGAACGCGACGTTGTCGTTCTTGCCGTCGCCGTTGGGGGTGATGAAGCGGTTGCTGACGCCGTTGAAGGCGAAGCCCTGCACGCGCATTCCCGCCCCGGATGAGAATCCGGTCAGAAGAAGCGCGAGAATTAAACAGGATTTAAGGGCGCCGCCCATCACGACAGAGTGTAGGGTGCCCGTGCGAAATCCATGTTTCGGGCGCGCGAAATCAGCGGGATTTAATAGGAACGGCTATTTAATCACGACAACCGTCCCGCTGAACGTCTGGCCCTCCGCCTGGATCTGGTAGACGTAGACGCCGCCCGGCACGGGACGCCCACCGGCCGTGCCGTCCCACATCAGGCTGTTGCTGACCGGCCCCGCCGGGAGGGACGAAACCACCATCCGCCCGCGCAGATCGAAGATCCGGCCGACGACGGCTGAATCGCGCGGGTTGTCGTAGGTGAAGACGACGTTGTCGTTCTTGCCGTCTCCGTTCGGCGTGAGGAAGCGGTTGCTGAGGCCGGCGACGTTGAACGAGAAGCCGGACGTGCGCTCGACGCTGCGCAGCTGGTATTGGCCGAAGAACTCGGTCTGGATCTTCATGGTCTGGGAGACCGAGTCGACCGTCCCGTAAAGCTGGACCCAGGAACGCCCGTTGTACCAGTACACGCTCATGTTCGACGGCGCCGGGACCACGGCGCTCGGAACGACCAGAGAACTCGCCGAAACGGCGTAGTGCAGGCTCAGAAGGCCGGGAGCGGCGAGGGGGAAATTCGGCGCCAGCAGCTTCCCGCCCTGGTAGGCGTCGAACTCGACGGATTTCAGAACGCGGCCGTTCAGGGTTCCCAGGTCCTGGGGACGGCTGGAAACCGTGATCAGGTAGGCGCTGTCCTGCACCATGGGGACGCCCTCGATCGGGGCCACGTCGGGCGCCAGCACCTCGAAGAAGCTCTGATCATCCGGAGCCACGATATAGGCGGCCTTCGTCGCGGCGGTCCGGATCGCGGAGCGGGCCGACGCGCCGGAGTCGTTCTGCGCGGACACGTAGTAATAGTACTGCGGGCCTCCGGCCAGGTCCGTCCAGGTCAGCGTCGCCGTCGAGAGCGCCGCCAACCGGCTCCAGCTCCCGAGAATCGGAGAGGTCGCGCGGAAAATCCCGTAGCCGCTCAGCTCGCTCGCGGCCGGCGCCGTGGAGACGGCGAACGGAGTGAAGTCCGCGTAGCGCACCACCGGCAGCCAGGACAGCGTCGTCGTCGCCGCCGCGCTCGTCAGCGTCACGCCGTACGGCGCCTGCGGCGGGTGGGATGCGCTCGTCAGCGTGGAAACGACGACCGGCGAGAACGGGCTTTCGAGCGAGAGTCCCGGGTACAGCGGCGCGCCGGTGTCCACGGCGGAAACGCGGAAGGCGTAGGTGCCGGTGCTGAGCCCGACCAGGGTCGTACCCGGGGCGGCGCTCGTAGGAACCTGCACGACATAGGCGTGGCTGAAATCCTCGGTGATCGAATCGACGTAGAGCTTGTAGGACCACAGATCGTAGGCGGTCACCGAGCTCCAGCTCACGCCGAAGCTCGAGGAGTTGAGAACGACGACGCTCGGTGCCGGCGGAGCCGGGGGCGCGGCGTCGAAAACGAGAGCATGAGCCTGCGCGCCCGCGCGCGACGGCACGTCGGAATCCGAGACGCGGCCGGCGGCATTGACGCTGACGATCATCGCCCAGTACGTGGCGCCGGGATCGAGGCGGTTGAGCAGGAGCGTCTGCGTCGTCCCGGGCGCAAGCGGCGCCGGCGGCGCCACGGCCGGAGCCCACGGGGCGGCGACGGTCGCCGTCGGCAGGGAGGCCGCCACGTCGAGCGCGGACGCCCACCAGGTGGTCGTGCTTCCGCCCACGGAGGCCGCCGAGTAGGTCGCGATGCGGATCGCGTAGCTCTTCGCCGGGCTGACCGTCGGCCAGTAGACGTAGTCGTTGGCGTCCGGCGCCGTCCACTGGAGGAGCATCTGACCTTCCGCGCCCGGAACCGCGGTCAGGTCGGTCACGGGCGAGGGAGAGTAGTAGCCGGACCGGGGAGTGAAGGTGACGGTCAGCGAGTCCGACGGCGCGGCGGCCCCGGCGGGAGCGCTCAGCGCCGCCAGGCACAGCAAGGCCCCCGCCGCCGTCGACAGCGCGGCGCGGAGTCCGATTCTCAACCGACTCGCGGGACTAGGGGCCATGCCCTCTTCCCGCGCTGGAACGCCTCAAATCATCATTCTCCTCACGGCTTCGTCTCCACCAGGACCTTCACGGGCGCATCGAGCCAGAATCCGCCCACGAGCCCGGTCTTGATCAGCACCGCCCACCGTTTTCCCCGATTGGCCGGGACGTCGGGGATGTCCAGCACCAGGCTCCCCTGCCCGATCTCGTCGGCGGCGACGCTGACGGTCGAGGTCTTGAGCCGGATCCAGCTGGGGTCGGGGATCGGCGCGTAGCCCTCCGGCAGGGGAATGTTCGCGTCCCACGCCGCGACCGACAGTTGGATGTCCAGCGGATCCCGCGCGTAGTTGGCCACGCGGATCGTCTTATGCTCCTCCTTCCTCGAGTCCCAGGGCTTTCCGAGCGGAACCTCGGTCAGGTACAGCATGTGCGGCGTCACGTCGAAGTCCAGCTGCCGCATCGCCTTCTTCTTCTTTTCCGCCTGCAGCGTCTCCGGCCCGGGACCGACCGAGAACCGGATCCGGTTCTCCGTGGCCACGCCGTACAGTCCCATGCCCGCGCCCACAGCCTCGATTTCCACCTGGAAATGCCGGCCGACCAGCTTGGGGTCGTCGGGCACCGACAGCAGCAGGTCGAAGTAGCCGACCCCCTTCGGGGCGATCCGCATCTTGTCCGGATTCGCCTTGATCCAGGAAAGATCCGGGATCTCCTCGTAGTTCTGCGCCAGGGATTTCTTCTTCGGCCGATGGAACTCCACGGTCACCTCCATGTCCGTATCCCCGTAGTTCTGGATGCCGAACGGCAGGTGCGCGAGCTCCTTGAGGTCGTACGTGTTCCCGGGCTGCAGGCCCTCGAGGATCACGTCCCCGAAGCGCGCGCCGATGCCGATGACGGCCCGCGCCGACGGCGGACCGAGCGCCGCGAACGCCAGCGCGATGACCGCCGCTTGCGCGATTTTTCTCGTTCTCATGCTCTCCTCCATTTCATGACGCTCAGAACGCCGCAACCGCCTTCAGCACGACCGTCAGCGACTGCTGGATGTTCTCCGTCGCAGCCGACACCGGCGACAGCTCCAGTCCCAGCCACAGCTCCGCCTGGCTTCCGCCGTTGTCGGCCGTGTACGTCGGCAGGCTGCGCATCGTCTTCCAGTGCGGAGTTCCGCTCGGCAGCGTGTAGCCGCCGACCGTGTTGCCGACATCGACGAACACATTCTGCTCGACGACCATGCTCCCGGCTCCGGGCGCGACGCCCGTGAACGCGCCTCCCGGCAGCAATGCCCCGGTCGCGTTGGGCTGCGCCGCCATGCCCGTGTCCGTGAACACCGCCCACAGCCCGACCTTGTCCGTGTCCGTCGACAAGTTCGCCGACGACGGCGCGGGTTCGATCCCGATCGCGCCGCCCGTCACCAGGCCTTCAAGCTGCAGTCCCGTCGTCGCGTAGCTGCTGTACACCGTCACCGTCGTCGGATTGACGGTATACGTGCTCGTGAGCACGCTCACGTTGCCCAAGCTCAGCCCGCCCGCCGGCGATCCCGTCGACACCAGCAGCAGATAGTTCGCCACCGGCGTGATCGTCACCGTCACCGAGTCCTCCGGCGCTCCCGTCGCCGCCGCGGGTCTCGCCCAGCACGCCAGGCCCAGGGTCATCCCCAGGGCCGCCAGCCACCTCTTTCGCGTTTTCATGTGTTTCTCCTTTTACGGATCCTTCACCGCTGTCGCGGTGAGTTGAATGCTCTGCCCCGCCGTCGTGCTCGTGGCCAAAGGCGTCGCCACTTGAATCCAAAGAGTGTTCGTCCCGCCGACGGGCACCTGCGCGCACGCCTGATTGCCCATCGTGAAGGCTCCCGCGGCGCCGGCCGTGCAGGGCTTTGGAACGTTGGACAAGAGATCGGGCGAGGTGCCCTGCGGGCCGAAGTCGCTCGGTGAAGGCACCGTGCTGTTGACCACCGCCCACAGGACGTATTGGTCCACGCCCTGCGTCGCGCCGATCGCCCAGGGGCTGACCGCGCCCGTCGTCGTGGCGCTGAGATCGTAGGTTTCGCTCACGTTGCCGGTGTTCGTCACGATGATGCCGGTGGCGATGACGACCGACACGTCCATGTTCGCGGCGCCGAGAGCGATGGTGTGCGTCGTCAGCGCGACGCCGAGCTGGATCGGCATCAGCGTCGAGACCGCCGCCGCGTAGTTGACGGCGCCGTCCCAGTTCAGCGTGCCGACGCGGAAGTAATAGGTGACGCCGCCGGTGAGGCCGAACGCCGTCAGGGTGCTGAGCGCGACGTTGGGCGTGGAGGAGGAGGGAGTGGTCCAGAGGAGGGAGAAGTCGGCGCGGCTCGAAACCTGCATGACATAGCCCGACGCGGAGTTCGACGAGGCGTCCGGAGGAGACAGCGAGCGCGGAATCCAGTTGACCACCATGCTCGTGACGTCGATCTGATACACCGTCGTGCCCGAGACGAGCTGCGACAGGGTCGACGTCGACAGCACGGTCGCCGCGTAAACGGTCGTCGAACCCCACAGGGCGCCCGCGCGAAGGTAGTACGTCGTATTCGGGTCCAGGCCCTGCGGCGCGAGGACGGTCGCCCCGGTCGTCGTGTCCGACGAGTACACCACGTCCGCGAAGCTCGCGACCGTCGAGGCCTCAACGACGTAGGCGGTCGCGCCGGCGGCGCCGAACGACACGGCGGCGCTCGTGAGTCCGACCGAGACGAGCGAGACCGACGCCGGCGCGCCCGCGGACTCGGACGCCTGCGCCGTCAGCCCGTAGGAGCCTTGATTGGACCGGCCCCCGTTGGGCGCGGGCTCGGCGCCGACGCCGTCGGCCGGATCGCCCGCGTCGATGGTCGGCGACTGGGCGGCGTCCACGTTCGACATGTTCTGAAGCGCCTGGTTCCAGCGTCCGATGATCGACTGCGGATGGAAGTCCTCGACGCCGGCCCCCGGGTCGGCCCAAAGCGGGTTGGCCGCGATCGAATGCGCGTCCTGGCTCGACGCCGCTCGCCACGCCGCCAGTCCCTGAGCCCCGGCGCCGGCCCACGAAAAGCCGAGAGTATTCGAGCTGAAATAGTCGTTGTAGTCCGCCGCGAAGCCGGTGAGGCTTCCGGCGTCCACCAGCACCGTGCCCGAGGACGCGCCGGGCGCCGTGAACGACGACGAGAAGACGTTGTCCTTCACGATCAGGTTCATCGTCGCGTTCGTCGCCTCGAGCAGGTACGCGCTCGTCAGCGCCGGCCCCGTCGAATGGACGTCGTTGAATTTGAACTCGCAGTTCGTCGCGCCCAGGAAATCGGCGGCGACGAAGGAGCCTCCGGTGATCATGCCGGGGTCATCGAAGCGGTTGTGCTCGATCAGGAGGTTCAGGGAGCTTTGGACGTACAGCGCGAAGCTCGTTTTGCTCCCCATCGTGCCCGGCATCCGGAATGCGACCGCGTTGTTCTCCACCGTCGCGCCCGACGCAAGGCCGTTCAAATACAGACCGTACGTGTTGTTGGCGGCCGTCGTCGCCGGTTCGATCGTATTGGAGGATATCCAGATCGCCGCGGCCGCCATCGGCGACGCCGCGAACACGCCGTAGGCCGCTCCGGAAAGCGTGTTCGTCGACAAGACGATCAGGCCCCCGTCGCCGGGGCCCAGGTAGACGGCGGCGCCCGAGGAGCCGGCCGTCAGCACGGAGCTCGACAGCGTCAAATCCGCGGAGCTGCCGTCCATCTGCAAAGCGCTGCCCGCCGTGTTCGTCGCGACCAGCACGCTGCCGCCGATCTCCGTCTCGCTCGAGCCCGACACCCACACCGCCGTCGAGCCCTGAATGTAGCTGCTCTCGACGGAGTTCGACGACACCCCGATCAGGACGAGCCCGTATTTGCCCGCCGCGCCGCTCGTGATCGTGCTCTGCACGACGGAGTTCGCGTTGGAGCCGCTCTGAATGACCAGGGCGTGGCCGGAACCGATGTTGGCAACGGAACAGGCGGTCAGATTGTTCGCCGAGTAGGAACCCGCCAGCACGACGGTCGCGCCCGCCCCCTCGGAAATGAACGCGTCCCGCGCCAGCGCGGCGTGCCCGCCGAACGCGCCGGAGCCGCTGAACGCCGGCCCCGTACCCGTATTGATCAGCAGACTATCGCTGATCGTCGTATAGCCGCCGTTGTTCCCGTAAAACGCGGCCGAGCTGCCGCCGCTGACCATGGTGCTCATGCTGATCGCGTTGTGCGAGGCGCTGCCGCCGGTCGTTTCCACGGCGCTGTGGGACGGGTTAACGATGTAACTGCCCGAAATCGAATTATTGGCGGCGTAAAATTGCACGACGGAAGCCGCGCCGCTGCCGTTCATCGTGCTCTGGCTGACCGAGTTGAAGACGGCGCCGACGTCGAAGAGGACGGCGTTGCCCAGGGCGTTGCCCGCGTAAATCGACGCGAAGGCGTTCGAAGCGGCCCCTTCGAGCCAAACCGCATGGCCCGCCGTCGTGTTGGCCGAAGCCGAGCTGTCGGACACGCTCGCCCAATTGCTTCCCGGCAGCCAGAAGGCCGACGCGCTCGCGCCGCCCACCGTGACGCTCGCGTACGACACCGTCGTCCAGCTCGAGGTCACGATGCCCGCCGCCGAGATATTGCCGCCCGCGTCCTGGACGTTGACGCTGCTGAGCTGG
>VFSW01013653.1_pt1 | contig 11279 bp, 12 predicted proteins | sample 5358111 | NCBI WGS metagenome assembly VFSW01 (sample SAMN11554181, study PRJNA540505) | mine drainage metagenome | isolation source: sediment from site ElyBrook_90M | place: USA: Ely Copper Mine, Vershire, VT | collected 2017 | reverse complement strand
CGGCAAGCCGCGCGAGCTGATCGAACTTCAGCGTTCGGCGGCTTTCAAAAATGAAATGCCGCGGGTGATTCGCCCCGATATTTTGCTCACGGAAAATGGTATCAGCATCACCGAACTAGATTCTGTGCCCGGCGGCATCGGGCTGACAGCGTGGCTGAACCAGACGTATTCGCATATGTCGGAGCGCCGAGTTCCACGAGGCCCAAATCAAGATGGGGACGCGCAGAGTTCGTCCCTCCGAAATAATTTGCTCGGCGGCGCGGACGGAATGTTGCGCGGGTTTGAATCCATTTTTGGCGACGCGAAAAATGTCCACCTCGTCGTTTCCGAGGAGGCCGCAACTTACAAACCGGAGATGGCGTGGATCGCGGAGCAGTTGAATCGGCGCGGCGGCGCAACCTTCAATCTTCAACTTTCAACTTTCAACCAGTTCGCCGAAGGCAACGCCGTTTATCGTTTCTTCGAACTGTTCGATTTGCCGAACGTGGCGAATGCCAAACAGATTTTTGAACTCGCGGCCGAAAAGAAAATCCGCCTGACACCGCCGCCGAAACCGATCTTCGAGGAAAAAATGCTGTTCGCGCTGCTGTGGAACCGCAATCTGCAAAGTTTCTGGCGGCAGGAATTGGGCGAAGGTTTTCTCGCGCGGCTGAAAAAAACAATTCCCTACACCTGGCTCGTTGACCCGACGCCGCTGCCACCGCACGCGGCGTTGCCGGAACTGAATCTCACCGACTGGCAGCAGTTGAAAACCTTGTCGCAGAAGGAGCGCGACTTGATTTTGAAGGTGTCCGGCTTTTCGGAAAATGCGTGGGGCGCGCGCGGCGTTTTTCTCGGCAGCGACTTGTCGCAGGCGGACTGGAGCGCGGCGGTGGACGCGGCACTGAAAAATTTCGAGACCTCGCCCAGCGTGTTGCAGCGGTTTCACAAGCCGTCGCAAGTGGACGCAAGCTGGTTTGATTTTGCGAAGAACGAAATCGTGCCGATGAAAGGCCGGGCGCGGCTGTGTCCGTATTTTTTTGTCAGCGGCGAAGGCGACGCGGCGCGGCCCGCGCTCGGCGGCGTCCTGGCGACGATTGTGCCCGCCGACAAAAAAATTGTGCATGGGATGACCGACGCCGTTCTGGCACCGTGTTCCGCATGAGTCTGCTTGAATACAGTCTGCTGGCGGCGAGTTCGCTGTTCGTGATCGTGGATCCGTTCGCGGTGATCCCGGCGTTCATCGCGATGACGCCGAACGACACGCCGGTGGAACGGGCGCGCATGGCAAAAATTGCGTGCCTGGTGGTCGCGGGCGTGCTGCTGGTGTTCGGCTTCGCGGGCAAATGGATTTTCCAATTTCTCGGCATCACGATGCCGGCGTTTCAAATCGCGGCGAGCATCGTGCTGCTGCTCGTCTCGCTGGACATGCTGCGGGCGCAGCGTTCGCGCGTGCAGGAAACGCGCGAGGAAACGGCGGCGGGCGCGGAAAAAACGGACATCGCGGTGACGCCGCTGGCCATCCCGATGCTGTCCGGGCCGGGCGCGATTTCGACGGTGATCCTGCTGCAATCCGAGGCGAAAACGATTTGGTATAGCCTCGCGCTGTGCGGTTGCATCCTGCTGGTTTCGTTGGCGAGCTACGGCGTTCTGCGCATGGCGGCACACGGGGCGAAAATTCTTAACCCGATTGCGCTGCGAATCGGCACGCGTGTCATGGGGCTGCTGCTGGCGGCGATTGCGGTGCAGTTCATGCTGAACGCGCTGAAAATGCTTTGGCCGCGCTGGTTTGAATAAAATCTTTCGTCACTTTTCCGCCAGCAAACCAGCCAGATCCAATGTCCGCGTGAACATCGCCAACTCACCGCTTGGCGTGCGTGGCCATTGTTCGCGAGGGCGGTCTCGGTAAAGTTCCAGGCCGTTGCCATCCGGGTCGCGCAGATAAACCGCCTCGCTCACGCCGTGGTCGGCGGCTCCGTCAATTTCCACGCCCGCTGCCAACACGCGCCGCAGCGCGTCCGCCAGCGCCGCGCGCGTCGGATACAAAATCGCGACGTGATACAAGCCGGTCGTGCCGGGCGGCGGCGGCGAACCGCCTTTGCTCTCCCATGTGTTCAAGCCGATGTGATGATGATAGCCGCCCGCCGACACAAACGCGGCCTGCGTGCCGAACCGTTGCTGCAATTCAAAGCCCAGCACGCCGACATAAAATTTCAGCGCGCGTTCCAGGTCGGCAACCTTCAAATGCGTGTGGCCGATGCAAACGCGCGGGTCAATCGGTTTTGGCTCGGAAGATTTATTCATGGCGGGAAGGTCATTTTTGCGGCCAGAAGGCAAACGCCACCGCCGCGAGGATGCAGACGAACGCCGCAATGTGGTTCCACGCCGGCCACGTCTTGAAATATAAAAACGCGAACACCACAAACACCAGCAGCGTGATGACCTCCTGAATGATCTTCAGTTGGTAGGGCGAGTAGCGGCTGCTGCCCCAGCGGTTGGCCGGCACCTGCAGGACGTATTCAAAAAACGCGATACCCCAGCTCGCCAGGATGACGAGCAGCAACGGTTTGGCCTTGAATTTCAGATGTCCATACCACGCAACCGTCATGAACAGGTTGGAGCAGGTCAGCAACACGATGGGCAGCCAGCGGGATTGCGTCAGATCAGTCATAACAAACCTAAGTCTGGCCGCAAACCTTGCGCTTGCCAATCCGGGACTGCGCGGAATAAATTCAGGCCATGCCGATTTACGAATTTCATTGCGACAAATGCGGACGTGACAGCGAAATCCTCGTGCGTTCGTCCAACTGGACCGGAACCAAGTGTCCGCATTGCGGTTCCAGCAAGCTGGACAAAAAAATTTCCGCTTTCGCCGCGGCGGGCGGTGGCGGCGATTCCGGCACTTGCGATACCAGCGGCGGACGCGGCGGCGGTTGCTGCGGCGGTCATTGCCACGGCCACGGCAATTAAACTCGCTGCGGACAGATTTCCCGGGCGCTGATCTGCGTCAAATCCGCCACCGTCCAGTCCGCCTCGTGTCTTTTTAATTCCTCGAATTTTGCGCCGCCGGTGGCCACGGCCAGCGTTTTGGCGCCGATGAATTTGCCGCAGCGCACATCGAACGGCGTGTCGCCGATGACGACAATTTCCTGCGGCTGCAGGTCGGTTCCCATCACGCGACGCGCGCGGGCCAGCGCGGCGACAGCGATGTGATTGCGATCCTCGTGGTCGTCGGCAAAGCCGCCGAATTGAAACATCTCCCACAGGCCGAAGTGCCGCAGCTTGATTTCCGCGCCGAGCTGGATGTTGCCGGTGAGCAGACCCAACACCGGCGGATGCGGCAGCGCCTGCAGGTCGCGCAGAAACTGCCGGACGCCGCGACAGGCTTCGCCGCCGTTCTTTTCGAGAATGTGGGCCAGCCAGAAAACATAATGCTCGAAGAACAGCGCGAAATTTTCCGGCGCCTCGGCCTGGGCGTGAATGCGGAAAAATTCGCGGACCAGGCTCACGTCCGTGCGCCCGGCGAATTTCATTCTCTCCGTGCCGTGGTGCAAATGAAAATGCCGGGCAAACGTCTTGGTGAACGCCGCCGTGCCCGCGCCGCCGGTGTGAACGAGCGTGCCGTCAATATCGAAAAGAACCAGCCGAATCATGCGCGTGGACTTTACCAGAGCCGCGGCCTCGCGCGAGTTTTTTAGGCCGGCTCGAACATAAAAAGCTTTGGTGTTTGGCCGCGCGGGTGTTAAATGGTCTTAACCTTCAATTTGCCGGGCTGGATGAAAACTGTGCGCGCCTTCACGTTGATTGAGCTGCTGGTGGTGATTGCCATTATTGCCATCCTGGCCGCGCTGCTGCTGCCCGCTTTGGGCCGCGCGAAGGCGGCGGCCAAGGCGGCGGCCTGCCGGAACAACCTCAAGCAATGGGGATTGGCGACGCAAATCTATGTGACGGACAACAACGACTACCTGCCGCGCGAAGGCATCGCCAATCCCCAGGCCGCCGCCGGCCAGCTCGATCCGTCGCGGAAGGCCTGGTATATCCAGCTCCCGCAGACCTTGAGCCTGCCACCCTATCTGGACATGCCGTGGCGCACCAACGCGGCGGCGGATGTCAGCGGCACCATCTGGCTTTGCCCGTCAAATCCGAGGCGCTGCAATGCCAGTCGGCTCGGCAATAATTTGTTTCATTATTGCCTCAATGAGGGCTTCAACGGCACCGGGGCCAACGACCATCCGGACATCAAACTCACGGCCATTCCCGCCGCGCCGGTAGTCGTGGTCTGGCTCTTTGACAACGGGCAACTGCCGGCGATCGGGGACGGCGGCTCCGTCACCAATATTCACGACAACGGCGCCAATTTCTGTTTCCTGGATGGCCACGCCAAACGGTTCAAAAAAACCGAATATTGGAACGGCACCTCCGTGGGCATCACCAACAATCCCGAATTGGTCTGGGACACTTTTCCCTGACAGTTCCCGGCCGCTCTTCAACATTCGGCCCCGACTATCGTTTTTGATTGTAGCCTGCCAGCGAGAATTTTGTCCGGGCCAAGGCGTCTGCTTGGTCATGCAGTTCCGCGTCCGGTGTAAAATCCGTCCACGTCGCGACGAAATGTTTTTCCACCACGGCGCGCATGGCCTTCTCCCAATCACTTCGCATCAATGGCACCGGCGGCTGCACCGAACCTTGGATCAGCAGTCCCAGCTTGTTTCTGCGCTGCGCTGCGCCCGCGATTTTTTTGCCGCGCCAGAGCAGGTCAAATTTTTCGTAACCGGCGAAGCATTGTCCCGGCAACGTCCTTTTGCAGCACGGCGCGAGTTCCGTTGCCACGTTCAGTTCCGCAAACGCCAGCCGCAGCCAGTCGTGGATGCGCCGGTAGCTTTCTTCCGCCTTGAGCGAATGCCATTCGTGGCCCGGCGGAAAGACCGCGCTGTAAGTCCAGTCCGCGTCGTGCGGCACAATACCACCGCCGGTCGGTCGGCGGATCAACGGACGCAAAAGCGTGGCGCGTTCGACCTCGGAAAATTTCTGGAAATAGCCGAACGTCGCCGCCGGTTCGGTCCAGCCGTAAAAACGCAAAACCGGTTTTTGCAACCGCGGCATGGCGGCGAGCAGCGCCTCGTCCAGCGCCATGTTGAACACGGCTTCGCACTTGCCGGAGTTGAGGAGCAGCCAATTCATTCAGCCACAGATTTACACAGATGAAACACAGATGGAAAATTTATCTGAATGAATCACCGAAAACTGCGGACGTCTTTATCTGTGTTCAATCTGTGTTTCATCTGTGGCTAAGAATGCTTCATGCCGATTTGCGGGCAGAGTGTTTGGATTTCGCAGGTCGCGCAGTCCGGCTTGCGCGCGGCGCAGCGGCGGCGGCCATGCCAGATCAGCCAGTGGCTGAAATTGGTCCAATCGTTTTGCGGCACCAGCTTCATCAACTCCCTTTCGAGCTTCACCGCATCGTTTCCTTTGACCAAGCCGAGGCGATTGCTCAAGCGCGTCACGTGCGTGTCCACGACTACGCCGACGTTGAGGCCGAACGCGTTTCCAAGCACGACGTTCGCCGTCTTGCGCCCGACGCCGGCCAGCGCGTGCAGCTCGTCCATCGTGCGCGGCACTTCGCCTCCAAATTTTTCGACCAGCGTGGCGCAACAGGCTTTGATGTTCTTCGCCTTGTTTTTGTAAAAACCCGTGGAGCGGATGTCATTTTCCAGTTCGGAAATGTCCGCGTCCGCAAAATCTTTCGCGTTCCGATATTTGTCGAACAGCCCCGCCGTGACGAGGTTCACGCGCTTGTCCGTGCATTGCGCGGAAAGAATCGTGGCGATGAGCAGTTCCAGCGGACTGGAAAAGTTCAGCTCGCAGTGCGCGTTGGGATAAGTCCGCCGGAGCGCGGCGATGATTTTCATCGTGCGCTCCTTTCTGGCGGCGGCGGTTTCGCGTGGCATCAAACGATTTTCTCACATCGCCGGAAAATAAAAAAGCCCGGACGCGCACGTCCGGGCGTTCATGTTGCGGAGGGTTTATTTTGCCGGAACGGCATTGGTTGCCGCTGTCGCTGCCGCCGCCGCATTGGCGGCGGCCTTTTTGGCGGCAGCCTCGGCCGCCGCCTTGGCCGCGGCTTCTTCCTTGTCCTTTTTGGCTTTATCCAATTTGTCCTTTTCAATTTGCTCGCGAACGGACAGCGGCGGCGCGGCAAAATGCTGTATCGCCGGATACTTTTCCGTCCAGTTGTAAAGCCGGCCCTGACTGTCGTTGAGAAACGCCCAGATGAACCAGATGACGAACGCCACAGCCAGCAGTTTCGGCCATGCGGAAGGTTTCTCGGCGAATTTGTCCGCCGCGCCGAACGTCGCGCCCGGCGGCAACGTGGCCACGCCCGTGAGCGCGCCGCCGAACGGCACGTTCATCTTCGCCTTGGCGTTCACCGCCCAGCCGTTGGCGTCGAGAATCGGGCCGAGGTTGCGCTTGCGCAATTTGAGCCACGCAATCGCCATCGAGGGCGCGGAAATCAACAGCATGATGCCAAGAATGACCAGCGGCAACTTCCATTGGTCTTCGTTAAATCTACCGAGGAAGGTCAAGAAACCTGCAAAAGCCGTGGCCAAGGCACCGAAGGCCAAACTAAGCAGGGCGATGACACTTGGGTCAAACGCGGATTTTGCTGGCGCAGATGGAGCCGGTGCCGGGGCTACCGGCACATTGGCTGCGGCTGTTAAGGTTGCGTTGGATTGGGCATCTGCATCGGCGGCGGCTTTAGCGGCGCGCTCCTCGATCATGCGCACCAGTTTTTTATACGGCGACCAGAACGCCTGCCGGATACTGATCGGGTTGTCCACGATTTTCGTGATTGTGGCGTCCCAATCGCGGCCCGCGCGATCGTAAAAAATTCCATTGCGACCGACGATGAGATTGTCGGAGTCGCCACCCGTGAACGCGGCGACGATGGACAATTTTTCGCCGCTGCCTTTGCGCACGCAATCGCAATAGGCGAGATACGTGCCCGCCATGCCGGCCATCGTGGCGTGCTTGCCCGGGTCATCCACTGAGAGACAGAGATCGCAACTGCGCTGGTCCAGATAAAGCGTGCCGGCCTGGAAAATGGCCTTGTCCTTGCGTCCGTAAAAATCAGCGAAGTTGACGAAGTTGCGGCAGAGCTTGGCGATGTCGCGGTGATAATGAATGAGCCGGTGCAGGCCGATGACGGCCACGGAATTGCCTTCCTCGGCCTTGTCTTTGGCGATCAGCGCCGTCAAGGTTTCCTTGGCCTTGCTGGCGAGAATTTCCCGCGCGCGGGCCAAGCCGATTTTTTCCACCGCGCCGCCGGTCTTGCTGGCGTTCCACGCGTCGAAGGCGGCGAGCTTGCCGGTGAGCGCGTTCCAATCCGTTTCCGTCAAAACCGTTTTGGCGCCGAGCAGCGGCGTGATGGCCTGGGTTTGCAGCGCTGCAATCGCGTTGGCCCACGCGGGATTGATGCCATTCGTCAGCGGCAGCGGCGTGGTCGCGCCGACTTGCGCCAACTGCAGGCTGGCGATGTCCGCGTGATTGCTGGTCAGGTCTTTTATGCCCAGCGCGGCGTATTCCTTTTCGTCGCGGTTCAACGCGTTGACCGCGCGCGGATCAAAGGCGGCCAGCCGGCCGCGCGCAAAATAATCTTCCACCTTGGCCTTGACCGCCTTGACGGCGGCGGCGGCGGCTTCTGTGTTCAAACCCAGCGGCAGCACGGACGCGTCGCCTTCGGCTTTTTTCCACCAGTCCGAATAAGCGGCGGCGGCGGCGAAGAATTGATCCACCTTGGCCTGGCTGATGCCGGGCTTGCCACTGGCATCGGTGTCCGCGCCGAGGCAATTGATGATGTCGGCAATGACGGCCTTGGTCGCATCATCACCGGCGGAATCCGCCGGCACAATGCCATCGCCGTTGAACGGCTTGGCGGCGAAGGTCTGCGCGGCGGCGGCGGCTTCGGCAAAAGTGATTTCGTCGCTGTCGGCCTTGCCCAAAACTTGGCGGGCGAAACTGGCGATCAGCTTGCCTTCCGGCGCGGCGTCGTTGATGGCGGCGGGCTTGAGCGTGGGACTGCCTTTTAGCAGGTCGTCGGGATTTTTGAGCAGGCCACCGGCCCACTTCGCGGCGGCGATGAGTTCCGGCGCGCGCACCCGGCCATCCTTGTCGGTGTCAATCAGCGCAAGCGTAGCCTTGTCGAACTCGACGCCCGTGGTGGGACACGCCAGCGCGACCCAGAGCTTTTGGTCGAGCTGATCCAGGTTGAGGAGGTCGGCTCCCGAACTGATGACTACCTGGTTGAACCCGCCGGCGCGGAAGAATTTCCAAGTGTGATTTGCAGCCATAAATTTTTCCTTTTTTCTCTGGAATCGCCGCCAGTTTAAGTGCGAAGCCCACGCGGCCGCAAGCATAGTTTGCCGGGTCAATTTAGAGTTTTTGCTAGGAATTCCAAAACCCGCCGCTCATAATCTGCCTTGGCAAACGCATGAAGGTCCACATGCGCGGCGCCGGCCACCAGCCAGAATTGTTTCGGCCCGGCAGCGACGGCGAACAAATCCTTTGATTCCTGCGCGGTGGTCAGACGGTCGCTCCCGCCGGCGATGAAGAATTTGGGAACGAAAATTTTTCTGGAGCGCTCAATCGGCTCCAAGGCGTCCAGGCCAATGCCCAAGCGCGGTTTCAACTGGCACAGCAGCAACGGCGTCGCCAGCCGGCCGAGAAAACCGAACCGCTCGATCATGCGATCCTCCGTCGCGTGATAAATCGTCGGATAACATTCCTCCAAGATCAGTGCGTTCACCGGCAGCGGCGGCTTCGCAAGCAGCGCTGCCGCCGCACCCATCGAAATGCCGATGACGCCGATTTTTTCGCCGGGCAGTTTTTGCTGGATAAAATTCACCGCCGCCGTCGCGTCGCGGCTTTCCAAAAAGCCGAACGTGATTCGTTTCGCGAGACTTTCGCCGTGGCCTTGAAAATCAAACAGCAGAACCGCGTAGCCGGCGCGCGACAAAAATTCCGCGCGAGCCGCCGTCGTTCGCCGGTCCGCGTGAACGCCGTGCATCAGCACCACCGCGCCCCGGCCCGGCTGGCCGGCAACAAACCAGCCGTGAATCGTCGTGCCGCTGGCGCTGGGGAACGCGACATTTTCGACGTGCAAACCAGCCGGCGGCGGGCCAACCGGATGATTCGCCGGCGCGACCAGCACGCCGCCCAGGTTCCAGACGAAAAGGCCGCCGAGCAAAATTGCCGCGATGAGCAGCGCGCCAAAAATTGTCCAACAGCGGGTGAGTTTCATCGAAACTTCGACGCGCGCTTTGGAACGACGTTCATCCGAAGCCAAATTTCAAACCAACTCCGGCTCGTGAATTTTTTCCGGCGGCTGGCCGCAAGGCTTGCCGTCGGGGGATTCGGGATACTCGAAAATTTTTAGCTCGAAATTGCGGTTGAGCACGCGGCCGGCGTTGCGGCACAACACGTATTCGGGGGCGATCGGCACCTTGCCGCCGCCGCCGGGCGCGTCAATGACGTAGGTCGGCACGGCGTAGCCGGTCGTGTGGCCGCGCAATTTTTCCATGATCTCCAAACCCTTCGCCACGCTCGCGCGCAGGTGCGCGGAGCCGGCAATCAAATCGCACTGGTATAGGTAATACGGCTTCACGCGGCACATCAAAAGTTTTTGCACGAGCGCTTTCATCACATCCGCATTGTCGTTGACGTGCTTGAGCAACACGCTTTGGTTGCCGAGCGGAATGCCGGCATCGGCCAGGCGGGCGAGCGCGGCGCGCACTTCCGCCGTGAGTTCGCGCGGATGATTCGTGTGAACGCTGATGAACAGCGGATGAAACTGTTTGAGCATGGCGCACAGTTCCGGCGTGATGCGTTGCGGCAGAAAAATCGGGATGCGTGTGCCAATGCGCAAAAATTCGACGTGCGGAATCGCGCGCAGCCGGCTCAACAAGTTTTCCAGTTTCTCGTCGTTCAGCAGCAGCGGGTCGCCGCCGCTTAACAGCACGTCGCGAATTTCGGGATGCGCGGCGATGTAGGCGATTTGCTTGTCGTATTCGGGATGAAAATCATAACCGCTGGCGTTGCTCACCAGCCGCGAGCGCGTGCAGTAACGGCAATAGCTCGCGCAACGATCCGTCACCAAAAACAGCACGCGGTCGGGATAGCGATGCACGAGTCCCGGCACCGGCGAATGCGAATCTTCGCCGCACGGGTCGGCCATTTCCCACGACGCGGTGTGCGTTTCTTCGAGTCGCGGCACGACTTGCCGGCGGATCGGACAATTTTCGTCCGCCGGGTCAATGAGGTTGAAAAAATACGGCGTGATGCCCAGCGCGAGTTTGTGATTGGCGAGTTTGGCACCGGCCAATTCCTCCGGTGTAAGCGTGGGCAGAAATTCCTGCAACTGCTCGACCGTCGTGATGCGATGCTTCATCTGCCAGCGCCAGTCGTTCCAGTCGGCGGCGGAAACGTCGCGCCAGAAACCCCGCCCGGCGGATTTGAATGATTTCAAAGATTGAACTTGGTGGCCTGCGGGCGGCTCCTCACCGTCGGCAGTTGAATGGTCAGCCTGCATATTTAATTGAGGATAGTAGCACATGCGGCTGGTTTTGCAAATCCATGGGTTTCAACCGCCGTTTTGCCTTTGCGTTCGCGGAATTTTCCGAAGCGTCAAAAAAGCCGCGCAGTTAGGCAAAAACCGCTCGACGCGCCGCCCGCATCTCAACGAAAATGTTTTCCGCTCCTTTTTTAGGCATTAAAGATGCCTTTGAGAAACGCGAGGTCTTTTTTATAGTCTCCGACCAGATCACGCGGCGCGGCGGCTTCGATCTGAATCCAGCCGCGATAATCAATCGCGTCCATCGCTTCGCGCACTTTTTGAAAATCAATGCGTCCCTGACCGAGCATGAAATTGCCATCCTTGGCGTGAAATTCACAGACCTGGCCTTTGAGCATCCGAATTTCCCGGTCAATGTCGTAGCCCTTGTCGGTTGAGTTGCCCACGTCGTAATAAACCTTCACGGCGGACGAACCGACGCGTCCAATAATGGCGAGGTTCTCCTCGGCGCTCAAATAATTTTCCAAACCAAAAATGAAACCGGCGGCCTCCGCCTTCGGTGCCAGCCGCTTCAACGCCTCGACGGTGTGGTCAATGCCGGCCTGGTCGCCCATCTAATCCCCCTTCCCAAACGCGGCGACAAGAACGATGTTCACGTCCAAGGCCTTCATCACAGCGATGGAATCAGCAAGCCCCCGTTCCGCGCGCGGGGAGTTTTTCAACGGGACGTTGT
>VFSW01013652.1_pt1 | contig 11279 bp, 14 predicted proteins | sample 5358111 | NCBI WGS metagenome assembly VFSW01 (sample SAMN11554181, study PRJNA540505) | mine drainage metagenome | isolation source: sediment from site ElyBrook_90M | place: USA: Ely Copper Mine, Vershire, VT | collected 2017 | reverse complement strand
AATAACGACCATCTACAGCACTATCGATGACATCAAAGGACAACTGCCGGAGGCGCGGATCATCCAGCTGACTGACGATGAACAGCGGAAGCCCGCATCCATCGACGCGGTAAACCCCAGCTGCGCTCTGATCATCTCGAGGGTCAATGCCGCGATCGCGTCGGCCGATCAGGAGATCAACAGCTACTGTGGGGTGAAGTACTCCGTGCCGTTTGCGACTGCTCCTGATGAAGTCAAACGGCTGTCGGTGGAGATCACGGTCTATAACCTCCATAAGCGGAGGAACGTCCCTGATGAGATCTCGACGCGTTATGACAAGGCGATAAGCCAGCTAAAAGACATTGCAAAGGGTATTAAAACCCTGGGCATCGATCCAGCCCCGGCAGCACTGAGCGAGGGGCGACCTGAAACAAATAAGACATTGAGCGACCGGACCTTCACCCGGGAGAACATGGAGGGATATTGATGAGACATCTCGGAATTGTAATTGCAGTGCTTTATCTTCTCGCCGGCTCGATTGCCGCAGCAGCGGACGTCGGCTTCCAGGATTTGAACCAGCCGGGACGTCCAGCTGCCCTGGAATGGACCCTCGCAACAAACCAGACGGCAAGCGGCGACAGCGATACGGCCATCAACGTCCAGTATTGCACCGGGCCGAAGTCCCTGCTGATAACCACGTCGGGGGCAACGGTCAATATATCATTCGCCATCAACGATGACGGCCAGGTGGTCTCTACAATCGACGGCGTGGCGATCTCCTCGGCTACGGCCGAGACGCTGAAGTACACGTTCGACGGCCAGACGTCGCGGCTTTATGTAACGAGCACGATCACGTCCGGAACCGTCGCCTCGATCAAACTGAGGTGTAACTGACATGGGGTGGAAGAGTAGCGCAGAGGGCTGGCACAAAGACGACGGGGGCAAATCATTATTGGCGCAGATGGCCGCGTTGCCGGCTCATTACGAGCGGGATAGTAGGTGGGCACTCAAAGGCAGCAGCGTTGCGGCAGATCGATATACCCTGCTCAGCCCTAACCGGCTGACCGTCAACATATCGAATCTCGGGTTTGCCCTGAGCGCTCAACAGGCGATTGATCTGTCTGTTGCTGCTAACTGGGATACCCAGGCGCCTACCGATTACACAGTCGCCGCGAACAGGGCAGGCAAGGACTTTTACGTATACGTCTGCCAGCAGCCCGGCGGGATCCCAAAATTTGTCCTCTCCGCAAATTCCACGGTCCCGGCAGGCTATACCGCCAACACCTCCCGCAAAATCGGTGGATTCCACTGCCTGTGCGTTGCCGTCGGCGCTATCGCTGGACACACACTCACAGGCTTCCTCGCCGGAGATATCCTCCCCGCATCGGTCTGGGACCTCAAACATAAACCAAAAGAGGCTGGGCCTGAGGGAATGGTCTACAGCGACGCAATAGCAAAGTGGGTGGATATCTATCTTGCCTCTGGGACCGGCAGCAATACAGCCTCTGCAAACGCAGCCACCATCAGCGATACGCGCACATGGATGGACTTCGTGGACGATGGGCAGACCGTAAAGAAGCGGCTGATCAAAGACGCAGAGTTTCAGGCCATAGCTGCCGGGAGCAACGAACAGACCAATATTGCCGGGAGTGCTGATCCTGTTACTACTGGAGGGCACAGCGATACGGCCGGGCGTAGAATGATCAGTAATATCGGCTGTGAGGATTGCGTGGGCGCAATGCATCAATGGCTTGACGAAAACGGCTATCAGCTGGGTACTGACGGCACAGTAACCGCTGCAGGGAAAACCGCCACCATCACGCATGTCGCTGTCCCTGAAGGCAATCAGCTCTATATCAAGTTTTTTGCTGACGGCACCCCGTATTTATGCGCAAACCTGTCCACTTCCGCTGTGGATAAAATGGTGGCATTCGGAACCACCTACATGCTGCAGATAACCCACGATGCCAATGCGGCAATAGGCGGCCTACCGATATACTTCGACGAGGACGCCACGCAGCCGTCACGTATGCTCTGCAATAACACGAAGCTTGGACAGGACTGCTACGTGGCATCAAGCAACCTGGCATTTGCCCTGCAGATAAAGCACAACGCTGCGGCTGCCACACTCGGAGTTGCCGTCAAGTATGACGATGTGACCCATAACCGCCTCGAATTTACCAGCCCCACATCCACAAACGGGACTCTTGACCTTGCATCCACGACTCCCGGGTTTGCCTGGTACGCTCTGCAAGGCTCTAAGGGGCAACTGTACCGGCAGGGCAGTACTGGCGATACAAAGCTGCTGGCCGGCGCGGCTTGGAATAATGCGCCGGCTTGCGGGTCCCGCGCCCGGGCTGCGAATAGCGCGCGCTGGTATACGACTACGAATTACGGCGGGCGGTTCGCGGCGGAGCCGGTATAGCGTGATGCTGAACGCAGAACCGATAACACGGAACACGGGGCGCAAAGTGCTCCAGTGTGGGCTTTCAGATCAGCGGCTGCTGGCCGGCGCGAATTGGAATAATGCGACGAATTGCGGGTCCCGCGCCCGGAATGCGAATAACGCGCGCTGGAATACGAATACGAATAACGGCAGGCGGTTCGCGGCGGATACAGGATGTGGTCGAGCAAAACTCCTGGCTGGATCTGAGGGCCTTGCCGAAAGGCAGAATACATTACGGAGGAGGCGGGTGGCCAGTAGCGGCAGCGAACGTCACCCGTCTCAGATACAATGAAGCGCCACGGCGATCTCTTTACCACAATAGCCGGCATGGAGAACCTCCATCTTGCCTACAGGAACGCTCGCAAGGGCAAAAGCTGGCAGCGGGCGATCAAGGCCTTCGACCAGGACATCGAGGGCAATTTGCTGCGGATCAGGGATCTTCTCATCTCAAAGACCTTCCGCACATCGTCCTATGAGACCAAGACGATCACAGAACCGAAAACCAGGGAGATCTTCATCCTGCCCTTCGCTCCGGACAGGATCATCCATCACGCACTGATGAACGTCCTGGAGCCTATCTGGCAGAAACTGTTTATCCACGACTCTTATGCCTGCATCAAGGGCAAAGGGATCCACGCCGGCAGCCGTCGCACAATGGAGATGGTCAGGCGCAATAAATACGTCCTTCAGTGCGATATATCGAAGTTCTACCCGTCCGTCGACCACGATGTCCTCTTCTCGATCGTCAAGAGGAAGGTCAAGTGCCCCGACACCCTCTGGCTGCTGCAGGACATCATCTACAGCATCGGCGGCGGAAAGAATGTGCCTATCGGCAACTATACCAGCCAGTGGTTCGGCAATCTCTACATGAACGAACTGGACCAGTTCCTGAAGCATTTCCGCAAGGTCAAGAATTACATCCGTTATTGCGACGACTTTCTGGTCTTCCATGACGACAAGGGATGGCTGCACGAGACCGCAGCCATCATAAAGGCCTTCCTCAAGGACAAACTGAAGTTCGTAATGAGCCGCTGCGAGGTATACCCGACGTCACTGGGCGTGGACTTCCTCGGGTACAAACACTTTGCCGATCACCTGCTCCTCAGGAAGTCAACGGCGACAAGGATAAAAAGGCGGCTGCGGGAGCTGCCGGGGCTGCTCAGATCGGGAAGGCTCACGCCTGACCAGGTCAGGTCCTCTATCGCATCGATCAGGGGCTGGCTCAAATGGGGCAACACTCATAATTTGGCACAGTCCCTGAGGATCGCCGAGATCGCCGGAGGGATCAATGCCGCAGCCTAAGCGATTCAGCGATTTCGCCGACAAGGAAAGCCTGCCGCTTGACGGCGCAAAGATGAGGCTCGATGAGATCATCAACAAAGAGATAACGGTCGTCGGCCTGAAGGTGAGGACCTCCAGATTCAAAAAGGACGGCTCGCCGAAATGTCTTACGCTTCAATTCGAGATTGACGGACAGAGATATGTCCTCTTTACGGGGTCCACGGTCCTTACCGAGCAGATGGAGAAATATAAGGCCGAAATCCCGTTTATGGCAACGATCAAAAAGATCGATCGATATTACACATTTTCATGATGGAGGAACTATGAAAGGGTTTCCGACTCACATAAACACAAAAGCCGACGTGCTTTACCTGCTGCAGGAATATCCTGCTCAGATGAAAAACAAGCTGCGCGACTGGCTCGATAACAGATACAGCTGGTACTCGACTGGTGACCTGGCCGAGGGAGTTGCGGGCATTGAGGACGCAACGCATCGGGTGATAGACAACGATGGGGTAAGGTCCCAGCAGGAACTCCGCGAAGACCCTACGACGACACTGTTTAGGGTCGGCCTCTCGGTTGCCGAGGCTGAGGATATGATCCGGTGATATCTGTCGACTGGAAAAAGAAGACGGTCTACATTGACATCCCCAGCTGGGAAGGCGGGATGAAGGTCATCCTGTTGACAGGGCTGGCTATTTCCGGAACCCTTTTTGCGATATCCCTGATCGCGCTGGCCGTGGTGATGAGGTTAAGCTGATGGATTTCGAAACCATTGAAGATGCCATTCTGGCTGAATTGAGAACTCCGACCTTGCCAGGAGCTCCGGATATGTCCTATATAGCCACCTGCGAACGATACGCCGGACAGCAATTCGGCGAAGCGGATCTGCAAGTGCTTGCGGTCAGCTTCCCTGCAATATACGTCATCATGTCGGACATGCCAGTGGAAAAACAGGACGATATCAATTACGTCTTCCGCCCTTCGTTCAGGATCCTCGCGGCCGCTGAGAACCTGATGGGAAGGGATGAGGCAAAACAGGACGCCTACAAGATCGTCAAGGACGTGATGGCGGTACTGACAAACCGGAAATTCGGACTCGACATAGAAGATCTCACACTGACCCGCGTGGTCCTCGTATATATCGACAACGTCTGCCGTGCTGTCTACGGCATTGAATTTCAAACGAGCTTTGAAAAATCTTACATCGGAGGATAGTAATGAAAAAGCTTTTGCCCCTGTTGTTATTGATCACCCTCACCGGCATCTCATCCGCTGACCGCCTGCCGAAGCAGCCGGCCTGGATGCAGTTTGCCGGGACGATGCCTGTGCGCAACTCGTTCCCCGTCACCACGGTGACGTCAGGCGCGTCCAGGCAGGTGCAATTCAAAACCTATGCAAAGGCGGAGGGCCGCAGATGAAGGTGAAGCTCCTCATGGCGATAGTTCTGTTCGCCGCGATCTGTTCGATCGCAGCTGCCGGCATCGTGGGCGTCTCGACCGACACACAGGGCGAGATCCTGTATAAGCTCAGTACCTCGACCGACGGCGCGGTCCTCACGCTGCAGCAGGGACCGACGGAGGCTGGATCAGCAGTAAAACTGCGCATCAAGAACGCCTCCGGCAATACGGTCGCCTCGATCTCCGCGGATGGCACGGTGACCATTACCGGGCAGGTGGTGATCCAGTGAGATTTCTCGTCCTGCTTTTATCCCTCTGCACGTTACTTTCTGCCCCAGTGGAGGCCTCAAAGCTCATCAGCTGCCCGGGTGTGGCGTCAGGGGCAGCCTGCGGGGTCAATGTCGTGAGCCTGTCGGGTACCACGCCTACGACTGTCCTGACGTTGGCAGCAGGGGCTATGACCGAGATTGCGGATCCCTCCGGCCACGGCAAAAGCGAGTATGTGTATGCATACTCAGGCAGCCTGGACTCTACGCTCGAATATCGCACCTGGTGTTATTGCACCAAAGGCACGGATACCTGGTATTTGATGTATGTCTGGGAGCCGTTCGAGACCCGCGTCGACGCGACGGTTACCTCGCGATCAACGTATTCAGGCGGCGCCGTGGCATCGGTAACCGGCAGCGTCGGCAGCGTGGTCAGCCCCGTGACGGTAGGCACCAACAACGACAAAACCGGGTACGCTGTAAATTCGAACTCTGACAAAAGCGGCTACTCGCTGGCCGCCGCCTATAATGCCGCCATGGCGGCCGCCTCGCAGGCCTCGGTCGATGCCTTACCGACGACTGTCGTGATAAACGCCATCAAGGCCAAGACAGATGCCCTGCCGGCCGATCCGGCGTCTGAGACAACTGTCCTGCGGGGACTCGGGCTCAATCAGGAAAACCAGGTAGAGGACGATTTTATATATGACGGCGCGGGGATGAAGATGTCTTCTGCTCTCTACCTGTACGACTCCAGGACTCATGCGCAGATGCATGACAAAACAACAGGCCTGGTCGCGAAATATAGCATCAGCTACACCAGGGATATCAACCATTTCGTCACGAAGATGACCGTGACCAGAGATCTATAAGGAGGATTCGATTATGGGCAGAATGATCGCAGTTGCAAGAATTGACGGACCGTGCGCCAAGAGCGGCCTGGTGCTGAAGAAGGGCGAAGGGTATGAGATCGACGACGGACAGTTCGATCCGGCTGTCTTCGCGCGCCCGGGGGAAAAAATCGAAGAACAGGTACCTGCCGGCGACTCACCGGCCGAACCCGAGAAGGAGGGCAATTAAATGACAGTAGCGATAGGAGCGGAATTACAGGCAGGCATACGCAAGGGGCTGGTCTGGGGCACGCCGAAGGTGGTCGGGGCCGGACACGGCATACTGATCCTGCCTGCGAACGTCAAAAAGGACCGCACGAGCATGGTCGACGACTCCCTCGGCAACTATTTCCCCACGAGTTCCGACCCGGCCGAGATCAAGGCCGAAGGGGATATCCAGCAGTACCTCAGATTTGATGGCGTCGGCTTGTTAATCGCCACACTTCTGGGCAGCTCAAGCCTGACTTACACGACTCCGGTCGTGACGGGCACGGCGACGGGAGGCAGTACGTCTACTCTGGTCAAGACTGCAGCCGGCTGGACCCCTAATGCATACGCCGGGAAATTCGTGAGAATCACGGCAGGTACCGGCATCGGCCAGGTGCGCAAGATCGTCAGCAACGATGCCACGTCCCTGTCGATCGATGCGACCGACGGCAACTGGACGACACCGGATGCAACATCCCAGTTCGAGATCAGTGATACCTATGCGACCCATGTCTATGATATCGTGCCGAACATCGACGGGCTCTTCCTGACCTACTGCATCAATAATAAGGTCAACATAGAGGAGATGGCGTCCTTGAAGCCGACATCCATGACGATCAAGGGTGAGACAGGCAAGCCGGTCACGATCACCTTCAAGTGCATCGCCTACGATAAGGTGACGAACTCAGCCACCAACACGCTGGTGACCTTTGCGGCGGTGACGATCCGTGAGACGGCAAACAGGGTGCTCATGTCCCAGGGAGTAATCAGGATGAACACGCAGAGCGGCGCCGCTCTTTCCAGCGGGGACGCCATTTATCCGAAGTCCTTTGAGCTTACGTTCACCCGGAAGATGCAGGGAGATTACGGCTCGGGGTCCTCATATAACAATGTCGATGAACCCACAAACGATGGCCTCCCCACGGCGACACTGAAGATGGAGTTCCCGAAGTACACCAGCAATCAAAACTTCCTTGACTGGGACACCAACACGCCGAAGAAAATCGACTTCACTTTTACGGGCGCCGGCAGCAGGAGCATCCTCATCCAGATCCCTAATGCGATGTTCGCGAACGTCGATCTGCCCGTTGTAGCGGGCAGAATGAAGCATCCGGTTGATTTCAACCTTCTGGCTGCGGCAGCCGCCCCGACAGGCATGACGGGGGTGACAATGCCCTTCCGGATCACGATGGTCAATACATACTGCGGAGACCCGCTTCAGATCGGGAATTAAGCAATAAACCATAGGGCGTGCTTTGTGGCCGCCTGGCTCAAGAAATCTCCTTTCTTGTCAGGCGGCCCGGGCACACAAGAAAGGAGATAGTAGATGGATTTAGCAGGGTTAAAAAAGGATGTTTTCGAGGCTTGGGTGCCGTTCGGCGAGGATGGCAGTGTGCTGATCAGGTATATGTCCCGTGAGGAGCTGAAACAGATCGGGAAAAAGGCCAAGACTGTCACGTATAAGAATCACCAGAAGGTTGAGGATCTGGACGATGTAAAGGCCGATATCCTTCTGGGGCGTGCGTGCGTCAGAGACTGGGAAGGATTCACAATGGACGGCCAGCCGTTCCCCTGTACGCCGGAAAATATAGACTTTGTGATGACGAAATGGTCGGCTTTCGGCCGGTTTGTCAATGATATCTGCAGCGACTTTGACGAGCTGGTCAGGGCGGAAAAGGCTGTGGCAATAAAAAACTCCGCAGTCACATCAGGGCAAAGCTAGACTTCCCTGGTGTGACGTGCGAGGCCTGCGAGGAGGCAAGACTAATTGATGAGGTTATCCCGGACTGCGAATCTGGCCGGGGTTGCCTCATCCCCTCCCTCGATGATGAGGGGCTCCGGATCATCGAGATTTACACGCGTATCCGCAGCCTGGATGGGCTTGTAGATGCGGCAGCGATTCTGCAGACGTACAACGCAACCCCGGAGGATCTAGAGATGCTGGCGATAGTGTCAGAGGAACTAAAGACGTTTGGTGAGGAGAAAGGCAATGGCGATGATAACAATGCCCAGTGACGGATCAGCAAGCATTACCAAAAGACCTATAGCCCCGCCCCATAGAGCGAGATTCATTTGGCCAATCCAGAAGAGCGTTTTAATGAATTCCATAACTGAAGTATACGGTAAGTCATGGCTGAAGTAAAGATCACTATACAGGCGGAAGACGGGTCTGCACAGGTATTCAAAGCTGTCGCGGAGAATTCCAAAAGCGCTGCTGCAGGGGTTGACACCTTCGAGCATTCTTGCAACATAGCCAAAAACTCTGCATTTGACTTTATCAAGGGTTTGGCCGGATGGGAAACAATCAAGAGAATAGGCGAATGGGTCAAAGACCTTGCCTCGAGTGTTTTGCAGGCAGCGGACAGCACAGAACAATACCGTACTCGTCTGACAGTGCTGTTGAAAAGCCAGGAGGAGGGGAACAAACTATTCGAAGCCATGGCGGATTATGCGGGCAAGGTTCCATTCGAATATGAAAAGATTATGGCATCCGCCACTCAACTCGCAGGAGTCATGAAGGGCGGGGTTAACGAGATAAAACAGTGGATGCCGCTAATCGGCGATCTTGCCGCCGCATCAGGGCTTTCGATCGAGGAGACCACGGGGCAGGTAATCAGGATGTATTCCGCCGGAGCAGGGGCTGCAGATCTCTTCCGGGAACGCGGGATCCTCGCCATGATGGGTTTTAAGGCTGGGGTGGAATACTCCGCCCAGGACACGAAAAAGATAATGATGGAATCCTGGAATGCAGTGGGAAGCAACTTTAAGGGGGCCACGGATAAACTGTCTGAAACCTGGTCAGGTGTAATTTCGATGTTGAAGGATCAGTGGTACAAATTCAGGACGGCCATAATGGAATCTGGGGCCTTCGACTCCTTGAAGCAGACGGCAAAAGATCTGAAAAACTGGCTGGATGACGCCTTTGCTTCAGGCAAGATTAAAGAATGGGCTAGCGATATCAGCGACGCCATTCGCACAGGGGTGAGCGTCATTAAAACCTTTGTGGACATCGTGTCGACCGCAGCCAAACATGTCGATGATCTTGTCGTAGCTCTGGCTGCGATCGCGGTCACCAGGGCGGGGGTGGCAATATCGGCCCTTTCCGTCTCGTTTACAAGCCTGGGCGCCGCGGTGACTGCCGCCGGCGCAGCCATGAAAGCAATATTGCCCGTGGCTGCCGCAGTGGCGGGATACGAACTCGGCAAAGCCATTGATTCTTGGGTCTACAAGCTCACCAATATAGATCTGTCTGGTATGAACAAAGTCCGAGAACTGGAGGAGCAGACGAAGAAAGATCTGATCGAAAATAACGCTTACCTCCAGAAAAAACGCGAATTGCATGAGCAGGCCACCAAAGCGGCTGTCGCAGACGAGAAGGCATCGGAACAGGCGATCCAGGCGAGCATTAAGGCGCTCAATGAAATGTCAACGGTTATCTCGTCAATCGGCAAGGAACAGTTGAAATTCAGCGGGGAGCAGTTCGCGACCGGAATAAAGGAAAACATCAAGAACATTGATGAAATGAAGGCTTCAATGCAGTCGTACCTTGAATCCGTGCGGGACGAGAAATATTCAAAGTGGATCGGGGATAACATAAAGAATATCGATACGATGAGAACGAGCCTTCAGGGTTATCTCGGCACGATCGACTCGGTGTATTCCAAACAGATGGAGATGCAGAAAAAGCTGGCCGAGGCGGCCAAGGGGACCGGAGATCCGAAGGCGATCGCCGTGGCCCAGATGGAAGCATTCAAAGTGGAGGCCGGGCTGGCGAATTCACGTCTGGCGGCCTGGCAACAGTATTATTCCATCCTGCAGACCGCCCACAATACCGCCATGGAGAACATGAAGGCCAAAACGAAGGAGTTGGCAGATCTGGAGGTAAAGCGTGCCGAACAGTGGAATACCTACGCGGACCTCCAAAATGGGCTGAGACAGAAACTGATGACCGAGGAGCAGAAATATTACGACAAACTCGGCATTCTGGCACAGCAATACCAGGTCGCTATGAGTCTCGAGGGGGAAGCCAAGATCAAGGCGCTCAATGAATGGATGGCCAAGCGAGCCGCCGTATCCGACGCCGTGGTCGAGGGCGACAAGGTGATAATTGACAAGGAAACCGCAGTACGTAATGCGATGTCGGATATCGCAACCGCCCAGGGGGAAGGCGGCCGCGACTTCGACCAGGTGAAAGGCAAGCGTCAGGCCGAGATTGAACAGATCGGCGCATGGAAAACCCAGCTTGAGACGGCGATGAGCAAGGCAAAAGAAATGATGGGGCTGTATCAGGAGCAGATTGTGAATCTCGACAGTCAGCTCGCAAAACAGCGTATATTGATGATAGACACCAGCAAGGCGACACAGGACATCCGCAATGTAGTTGCCGAGATCGCCAATATCGCCTCTGCATTGCGCGCATTGCCTCCCGCCGGGCATTACACGGTCGAATTCCAGACAAAGGCAAGCCCAATCATGCCGTTTACGGAGGGAATGAATAAGATCAAGGCAATGATGACATCCCTGCCGCAAGGCTCTGAATATACCGTCCGGTTCGGCTCCCTCGCCGACGAGTGGGCAAAACAGCCGGCCGCGGCCGAGCAGCTTGGCTCAATGACACAGTTCGGCGGTCCCGGGCTCTCCCTGGAGGGTATGGCGCAGCAGCGTGAAGCTCAGGGTAAGTCGAACATGCTTTGGAGTGAGATGGCCCGGATTTATACCGCGAATGTGCAGCAGGCGGCCGCTGGTACTACGGTGAATTTCAACGGTGGCATAACGGTTCAGTCAGGCAGCCCGGACGTGGCGGGAGTGGGCA
>VFSW01013651.1_pt1 | contig 11279 bp, 13 predicted proteins | sample 5358111 | NCBI WGS metagenome assembly VFSW01 (sample SAMN11554181, study PRJNA540505) | mine drainage metagenome | isolation source: sediment from site ElyBrook_90M | place: USA: Ely Copper Mine, Vershire, VT | collected 2017 | reverse complement strand
CCCTAATCCCCTCCCACATGGCGGGGGAAGGCCCTCAACAACCCTCCCGCACGTCTAAAAGTAAGCGTGCGAGAGACTTCGCCGACAACCTCCGTATGTTCATAGTCCCTCACAGTGCCCATGAACTTACACAAATGTCACGTAAACTCGGCCTCATCCAACTCCGTAAGGCCGGAGTGCAAATTGACTCGCGTACAATAGCGGAAGCATGGGATGTCGATTTCGGCAACCAACCGGAAGGCAATACGGTATGGGAGCGGTATTGGAACGAGCAGGAAGCGGTTGCTCAACACGCTATACGGGTCAAACAGATAGTAGATGCGGTAATGGCGGCAGGGGTTAGTCCAACCCCTGCTATGGAAGCGGCGGTAGGAGGACCAGGAGGACCGCCACAAGAAGGTAGACCGCCAAGTGGACAGGAAGCACCCACGTTGCAGACCAAGGATAATGGGGCACGTTCAACCATAAGTGAAAGCGGGTCATAATGGCAGCAACACTGACCTCCATAATTACCACCTCCCCTATCGCTGAGTCCCGTCACGTCACTCGCGAACGCACCTTCAAAGTACTCGGCTACCGCCCCGACTTTAACGACGTAACCGCACAACTCCTCTTCATCATCTCGCAGCTACACACGGAACACTTTACCGGAAACCTCACGATCAATTTCACTCAGGGCAGTGTTAATAACGTGAAGGTATTAGATTCTAAATCCATCACCCCTTCATAATTCTCTTGACACAACTCCTACTTCTACCTTACATTTACAATTGAGAATGTTGTAAGTGCAGTGGACTCGCTTGAGGGTCTTCATCTTCACCCGTAAGCCTCCTTCCCGAGACTTACTTCCCCACCAATCGGCCACAGAATAGAACAGGGTGCTCCCCTCTGTCTATCTGTGGCCGATCCTGTTTTACGGGGTCCACTAAACCAACTTGGGAGCGGAGGAAGATTATGTCAGAAGGAAAGACCAAACTCGGCGGGACGAACAAAAAGGGACCGGGGCTGAAACTCAAGGGTGATGTCGGAGGAAAAGCCGGTGCCTGGGGCGGCAAAGGACTAAAGGGCAAAGGTCTAGGGCGAAAGGTCTAACTGTCGTGGGCATGGGAATGGGCGGCACCAATTCGATTATGGCAATCCCCCCACCTCCGGGTAGTACTGTCGGCGGTGGTGCGGGCGGGCCGGGTAATCCTGGTGCGCCTCCCTCTATCTCCCCTGCTCCCGCACAACCACCTTCGCCTACGGCTATGCAAGCACTGCACGATGTCAACGCGATAGTAAGTGCAGTCCGTAGCCTAGCCCAACAGTTTCCAGCGGCAGTACCTATCGCAAAACAAATCAATGACTTAGTACAGCAACTACAGGGGAAAATCATTCAATCATTACCTCCGACGGAAACTCAAGCTCCGCCGGTCTAATTATCGGGAGAGAGTATGGCAAGGAAAGCGAAAGAGATTCTATTGGCAAGGGGATATACCGAGGAAGAATTAACTTCCATGGCAACACTGTTGGCTGACCAGAAGTTTTGTGCTGCGATCGAAGCGGAAGCGAACGATGCCGACACGCACAAGACTGCTGCCGAAAAGTTACAAGCCGACTTGGAAGCGGACGCTACTTGGTATAGGGAAACTGCCGCACCTGCACTAACGAAGGCGACCAAGGACGCGATAGACGCGAAGGAGAAGGCGGCTGGATTAGAAGCGAAATTACAGTCTATGCAGGACTATGGGCTACTTAAGGTGGCTGAGGGCGAAGGTGGAAAGGGTAAGGGTACGGTTGTGACAGACCCGAAGGCAGTAGAGTCTAACCCTAACTTCGACGCCTCCAAATTCGTCTCTACCGAAACCTTCCAGCAAACAGCCTCACAGTTCGGCAACGCAATCGCCATGGCGCAGGACATTGCCGACGACCACAAGGAACTATTCGGCACACGTCTTCCCGGCGGCGTATCCAAGCTACGAGAAGACTATCAGAAAGCCGTTCAAACACGTAGGTTCGGCGGATCTTTGCGGGAGTTCTATGAAGATACATACAAGGTTGCGGCCAAGAGAGATGAAATCTCCGCCGCAGCAAGAACTAAAGAAATTGCCGACGCCATCGCTGCTGAAAAGACTAAGTGGGTTAGTGAGCAAGCTAATCCGATGACGCGCACACTCGGCTCATCTCGTAATCCCTTTACCAATCGCGCCCAGGCAGGTAGTGCGACGGATGGTGGTAAGGGCGGAACTGCTCCTACAAAACCGTGGGAGAAGAATGAAGGCGAGAGGGCGAATCAGAGAGTTTCTAAGTTTGCATCAAAAGTTTTGCAGTCAGCTTAATTAACTTATTCAGGAGGGTACTACATTGGCAGACCCCAGTTTTGACCAGATTAGCAGCTCAACTTTAGCAGACATGAGGGACGATGTAGTGTATGACGAGTTTTTCGTTGAAGGTTCCCTCCAACGCAAGATGCGTTCCAGTGGTGCCCTAGACGAATATCTAGGCGGCACTATCATGCAAACCCCGTTTATGTTCAATCGAGTTGCCGGAGGTGCAATTGCTCCTGGTTCCGATATCACGATTGTCCAACGGCCTATTTTGGCGGCTACCGCATTCGTTCCCAAGCTCTATGTGGAACAAGTCCCGCTCAACCTTTGGCAGACGAACGTAATTAATTCCGGTCCTGCCGCGAAAGTCAAACTCGTTGACCTCTACATGAGCAATGCCGTCCAAGCCCTCAATACCGACTTGGGTATCGACATCTACCGGCACGGCCAAGCCAACTCCACCTACGTCTCAGACAACCGCGCCATCTTCATCAACGGTGCGGCTGAGGCGATGAATGACGGAGTTACAAACTCTTGGGACGGCAATGTCTATCAATACTATGGTGGGCAGATCCGAAATGGCGCAATCGGCAATGTCCTCAACTCCATCCCGATTTGGTTTGGTGATGCGAATGGTGGGACTGGACAGGTTGGGTATAAGCCCATCCTCGAAATGTACCTTAATTGCGTCCAGCCTCCCGACATCGGCGTGTGCAATAAAGCCTTCTGGTCCTACCTGGCCGAGCGCCAAGAACCCAAGCAGCAATTCGTCCAAGAGAAGGATCTATCTATCGGGCTTACCGGGCTGAAGATCATGGACGCCTATATCCACGTAGACAAGCTCTGCCCGTCTACCAAGTACGGCGCTATCATTCCCAGCGGGTTGTCCCAAACGACCAGCGTACAGCCATCCACCTTCACCTCCGGCACAACTTCGAGTTCGATATCGAACCTGCCGTCAAGCAAGACAATCTACCCTGGTGAAATCCTCTTCTTCTTCCGTACTGCCGGATGGAAGGTTCGCCCAACCACCGATGAAGAATACAACTTCAACTTCACTCCGCCCGTTCGATCACAGAACAACGCGGATCTGGTCGTCATGTTCCTCAAAGCGGGGATCAACTTCTACACCCCATCTCCCCGCGATAACGTACATGGTTTTGGAGCAGGTTTCTAAGTTAGCTACACTCTAACACTCGTAATCGAGGAGGTCTTGCAATGCCTTCAAATTGGATCAAGCAAATTCAGAACTTGGAACCCAACTCCTACCTTAACTCAGGTACAGGCGACTCCGTCCTTGGTGGTTCCATTACGACTGTCCCCTCCAACGCGCAGTCTCCCAGTTGGAACCAACACCGCCCTGGGGACAAGATGATTGTCGGGTCGGAAGACGCGACCGCGTTATCTGACGTAACCAACGTAGGCACACTCTTCGGCGGACTCTATACCTACGTCGCCACCAAGTCGGGTTCTACTGGCACTCTCACACGAGGGCGTGCCGCATTCTGGCAGATAACGGATGTGGTCGATAAGCTGTTCACCGTCACACCCGACGAGAACGGCACGATGGGAACAGTCCCATTCGCCGGGGTTGTCATCACCGCTACCATCACCAAGGGCTATTATGGTTGGGTTCAATCCGCCGGCAGAGTCTACGTCAAGTTTAAGACTACACTTACCGGAACTGCTGCTATAGGGCAGGGTGTGTGGTTGGCCGCTCAAGGGGCTGGCACTGATCTTGGTAGATTTGATGTTCAAGGTGGTGTATCGACCGCCGTTACTTATACTAACTTCGGCACAGTGCAAGAATTGGTCGTAGGTGTCGCTGTTGAACTTCCCGTCGCTGACGGTATAGCTACCACGATCAAGATTCCTCTTGGACGGTCCTGGATTCTCTGGTAGGAGTAGTCTATGTCACTTCAGCTACCGCCTAACCCAAACGATACCGTCCTCACGCCAGAGGAGTTCGTTACAGCTTCCGAGCGCGGGCGACTCATGGCGGCGGAAGCTATCAAGTGCAACCCAGAGTCCCGCAAGCGTGTGGAATCCCAGTTCGGGATACCACATTGCAGACGAAGGTATCCCGAAGCATATCGCTTCCTAGATGAAATGGACCGGCAGAAGACCCGGCAACGAAGGTAGAGGAGGAAGGTCATGGCTCAGAGTTATGCACTTTTGGGATACCCGGCACCGGGGCTAAGGGATCATATTGGTGAGGTGATTGACATCAATGGTCCGCGCTCCTACCTCAACGGTACCGGCTACGTGCTCAAGGCGAGTGTGCTCGGGTTCGGCGGGATTGAATTCATAGAAGCTATGAATACGGCTAAGATTACCGTATCGTCCGACAAGTGGGTTGCGCCCCTTACCCATTCCGGCACCTACTATGCTACCATACGCCTAGCCACTACCGTCCAGGCAGGGCAGGCAGTTACGCAAGTGACCATCTGGTACTACAATGTATCCGATGGCGCGGAAGTCACCAACGCAACCGACCTATCGGCTGAGTATATTCGCTGCTTTGTCCTAGGGTGCTAGTACTCCATGCCCGTAGATAAGTACTACAAGGGTTCTGGCGATAAGGTAATGTCCTCCATGAAGGAGGAATATGGTGACAAGACGGGGGAATCGGTATTCTACGCGACAGCAAACAAAACGGGGATGAAGCCCGGCAACCCTAAGAACCGTAAGAAACTGATAACGAAGGCACCAAACAAACTCGGCCCAAGGAAGATGCCATGAAATCGAAATCAAGCGGCCCGGCGGAGAAGAGTGAGACACCGGAAATGGAAGCCAAGTCTCATCCAAAGTCCTTTCTTAAGAAGGCATTAGCTGACAAGGGCGGGAAGAAAACAGTCAAGAAATAACGAACATCTTCTGTGCGCTGAGGCCCATTGGGGTGGCTCTCGATTGGGCCACCCCATAGTTGTTTATAGGTGTACTCATGGCTTATGTAGACATGTACTCGGAGTTGAATGGTTCCGTACCTAAGATCCCAATCGACCTCTGCCGTACCCTAATCAATCGTGCATGGAAGGACATACGCCGACAGAACCTATGGTCCTTTAATTTATTTGAAGCGAACTGGATTTCCCCTCCCATCCTCAATACCGGGACCGCAAATGTAACTCGCGGGTCAAGCAGCGTCACCTTAAATTCCACCGCCTCCGCTGCCTTAATCGCTGCCAACAACCTTCCCACCCCCATCATCCAACGTCAGTTCCGTCAAGCCATCTCAACCATCTACAACATCTGGTCTGTAGACTCTAGTGTACCTTCCGCAGTTGTCCTCACACTCGACCGTAACTATGCCGAAGCTACAGCGACTTCTGCTACTTACTCAATTTACCAAGCCTACTACCCAACCCCCATGGAGGACTTCTTAACCTTCCTGAGTGTTAGGGACATGACTAACTTCATCGACCTATTCCTACATCGTTACAACCGTGAGGGTTTGGACGCGCAAGACCCGCAACGTACTTGGTACTACTTTCCTACAGACGTTGTGTATTACCAGCTCGACCTTAACCCCGCCTCGCCCCACTACAAGTGGCATATGTTTGAACTTTGGGGCGCACCACAATACTCCCTCGTATATCAGCTCTACGGCTTGCGTAAAGGAGTTGACTTGTCCGCTGACACTGACACTCTCCCCGGACAAATAGGGGAAGACTGCGTACTTGCAAAGGCAAAGCAGTACGCATATGAGTGGGCGGAAGCGAATAAAGGTGACATGCCGCGTAATCAAGGTGCGGACTATAAGTTCCTCATGGGGGAAACTAACGCGGAATACAAGCGGTTATATAAAGAGTACCGTAAGCAAGATAGAGAGACGGTGAACAATTGGTTTACTATCCGCCGCAACTCCCTATATGGCAAAGTGTTCTCCTATTATTCATCCGTCAGCGGAACCGCCTATCCTGGCATCTCGTTCTAATATTAGTCTGGGGTGATATGTGCCCAACTTCACTTATGCAACTCTATCACAAGCCATCACCACCTTATCGCTCAAGCTCTACGACCCTAATAATCAATTCTGGTCCGCTGCCAAGCTTACTGCCTACATCACGGAAGCCTTACGCAACTGGAACGCGCTCACTTCATTTTGGCGCACGGACATGCAGTTCAACCTCACCTCCGGCGCGTGGTGGCACGATGTAACACAGCAGGCCGGTACGGTCCGCCCCTATACCGTACTCGACCAAGATCTACTAACCCAGATCCAATACCACCTGCTCGAACCTCCATCCCTTACCTATCCCCTAACCTGGACAGGTTCGCTCCAATTCACCCTATCCGACATCCTTGCTGCGATAGAACGCTATCAGAACGAAACACTAGCCCTATCTAACTGTACCGTCACGCGCAGCCTAATAACCGCCCCACTAGCAAACAATGTATCCCTTCCCGATACAACTATATCGACCCGGCGTGTCCTTTGGATGCCTCAATCCGGTCATGGCTATGTCAACCGCATCCTCCGTCAGTCCGACCCCTATGCCAAACGTGCGTTCGACCACGGTTATAACATAGCTTCCCCAGCACCGCCTAACACCTGGATGCAGGACACGGAACCACCTCCTACTTTCTCCGTAGACCGCATTCCGCCCTGCACCTCACAATATGAAGTGCTGACGGTGAACTCAAGTATCGCACCGTCAACCACCGCCTCTAATACGCTTAATGTACCGGATGATTGGAGTTGGGTGATTAAGTGGGGTGTACTCGCCGAACTACTCGGGCGGGAATCTAACGCGAAAGACCTTACCCGCGCCCAATACTGTTCCAACCGATACCAGGAAGGACTATTCCTACTCTCTCAATCATCCTCAGTTCTAGGCGTATTCTTAGACTCTAACCCACTAGCAATCGACGCGGTACGCAACGGTGACGACTTCAATGCACTCTGGCAATCTCGCCCCTCCGCCACTCCCAGTTCCGTCTATACTATCGGACTCAATCTGCTCGGTTTCGGTCCAGCCCCAAACTCCAACTCCTACTCCGCCTCTCTCCTCATAGTCGAGAACGCTCCCGTCCCTACTCAACTATCAGACTACATCCAAGTCCCACGCGACGAGTACGACACCATCCTCGACTACGCCCAACACCTAGCAACCTTCGATATCGGCGGGCAGGAATTCACCGACACACTTGACCTATACAAACGCTTTCTTATGCGTGCCACCTTATACAACTCCAAGTTGCAATCCATGGGCTTCTTCCAAAAGACGTTATCGGAGTTGTCCCGCAATAGTGACGCCCGCACTCCCGTCTATGCAGTAGAAAGGGCGGAATAGCTATGACCTTTACTCGCCCTCAATCTGGGTTCCGTTTTAATTTCGGCGGCTTGAATACCAACGATCCGCCTGACGCCCTCCCTCCTAATAAGTACCCTATTGCCGCTAATGTAAGGGGGCTGATGGGTAATGCAATTCGCACCCGGCCCGGCTATACCATCGAATATACGCCCGACGCGACTAAGATAGTTACGGACATTCGTGCCTACTCTACTCTCGGCACCGATAACCTTCCTCGCATCCTCTCTCGTGATGCTGCCAACCAAATCTACCTAGACACAGGTGCGCTTATAACCACTCTCGAAGGGACGATAGGCAAGGGTGTTGTAATGCTGCCATTCCGCCCCAACGCCTCTCCTCAGTCATGGATGTATATTGCCTCCTCTTCTGATTATAAGAAGCTGTCCGCGCCCGACGCTAATAACGTAGTCGTAGTTAATCGCGTAGGCATAACCGAACCGCAATCTCCCATCGAGTTCGGCCCGACGGCACTACACTATACCGACCTGATGGACGTACCCTCGTCATGGACTAATGACGGCGCGTGCGGAACCATAAGTGCGGTAGCTAATGGAAGCGACGTTGTAGCCGAACTATTCCCAGACCCGGTCGTACCTACACGCTACACTGTACGTATCAACGTCGATTACCTATCAACTTATCTCCCCGGCGACTTCGCAATCATAGGCGGGCTTACTCTCCCCATACTCGAAGTCATACCTGAAATACCAAGCGGATTCACCTCCGCCTCCGTCTTCTACCACTCCGATAGCAGTATAGGACAAGGTATACCGGGACAGACGAATGGGCTATGCACAATCACGATCAACGCCGCACCTTCGTCTTCCGCTTTCCTCGGCAGCTTAAAACGCGGGGCTATCCTCAAGCTCAACTACGGCATATGGAATGAGGAGAATGTGCTCGTCCTCAACGTCGTCATGGGTACGGATAGCATCTGCTTCGATTGCGTAACTATAAACAACCATGGAGATAATGAGGGGATTAGCGGCCTACCTTCCATCATAGTAGATGGTGCAATTGGAGGGTCGGTAGGTAGTTCCCTTACTTTCCTGACTCAACGCGCACAATCCGTCATTACATTAGACGCCGACCCGACCAAGGAAGTTGTAGGGACAGTCAGCCGTTCTTTCCTCCTATCCGACAACCCCTTCAATAAACCATTTGCTTCTACCTCCGTCTTCCCCAGAGACGACGACTATATTAACCTCCTGCTCGACTTAGACTTGGACAAACTAGTTTCCCTAGATATCATATTCAACGTCGGCTACGACTCTACCGATTGGACTCATAACACTCTTGTCTACTCCGTTACTCAGGCCCAACTCGTCCAGAATAATGTAGACAGCACCTCCTTCCAACTTGCGATCAATGACCCGCGCAAACTCACGCGACTGTCCTTTCCTATTCGCTCCCTCGTACATAAAACAAGCAACTCCTCCCTAACCCTATCCGTCTGCAACGGCATCCGTATCAAAGTAACCATGACGGGTGGCGATACATCCACGCTAACTTGGGGCGCTATGTGGGTGGGTGGAGGAGGGTTGCCGGACGTAGGCTCTAACAACCCAGGCTATATGTACGTTGCCGTGCCTCGTAACTCTTCCACTGGCAATCGCGGCAACTCCACCCCCACTCCCTACTACAGCGTCTATCCTCACCGCCAACCCGTCACCCTAACCGTACCCAGTTCCGCCTACGATAGCCAGATTACCCTATGGGACTTCTATCGTTATGGTGGTACCGTAACCTCGTGGCGCTACATCGGCAGCACTAAGGCCGGAGAATCTACCTTCACAGACAACTACAGCGATGCCCATGCACTCTCCGGCGACGTGCTCGAAACCGACAACTATGAGCCTTGGCCCACCGTCGGCCTACCCTTCTCTGTAACCTCAGACGGGTTCACTACAATCACTGTATCCGGCACTTGGGTAATCGTCTCTGGCGTGACTATAGTGTGGCCCGACACGATAGACCGTTGGCTACCCGGCACCCTAATCCTACTCAACGGCACTACCGCTTACACTCTACGCAGCCGTCCCATGCAGCTATCCTCCACCTCCTACCTATTCGCACTCGTAGAAAACGCAGGCACTCCAACCGTAAATACACTTTGGGTACAGGAACCTAACGTAGCTTGCCAACGTCTACCTTACGTCTGGGGACCAAACGAACAAGGCGATGTATTCGCGTGCGGCGATCCTCTCCGCCCCGGCACCCTATACTATTCCAAGTCATTCTCGCCCGATTCCGCACCTGACTCTTTCAACCGCGAACTAACCCCACCCTCGGAACCCCTAGTCGGCGGCAAGGTAGTCAATGGTGTATCCTTCGTCAGCAGTACTAATCGTTGGTGGGCAATGTACCCGGCGAAAGACACGCCCAAACAATACTATCCTGTCGAACGTCCGATAGGCAGAGGGTTAATCACACCCTATGGCTACTGTACCGATGGCACATTCATCTACTTCTGGGCAAGGGATGGCATATGGGTTACTGACACCAACTCCGGCAAATCCATAACCGATGCCGACCTATATAACATCTTCCCGCACGAAGGTGTACCCGGAAAGAACTATACCTACTTCGGCCAGACCGTCTATGCACCCGACTACTCTCGTGCTGCTACCTTCCGCTTATACATATGCAACGGCTACCTCTACGCCGATTACCAAGACTCGACCGGCACCTATCGCAACCTTGTATTCGACATCGACCTTAAGGCTTGGTGTGTGGATGAGTATGCGAATCAAATCGCGGTCCATTACGCAATCGAGCAGCAAGTAGCAGGATACTTATAATGACGACGTATATAGGCCATGACGAAACAGGGAATGCGTACACTCAGTCTGGTACCAATAACCTCAATTGGAACCCAACCGGATACGTATGCGGGAGTGTTGGGCGTATCTATAGTCTTGACCGACTAGAAGCCTATGTACATAGCAACTCGGTAGATGCGTCATTCAAAGTTGCCGTATATGACGGGAACGTAAAGGTTGCCGAGATAACCACCGCAGTCGCGTTCAATCGTGCAAGCGGCAGTCCGGGCTGGGAGGGCAGCACATCTATAAGTTGGTTTAATAGCTATACTTACCTAACTGGTGGCAATACCTATCGTCTAGCTATTTGGGCTTCACTATCCAATGCCATTCGCATCCACGGCACTACCGGCTCGTTCGGTGATAGTCGCTATATAGATTCAGGTTTGGCGGGCGGTCCACCTGATCCTCTAACGACCGGGTTTAGTTGGAACATGCCGGGGTTGAATATCCGAGGTGTCATAACGGACCTGGCATCTTCACCGTCTACTTCCCTCTCACCATCAGCTTCCGTCTCACCCTCAAGTTCGTCCAGTTCCTCGCGCTCACCCTCAAGTTCACTTAGCCCAAGTTCGTCCTTATCACCTAGTACTTCCATATCGCAAAGTGCATCCGTCTCCCCCTCATCCTCCACCTCCCCCTCTTCTTCTACGAGCGCGTCACTCTCTCCCAGTTCGTCCATATCACAAAGCACATCTGTCTCACCCTCATCCTCTACTTCTCCTTCCTCCTCCTCTTCTTCCTCCGTCTCTCCGTCCTCCTCTACCTCCCCATCATACTCCGTCAGTGCCTCCCCATCCCCCGGAACTCCGCCCGTAGCATCCAGCGATTTC
>VFSW01013650.1_pt1 | contig 11279 bp, 7 predicted proteins | sample 5358111 | NCBI WGS metagenome assembly VFSW01 (sample SAMN11554181, study PRJNA540505) | mine drainage metagenome | isolation source: sediment from site ElyBrook_90M | place: USA: Ely Copper Mine, Vershire, VT | collected 2017 | reverse complement strand
TACTTGTGGAACGTATGGGATAAAGAAAAAAAGATTTTTGATCTGACAAAGGTAAGGGTTGGGGCACAAGGAACGTTAGGACTTCTTCTTGAAGCGGATATTGCACTGGTACCGGTAAAAAAACATCACGAAATGGAAATTATTTTTTTGAATGATCTAACTCATCTCAAGCAAATAATTGATACTGTCTTACCTTTTCATCCTGAAAGTTTTGAGAGTTATGATGATAATACGCTAAAGCTTGCGCTAAGATATTTTCCTGAATTTGCACATCAGTTGGGCTTTTACGGACTCATTGAGGCAGGGCTTGCCTTTTTTCCTGCATTTCTTGAGATGTTTACTGGTCATTTGCCTAAACTTATTTTGCAGATTGATTTTGCAGGAGATGACCCTCTGGAATTACAGAAAAAAGTTGCAGAGCTGCGCGCAAAGCTTTCGCCACTTCATCCTCAAATACGTATCGCTATTGACGAGCAAGAAAAGAAGTACTGGCTGGTACGACGTGAAAGTTTTAATCTACTTCGTAATAAAATACGTGACAAACATACAGCGCCATTTATTGATGACTTTGTTATTGATCCAAAGAAAATGGGATTTATCATTCCGGAAGTGACAGCCGTTCTTAAAAAATATCCAGAATTTATCTTTACTGTTGCAGGGCATGTGGGTGATGGAAATTTTCATATTATTCCTCTTGTCGATATTGCCAAGACGAGTGCGCGGAATGCAATCCCGGAAATTGCAAATCAGGTGTATGACATAGTTATCAAGTCTGGTGGATCAATAACAGGGGAGCACAACGATGGATTGATTCGAACGCCCTATCTTAAAAAGATGTATGGAGAAGAAATTGTCGAGCTTTTCAATCAAACGAAAAAGATTTTTGACCCAAAAGGTATTTTTAATCCGCGAAAAAAAGTACACGGATCACTTTCATTTGCACTGTCTCATATTAGAAGAAATTGGTAGATTCTCATGCACTACGATTATTTTATTGCATCCAGGTATCGAAATAAATCAGAGGTCCTGCGACTTGCTAGGATGTTGCGGGAAAAGGGGAAATCATTATATTGTTTTATCGAATCAGAAGCATCTCTTAAACATGTAGGTTCTCTAAAAGAAGATCCAGAAAAACAGATGAAAAAATATGAAGCAAAAGAAAATTGGAGAGAAGATCCAGCAATACAAGAAATCTTTGAATCGGATATGAATGCACTGAAAAATTCTCGAACACTTATTATGCTTTTACCAGCAGGAAAGTCAGTTCATATTGAGGCAGGAGTGGCGTACGGTCTTGGAAAACACCTTGTCCTTATTGGTGAACAAGCGGAAACAGAGAGTCTTTACTTTATTTTTAATGAGATGTACTCTACAATTGAATCGTTTCTAGCCTCATTCTAGGTTATACCTGGAGAGTAAGTTTTCTGTCCAATTTCTGTCAAGCAAGCCAACAAAAAAAGAGCTATAGTAAGGTTTTGCTATAGTATATGACAAGAATAGAAGACATGCGTGGTTCGCGATTTGGATTGAGGACTTTAACGCACAGACAGAGAAGACCAACAAGAGAGGAGTTTCTCGAACAAAAGGAATCAGCAAGAACAGTATATCATCGCCTCGAATCTCTTCATGGAAATCAACTGCTACAATCGGAGCCTGTAAAAAAGCTTTTAGCATATGTGACAGACTGGGAGCCATTTATTACCAATAGAAATCCACAAGTTACCATGGACATGCCAGGTATTTTCCCAAACCGGGAAAATGGTTCGCTTGCACTTCCATATCCTTTTATCACACCAAGTACAAAAGAATCATCTCAATGGCCGGATAAACATTTCTATTGGGATATATACTTTATTAATAAAGGACTTATCGCAACGAAAGATCCAGCAATGCTTGAAATTGCAAAAGGTCATATAGAAAATTTCCAGTATCTTTTTGATAGACTTGAAGTTATTCCAAACGCCTCCGATGTTTCTCTTCTTAATAGGTCGCAGATCCCTTTCTTAACAGGAATGATTCGTGATATCTATAAAGAAACAGGAGATAAGCAGTGGTTGGAAGAGAAAATGATATTTGCCAAAAAGGAATATGACGAATGGATGATGACAAAAAAGCAGCTAGAACAAAGAGGAAGCCCGCGCCCATCACATAGAGTAAGCGAAGACTCTGTTTTATTAAGAGCATCAGGTCGAGATCTTGCGATGCATTATGAAGCTGCTGCCGAAACAGGTCAAGATGACTCAACTGAGTGGGCAGGACGTGCCCATGAATATATACCTATTACGCTCAATTGTGCCTTATACAAATACGAAAGTGATCTTGCATGGAGTGCAGACATATTAGGTAAACCAGTTGAGAAATCAGAATGGGAAGCAAAAGCAGAGCGTCGCAAGACTGAAATAAATGCTGTTTTATGGGACAGCAAAAAAGGGAGGTATGTAAATGCTGCGCTCAATAGAAGAACAAAAGAATGGGAGAGAGATGTCGCGTATCATGGTCTAAGTAGCTTTATGCCATTGTGGGTTGGTCTGGCTGATGGTAATAAGGCTAGTGCAACAATTGCACATCTCCCAAAATTTGAAACTCCTTACGGACTTGTTATTGCAACAAAACCAGATTTTCCTAGACTTGTTTCGATGAGAAGAAAATTGGGAATTGCTTTTTTTCCAAAGCGAGAAAGACCTGCTGTTATGGATCTTTCTGCACATAAGCAATGGGATTATCCCAATATTTGGGCTCCGATGGAATATTTTGCCGTTGATGGATTAATGCGATATAAGAAAAATGACGATGCACAGCGTGTTTTGGAAAATTCTTTGAGAGGTATGGCAGCTTTTTATGCAGAACACGGAACTCTGCCTGAGAAGTTAAATGGTCTTACCGGACAAAACGGAAAAGACTATATGTATCCTAATCAAGAAGGTTTTGGATGGCATAATGCATGGGCACTCCTCGCAGCAGAACGTTTGATTGGTATAGAAAAAGGGAAAAATGTATATGCTACAATTAGCTAATGAGCCTCGCTTTTCAGCTTCGTCCCACTTCTTTATCAGATTTTGTTGGTCAGTATGATATCGTCGGCGAAGGAAAGATCATTCGTAAAATGGTAGAAAACGATTCGCTCTTTCCAATGATTTTTTGGGGACCTCCAGGGACCGGTAAAACAACTCTTGCATACATTATTGCGAGTAGCACAAGATCTGATTTCCATCAACTCTCTGCTGTATCTGCTGGGAAGGAAGATCTTAGAAAAATTATTGAAATTGCAAAAGAGAATAAGACCAAGGGTAGGCGAACAATTCTTTTTATCGATGAAGTGCATAGGTGGAATAAGGCGCAACAAGATGTGCTGTTACCTTCTGTTGAGTCAGGTTTAATTACGCTCATTGGTGCGACAACAGAAAACCCATCATTTGAGGTCAACAGTGCCCTACTATCTAGATCCCGTGTCTTTGTTCTCAAATCTCTCGAGAAAAATGATCTTGAAATCCTTATTCAACGTGCGCTAACTGATAAGGAAAAAGGATTGGGAAAATACAAAAAAACACTGGATGAAAAAGCAAAACTTCTCCTCATGCAATTCTCTGGAGGAGATGCACGCATTTTACTCAATGCTCTTGAAATGGCAGTTGTTTCTTATAAAGAAAAAAACATTACGTCAGAAATAATGCAGGAAATTTTTCAGAGAAAATCAGCTGGACTATATGACAAAGAAGGAGAAGAGCATTACAACATAATTAGCGCATTCATTAAATCGATGCGAGGCTCGGATAGTGATGCAGCTCTATATTACCTTGTTCGTATGCTTGAGAATGGTGAGGATCCAAAATTTATTGCGAGACGAATGATTATTTTTGCATCAGAAGACATTGGTTTGGCAGATAGGGGAGCACTTATTCAGGCAAATGCGGGTTTTGAGGCAGTAGAAAAAATCGGTATGCCAGAGGCGGGTTTAATTTTGTCACATATTTGTATCTACTTAGCAAAAGCAAAAAAATCACGAAGTGTTGTGAATGCTCTTGGTAAAGCTCAGGAAGTGGTAAGGAATTTTCCTAATGAGTCAGTGCCCTTGCATCTTCGCAATGCACCAACAAAACTCATGAAAGAATTAGGGTATGCAAAAGAGTATACATGGTCTCAAAACTATGTTGGACCAGTAAGAAGTGACCAATCATTTCTGCCGGAGAAATTACAAGGGAAAAAGTTTTTTGAGGAGTAATTTTTAGTGGATAAACTGCGAAATAAGATATGCAATTGAAGCAAGAGCAATGCCGCCGAGTGTTACTAAGACAATCCCATTAACAATCCTATTGTTTGCGTACTCTCCAAGGAGTTTTTTGTCATTGGATAAAATAAAGAGAAAAACAAGAATCGGCAAAAGAAGTACGGCATTTACCGCCTGGGAAACAAAAAGAATTGTTAGTAGCGGGACAAAAGGAAGAATAACAAGCAAGGCTCCTGCAAAAAGAAGAAATGCAAAAAGTCCATAAAATTGAGGAGCCTCTCCAAAGCTAAAATTCAAGCCTGATTCAAATCCAAATGCCTCAGTGACGACATAGGATGTTGATATCGGAACAAGTGCTGCGCCAAAAATTGATGCATTCAAGAACCCAAATGCAAAAAGGATTGATGCAAATGGTCCTGCAAGGGGCTGAAGAGCAACAGCTGCATCTCGTGCGTCGTTGATTGTTAATCCGTGAGCAAATATAGTCGCAGCACACGCAATAATAATAAAGTATGAAATAAAATTGGTAATAAACGAACCAAGGAAGACATCACCACGTTCAATATTGATATCATCTTTTGTTAGTTTTTTATCTACAACATAGTCCTGAATAAAAAATTGACCCCATGGAGTAATAGTCGTACCAATAACAGCAATCATCGTGAGAATGTAATTTTTGTTAAACTGGATCGTTGGCACAATAAGCCCCTTAAAAGATTGTACCCAGTCGGGTTTTGCCAAAATAGCAGAAATAATATAGACGAGATAAAACGCGGAAGCAACCAAAAATATTTTCTCGAGTCTCTTAAAGTTACCCTTTAGCATGAGAAAGTAGATAGCAAAAGCTGCAAGTGGAACAGAAATAAACTTGCTCACATGAAATATTTCCAGTGCTGCAGCAACCCCCGCGAATTCTGCAGCAATAGTTCCTATATTGGCAACAAGCAGAACAACCATAATAAAAGTAGTCCATCTGACTCCAAACTTTTCGCGAATTAAAGATGCGAGTCCTTTCCCTGTGACAAGACCCATTCGTGCTCCGATTTCTTGTGTGATAACAAGAGAAAAAGTGGTAACCGTTAGGACCCAAAGCATGGCATATCCAAAAGATGCTCCTGCAACAGAGTATGTAGTGATTCCACCCGCGTCATTATCTACAGATCCAGCAATAATGCCAGGACCAATAATGGCAAGAATAGGAAGTATTCGGAAAAATAGTTGTTTAAAGTTCTTCATTTCTTTCATTTTCCTGCTCTATGTTTTTTAAGATATCGTCAATAAGAATAATGCCAAGAGGCTTTTTTTCGCTATCAATTACCGGAACAACGCGCAGATTGTACTGTGCAAAAAGAGAAATAATAGCCGAAAGGCGTGTGTGGGGATAGACAAATTTCTTTTCGGAAATACAGTCTTTTACTTTAGCTAATTTGTCAGCAATCAGAAGATCTTTAGCATTCACGATTCCGACAATCTTTCCACCACCATTGGTAACAATAATCGTTTCGGGAACATTGGCATTTCGTTCTATTTCTTGAAGTACTTCTTTCACTGTTTTCTCACTATCTGTATGGAAAAAGGATAGATGCATGAATCCCCCTGCAACATCGTCGGAAAAAGAGAGAAGCTTCTTGAGATGTTGGAGTTTTTCCTCGCCAAGTGCACTCTGCATCTCTTTTGCGCGTAGTGGGTTGAGGTCCTGCATGACATCGGCAAGTTCGGCAATATGCATTTTATTGATAATATCTTTAACAATATTTGGCTCGAGTCCTTCCAGAATAGATACTTGTGTCTCTTCATCTGCTTCTTCGATAGCTTTTGCTGCTTGTCCAACATCAAGTGCTTCAACAATTCCTAAACGTTCTTTGACACCCGCTGCTTCGAGAATGTCTGCAATATCCGCAGGGTGAAGCATGCTGAGGCTATTTTGCTTGAGTTTAATTTTGATGTCACCTGTTTGGTAGTCAAATGCCTCAATAACTGCCCACGGAATAACGGTAGCACTGGGTTGAAACATGGGGATACCAAGTCGTCTTAAAATGCCTCCAAAACCAATATCAATACCTATTACCTTTAGCTGTCCATGTGCGTCTTCTAAGAGAATGTCATTTACGCGAACGAGTCTTTTACCATCAATATCGATAACTTGCTTGTCGAGCATATCCTCGACCAGGTAAAAATCTTTATGGTCGTAGGGAAGTAGAGGAATATGCTGCGAGCTTAGTTCTAGATGATTATCTTTCACGCTTAAAGCCTGAGGAGAAATGGTTAATTTCTCATTTTTATGTTTAATTTCAATCTTTGAGACGGGAGGGATGGGTCTATTTTCAAAAATAGCCATGTCCACAATTTTTCCGAAGGGTTTTCCATCTTGGTATATTGTTTTGTTAAGCAGTTGACTTAAATAAAGCATAATAGTGTCATTGTAGGAGCCTTCATGTGAGGGTGTCAACCCAACAAAATTGATCCCTTGACAATTAGCAGCATGTTTGTTAGAGTGCTAATAGACGGTTCGATGGATATACTCTACAGAACCTCATTGTATGGATAAACTTATACCAATCATTCCAATTCGAGACGGCATCATCTTTCCAAATACTGATGCAGTGTTAACGTTCGGACGTCAAAAAAGCCTTAATGCATTGGAATCTTCGTTTCAAAATGAGCGAATAGTCTGCTTTGTGTTGCAAAAGAATGCACGAGTCAACGATCCTGAAACAAACGATCTCTATCAGATTGGCACACTTTCACGTATTGAAAGAATGATTCGTACAAACGGTGAAATTAATGCGCAGGTAAAAGGGATTAGTCGAGTTAAGATTGTTAGCTATGAGACACAGGATTCGTATCTTATGGCAAAGGTTATTGAGCTACCTGATGTTATTGAAGAGGGTCCAGAAATCAAAGCGCTCTGTAACCATATTACTGGTGAATTTAGGCGGGCAATGAATCTTGGAAAATCTTCAGACTTTTTGGTATTTATGAATATCATGTCTGAGAACTCTCCTTCTGAGCTTGCTGACTTAGTGGCATCTGCACTCGATCTTAAACCTCAGGAAAGACAAAGTCTCTTGGAAATGACCAACGTGAAAAGCAGGTTGGAAAAAATTATTGATCTTTTGTCTCGAGAAATTAAAGTGCTAGAACTTGAGCGTCGTATTGCGTCCAAGACGCAAGAGCAATTTGAAAAAGGTGCAAAGCAAGCACTTCTTCGAGAAAGGCTTAAAACAATTGAGAAAGAACTAGGTGAAGAGGGAGATGAAGCAGGGGAAATGAAGGAAATGCTTGAGAAGATTAAAAAAGCAGGCATGCCGGAAGACGTTGAAGAAAAAGCAAAAAAAGAAGCAAAGAAATTGGGACAAATGAATCAATTTAATCCAGAGGCAGGATATATTCGAAATTATTTAGAGTGGTTAACTGACGTGCCATGGAATGTACAGAGCGAGGACAATGTTGATATCAAAAAAGCAGAAAAAATTCTTGATGAGGAGCATTTTGGGCTCAAGAAAGCAAAAGAGAGAATTATTGAATATTTGGCTGTCCGTAAGCTTGCAGGAAAAATGAAAGGACCAATTTTGTGTTTCGCAGGCCCTCCGGGTGTTGGGAAAACCTCCATTGGAAAGTCGATTGCAAAAGCCTTGGGTCGAAAATTTGTAAAAGTTTCCCTGGGTGGAATTAGGGATGAAGCAGAGATTCGTGGACACAGACGCACCTATGTTGGTGCAATGCCGGGACGAATTATTCAAGGCATTAAAGATGCAGGAACAAAGAATCCTGTCTTTATGTTGGATGAGATCGATAAAGTTGGTGCAGATTTTCGGGGAGATCCATCATCAGCGCTGCTTGAAGCACTTGACCCCGAGCAAAACCATGCATTTTCAGATCATTACTTAGAAGTTCCATTTGATCTGTCAAATGTCATGTTTATTACAACGGCAAATGTACTCGATACAATTCCGCCTGCTCTTCGGGATAGGCTTGAAATTATTCATTTCGCTGGGTATACACAAGATGAGAAGTTTAGAATTGCAAAGAATTTCTTATTTAAGAAACTGTTGGATTCCAATGGTCTGAAAGATGAGAATATTAGTATTACTGATGAAGCACTCAGGTCAGTTATTCAACACTATACAAGGGAAGCAGGAGTCAGAAGTTTGGAAAGAAAATTGGCAGCAATTTATCGGAAAGTAGCAAAGGAAGTTGCTGAGGGAAAGAAGAAGATGGTCACGGTGACGGAGAAAGAGGTCATCAAGTACTTAGGTCCTATTGTCTTTAGCGATTCGCTTATTGAGAAAAAAGACGAAGTTGGTATGTCAACGGGTATGGCATGGACAGAGGCAGGCGGAGATATCCTTTTTATCGAAGTTGCGCTCATGCCGGGAAAAGGTGTCCTGACCTTGACAGGACAACTTGGAGACGTCATGAAAGAGTCTGCTCAAGCGGCACTTTCCTACATACGGTCACGCGCAAGTACACTTGGTATCTCGGATAAGATATTCCAAAAAACAGATATTCATGTCCATGTGCCGGAAGGTGCAGTACCGAAAGACGGTCCGTCAGCGGGTAGTGCGATTACGACAGCAATCATTTCTGCGCTCACAAAGATTCCTATTAAGCGAACAGTTGCGATGACGGGTGAAGTTACGCTCCGTGGGAGGATTCTTGAAATTGGTGGAGTGAAAGAAAAAGTAATTGCTGCACACAGAGCAGGTATCAAGACGGTTATTTTGCCAAAAGAAAATAAAAAAGATTTGGAAGAGTTGCCAAAAGAAGTTCTCAAAGATTTACAGTTTGTTTTTGTGACAACTGTTGATGAGATTTTACCTGTTGCTTTAAGTAAGCCGATCAAGCGTGAGGATATCCGATCAGCAGCGCATGCCGTGTTGCATAAGCCACAACAAGCAGACTAGTTTACGTGTTCCTTCTTTGAGATGCTCTCTTTCTTTCGGATGCAGCAAGTAGTTCTTTTTCTATCCGCGTCGCCTCATCAGGGTCAACGACGAAAAAGTAGTTATTGTCTCCAAATTCGGCAAGTTGATCTCCCTTTAGCAAGGGAATATTTTTCCATTCGTTATTTCTTACTATATTTTGTTCAATAGTATGTTGCCATGAGTGAGGTATGGTATGTTGATTCAGATTGTGTTCGCGCTCATAGAGAATACGCTCTACAGCGGAAGCAGTCCACAGCTGATCGCCTTGAGGATAGGGAGCACTGATAAAGATGACATGTCTATCTCCAACTATTTGGGCTCTTTCTGCCTCAGTGAGTGCACTAAACTCTTGTTTTGTTTTATAATTCTGTGCGACAAGTCCATCAAGGTTGACTTGCTTCCCCTCCAGAGTCACATTGCCTGGGACAACAAATGCATATTCCATATTCGAATTTGCATGTACCATATTAACCAATCTATTCTCCAATTGTTCTGCAAGCTCGTGAAAACCCTGGCGTCGAAGCCCGAAGATAATGTCTTCATTGAGTGCTGGCCAAACGGTCCAGCTTCCCTGGGACTCTGCAGCGTTTGCGAGTGGATTATCAGGATCAGTAATAAGAGATGCGTGTTGTTTTGCTTTTGTCCGAAGACCCGCATCTGTTATAAAATCCCCACTAAATAGTCTTTCGACAATAGGTTCTATAAATGTTCGTCTTTCTTGCTCAGGCATAGAGTCGAATATATCTGAGTTAAGAATACTAGCGCCCATAATGGATAGTGCCTCAACCTGACGGTGTGCACCTGTTATTTCATCGCGATCCACAGCTGCGGCAAAATATTTTTCATTGGGCATATAAAACTGTCTGAGCGTACTTTCTCGTACTTTTCGCGCAAGTTCCTCATAGAACGCTGCTTTTCTCGGATACAACTGAGCAGCAGACTGCAGTGCTTGGATTGCTCCTACTTGCACTTCCAGATATGCAATGGGCTTGTGATAATTTCCTAGTAATCCCTTCAGTTCGCCTGATGTATGCATTGTTGAAAGGTTTCCGTCGGTAATGTTTTGGAAAACAAGACCGTCTTTATTAACTCTTTGTGACTCAAGCAAGTACTCACGAGGCGTATTCATTAATCTCCTTTGTAGTTCACGCAGACGTGAACTTAGACCATCTATTCGTCTAAGAACCTGGTTTTCATAAAAAGGGAGAAAATTATCAAGCTTTCTTTCGTGGAGTATAGCTTTTACTCTGTCGTCTTGATCAGCAGGTGGCGGACCATAGAGAATAGTATGAGTTGTCCATCCAATTGCTGCGCGTGCTGCTTTTGCTACAGTGATTTTTCGTTTCAGATCTTGATTATCGACTCTTTCTCTCAAGATTTCTGGATGTATACGATATTCCTCTACAACAATGCTGAAAAAGTCAGGAGTTGTATCAACTGCGCCGTAATATGTCAGTTGTTCCGATTGTTTCCCTCTTTTTGCATGCGACCATTTACTTTGTAGGGTATTAAAAATGTCTACAAATTCCTTTGAGCGAGAGCCTTCCTTATTGCGTCGATGTTCATGGTGTACTCTTCCAACTTGTGCTTCAGTTAGATCGTCTCTTTTGAACGCCATATGCCTCACTGCATTTCGAATAACCATACTCCTTATCTCAGGGTCAAAATCATGCGCATCACGAGCAGTGCGCATAAAATCTCGTGAAAAATTTGCATATTCAAATTTTCTATTAAGGGATGCAGCAAGATACTCATCTTCAATTCTGCCTTTTTTACCTCGATCCTGTGTTAAAGCGTTATGAAAGACTTGCTGGTCTGTATTTGCTAAAGGATTTATATATGCCTCGCTACTCTTAGGGTTTGTCTCAACCTGTTTCATACTAAAGTATAATACTCCTCTTTCAAGGAATGTACAGGGTACGTATCACTCCAAAAAGGTTTAGTTGTTAAAACTTTTTAAGTTTGAAAGATTCTAGAGACGAAGAAATATATGAATACTACTGTTATTGTCTCCATCCACGAGGCAAATCTGAATAATACTGCTTGCATGAAATACTTGTAAAGTATCTATTTGTGATATTATGGCTATATAGAAAAGCACATGAGAGAAGGAGAAAAGCATTTAA
>VFSW01013649.1_pt1 | contig 11279 bp, 23 predicted proteins | sample 5358111 | NCBI WGS metagenome assembly VFSW01 (sample SAMN11554181, study PRJNA540505) | mine drainage metagenome | isolation source: sediment from site ElyBrook_90M | place: USA: Ely Copper Mine, Vershire, VT | collected 2017 | reverse complement strand
CGGATATACCAGATTCTAGGCGTGTGAGGTATGTTACTTAGAATATTACTGAAACGCCTGATAGCTTTTTAGCGATACCGGCTAATTCTTTTGTTGTCTGACCGCTGATAAAGGTATTGATCTCAATAGCCTTGTCAATAATCTCTTCAGTTGTTGGAAACTGAGGAGCTAATTCTGCAGCTTCTTTGGTTGTCTTGTTAAGCACTTCCCATGCTGCCAAGTTGGCTTCATGCTGCTTGATCATTAGATCTTTAGCGGTGTTGAAAATACTGAATCTTAACTCAAATGGGTTCATCATTATAAATTTCCTGTGTGTTGTGTGTGTTTTTGTAAATATTTTACTGCATTTTGAAGCGTTACTACATTGTCTTTTGCAAGACCTAAAAGAACATTGCAATTGTGGCACAATAGCTCTCTTATTTTGTTGGTTTTGTGGCAATGATCTACTTTTATATTTTGTAGTTTTTTATTGCAGATTGCACAACAACCATTTTGTTTTTGTAGCATTTCATTGCGTTCCGCCAATGTTATGCCGTATTTTCTTATTAAACTAGCATTTCTAGCAGCATCTGGGTTTTCTGCGTATTTTGCCTTTGACTTTGCAATTTGCTTGTTTGCATTTTTTCTGTACCACTCTTTGTTTCGCAACCTGCTACATATTTTGCAACGGTATTGCAAACCATCTTTTTCATTTTTGCTTTTTGCAAATTCAATTAGCGGTTTATTTTCACCGCATTCGCTGCATTTTTTCATCTTAACTCCAATCAGTTTAATAGGTGTCGCTAGTTTGGTGGATTGGCACCAAACCGGGGAGCTACCCCTTTCACGACATTGTGCCGGTGTTCTATGAAGGCGCACCGGCGGCCTTTTGCTTTATTTACAGCATATTTTCAGCCGAGATTCCCCAGCCCGCGGAGAGCTTCACAGCTTGTCCTATATACAATAATGCAAAGAAAGCCCCAAATCCGCCCTACATATCGTCTGGCACGATAATCGTCTTCTTGGGTGCGGATGGAGGGGTATTGCTACCGTGCTCCTTCCGGTACCTCAGGGCGTCGTTAAGAATCATCTTGGTCATTGCCAGCGCCTTTTCTTGGTGCTCCTGCTCCATCTGGGCGTTGGTTTTGGCAGTCTTTTTCTCGACTTCCTTGATGATGTTGTTGCTAATACCTGCGTGTTTAAGCAGCTGTTTGAGGTTCATTATTTGCCTTGTCTACAGCGGCTAAACTTTCCTCTGCCTTCTTAACCTGAGGGCTTGCTTGCTGTTGGATCATGTTAATGAATGCAACAAACGTTGTTGTTGGAACTTGATTTGGTGTATTCAAGATGTTCAACAGTGCGTTAACTTCACGTACTGGGAACTCCAAGGTTACTACAAAATCGTCCAACATGTTTTTAACTTCTTCAGTCATTTTTTACTACCTTTCTTCTTTGGGTTTAAAAATTCGTGTACATCTCCGAACATCTCATTTCTTGCTGCTAACTTCTTTGGATCAGTGCAGTACTGATTTAATTCAAAAACTCTTGCTGACATATCCATCAACTGCCAGCAACGCATCTCATGCAACTGCTTAAGACCAATCAATGCGTTTGCCACTTCATCTTCTGTCATTGGCTTTTCAGCGTCGCCGTGATACTTGTACAGCGTTTCAATATCATCGGCAGTTTGCCATACTTTGTAGATGGCGTCTTCTAAATCAAAGTGTGTGTACTTCTTCATTTCTTTTTCTTAGCCTTTTTAATTTCTTTGTTAAAGTCTGTACTATACCAACCACCAACTAATTTAATTGCTGGTAGCAATTCTTTCCAAGCCTCAACGTCATCTTCATGCCAACCGGCACCGTTCTTTAAATTGGCAGATATTGATACATAGCTCTCTGCTAAATTGGTAACAGTAATCTCGTCTGTAAAGTCATCATCTAATTGTAAAATCATACTTTCACCTTTTCGCCTGTAAACTCCATGCACTGAGCTGCTGCAAGGGTTACCTCTGGTTTGAACTTACTGGTTAAAAATTCACGTTTCATCTCTTGGCACTTTTTATCTGGTACTGTGTCCATGCTTGTTACGAATGCACACTGTTGACCAATACACATCACGCTTACAAATATAAATGCATTCATCTTCCACACTCCGGATCTGCGCTATCTAGCTTAGTGCGTTTAGCAATTTCTCGATCAATATACCAACGGGCTTTACGTAAGTCTTCCACATCATCTTGTTTTAAATCACAGCGCCAGATATATTTAAGCGCGTTACCTAAATTAAATCCCATGTGTTCTGTAATTTGTATGCAATCAATTCCAGATGGATGACTTGTATAGTGCTTAGGCTTGTTTACTGGATCGTGCATGCCTCATCTCCTTGAGTTCTTTTTCCATAGTCTTACACTCTTCTGCGCTGTCACAAACCCAGATTCCCAATAGATCTTTGTATAAGCTCGTGTCAATGTCTTCCACACCAGCAATTGTTTCCATAACATAATTTCCCTTGTAATTGTGCTCTACGATAAAGTAGCTCATAACTTCAATTCCTTTTTAATAAACTCGATACCCTTTGAAAAGTGATAGCGCCAATACTTTTCGGTTACCGATACGTCTACGTAATTTAAACCATCCAAAAACGCTTCAATAATAAACTGTTGCTTTTGTGGCATCTTATCAGATATAAGACGGCGTATGTCAATTATATCCTCCGGATCCCAAGGAAGCCAGCCCTCAACGATTTGAGACGATACGTTATCGGTTTCGTCCTGCTCAATTGGGTCAATGTCCTCATCAGATAATCTGGGAGCAACTGCGTTTACTTTGTGTTTTGTTTTTGTTGTTATTTTCATACTCTGTAATCAAAAATTGCTGCTGCATAAATGTTTCCCATACCTGCGGCTAGGCTTAACATCAAGCCATCTGGAACTGCTGCCGCTTCTGATAGAAACACCTTGTCTTCCTCCGTACGATTCTTAATCGCTGGTACTAGACCCTTTTTAATATCGTCTAGTAACAAACCCGTTTCAAGCAAACCGCTCGCTGCAACAGTATGTCCTATGTGTTGCTTGTAGGACGTTGCAATAAATGGGTGCTTTAACGTGGTTAGTAGTGCATTCTTTTCTGATTCGTTATTGGTTGGCGTTCCGGTGCCGTGTGTCTTTACCAATTTAATTTCATCTGGTTTGCATTTAGCCGCGGCAATCGCGCCCACGATGGCACGCTGGTAGCCCTGACCATCTGGTCGTTGACCAATTGGATTAGAGTGCTGTTCTGCGGATACCCAAGCGCTTTTTAGTTCAGCTTTTGGAGTAATCGAATTTTTGCGGATCGCAGTCTCAGATTCAAACACTCCGACAGCGGCACCTTGGCCAATAATAAATCCACTATTTTTAGAATCAAACGCCGAAGGTATCGCACCTTTTTCCTCATCTGTAATTAAAATGTTTGCCTTCATTTGACCAAAAAACTCTAGTGTCATTTTGGACGTTTGGTCTTCCAACGCCAATATAATCACACGATCAAACCCAAGGTTATCAATTAAGTTCTTAGCATCCATCATACATTTGATACTGGAAGCACAAGCACTGGCATCGGTTGATACAAAGTCATACGCCTCAAATACAGAAGCCATACGACCGGCAAACACGTTGGTCATGGTTAGCATACCCATCTTGTAGGTGTAATCTAACTCGCTTGGTCTGTCTTGGTTCTTTGCTTTACCGCCAGCCCAGCCCTGAGATCCTGCTGCTAATAAAAACGCTGTCTTGCCATCTACTGGATTGTTCTTGACATAGTCAATCAGCTCTTTAGTAACGATGCGGTTTGCCATCTCGTGCGGGACGTATGACATACCAGTCTTTACACGGGCATACAACTCTGGCATCCAGTGGACACGTTGTGGGTATATTAAGTCTGATAGCACCGTTGTTTCTCTGGTGCTAATGGTATTGTATTGAGTTAGATATGCTCTCATATTAAAACGCAATATTGTCTACGGCTTCTTCTAACGTTTTAGGATGTTTTGTAGCGTGAGCTTCAAACAAGAGAAAGCACTCACCCACGTTCTGCGGCTGCAGCTCTTTTGCCACCTCTTCTGGGACACCAAAGACTTCAGCAAAGTAAATGCACACCATAATGCTATCTAGGCTGTCTAGTCCAACATCTGCAAAGGTATCGTCCAAAGACTTGGCAGTTAAATCTTCTGTACTAGCTGGTCTTGTATGTTTAACGATAGCGTTAAATAGTTCTAATTTGTCCATGTTTTCTCCATGCTTATAATAATGCAAAATTTAGGGCATCTAACAGGGCGTCCTGTAAATTTATTTTGCCCTCTAGTACCCGTACAACTTGTTGGTCGATGCTATTATCCAAAACTAGGTGATGTATAATAACCGGTTTTTCTTGCCCTTGGCGGTAGATCCTAGCATTTGCTTGGATGTAGTTCTCTGAGCTCCATGGTAGATCGAACCAGACCGTTTGTGCTGTGTCTCCAACGTTGCACTGAAGATTAAGCCCGATGCCGCCGCTCTGCGGGTGGGCAAGGAGCATACGAATCTCGCCACGGCGCCACGCCTCAATGTTGTCATCGTCCAGCACCACCGCCTCTGGGAACTGAAGACGTAGTCGTTGGAGCGAATGCTTGAAATGATAGAAGACAAGCGTGGGACTTGAAGATTCTTCCATGATCGACTCAAGGTATTCCAGTTTAGCGCGGTGTATTTCTTTTGCTTCTCCTTCCTCATTATAGACAGCTCCCGATGTGAACTGGAGCAGCTTGTTCGCCAGTGCCGCTGCTGTTGGAGCTGTGATTTTTTCTTTCTTGATGTCAACGACCATGTCTTTTCTAAGTTCGTCATATTTTGCCCTAATCGGTTTTTCTATTTGAATTGAGTGGTACAGCTTTGTACACTCCGGCAGCTGCAGGTAATCCTCAGCCTTGAGGCTGTAGCAGATGTCAGATATCTTTTGGTTCAAGGTTGCCTCAGCCCCGGGCTGCAGCTTCCAGCTATATACCACCCGTGTATGGCGGTTCATCTGGTCTGGCATCATGTATTTGTCACGGAACTTGGTAAGGCTAGTCTCCAGACGTGCTCCCAGATCCAATATGCCTACCTGTGACCAGAGATCACCCATACCCTGAGGGGTAGGTGTACCCGTGAGGATTAGACGCCGTGAGAAGCCCTTTAAATGCTTTTTAAGAGCCTTAAAACGTTTAGTGCTAGGATCCTTAAATCGGCTGCTCTCATCTATTACTAAGTTAGTAAACACTAACTTATCTGAAAGGGCACAAAGCCATGCCACGTTTTCAAGGTTAATCAAATAGATATCTGCCTCAGCGTTCAATCCAGCCATACGTTGGGTGGAGTTGCCAATTATCTTGCTCACTCTCAGGTGCTTCAAGTGTTGCCACTTCTTGACCTCGCTGTCCCATACTGTCTCCGCTACTCTCTTGGGGGCGATGATCAATGTCTTGCCTTGCATCTGCTCCGCAATGATGGTAAGGGTGGTCGTCGTCTTGCCCAAGCCCGGTGGTAGAAATAGACCCAAGTTCGGGATAGATTTCGCCTTCTCGATAATGTCCTGCTGATACTGATGGAGTTGTGATCTTTGTAGCATGTTTGTCCAAATATAAAATGGCTTGTTCGAGTCGTTCTTTTGAGTCTTTAAAATGACCAAGTCCAACGTTGCAGGAGTTGCATAAAATGTCGCGTAGGTTTGTGCTGTCGTGGCAATGATCTACGCAGGCTTTTGACACGTCGACAATTGGATCGCCGCATAATGCGCAGCAATTATTTTGGGAGGCAAGCATCCCAATCTTTTGATCCAGTGTAATGCCATACTTTCGCATGAGTGTAGTCGATGATTTTTGTTCTGGATTTGCTGCGTGCCATGCGATCGCTGCAGCCTTCATGCATTCTTTGCAACTAGCCTGTAATCCTGACTTTGATTTTGGTTGTGCATAGAACTCAGACTCAGGCATGAACTCATTACAGGTTTTGCATTGCTTCACGGATGAACTCCTCTATGTCATCATAATCACGCAAGACGTGAACAGGAAAACCCTGCTCACCTATATCATCAAACACTAGGATCTGTCGTGGTGACAATGACCCCGTCGTAGTTTTCAACTCCACAAAGTGGACTTTGTTGTTTAGGAGTACTATCAGATCCGGCACCCCCGTCACTGAGCTTATCCACTTGAACGCCAGTCCCCCCGACTCCTTGACCCTTTTGTTTAGATACTTTTCGACTTGTTTTTCTAGCATGTTTTTCTTTCTCGTGCATACAGATCTTAAAGATCTGACCGGCTAAGTGCCCAGATAAGTAGGCGCGTGTTTCGTTTACAAAATTATCTTCTTCACCTATATGCTCAGCTAGGTGATCCACCGCATGGGAAACTTCATGTGTGATTGTATCCACCAGCTCGCCAAGGTTGTCGTTAACCAAAGACATATCAAACACAAGAATAATAAGTGCATCTTTACCATCACCAATAAGATGAGTCTCGGCAATCCCGCTATCCAGTGCACTAGCTTTGAGGGTAACATCGTGATCCTTTAATATCTGCTGAAATACTTTGTCGTCAAAACATAACTTGATGACGTCTGGAAAGAAGCCAACGTTGAGCTTGTAGTAGTTGTAATTCTTTTTCTTTTTCATTCGCAATTCTTTCTTAATCGCTTACTTTTGTCTTGATTATCCCAAAAGTATGTACACACCTTACCCTCTCGAGGGCTGTTTACAAAGACAGACTGGCGGTACTCACAAGCCTTTGCCGTAAACCGATAACACCGCTCACGCTTCTTACACGTTTGGTCGCGGCACATTGTTATGTCGGCCATTTAGTGCCTCGTATTCTTCTTGGCAAGCCGTTCATAAATCTCTTCGCGCTCTTCTTCATCCAGCTCTTCTACTGGAATAGCTTCTTCAAGGATCTCACCGGTCTCGACTAATTGCGTGATACCACGCACAAGGTCGGCCAGCTCATCGGGTGTGAGGTCAAGCTCATCAGCCCAGCCCTCTTCAAACTCTACTGTTTTCTTCTTGGTCATATCAGTTCCTATGGTATGCGTTGTTAGGGTTGGTTAGCATACTAGCAATTAGTTCGTCTGTTGTTTCAAACCATTGTATTACTTTAAGGCCGTCTGCTTGGTAGATGGTAAAGCTCATACTATTCTCCTATTCCGTGGGCACGTTCGATGGCTCTAGCATACTCAATATAAAAAGGTTTTGGGTTATCTGATTCACGCCATAAGTTTGTTATTATTTCTTGTATGTATTTGTGAAGATCACGGATTTGATCATCAGTCAACGGGGCGCGTTGTGCATCTAGCCGGTCTTGTGTGGTGAAAGTGGTCATTTCAATAGCTCCTTAGTTTCTTTCATTGACTGTTGTGCGTGTTCATTAAGAATCACTTTCATGCTCAATGCTTCTTTCAGTATTTTTATTTCTTTTTCTTGTTGCTCAATAAGGTTAACTAAATCCCACTTATCAACAATCAAGCCGTTCTTTAACTTCTTGCGTAACAGTTTAGCTTCTACCATTCTCAATCTCCTGTGTTGACGCGGCTAGTTCCCATAGTGCCCGCTCTTGTTGCATACCCAGCTTGCGCCCAGCTTCGTGACCTTGTTCAAACCCACCGGCGTGTGCAATGCCCTCATGGTGGCTGGCGTTTTCAATCATGCGCTCAATGCGACCATTTAGATTTTCAATTACATCAAGCTGGCGCTTTTGCCATTGTTGCAGGTTGTTGATTTGCTCTGCTTGCGCACGGATCAATTCTGCAGCTTCAAACAAATCAATCTCTTCTATTTCACCGGTCAGAAGCCAGTTTGCTATTTCTTCTGACTTAGTCATATAGACCTCGGGTCGTAGCCACGCTCAATAAGCCATTTGTCAATTACCTCATGTGCCTCGTCTTCCAAGTCTTCTGGCACACGACGCTCCACATAAGTTGTTTCTGTATGCTGAATCAAGTCGCGCTTGTTGCGCCCGTGACCAAAAATAGAATCCCACTGCGCATTAAATTGCTCTTCGGGTATTACCAATGGGCGCCGCTTGTCGCCCTTGCCACCATCTCTCATTCTTCATCTACCTTTTTGATAGTTACGTGTGATGGTGTAGTGTACTCCGGTACTTTAGTAACCATCAATCCAAGGTGTTGTTTAATCTGATTGACAACTTGGTTGATGGGTACAACATTGTCTGGATATCCCATAGAAAATTGCACATCAGACCAAGATGGTTTGTCGGCAAAAATAGTTACTGCTGCCTCTAACTTACTAACTCTTTCAAGTAGTGTGTTAACTTGTGCTTGTAGTTCACAAGTGCGCTCCCATGCTCCGTTGTCAAATAACGCCATAATTATCTCCTAAACTGTGGCACCTTAGGGTACCGGCCAAATGCCAAGCGCATCTTTATTGCATTGAGGCGCCCGTAAATTTTGTTGCGGTAACCCTGATTGGCACGTCGTATCATTTGATTGCTGGTACGTTTTGCTCTTGGGTTACGGCATGCATTTTTTAATTGCTTGTAGTCCATCATCGAGCGCTTCATTCCAAAACTCTTAAAGATTTGAGTAAAGGAATTGCGCCGGATGATTTTACGAAAACTAAACTTTTTCACAGTCGGTTTACTTTGTAGATGATGCCGATTGTTTCCAATGTAAAGATGATGGCATACGCTACCCACCACAGCCAACCTGCGTCTGCGTTATATAAAAAGAATGCTGTTAATAAACTAATCATTGTCTTGCTCCTTTGGTTTACCATACATTGCGAACTCTGCGTACTGCCACATCGTGTCACGCACTTCGGCGGGGCTTGCGCCGCGAGCTACTAAGCCCATCATTGCAGCCACTGCGAAGGCAAATTTTTCGTCTTGTTCTGTCATTAAAATACTCCGTCGTTAAATGTTTCGGTTGTGTCCAAATACTTCTGCGCCTTTTCGTTGAGCTTCACGCCAAGATAAACCTGTGAGCGCTCTCCGTTAATTTGCACCTGATCGGACTTTACAAATTGCTCCTGCGTTGCAGCTAAGAACCTGCGCTTAAATGCCTGCTCAGTTCCGGGCGCCATAGATTTCTTGAGAGCCCAGTGCTTCCAACATGCGAATACATCTTCCTTGCGGGTAATGCCTGTCGGATCAAACTCCAACGCATCCTCTGTAAATGGCTGCATCGGGTTACCCAGCTCTGCCATAAGGTCAAGATATTCTTTGCCCGAGGTTGGTTGTAAGAAGTGACCACCACGGGCTATTCTGCGCTTTAATCCTTCCATCGCCCAGTTAAATATTCCACTGAGCTCTTGCTCGAGCTTGTACGCCAGTTCTGTATCTTCCTTGTTAAAGAACGAGCGGGTCATCTTGAGCACAATCATACGACCTGTAAGAGCGTTACTATTCTCTGTTAGTTGAAGTACCTCGTTACTATAAATAACCAAACGAGTAGGCAGGTAACCATTCCAAGCCTCTTTGTTCTTCCTGTTAACAGTAATAGTGTCACCCCCGACAATACGCAGAAGTTGAGATACAACAGCAGATCTATTTCGCTCAGGTGCTCTTGCGTCAGTAAAACTAGCGAGCAACTTACCCAGCCAAGGCTGTAAGCCAAACGTATCACACAATTCTCCTAGTTCCGGTGCTACTGTATTGTGCTGACCTAACAGCGCAACCAGTACCTTGTTGATTGTTCCCTTACCACTGCGACGTGGTCCGATGAGGTTGAAGAACTTTTGCTGGCGTGTGTCGCCTGACAAAATGTAGCCAAACATTTCCTGCAAACAATCAATGGACTCCTGATCATCCGGCCATACTGACTGCAAGAAGTTCGTCCACTCAGGGCATTGTGCTTGCTGATCATACGCAAACGGCAATGAGTTCTGAGTAAAGAATCCTAACGAGTGTGGCAGCAGAATGCTGTCCTCCAAGTGAAAGATCCCGTTACGCAATGACACCAGCTTGGACGCTGACGGCTTAGCACGGGCGTAGTCGGCTAACCAAATTGGTGGCTTAGTGTTCGGGTGGTTAGGCAAGTGCACGATGGACTTGATTGCATCTAACGCAGCCGATACGCTGGCTGGCATTGGATTGAACGGCACAAGGGCGCCCTGCTTACCTGACTTCTTACACTTGTCCAAGAATGCGTACACTCTTGAGCGGATGGTGGCTTCTTCAATTACTTCATAATGCGTTCCGACGTAGATATAAAAATCGTCGGCATAATGTACTAACGAATACCCCTCTTCGCTGGAGTAGTACGCGTCAAGAAAAGTTCTTGCATGGTTCATCGCGCCTGAGTCGAGAATGATCTCACCACGGGCTAGGGCTTGCGTGCGCTCTTGCAAGTTGACTGTAAAGATGAGTGAGCGCAGCGTTGCACCTGCACCCCTAAACGTTCTCCACTTGTTCTCGCATGAGTAGTCACCCGTTGCCTTGTATGAGGCACCTTGCTGACTCCAACGATCCCACGCCTCACAAGCCTCGATGTCACCGCCGAACTGGTGGTGCAGGATGGCACCGACCTTGAGCCACTCATGGTAACCGCACTCAGGGTCTAACTTGGTTAACAGCTCCGATTCGACACGGCAAATATCCCAGTCCTCAAGCGGTGGCACGTAGTCACCGAACGCATCGCCAGTGTGGCGCATGGTGCGCTCAGGGATGACATCGGTTAGGTCTTGCGCCTCTGCAGGTATGGAACCTGAGATCTTATGACCCGTTACTGTAAAGAACCTACCCGTGGCGTATGCCTCAAAACCGATTGAGTGATCTGCGTGTGATGCAAAGTGCTGCGCACGTGTGAAGATCTTCACGCCCGTACCTGATGGGCTAATTTCCATATAGCCTTCGATTGACTCGGCTATCTGCTGCATTGCAGCATTACTGAAACGCTGTGTGGGTGCGTCGTACACGTCGTCCAAGTCAATGCCGACTAGGTTATCGTCTGCGGTGAATACAAAGCCAATCCCCGCATATTTCTCGGGGTTTGACTGGTAGGCAGCTTGGACGGATATAAAGTCAGTCCAAGTTGCTGGGTTGGTGGATGAGGCTGCTAAGCCGTTGGTTTGAGTGGGCATCTTAGACCAGTAGCTAGATTCCCCCTCGCCCTTCTCAATTAAGCGCCACAGAACCCATCTAGGGATCTGTTTGAGCTCAATTGGAATGGCATCAAATTGAACTGGTAGGCATGTTGGTTTCATTCGTTCCTTTCGTCTTACCTACAATAATGCAAATATCATGGTGGTGGACATTTCACATTGTGAAAAAGTGCAAGGGTTGTGAGGGTTGTAGAC
>VFSW01013648.1_pt1 | contig 11280 bp, 24 predicted proteins | sample 5358111 | NCBI WGS metagenome assembly VFSW01 (sample SAMN11554181, study PRJNA540505) | mine drainage metagenome | isolation source: sediment from site ElyBrook_90M | place: USA: Ely Copper Mine, Vershire, VT | collected 2017 | reverse complement strand
TGCTGCCAGAAGCGCTGCACCGTCCCCCTCATCACCAAGAGATCGCCCTCTCCCAATTGATACCTGTTGATAAACGGTTTCACAAATCTCAGCTTATGGCAAGGCTTGAGGACAGGACCACGCACTTGTGCTTGATCTTGTGGTCCCGCTTCAATCTCAGCACAAACTCTCGGCGAGATCCCAGAGAGACGGAAGCGATCAACGGATCTACTCCGTAACTGCAGGCGACGAGTGAAGGTAGTGAGAGGTCTCAAAGCTTCACACGATTGCTATCCACACTCACAGCTTCTCATCGTCAGCATGCCAGCCCTGATGGTCTGTCCCGCTACGGTACAGATTCATGAGGCATGAGTTGAAGCCGGGGCCGTCCTCCAACCCAGCAAGGGCCTCGACAATGCCCTGTCGAGCATCAGCGTAAGCGTTGGATGGACCCATGCAGCCTATCTATCGACGGCTGATAACATGCATTGTGCAAAAGCCCTGTTCCGTCCTATGCATAAGACATTGTCCGCATGCCTGATCTTATTGACCTGAAGTTCAACCAACCCCGGTATGTCTGCCATGCGCGTGGGTATCAACGTCAGTCCTGAGTATGTGTACGGCCCCTGCGCCTCAGGGTCGGTGGCAAAGTAGGCCACCAGGCGTGGCTGCGGTATGCTGCAAAGAGGCAACTTAGGGACTGAATATAAGACGGTGTGGATGCATCAGCCCGACCTGCGGCCAAAGATGCGTACGTCCCGCTGCTCCCACGTGACAGAGTCTCGAAACCGCTGGAAGAGCTCAGCGTGCAGCTCCTTATCCAGAGCACGAGGCCAGTACCCAAGAAAGGAGCCCTGACCGAGGTCCATCCAAGGAGACTTGGACTCGGCGCTGATCAAATTCGGACCTCTCTCATCCTTCCCTGAGGTGCCCTCGTCGTCGGACTTTGCAGGCACGCTGTTATCTCCTCCATACTCCATGCGAGGTGAGGCATCCTTGCGCCTGGCTGCCAGGGGATCGGCGACAGAGCGTGCTGGCTTTTGAATAAACTTTTGAAGGCCGGCCTGCATGTGCAGCAATGATGCAGGGGACACTGCTGTCTGCTTTTTCTTGCCCATTTCTGGGCCAATGATTCACTCTTGTGTGTATAACAGGATCAGAGCGATTTATTTACGATTACGAGCGTGCGATGTCCCTCTTGATGGCCATTCTGTCGCGTCAGCATCGAGCGGCGAGCAGCCTTCTACGTTGCACCCGTAGATATGCGGCGGCTTCGTCCCTCGGTTCACCGCTCTCGATCCATTCCTCTGCAGCGCCGCCCGAGGAATCCAAGTCTTCCGGGCGCCTGGTGAGCAACACGTGCATGATGCATAAACACACATCGCGAATCATGATCCCCCGATGCCCATGCAAAGACGAACGAGCACGCTGCGGGCATCAAGGAGGAGGTCCTGGATGCCGTGGAGGAGGTGACACATCTGGCCAAGTTGACCGCTGTCTCGGCCCTATATCGCGACATGCACCTCATTTCAGCAAGCCTGATTCGGCGCACTCTTCACGGCTCAACGAGCCCCCTGGCAGACGAAGCCGGCCATTCCTCGCGGGACCGCAACGCCGCCGCCTCTGACGCATCTGCCTTCCCGATCAACGACACGACGTCGCTCCCCGACACAGATGTGCCGTTGGGCATGCCTCTGGATCAGCGGTACATGGACAAGATCACCTGTTGGTCGGCGCTACAGCCAAACCACATGGAGACGAGCTCGATGCTCTTGCACGGGATCAACCTCTTTCCGCCTCAAGAGGCGGCCTACCCCACCTACGTCGACTTTGATGCCGTCGTCAAGGCGCTGGAGCAGCGCAAGAGCCGGAAACGAATCAAGCTGCTGAGGAAGCTGCGGTATAACCAGGACAAGCTGCAGCTCAAATTATGGGACCACTATGTAGGGCATCAATAGGTTAACAGATAGAATGCATAGAAGAATGTAAACTCTTCTAAAACTACGATTAGAAAGCGGACCATTCCCTCTCCTGCCTCGCGAGCACCTCGGGGTCAATCTCAGGGGTCGCTACTGAAGGCTGCTTAGTCGGTGGCTCAGGGCTATAGGTCGGTGAGGCAGCCGCAGTGACATATTCTCGCAAGAACACAATCTGCAAGGCACGTTGTGAGGCACCACTTTCCTCAACCTATATGATGTACCACCACGAAGTCACTTGCCTGCGCGTCCTTGTTGAAAACCAAAAGGCTCGCCACCTCGGCCACAACCTTCTGCCCGTTCTTTCGCCTCGTCCTCGATTGTCGCCAGTGGACCCAGACCTGTGGAAATAAGCATGCAGTAAGCCCAATCAGGAAGGAGTGATGGTCCACTTAATCTCATTGCTTCTTCAGATTCATTTTCTGCAAACTCTGAAGGGGCACTTGCACAGAAATCTGCAAGTGGCACAGCTGAATCATCTTCACCTTGTTTTCGGTGGACGCTATGGACAGCACTTGCACAGGTCCGAGTTCAAAGGTCCTGCTTTCTGTAACGAGGACGTCCTCCATGCCGCTGAACCCTGTCCCCTGTTGTTGTTGAGAATCCCGTTGCTCTTTCCCATCCTTCTTTTCCTCGCGGACCGATGACGACGAGGGTTGCATCGAGAACGATGTCACCACTTTGAGTTGAGGCGAGGCGAGGCGGTGCAGAGACTGCATGCTCGCCTGCGGACGATGAGAATAAGGAGTAGGATGGGATGGGGAGAGAGAGAGAGAAATGGTGCACCCGCCTGAGCGCAGACTTCGTCCCCCCATGCTCTGGCGGCTGCAACGATGCGATCGCTGTAGGCCCTGTCCACAGCCCAATTGCAGACGCCATTCGCATCGGATAGCCACGAGTCTGGGACCCATGCAGGTTTCTGTATTTTTGATGACGTGGCGGCTCTCGGTGCCGCTCGAGGTTCATTAACGAAGAAGGCGTATACTGCGGCAACTGCGGCAACTGAGCGACGAGGAGCGATACATATCGAAGGCTGCCGTGACTGCGCGAATGAATGAGATTGCAGTCGCCGCATGATTGCCGCCGCCGCAGTCGCAATTCGATCGATATATCTGTTCAGGGTTTTCCAAATCAGGGTCTCCGCATCAGAGAACAGTTGTTGAGAGAGAGAGAGGGCATTGGTGTTGATAGTCTGATACAGTAGTGTCTGATGCATGTATCATTCGACCTCGGCCAAAATCTTCTTCTTCCTCTCTGGCTTCGTCTTGATCGACCCGGGCTTGGAGTTGGCGATCCGCCTCTGCTGCTTCTTAGCCTCAGAGTCAATGATGACGCGGCGCTGCTTCGCCGCCTTGTAGATGGGCGCGGGCAGGTGCCGGTGCCGCACGATCCGCTTGATCTCATCCATGTGCTGGTAGCGCGAAAGCAGAGCCTGGTCGTACACCTTTTTGTGCTTCTCGCGGGGCAGCAGCGTTCCCAGCTGCTGAGAGGCCTCAGCCTGTTAATCAGAGTCAGGGATTGTTTGGTGCAACAACACAAGAGTCAAGCTTGCGTGCATCCGCTGCACAAGCAGTGGCTCACCTTCCACACTCGCACGTTCATGTCGTCGCTGCCCGAGAAGACGTAAGAGGCATCGCCGCTGAATCTGACCGAGAAGACACGTTGCATGCGCTTGGTGGTGTAGACCTCTCGGCTGTGCCCGCCGTTGTACCGGAAGATGCGCACGCTACGATCATAGGACCCCGCGACAAACTCGCGTCCGGTCGGGGAGTAATCAACGTCCATGACCGCAGACACAAAGTCCTAATCAGAGAGGAACGAGAGCAGATGAATCAGGGATTCACCCCCCCGGGAATCAAGCACCGCAGTGCTGTTGTCACGTGACGCCGACCGCTCACCTGATGTACGCAGGTCGCCGTCGTGAATTTCCGCATGTCGTAGCTGTACAGGTTGCAGTCCTCGTTGGCCACCGTGAAGTTGAACGCCTCCATCGGGTTCCACGCCAGGGCGTTGCAACGCGTCTGCATGACCACCTTCCTGACCGGAGTGCTGATGCGGAGGTCGTACAGTGCAATGCTCCTGTCCCCGCCCGTGGTGGCAAATACGTCGGCCTCGGCCGGGTTGAATCGGACCGAGATGACGGTGTCTGCGCCCCATGAAAAGGTGTGGATGGGCTCAGACCGCTCGTGGTCCCACACATCGACTGCCGAGCTGGCAGTGGCAAACGTGTTTCTGGACCAATGGTGGTCTATGCTCCTGAACGCATTGGCCCCCTGCACAGAGGACAAAGCAGAGACTTTGAGGACGATGGTGGAGAACTTCCCTCTAGCGAGATTTGATACGTCGTCTCATCAGAGAGATCTTCCCTCACGATGCAAATTCCAAGCCCCACCTGGAATTCCAGCACCGCCTGCAGCTGTGCCTCGACGACCCCGACCTCCAGCGGTGCGTGGGGCACCTTCCACAGCTTCACGGTGCAGTCAGAGCTGCACGAGACAACCGACTCGCCGTCCGGCACAAAGGACAGGCCCCGAACGGCGCCCGTGTGTCCGACCAGTCGCCGGAGCGTTCGCTTCTGCGCCACGTCCCACACCCGTACCATGCCGTCTGCCGATCCCGACACGAGGCTGTTGATTGCCCTGGGGTTGCGGCAGAGAGACGTCACGCCGTCATCATGCGGCAAAGCGGCAACAAAGGGCTTTGCGAACACTCGGTCCAGCTTTGCCGCGTTGAGGGCCCGCGTGTATTCGTGCGCTTTTTCAAACTGCGAGCAAACGAAAATGGGCGCGATGGTCGCATGGCGAAGAGGAGCCCACTCACCGGATGCAGCTTGGGGTCGTAATTGCGGTGGACCTTCTTCAGGTCTTGCTTTCTCTCCTTTGTGAAGTCCTCCTCGCACCGGTTTATGACCTGGTGATGGGCTCATGCATGGCGGCCAGCAGCTCAATCGCGGCATCATACCTTGACCTTCATCTAGTATCTCAGATAACTGCTGAGAGAGCGAGGAAAGCTCGTCGCAAAGACGAGAAAATCGCCGCCACTCGGTTATAAAAATCGTGATACCGCAGCAACAGAGAGATGAGGTTGGAGGAGGAGCGTGAGGATGCGAGCGTATCGCTCTGATGTTGGCGGTGCCAACGACAAAAACCGCAACTGTTGCGCAGTCGAACGACGATGCTGCGGTCCTTGGCGAAGCAGCTGTGCGAGATCCCTCAGCTGTTCAATCAGCTCGGGGGGTGTCCTGCGCTCCGTGCTGCTGGGTTCGCCTCCCAGGCCATCCAACAGCACTCGCAGGATGCGGTGACGTGAGTGCTATGCTTACATGCGATCATTCATCGCCGATGCCACCATGCATGCAGCAATCAGCAGCAATCGAGCGTCGTGCAGACCTCTGGGGCAGCGCAGTGGCGGGGAATGGGCTACGCGTACGCGCGAAAGACCTCAAATCGGTCCTCGACGCACCACGCGCACAACCTGGGCTTCCAGCAGGGGCAGCTGACGGACTATCTGATCAAGACCTGCCCCAAGTTCATCTCGATGGTCGTTCAGGGCCCTGCGCAGAGCAGCTTTCTGCACCAGGAGCCGACCATCTACACGACGCCCGAGCACCTGGTCCCCCTGCTCTATTTCCTCCGCGACCACGTCAACTTGCAGTTCAAGACGATGATCGATATCACAGCGGTCGACTTTCCGGAGCGCAAGGCTCGGTTCGAGGTCGTGTACCACCTGCTCAGCCCTCGGTGGAACAACAGGATCAGGATCAAGGTCCCCGTGGACGAGCTGACACCCATCCCCTCCTCGGTGCCGGTCTTTAGCTCGTCAAACTGGTTCGAGCGCGAGGTCTGGGACATGTTTGGCGTCTATTTCCAGGTGCATGGGGAGCATGTGGGGACGAGATGCGCCTCTGCCTCTTACGCTAACCTGCCTCACACGTCCGTCCCTCCACCCAGGGCCACCCCGACCTTCGTCGTCTGCTGACGGGTGCGCATTCTGGGTTGGCATGGGAGAATACGCATGCACCTGTCTCACACACACGCAAACTTCTCCCTCTGCTCATGCCCTCTCACTCGCCCTTTGCCTTCGCAGACTATGGGTTCACGGGATTCCCGCTCCGCAAGGACTTCCCGCTGACGGGCTACACCGAGGTCCGGTATGACTACGGGAAGAAGCGCGTGGTCTCCGAGCCGCTGGAGCTCACTCAGGAGTTCCGCTACTTTGACTTTTCGTCGCCATGGGACACACTGCCGAGATAGAGGCCATCACCAAGAGCGTTTGATCTTTCAGCTTTTGTTGTAGTCTTGCTGTGCATGATCTGTATCATATATGTTTCAAGGACACTGAAGCGTCTCATGCGAGAGCCTTCTGCACAATGGCGAGCTCTTCTGCGCACAGTGACGGTGCAAGCTCCAGTGCTGCCGCCCTCCCTCTCTCGCCCATCTTTTTCCAGGTCTTGCGCACAATGTCTACCTGCATTCGGTGGCACAGGGTGGGCTCGCCTCAAGATAAATTTGATCAAGAATACGGAATCCACGCACCATCTTGTCCTCCGGCTCCTTAGACCGCAGATCAGTGAACTGGTGCTGGAGGAACACTGCAGGCAGAGGAACAAGGAAGTGAGACCTGCCCCACGATTACCTCCTCTCTACGTACCGAGGCACAAGGCGTCCTCCACAATCTGGGCGTCGGGATTGGATTTGAGGCTCTTCTTTAAGATCATGGCCTCCACCTGCGGCCAGTACAGGGCGGTACCGGATGCCATGTTTCTGCTCCTCCTGTCTGAGATCGTAGCGACAGTTGCACTGCCAATCACCTTGCCGCATGAATCCGTGCTGTATCCCACGTCCTTCATGATGCCCGTCACGGTGCTTGCGTGAAGCTTCTTGAGGTCCTCCCTCCACTGGAGGTAAGAGGTGCGGCCCTGCGAAAAAGGCATGAGAAGATCATGACTGCATGAAATCCAAATCGCTCGCCCGGAGCACCTCGGGATAGGAGCTGCGAGGCATCGTCCACCGCTTGACATGCTGCCCCCTGACGAGGATGGCAATACATCAGATGTGTGATCCTGTCATACACAACATCCATCAACCCCACCTGGCCACGATCATCAGCTCCTCGCTCGGAGAGGGAGTCTCCGGAAGCAGCTTCATCACCCACCCCGTCAGCCATCGCGAGTAGGCCAGCTCGTAGGGGACGGGCTGACCATCAACCTTGGTGACGGGCAGGACGGGGGTCAGAAGCGAGAGTACATTGGGCGTCGCTCCTGGTCCTCTGAACACGAACAAACCTCGATCGAGCGTGGGTCTTGCGAATTGAGTTGATCGATGCGGTCCAGCACCGACTGGAGCCTGGCGTTCTTTAGGGCCTCGCCGCCGGCGGCAGAGCAGGCCGGTGCACAATGCCGCCGCCGCACAAACGACCGCAGTGGCGACGGCAAGGCTGACGCTGCTGCATGGACAACATGGGCCGAACTCGGATCTGCTGTCCGGCTAGCCAGTCGCCCGGGGGGTGAGCCTCTGCCTGTCACCGCTCCCAAACGCGTGGCCGATGTGGAAGGGCGCAGCCATGCGAATGCTGGCGGGCGTCTGTGGGCGAGGGTGCGCCGAGACGTCGTAGTAGTCATACGAAGCACGATCGCGGGTCGATGCGCGAGTGAGTGGAGAGCGAACGATAATACCATATCATATCAAAATGTGATCGTAATCGTCTCTGATGAATCGTCGAAACCCCCCACGAACCACCACAGCTTCTAAACCCTAAAATAAATTGCATCAGAGTGTCAGACACTGAGAGCTGCTCTTTTCCTGGTGCGCTGCGGTCTCACTCGCCGATGTAGATCTCCAGAAGCCTCACTCTCCGTCGCTGTCCACATGCCCATGCTGCACAACGTGGCGCCTTCCTGCAATCCCGCCTCCTGATGCCACAGTCGCCGGGCCCAGCGCCGACGCGCCCCCCTCGCCGCCCATGGCTCCTTGGTACTGCTGCTGTGCCGCGAAGGGCGACCCGGCATACTGGTGGTGAGACCCGACATGCTGCTGGCGGGTGTACGAACCAGACATGATGGTGTGCGACGCTTTGAAAGAACCTGACATGGCGATGGGCTCAGAAGCCTTGGCACGGGGGGCAGGGATGTGCGTTGCCGTTGCCGAAGGTGTAGGGGGCCACGCAGAGACTGCGACAGAAGCAAAGTTGTCTCATCACTTTCGGCCACGAGGGCAGACATAGGCCGCAAAGACGGGAAGCTGTCAAACTGATAATCACCTGAATAATCGGCCGATTGATGAACAGGCTCCTCTGCTGCATCCACCAAGGCAGCCTCGTTCATATCCTGAGAGGTCGGAGCGAAGGCAGAGTTTAGACGAATGAGGCGCAAGCGGGTCCTGAGACTCACCTTGTTCATCTCCTCCTGGTCGCCCTTCTGATACACGAGGGTCCCGCAAACTAGGACCACGAAGCCAGCAGCCTGCCGAAACAGGGATACGGGTCGCAGGGTCACGAAACCAGAAATCCTCAAGGCACGCCTGGTCCGCACAGATAATTGGGGCCCTCTTACCTGAAGCCACGAGTAGATGGACCAGGACTCTCCCAGGCCGAATCCTCCGTAGAACAGCATCAGGTCCACCTAAGGGGAGGGAAGAGCGATATTGCTAACGCAAATGAGGAAATGTTTGCTACCGTCTCACCAGCCACACAAACAGCGTCCTCATCGTCTCGAGCACAGTCCTGAAGACCGCCCCGAGGTGGCCCGTGACCATCATTCCGCTGAGGTTGTAACACAGAAGCGCACCCATGTCGATGAGCAGGATGACTTGGAGCTTGGGGCTGTTGCGGATCATCTGAACAGGGACGGGGAGGACGGGAATGACATTTCAATATGTCAAAAGTTGCCGGACCCACCAAGTGGAAGAAGCAAACCACCTTCGTTGCGCAACTATATGCACTCTCACCGCCCACGTGTCAATGATGTCCTCATGGATGCCCTCCCCTTCCGTGCCCCCGAGGTAGTAGGTGATGGGTGCCATGATCAGCAGGGTTCCAATCACACCGAAGAAGCCCTCGTACCTTTGTAAGTAGGGGAAAAAGGCAATGAGTAGGGAAGAAAGCAAGATGTCGAGATACAAGGAGAAGTGACAAATTGCGGCAATACCCGACAATCTTCATGGGCGCAATGTCCATGTCGGCCATAAAGAAGTCCTCGAACGTGATTTGCGCAGCCTGCAGTGCAGTGCCATACGCCAGTCTCTAAGTGCACGCAACCATTCTGGAACAAATCAACTAATAAGCTTCAAACCTTAATTCACACATCACACACACCTGCACAGCCTGCGAGATGATGATCAGAGCCATGCCGATGAGCATCTGCTCTTGAGTGACCGGCAGCGTCTGGCTGCCCTCCCCGGACAACAGGCTCGAGCTACCTACCAACGTGATTCCGACCTGCATGGTGTCGGAGGAGGGGGCACAAGGGTGAGATGTTTGTTGCAGCACAGGAGTCAAGCCTTCACCGTCCCCGCCTGCCGACCCACCATGCAGCACAGCAGCCCGTACAGGTGGTATTTGTTAAGAGTGCGCTTCAGGAATGTGACAGCGAAGAAAGCAGCAAATAGCATCTCTGCGAATGTTTGTGGTGAAATTCGGTCCATCGTTCAGGAGAAAGGAACATTAGATATATTTTGCCCTCTGCTCACTCCCACCTGCTCCCCTCATCATCTGGTAGACAGATGCCGTGACATAAAGCAGCCCCACGTTCATGAGGATGGTCGCAACGAGGTCGAAGAACGTTGGAATGGCCAGCATCAACGTCTCTCGCAGCTCGTTTCGATCGGCCTTGGGTTCCTGAGGGCACGAAGACCTTCAAAGTTTGAAATGTATAAATATGTGTGATGATGAGGAAACGAGGCGCTAGAGAGAGAGGAGAGAGCGCGAAAACCCTCGCATGCCATGGCAGCGCATGGGCAATGGCCTCACATGTCCGGGCAGCAAAGGTTCTTGCTCGGCCGCATCTGCAGCGGCCTTCCGTTTCGCCGCTTCCTGGCTGAAAGCCAACGGAAGGCACATGCTCATTCCTTGAGCAGCGGGAGGATCAGCATCAGGATCAGAGGTTTGCAAAGGAAAAATAGCAGCACACCTAAAAACATGACGGTGGTCATCGCCCATGGTTTGTGGAAGTACTTGGTCTCTCCATTCGCTCCAACGGACTGGAGCTCGTAAACTGCGAGAGGGGAGCACGTGTTTCGACGCTGGGACTACGCGTCGCACACGTCCTGAGAGCGAGGTCCCGTGCTCACCGATTTTGGCGAAGAGCGAAGTGGTGGTGCCGAAAGTTATCAGCCCCGCGATCGAGGCCGACTTCCCGAGGTGCATCGCGGTAGAAGTGGCAAATTAGCAGCGGCAAATTAGCAGCCTCCTCTGATGCGTTTTTTTGCGCAGGCGTCATCAGAGCGGCAATGCTGCTCAACATTTCCTTGCATGCACAGGACTTCTGCTCCCCATCGGAGCGTGAATGGAAATGGATCAAAGGGCCCTCGCCTGCCGACCTGTTGCAGGAATCAGGTGATGAATCCACCTTGTGTCTGTGACCTTCATGTCCACCGTCCTGAAGTTGCGACTGCATGCAGGCTATTCTTCGGGCTGTAACAAGGAGCAATTGTCGAACCTTGTCAATAGGTGATATTTCGGGTGTCCTCTTGTCCTCCATTCAGCCCCTGATGATGATTCTTGCAGCAAGCCGCACTGCTTTGAGAACTCTGCCCATCGAGCATCGCGGGCGTTCTCATGGCAGCTCTCCAGCTCTTCGGGCTGCACGCTCCCCAGCGCAAAGCAGCTGGCACCGCTGATAAGAAATGGCTTGCAGCACCATCGGATCGTGCTCGTAGGCGACTCTGTAATGCTTGAGCAGTACATCTCGCTGCGCTGCCTCCTGGGAGAGGACGTGGTCTTCGAATCCTCCGGCAACGAGACTCTGATGGCCGGCGTGGAGGTCCCTTGCGTGTCGTCTGACTCTGACGACCAGCTACGGAATGCATGTTCAGTACGTGAGGACGCATCTCTTGGTGGACTTGGAGGTCGACGGTTCTCAGTCGCTGCTGCTCCCTCACGAGCAAGGAGGAGACAGCAGCAACGCGGGAGCACACACTTACTCACACCACCGGTGCCCGTGGGCGCACCTCATCTTGGGCGATCGTGTGTCGGTCATTCTCAACACGGGACCTCATTGGAGTACTTACGTGAGGGATGTTCCACGTCCGGTTGCTGAAGCCGAGCAGACGGTCACAGCCGACGCACGCAAGAGGAGCAGGTTGAAGGGAAGGGCGCCCAAGGATAGGGA
>VFSW01013647.1_pt1 | contig 11281 bp, 9 predicted proteins | sample 5358111 | NCBI WGS metagenome assembly VFSW01 (sample SAMN11554181, study PRJNA540505) | mine drainage metagenome | isolation source: sediment from site ElyBrook_90M | place: USA: Ely Copper Mine, Vershire, VT | collected 2017 | reverse complement strand
GCCGCCCTGTCGCTGGGTCGCGGCACCATTGGCACCAACGTGATGTATTTCGAGCCGGGCCAGGGCAGCGCACTGTCGGCCGGAGCGCATCACGGCGTCGATCAACAAACCATCGAGGCCCGCGCCTACGCCGTAGCCCGCGCATTCTCTCCCCTGCTGGTCAACACGGTCGTCGGCTTCATCGGCCCTGAATACCTCTACGACGGCAAGCAGATTATCCGCGCGGGGCTGGAGGACCATTTCTGCGGCAAGCTGCTCGGGCTGCCGATGGGGGTGGATGTCTGCTACACCAACCACGCCGAGGCCGATCAGGACGACATGGATGTGCTGCTGACACTGCTCGGCGCGGCTGGCGTCACTTACATCATGGGCGTGCCGGGCGCCGACGACGTGATGCTGTCGTATCAGAGCACCTCGTTCCACGACGCGCTTTATGTGCGCAACGCCCTTGGCCTGCGCCCGGCGCCGGAGTTCGAGGCATGGCTGGAACACATGGGGCTGGAAGGCGGTGCCCCCCCGGATCGGATTCCGTCAAAACTGGCGCCGTCGCTGGCCGGCCTCGCGTGAGCGGTCCGCCGGTACAAGGGCGCGATCTGCGGCGGTGCACCCCGGCCCGCGGGGCGCTGGGCCGGGTCGGCGCGGGGCTGCCAACGGCGGCGCATCTGGACTTCCAGGCCGACCACGCCGCCGCGCGGGACGCGGTACACGCGGCGCTGAATGTCGAGGTGCTACAGGCTGATTTGAACGCCCTCGGTCTGTCCGGCATCGCAATCCGTAGTGCCTGCCCTGACCGGCCAACCTATCTGCGCCGCCCCGATCTCGGCCGCCAGTTGGACCCCTCAGACCGCGCCCGGCTGGCCGCATCGCCCGCCCCCGGCCGGATGGCCTTCGTGGTCTGCGACGGACTGTCCGCCGGCGCGGTGCAGCGCCACGCCGCCCCGTTGCTCGCGCTGATCGTGCCGGCGCGGGCGCCCAACCCAGCTAGCGGGAGCCCGACCCAAGGCCGGGTGGCCCCCGGCGACGAGATGGGGGCGGCGCTCGGGGCCTCCGCCGTCGCGGTGCTGATCGGCGAACGTCCCGGCCTGTCCACGCCGGACAGCCTCGGCCTGTATCTCACCTGGGCGCCGCGCCCGGGCCGCACCGACGCCGAGCGCAATTGCCTGTCCAATATCCGCCCCGAGGGCATGACGGTCGCGGACGCCGCCCGCAAGCTGATCTGGCTGGCCGCCGAAATGCGGCGGCTACGGCTGACCGGCGTGGCGCTGAAGGACGAGGCGCCGGCGCTGCCGGCTCATGACAGGTTCACCTCGGTGCTGAGCACATAGCCGCTTTTGCCGCCGACCTCGACCTCGACCCATTGCTGAAGGGTGTGCCAAAGCGTGCGGCGGACCACGACCTGCGTGCCCTCGGTCAATGTCATCAACGTCGGCGCGTCGGAATCCGGCGTGGTGTGCAGCGCCACGTTGCGTTCGTGCACCACGCCGTTACGGTAGAACGGCGAACTGTTGGCCTGCGCCACCCGGTCGCTCAGGTGCAGCGCCGGCCCGTTCAGCGCGAACCAGCCGCCGCCGGCAAGCCCCGCCAACACCAGCAGCCCGATCACCAGCCCGACCTGGCGGGAGGTCCGGCGGCGGTCGAGCGAGGCGTGCAACTGCTCGGATTCGATCCGCAGCGCATCGCGTTCCCGCTGGATGGCGCGCGCGGCGGCCTCGGTCCGGTGCAGCACGTCTTGTGCCTGCTCAAGTGCCGCTTCAAGCGAGTCGATGCGCGCCTGCTGCTCCCGCAACCGCCCCGCGTCGGCGCCGGCCTGCTCCATTCCGGCCATGAAAATCGCCTTCAATTGTCCGCCGGACAGCCCGAGCCGACGCGCCAACGCCCCCACCGCGCGGCCGGCGTTGTCCGCCTCGCCATTGTCCGAGACCAGCATCGCCAGCCGGTTGGCAAGCCTGACAATCTCGTCCTCGTTCATGGCGGTCACATCCCGTTCCCTTCGGCGGCCCGCGTCACGGGACCATATGCGCACCGCCGCGGTGCCACTGAAGGGGTCAATCGGTCGCCAGCTCGATCAGGAACGGTCCAGGTCGGCGGTTGGCCTGCGCGAACAGGTCGTTGAATGCCTCCATCGTCTCCGCCCGCGCCGCCTCCACCCCCATGCCCTGAGCGAGCCGGACGAAATCCAGGTCCGGCCGGCCGATGTCCAGCATGTCCAGCGCGGTGCGGCCTGGGTTGGCGCCAACATTGGCCAGTTCGCCGAGCAGGATCGCGTATTTGCGGTTGGCCAGCACCACCGTGGTTACGTCGAGCCGCTCGCGCGCCTGAGTCCATAGCGCCTGGAGCGTGTACATCGCGGAGCCATCCGCCTCCAGGTTCACCACCCGCCGTCCGGGGGCGCCGATCGCGGCGCCGGTGGCCAGTGGCATGCCGCCGCCGATCGAGCCGCCCATCACCTGCAACCAGTCATGCGGCGCCGCGCCATGTGTCATCGGGAACAGCGCGCGGCCGAAGGTGATGCTTTCGTCGGCGATGATCGCACCCTCCGGCAGCAGCGCCGCCAGCGACCGGCCAAACGCCTCGGACGAAATCGCGCCGGTCGCCGGGGCGAATGTCTCGTGCGCCGGCGGTGCCAGCCGCCCGGCGCCCAGCGTCTCGGCAAGGGCGGCCAGGGCCGCCGCCGAGTCCTGGTCCGGGCGGGACAGGACATGGACCTGCGCCTCCGGCGGGAGCAGCGTGCTCGGCTTGTCGGGGTACGCGAAGAAGCCAACCGGCGGAGTCGCGCCGACCAGGATCGCGTGTTTGACGCCGGCGAGCGCCTTGGTCGCCAGTTCGATCACGTAGGGGATGCGCGCGACCGAGTGCCGGCCCCGGCCGCGCTCGATCCGGGTATTGAACATCTGCGCCGAAACGCGGGCGCCGGTGGCGGCGGCGATACGCTGCGCGTCGGCCACAGCCGTCGCCCGCAGCGCCGCGTTGCCGAGCAGCAGCACCGCCGGCTCGCCAGAGCGCAGCACGCGGGCGATCGTCTCCACACTGGACGGCGCGACAGCCGGCGCCGGCGGCACCGGCAGCGCGGCGGCGACCACCCCGCCTTCGTCCCAGCAGGTGTCGGACGGCAGGATCATCGTCGCGATCCGCCCGTGCCCGGCGCGCGCCGCCTGCACCGCGACCGCCGCGTCGGCCCCCACTTCGGAAGCTCGGCGCGAGGTGCGCACCCAGGCCGAGACGCCGCGCGCCCAGCCCTCGGAGTCCGCCGTCAGTGGCGCGTCCAGCGGGCGGTGATAGGTTGCCTGGTCGCCGACGCAGTTGACGATCGGCACGCCGGCGCGGCGGGCGTTGTGCAGGTTGGACAGGCCATTGGCGAGGCCAGGGCCGCAATGCAGCAGCGTCGCCGCCGGCCGGCCGGCCATGCGGCCATAGCCGTCCGCCGCCCCCGTCACCACGCCCTCGAACAGCCCCAGCACGCAGCGCATGCCGGGCACCCGGTCGAGGGCCGCGACGAAGTGCATCTCGCTGGTGCCCGGATTGGCGAAGCACGTATCCACGCCGGAGGCGAGCAATGTGTGGACCAGACTCTCGGCGCCGTTCATCGGCCGTCGCTCCCGCTATTCGCACCCGAATGAGCCGTGTTACGCCACCGGGCCGCGTCCACCAACCCCGCCGCGCAACCGATCCGGACCCACCAATGACCACCATACTTTATTCTGAAGCGATGTATCCCGACGCCACCGTCGAGCGCGACGTGTTCGGCGAGGGCGTGCGCCTGCTGGTGCGCAACCCGGCCACGCTGGCGGACCTGTCGGCCGAGGATTGCGCCGAGGCGGATGGGCTGATGCTGTTCCGCCTTTGGGCGACCGCGGCCGACATCGCCCGCTTCCCGAAGCTGCGCGCCATCGTGCGGATGGGTGTCGGCTACGACCGCATCGACCGCGCCGCCTGCGCCGCGCGCGGCATCATGGTGTGCAACGTGCCGGATTACGGCACGATGGAAGTGGCCGACCACGCGGTGACGCTGGCGCTGGCCCTGCGGCGCGGCATCATCCTGCACCACGAAGCGCAACGTCGCGACCCGCCGGCGGCTTGGACGGCGATTACCACGCCGCTGATCCGCCGCCTGAACGTGCAGACCTTCGGCATCGTCGGCCTCGGCCGGATCGGCACCGCCGCCGCGTTGCGGGCCAAGGCCTTCGGCTTCCGCGTGGTCGCCTACGATCCGTATGTGCCGAATGGCTGGGAACTCGGCGTCGGGGTGGGACGGACGCGAACGCTGGAGGATCTGCTGCGGCAATCCGACGTCCTCTCGCTGCACGCGCCGCTGACACCGGAGACGCGTGGCATGATCGGCGCGCGGGAACTGGCGCTGCTGCCGGAGGCGGCGGTGCTGGTCAACACCGCGCGCGGCCCGATCGTGGACATCGACGCGGTCGAAGCAGCCCTCCGCGGCGGCCGGCTGGCCGGAGCCGGGCTGGACGTGGTGCCGGTGGAACCGCCGGTCGAGCCGGTGCCGAGCCTGATGCGCGCCTACCGCGCAAGGGAGGCGTGGCTGGAAGGCCGCCTGGTGATCACCCCGCATTCCGCCTACCACACCCCCGAGGCGTGGGACGACATCCGGCGGAAATCGGCGGAGACGATGGCCGCCGCGCTGCTGAGCAACCGGCCGCAAAACGTCATCGCGCCGGAGATGTTCTGACCCGTCTGGGCGCGCTGCCCGCAAGCGACAGGTCAGACAATATGCCGTCGCCGGTTGACAGCGGCCGGCCCCGGCGCACACTGCCCGCCGCCTAAGGCGGGCGCGATCCGGCGCGCCGCGCGGGTGACAGAAGGGGAAACGACCGATGGCCGAGAAGCCCGGGGCCGATCAATCCGAACATGGCCGCAACCGTCTGCGCAGCCGTCGCTGGTTCGACGAGCCGCTCGATCCGGCGCTCACCGCGCTGTATATCGAGCGCTATCTGAATTTCGGCCTGACGCGCGAGGAATTGCAGGGCGGCAAGCCGATCATCGGCATCGCGCAGACCGGCTCCGACCTGTCGCCGTGCAATCGCCACCATCTCGATCTCGCCGAGCGCGTGCGCGCCGGCATCCGCGATGGCGGCGGCATTCCGCTGGAGTTCCCCCTGCATCCGATCCAGGAGACCGGCAAGCGCCCGACCGCCGCGCTCGACCGCAACCTCGCCTATCTTGGGCTGGTCGAAGTGCTGCATGGCTACCCGCTCGATGGCGTGGTGCTGACCACCGGCTGCGACAAAACCACGCCCGCCTGCCTGATGGGGGCGGCGACGGTGAACATTCCCGCGATCGTGCTCTCCGGCGGGCCGATGCTGGACGGGTGGTGGCAGGGTCGGCTTTCCGGCTCCGGCACCATCGTGTGGGAGGGGCGCAAGCTGTTTGCCGAGGGCAAGATCAACTACGAGGAGTTCATGGAGATGGTGGCGTCCTCCGCGCCATCGGTAGGGCATTGTAACACCATGGGCACGGCGAGTTCGATGAACTCGCTCGCCGAGGCGCTGGGGATGTCCCTGCCCGGCTGCGCCATGATCCCCGGCCCCTATCGCGAGCGCGGCCAGATGGCCTATGCGACCGGGCAGCGAATCGTTGCCATGGTGCATGAAAACCTCCGCCCCTCGGACATCATGACGAAAGCCGCCTTCGAAAACGCCGTGGTGGCGGCGGCGGCGCTGGGTGCCTCCTCCAACTGCCCGATCCACATGGTGGCGATCGCGCGGCATATGGGGGTGGCGCACGGGCTGGACGATTGGCAGCGCCTGGGGCCGGAGATTCCGCTGCTGGCCGATTGCCAGCCGGCCGGGCGGTTCCTGGGCGAGCGCTTCCACCGCGGCGGCGGCGTGCCGGCGGTGATGAAGGAGTTGCTGCGCGCCGGAAAACTCAACGGCGCGGCAATGACCGTGACCGGCAAAACCCTGGCGGAGAATCTGCGCGATGTGGCCGATGGCGAGCGCGAGGTGATCCGCGCCTATGCGACTCCGCTGCGCGAGGCGGCGGGCTATGTGGTGCTGTCGGGCAATCTGTTCGACAGCGCGGTGATGAAGACAAGTGTGATCGACAAGGAGTTCCGCACGCGCTTCCTCTCGGACCCGGCGCACCCCAACGTCTTCGAGGGCAAGGTGGTGGTGTTCGAGGGGCCGGAGGATTATCACGCGCGCATCGAGGATCCCGCGTTGGGCATCGATGAGCGCACGATTCTGGTGATCCGCAATTGCGGGCCCGTTGGCTATCCCGGCAGCGCCGAGGTGGTGAACATGCAGCCGCCGGCCGCGCTGCTGAAACGCGGCATCACGGAACTGCCAACCATGGGCGATGGCCGCCAATCCGGCACGTCCGGTTCCCCCTCCATTCTCAATGTCTCGCCCGAAGCCGCGATCGGTGGCGGCCTCGCGCTGTTGCGCAGCGGCGATGTGGTGCGGATCGACCTCAATGCGCTGCGCGTCGATGTGCTTCTGCCCGCGGCGGACCTCGCCGCACGGCGCGCGGCCTGGACGCCACCGGTGTTGCAGAACCAGACGCCGTGGGAGGAGATCTATGGCGGCATGGTGGGGCAGCTCGGCAGCGGCGGCTGCCTGGAGCGGGCGACGCTCTACCAGGACATCATCACCACCCGCGGCGAAGCAAGGAACAATCACTGACCATGAACGCCCCCTCCCGCGCCGGACGCCTGACCGGCAAACGTGCTTTCGTCACCGCCGCCTGGCAGGGTATCGGGCGGGCGACGGTGCTGGCCTTCGCCACCGAAGGCGCGGAGGTGGTGGCGACCGATCTCGACGCAGGCAAACTCGCGAACCTCCAGGGAACGGGGATATCGACGGCACGGCTCGACGTGCTCGATCCCGCCGCGATCGGGGCCGCGGCCGCAGCCGCCGGGCGGGTGGATGTGCTGTTCAACTGTGCTGGCTTCGTCCATCAGGGCAGCGTGCTGGAAGCGACCGAGGAGGAATGGGCGCTGGCCATGGACCTCAACGTGCGCTCCATGTTCCGTACCATCCGTGCCTTCCTGCCTGGCATGATTGCGCGCGGGGATGGAACGATCATCAACATGGCCTCGGTGGCCTCCAGCATCAAAGGCATTCCCTCGCGGGCGATCTATGGCACCACCAAGGCAGCGGTGATCGGGCTGACCCGTGCGGTGGCCGCCGACCATGTGCGTGCCGGCATCCGCTGCAATTGCCTGTGCCCGGGCACGGTGGCGACGCCGAGCCTGGACGAACGCATCGCCGCCAATGCCGCGCAGGCCGGATCGGTGGAGGCGGCGCGTGCCGCCTTCGTCGCCCGCCAGGCGATGGGGCGGATGGCGGAGCCCGAAGAGATCGCGGCGTTGGCTGTCTATCTTGCCAGCGACGAAAGCCGTTTCGTCACCGGCCAGGCGCTGGTGATCGATGGCGGCATATCCCTGTAACAAAGGAGATTTGTGGGATGAAACTTCTGCGCTACGGCCGCCCCGGTGCGGAAAAGCCGGGGCTGCTCGACGAGACCGGCAAGCTGCGCGATCTGTCCGGCGTGATCGCCGACATCGACGGGCGGACGCTCTCACCGGCGAGCCTGCGCAAGCTCGCGCGGATCAAGCCGGACACGCTGCCGGCGGTGCGTGGGCAACCCCGCATCGGCCCGTGCATCGCCCGCCCGCTCAATTTCATCTGCATCGGGCTGAACTACGCCGACCACGCCGCCGAGACCGGCGCGGCGATCCCGAAGGAACCGATCGTGTTCCTCAAATCGCTCGGCGCGTTCAGCGGTCCGTATGACGACGTGAAACAGCCGCGCGGATCGAAGAAGCTCGACTGGGAGGTGGAACTGGGCGTGGTGATCGGCACCACCGCGCGCTATGTTTCGGAAGCGGATGCGATGAGCCACGTGGCCGGATATTGCGTGGTGAACGATGTGAGCGAGCGCGAGTTCCAGGCCGAGCGCGGCGGCACCTGGGACAAGGGCAAGGGTGCCGACACCTTCGGCCCTACCGGCCCGTGGCTGGTGACGAAGGACGAGGTGGCGGACCCGCAGAACCTGGCACTGTGGTGCGAGGTGGATGGCAAGCGCATGCAGAACGGCAACACCAAAACCATGATCTTCGGGGTGCAGCAGGTGGTTTCGTATGTCAGCCATTTCATCACGTTGCATGCCGGCGACATCATCGCCACCGGCACGCCGCCGGGGGTCGGGCTTGGGATGAAGCCGAAGCCGATCTTCCTCAAGCCCGGCCAGGTGATGACGCTCGGTGTCGCCGGCCTGGGCGAACAGCGGCAGGTTGTGGTGGCCGCCTGACCCGCCGGCTATCCGCGCATCATCAGCGCGTACTGCACCTTCATCGTTGCCGCGGCGCCGGCAATGATGCAGGCGAGAACGAGGAACGACATCACGGACAGGGTGGACACTCCGGTGACACCCTGCCCGATGGTGCAACCCAGCCCGGTGACGCCGCCGAACCCCATCAGCGTGGCGCCGATGATGTGGCGCAGCATGTCCTGCGGGGAATTGAACGCCTCCCACCGGAACGTGCGGTGCACCACCGCATAGAGGAATGACCCGGCAAAGACGCCGAACACCGCCCCCACCGCGAAGGTGATGATCGTGGAAGCATCAGTCCAGAACGCCCACAGATCCATGGTGTAGCCGATCGGGGCGACAAAGCTCATGGACTCCGCGAGGTGTGAGTTGGTCCCGAGATAGATCATGTTGAACGGGTTCTGCGGGTCCGGCCCGTAGCCGATCAGGCTGGTGACGGCCCAGCCGGCGACGACGACCAGCCCGACTACGATGCCGGCCAGCATGTTGTCCCGACTGGCGCGGAAATCACGACTGCTGAAGACGAAGGCGAGGATGGCGGCCGCGATCACCAATGCGACCGCGAGCGCGCCGGCGCGTCCGCCGACATGCAGGATCTGCGGCAGGGTCTGCAGCCCGTCGAGTTGCAGGGTGAAGATCGGCGCCTGCAGGTATGTGACGCGAAACTGCCCGAAGATGCCGAGCAATGTAACAAGCGCGGAATACCCGAGAAAAAGGAAGACGACGATGGATTTGAGGTTGCCGCCGCCGGCGCGCACCAGCGTGCGCTGGCCGCAGCCACCCGCCAGCACCATGCCGCTGCCGAACGTGAGGCCACCGACAATACCGGCCATCCACAGCAGATTGGGGGTGGTATAGATGGTTTTCGCGATGTTCAGGCCGCCGAAATAGACAAGAAGATTAGTGCCGATGATGGCCACCGCGATCGCCAGCAGCCAGGCGCGCATGCGCCCCCAGTCGCCCATGTTCACCACGTCCGACACCGCGCCCATGGTGCAGAAATTCGTCTTGTGGGCGACGTAGCCAAAAATCCCGCCCAGACCGAAGGCAAGCCAGGCGATTTCGTGCTCGATACTCAATTATCCCTCCCTGGGACAAGTTAAGGCGGCCGCTTCAGGGGCGGACAATGGTGTAGCCGTGTTCGGCCAGGAACAGCAGACGCGGCACGCCGGCGACAACCGGATGGGCGAGCGGATTGAGCGGGAATTTGTGCCCGTGGGTGCGCTCGTAGGTGACCATAGTATTGCCGCAGGCATCGAAGCGGACCCCCTGGGTGACCAGGCTGCGGATGCTGGCCTGGTTGGGATTGCCGATCTTCAGAAGATCAAGCCCGGGGCCGAAGGCAACGATCTCGATTGCGACCTTGTCCGGCCCATAGGTCTTGAGGACATTAAAGGCGACGCTGAGGATCAGGGCCTGTTTGGCGGGCGCGGCATCCGAGATCTGGAGCGCGAGGCGATGGGCAACGAACGGCCCTTCGCCCGGCAGGCCGGCGGCATGGGCCGCACCCGGCACCGCCAGGAGCGGCGCAAGCAACACAAAGGCGCGGCGCATCATGCCGGCGGCAGGAAGCCGGGATTCCCGGCAACCCCTTTCAATGTCACGCGTTCGCCCGTTGCAGGGACGATATGGCGCAACCCACGTAGATGGGTCGCCACCACCTCCCACACCGGGCGGCCGGTCTGGGGGCGGACCACCGAGGCCCAGCCGGCCACCTTGTAGGTTTTTCTCCCATCCAGCGGCTGACCGCCGGCGAGGGTGAGGTTGGAGATACGCCGTCCGATCGTCGCCGCGGGATCGCAGGTGTAGGAGAGACCACCGACGCGCACCATGTCCCCACCTTGTTGCATATAGGCATCGGGGTTAAACAGGTTGTCGCAGACATCCTCCATCGCGGCCTTGATGGCGGCACCGGTCATTGGCTGCACATAGACGTCTGGATACGTGATCGCGGTATGCGAGAGCAGGAACTCCATCGTCACCGCCTCGCCCGGAAGCAATGTCGGCCCCCAGCGGAAGCCGGGTGAAAAGGCGATCTCGGCATCCAGCTCCTGGCGCAGCGCGTCCAGCAGCACACGGTCCATGGTGCCGGAGAAATTTCCACGTCGAAACAACACCTCGCTGGTGTCAGCGAGCTTTTCATCCAGCATGCCGCGGCCGATCGCGCGTGCGCGCGCCACCTCCGCCGCGACGATCGGTTCCGCGGCGAGCAAGTTCGAGAAGATCGGCAGCAGCGTATAGCGCACGCCACGCACCCGCCCTGGGCCGACATCGAGATCGAGCACACCAAGGAACTTGCCGTGCGATCCACCGCTGGTCACCAGCGTCTTGCCACCGGCGTTGGCAACCACGCTCGGCATCGGCGTGCAGTCATGCGTGTGGCCACCGAGGATGACATCAATCCCGCGCACCCGGCTGGCCAGCTTGAGATCGACATCCATGCCGTTATGCGACAGCAGTACCACCGCATCCGCGTGCCGCCGCGTGCGCAGATCGTTCACCAGGGCCTGCAATTCGGGCTCGCGGATGCCGAAAGTCCAATCCTTCACAAAACGCCTCGGATGGGCGATCGGCTGATATGGAAATGCTTGGCCGATAATTGCGATGCGGCGGCCACCGACCGGACGAATGATCGCCGGGGGAAAGACCCGCCCCGATTTGGCATCAAAGGCGGGGGCGTCGTTGAACGCCGCCTCCGCGGTGAGAAACACGTTCTGTGCCAGGAATGTTCCGTGGAATCCCGCCAGAGCGCGGCGCACCTGTGCCTCGCCGTAGGTGAACTCCCAATGTGCCGTCATGGCATCGACACCCAGCGCATTGCCCAGGCGCACCATCGCCTCGCCCTTGGTGCTGTGCGCCGCCCACGACCCCTGCCAGAGATCGCCGCCGTCGAGCAGCAGGGAATTGCCGGCACCGACCTCCCCGCGCAGACGGTCGATCAGCGTTTTCGCGTGGGCGAAACCGCCAAGGCGCCCGAAACGATGCGCCGCCG
>VFSW01013646.1_pt1 | contig 11281 bp, 10 predicted proteins | sample 5358111 | NCBI WGS metagenome assembly VFSW01 (sample SAMN11554181, study PRJNA540505) | mine drainage metagenome | isolation source: sediment from site ElyBrook_90M | place: USA: Ely Copper Mine, Vershire, VT | collected 2017 | reverse complement strand
TTCTGATCGTGGTGCGGGTCAACTTGAGTCCGGACGCGAGTTCGCGCTCGGTTGGTAGTCGGCTGCCAACCCGTAGTCCATCTCGCGCGGCGGTGTTCAAGACGTCACCAGCCACCTTGATGAGATGCTCACTCGATACTGTTCGCACGCCCAACCTCCTGATCGAATTGACGAATTTTAACGTACCAATGCTACCAATCAACAGGCCCAATCCGACCAACCTGAGAGAATTCTTCGAGTGATGATTGACTTGAAACCTGATGGTATCTACACTCAAGTTTGGTTTGGGACGGTCCACCAATTCAACCAATTTGGTTGGGAGTTTGAGAGGAAATGACATGAGGTTTGCCACACTAAGGACATCGCGCGGATTGCGACTTCACGTGCGCGGTACAGACGGCTACGTGGATGTCGCCGACGCCACGGGTGATGCGTCATTAGTCAGCCTCAATGGACTCGCCGAAGGCGGTAGTGCGGCACTGGCCGCTGCGAAGTCGGTGTCGAATCAGCCCGGTACGCAGTTCGAGAATTCTGCCTTCGCCGCGGTGACGCCGAACCCTCCTCGTGTCCTCTGCCTGGGAGTCAACTACGCCGAGCACGCCATTGAAGGCGGTCGGGCCGTACCCAAGTGGCCCGAGTCCTTCGTTCGCGGGGCCGGCAGTGTCATCGGCGCCTACGACGACCTCGTGAAGCCCACACTGACCGACCGATTCGACTTCGAAGCCGAGCTCGCCATCATCATTGGCAAGGGTGGGCGCTACATCAAGGCCGACGACGCCTTCGACGCCATTCTTGGCTACGCCGTCATGAACGACGGCTCAGCACGTGAGTGGCAGCGTGCGGCGACCCAGTGGACGGCCGGTAAGAATTTCGAAGGCACGATGCCCATCGGCCCTGAGCTCGTCACCGTTGACGAGGTCGACGCCAGGGACCTCGCCATCTCCTCGACACTGAACGGAACTGTGATGCAGTCGGCGCGCACGTCGGACATGATCGTCAGCGTCGCGCGGGCCGTCGAGTTCTTCTCGACGTTCACGACACTTCGTCCCGGTGACGTGATCGCGTCGGGGACACCGGGCGGAGTAGGTTTCGCTCGAACCCCGCCGGTGTTCCTGCTGCCGGGAGACCTCATCGAAGTGACCGTCGAGGGAGTGGGGACAATCTCGAATCGCGTCGTGGCCGAAGAGGGGACTCCTGCGGATTGGCCGTGGATGCCGACGCCTCCGCAGACGCCGGGCTTCTGACACATCTGCTTTAAGCAGTAAATCAACAACAACAATTGGGGGGAATTATGAGGGGAATGCCGTTGCGGTTATCGGGGGGGACTCTGATGTCGCGCTTTCGTAGGGTCATGACCATGTTGTCCGCGCTTCTGGCGCTGTCGACCATGGCGATTGGACTACCAGCCGTTCAGGCTCAGGCCGCTGGATCGAAGTTGGTCATCGGCGTCGTGGCACCGTTCACTGGTGTTGACGCAGCGCTCGGACCGAAGTACGCGGTTGCGTGCCTCGCCGCGACGCAGGCCATCAATCAGCAGGGCGGCATCATGGGCCACCAAATCAGTTGCAAGACGGTGGACACCCGTGGCGACCCGGCCGACGCGGTCCCGGCCGTACGACAGATGTATGCGACAACCTCCAACTTGTCACTGGTCATTGGCTGCACCTCGGATGAGGCTTCGACCGTGGTGCCGGTCTTTGGCGCCCACAAGACGGTCTCGTTCTGCATGACGGGAGAGTCGGAGTTCGACAGCGTTCACTTCCCGTACTTCTTTCGGCTCGTCCCACCGGACGCGTCAGACTCTGCGGCAATGGTGAAGATTGCGCAGCGCAATGGCTACAAGAACATCGCGCTGGCCTTCGGCAACGACGCCGGGTCCCAGACGTTCGTGGCGCCAGCTCTGGCGGCGATCAAGGCGTCGGGCATGAAAGTGGTGTCGAACCAGACACTCGACATCAATGCGACGACGTTCCAGACTGAGGCGCAGAACATTGTGGCTTCCCACCCCGACGTCATCTTGATGGAGGCGCTGGGTGCGGCGGGGGTCGCGTTGCTCACCGCGATCTACGCGCTCAACGGCAACAAGATGATTCCAGTGATCGGCACCTCGGCCATGATTGACCCGGTCTTCTTCTCCGGGGTCACCACGAGCCCGATTGGAGTCCAAAACTTCATCAACAACTTCACGGCGGACAACCAGACGGTCAACTTCGGGGGCCCGGCGTACCCGCTCTACAAGAAGTTGGTGTTGGCCCAGACCGGCAAAGTCAAGGGTGTGCCTAGCTTCGCTGGCCTGCTGACCGCCAATGGAACGGTCCACCTGTACGACGGAATCAATCTCGCCGCCATGGCGATGGTCATGTCGCACTCGACGTCGGGCGCCCAGTACAAGGCGGACATCTTGAAGATTGCTGAAGGCGTAAAGGGTGCAGTCAACGTGTCCACGTTCGCCGCAGCGGTGAAGGCCCTCAAGGCGCACAAGAAGATCCACTACGTGGGTGTCGGCGGGTCATACCAGTTCGACTCGTACCAGACGGCGTTTGGTCCATTCGAGGCTGACCAGTTCAAGGCGGACGGCACGACCGTCGCCGTCGGCGGATCACTCGGTTTCTGCAACCTGACGCTCTGCAAGCCCACGCTGTAACTGAGTAACACGGCCACTGTCGCGAACCTGGTTCGCGACCGTGGCCGTGGCTCTCGGGGTAGTTCGCGCCTCGAGGAAGTCGGGACCCAGGACAGGGTTCCCGTGAGATCAATCGTTCAAGGAGATTACAAATCGTGAGTGTCTTTATGTCGTCGTTCGGGTTCGGCCTGATTACGGCCGCCGTTCTAGCGATTGCCACCGTGGGCTTCACGATGCAGTTCGCGGTGACCAACGTGCTGAACCTGGCCTACGGATCGGTGATGATCAACAGCGCGTTCGTCTCGTACTACCTGAACGTTCACGGCGTGACCCCCTGGGTTTCGCTAATTGGCGGAGTGGTCACCGGCGCAGTGGCCTCATGGGCGCTTAACCGCTTCATCTTCACGCCATTCCAGCGACGCAACCTGGCTCCGATCACCGTGGTGATCGTGGCATTGGGTGTCGACCTGGTGGGCACGTTCGGCTTGCAGGCGATCGTCGGCGGCAGCTACGTGTCGTTTCGCCAGTCACCGGGCAAGGAGTTCCATTTTCTTGACATGTATTTCAGCGCCCTGCAACTGGTCATCCTCGCCATCTGTGTTGTGGTGCTCGGCCTGATCCACTGGGTGCTGAAGTACACACGGCTCGGCAAGGCCATGCGCGCGACGTCAGCGAATCCGAATCTCGCGCGCAACAGTGGCGTGAAGATTCAGTGGGTCATTTCGACGACGTGGCTGATCTCGGGCGCGCTGTGTGGTCTCGCCGGCACGGTCTTCGCGATGAACACCGGCGTGTTCGAGGCCACCAGTGCGCAGCTGTACATCGTCTTGTTGCTGGCGGCGATGTTCCTCGGTGGCCCGGGCGAGCCGTATGGCGCAATGTTCGGCGCGCTCACCATTGGTCTCGCGACAGAAATCAGTGCGGCCTATATCAATCCGCAGTACAAGGATGTCATCGCGTTCTTGGCCCTGCTCGGCATGTTGACGTTTCGCCCATACGGCATCTTCGGAAGCGAGAAGACTCTCTAATGTCCCAGTATCTCTTTTACCTCGCCACCATCATTGTGTACGGCGCCGTCGACGCCATGGCCTGTATGGCGCTCAACTTCGAATTTGGCTTCGCGGGAATCTCCAACTTCGGCTTCATCATCTTCCAGTCGGCGGGGGCCTACGCCGCGGCAGTGCTGTCGATGCCAGCGGCCGCCACCTCTAATGGTGGCTTCCAGCAGTACGTGCTCGGGCTTAACCTCCCGTGGCCGTTTCCGTGGATCGGGGCCGCCCTCGCGGGTGGCTTGCTGGCACTGCCCTTCGTCTTCCTCGTGGGAAAGCGACTGCGTGGCGACTTCGCGGCCGTTGGCCTGCTGGTGTCGGCAGTCTTGCTCAATGTCCTCGTGAAGGACTTCGTGCCGCTGTTCAACGGTGACGCGGGCATCTCGATCGTCCCGGCACCGTTTCAGAGTTTCTGGGACCCCCAAGGTCTGGGTTATCAGTTCGCCTACGGAGCCGTCGCGGTCGTGTTGACGGTGTTCGTCTACTACTTGCTGAAGCGCATCACCGAGTCTCCATACGGTCGATCACTGCGGGCGATGCGCGACAACGACATCGTCGCCGACTCCCTCGGCAAGAACCTGCGTCTTCAGCGGACTGTGACCCTGGTCGTGGGTGGCATGGTGGCGGGTCTAAGTGGGGCCATTCTGGTCGGGTTCATCAGCCTCTGGGCACCGGGTGCGTGGGGTTACGCCGAGACGATCGTGCTCTTCGCCGCGATCATCGTCGGCGGGGCCGGCAACCACAAAGGTGCCATTCTGGGAGCGATCCTCGTCCCACTCGCCTTCGAGGAGGTCACTCGTTTCATTCCACCGCTCGCCAACCCCGCTCTCGTTCCGGCCCTGCAGTGGGTGGCCATCGGGCTGTTGATCATCCTCTTCCTCTGGTTCCGGCCCAACGGCATCCTGCCCGAGCGCCGTCGCTTTTTGAGTGGTAACCCCAAATCCGCAGAAGCTCCCGTGCCCACCGGTGGAGAGTCTGACGCGCTGATCAAGCTCGGCAACCTGGACGAATTGAACTTCCGTCAGTTGCTCAGGCTCGAGGAGACCCCGAACGACAACCGGGTGATCCTCTCGACCCAGGGTCTCACCAAGTCGTTCCACGGCGTCACGGTGGTGAGCGACGTAACCATCGCGGTCCATCAGGGTCGCGTGACCGGACTGATCGGACCGAATGGAGCGGGCAAGTCCACGACGTTAGCGATGCTCGCCGGGACGTTGCCGTCCTCGGGCGGTCAGATCTTCTATGAGGGTCGCGACATCACCAATGTGCCATCGAATCAGCGAGCGAGCCTAGGTCTGGTGCGCACCTTCCAGTTGGCGAGTGAGTTCAAGAAGCTCACAGTCCTCGAGAACCTGGTGAGTGCGATTCCCAAACAATCGGGCGACTCCTTCTGGGGTGCGATGCGCGGACGGCACCATTGGGGCCGAGAGGACAAGGAGAACATCGAACGCGCCATGGAGATCCTCGGAGGCTTCGGACTCGAACAGTATGCGGACGCCTACGCGGGAGGACTGTCGGGCGGGCAACGCCGCTTGGTGGAGATCATGCGCGCGATGCTCGCCGAACCCAAAGTCCTCCTCTTGGACGAGCCAATGGCCGGCGTTCACCCCAACCTGGCGCACAAGATCGGCGATCAGCTCACTCGGTTGGCCGAGGGCGGTATGACGATTCTCATGGTTGAACATGAACTGTCAATCATGGATGCGTTCTGCGATCCCGTCATTGTCTTGGCTGAAGGAAAGGTCTTGGCGCAGGGCACCATGGCGGAACTTCGTTCGAATTCTGAAGTAGTGGAGGCGTACCTTGTCGGTTGAACTATCACAGAAGGGTCTGGTACTCACGACTACCAACCTGTCAGCGGGATACGAGGGACGAGCCATCGTGAGCGAGATTGCGGTCGAAGCGACGCCGGGCAAGGTCGTCTCGATCGTTGGTCCGAACGGCTCGGGGAAGTCCACCTTGCTGAAGTCACTGGTGGGTGTGGTGAGGGTACTCGAGGGCAAGGTCACGGTTGGCGATCACGACATCACCAATCTGGCACCCGAGGAGATTGCGAAGATCGGCGTCGGCTATGTCCCCCAGATTGATGACGTCTTTCCACCCTTGTCGGTCAAGGAGAACCTGGAGATTGGCGGCTACTTGCTCAACCGTCGCGAGATCCCCGACCGCATCGAGGCGGTGTTGGAGGTCTTTCCGAAGTTGCGGAACATGATGTCCCGCAAAGCCGGCAAACTCTCGGGTGGTGAACGCAAGATGCTGGCCATGGGGCGGGTGCTGATGCTCTCTCCGTCGGTCTTGGTGCTCGACGAACCAACGGCGAATCTCGCACCGATGGTGGCAACGCAGTTGCTCGAAGAGTACGTTCGCGGATTTGCCGACCATGGTTCAACGGTCTTGCTCGTAGAACAGCGTGCCAAGTCGGCGCTGCGAATCTCGGACTGGACCTATGTCCTTGGCGGTGGGCGAGTTGTGCTGTCGGGTGCCCCGCGGGAACTCGAACAAAATCCGCTCTTCGTGGAGTCGTTCCTCGGTGGAGGAGCGCGCCACTAGGGCGATCGTTATGGTGATCAACGAACGATTGAAGCCCCTTGCGAGCGGCTTTTGGACGCCGCTGCGCCGACGCGATGGACTCGTGGTGACGTTGACCTTTGTCACTGGCTCAATCGACGCCATTGGTCTGCTGCGACTCGGCGGTGTCTTCACCAGCGTCATGACCGGCAACATGGTCCTGTTGGGTGTTGCGGTTGGTAAACACGACGCCGCCATCGCACTCCACACTGGTGTGGCATTCATCGCTTACATAGTGGGCAGCTTTCTCGGCGCCCGAGTGGCCGGTCACGCCGAGGGGGACCAGCACCTCTGGCCACGACCGATTGTCAACGCCCTCGGGGTGGAACTGGCGATCCTGGTCGCCTTTGGCGCGTGGTGGGAAGTAGTGGGTGGCCACCCGAACACTACGATCGCGTATTGCTTGCTGGCCTTCAACGCTGTCGCGCTCGGTGTCCAGAGCGCGGCGGTTTTGCGCTTTGGGATCAGCGGACTCTCGACGACCTATCTCACCGGCACGCTCACCCAGTTCATTGCCGGGTTGACGAAGCGAGGCGCGCCGATCCAAGCGCGTAGTGCGCTCATCCTCCTCGCACTCATTGGCGGTGCCGCAGCCGGGGCGAGTGCTGCCCTCGACGTGCCGAGACTCGCACCCTTGGTGCCGATCGGGGCGCTGACGGTCGTCGTCGTGGGCGGATGGTCGTTCTTCCACCACGGCGAAACGACTTGAAACATCTCCTCAACGGATTCGGAGCCACCGACGAGAGGATGGACATCAGTTCGACTGTGGGGGAGTCCTCGGGTAAGTTCACTCGACCATGTCAACAAGGTCCGGCGGCGTCGGATCTCAGGACCGAGCGTTGGAGCAGGGACAACGGGCCGTCGTAGACTGATCAGATGACTACTACTCCAGCCACCATCATCGTCTGCGACGGAGACCAGACCGGTCAGGAATTGCTTGACGAGGCCCTGCGCGCGATGACGACCGAGCTGCTCGGCGTCGAGCTCAACTTCGTCCACTATGACCTGTCGCTCGAGAAGCGCCGAGCCACCAACAATGATGTCGTGCGAGAAGCCGCCGAAGCCATGGTGGCAACGGGTCTTGGGTTGAAGGCGGCCACCATTACGCCGCCCGAGATTGGCGGCGTGGGTTCACCAAACCGATTGCTCCGTGAAGGGATCGGCGGATCGGTCATTGTGCGTACTGGACGCCGCATTCCCGGCGTGACGCCTCCCGTATCGACCACCAACCAACCGATCGTGGTCATTCGCATGGCAGTGGGCGACGCCTACGGCGCGGCGGAAGGTCGCGACGGAAGCGCGGGAGAGGTCGGAGAGACCGCGTGGCGTACGGAGCGGATTGAACGCACGATCTGTCGCGCCGTGGCTGAGTACGCTTTCGTTGCGGCAACCCAGATCGAGGGCGTCGTCTATGGCGGACCCAAGTGGACCGTGTCGCCCACGTACGAAGGCATGTTGAAAGAAGAGATGGATGCCGCAGCGCTGCGCCACCCCCAGATCGGATACCGACCGACGCTGATTGACGCCACCTACGCGGGGCTGCTCACCGAGATGCACGAGCGGCCGTTGGTCATTCCAGCGCTCAATCGCGATGGCGACTGCTTGAGCGACCTCGTGCTGGCCATGTTCGGTTCAATCGCCGGTGCCGAATCGGTGTTGCTGTCACTCGACGAAAACCTTCGGCCAAAGGTGGCCATGGCCGAGGCGCCGCACGGGACTGCGCCGTCGCTCCAGGGCAAGAACGTGGCCAACCCCATGGCGATGTTGCTCGCCGGAGCGGCGCTGTTGGACCAGGCCGCAGCTCGGTTCGATGATCCGCGCTATCGCCTGGCCGGGGTTCGCCTGCGGGCAGCAACCCTCGACGGCGCGGCTGACGGCGTGCGGACCTTCGACCTCCACGGTGGCGCATCCACGAGCGAAGTGGTCGACGACGTCATTGCACGCCTGAAGGCCTCGATCTAGATCCTGGCCGTCCCCGACGAGACCAGGCCTCAACTGTTGAGCGCCAACTTGATCGTGGTGATCGTGCCCACAATGATGATCATGGTTCGGACAAGTTTGGGTGAGACACGCTTGATGAGCATCGTCCCGAGCCAGCCGCCAATCAACGTCCCGACGAGCAAGACCCAGACTGCGGTCAGGGCCAGGTGGCCACGGGCGACGAAGATGACGGCCGCAACCGCGTTGATCAACATTGACAGGGCGCTGCGCAGTCCCTGGAGAACGTAAATCTCGTAGGGCAGCGTCAGCGCCATTACGGCCAGTAGCACAATGCCGAGGCCGGCGCCAAAGTAGCCGCCGTACGCGGAAGCGAACAGAATGCCGATAAACAGTGACCGTCGCCGTACCGGATTCACATTGTCGGTGAGATCAATTGTGGCCAACATCTTGGTGATGCGCGGTGCCAACGCGAACAACAGTGTCGCAATGCCAATCAACCACGGGACGACGATGCGAAACGTTTGCGCCGACCCGATAAGGAGTAGCGAAGCACCGGCCACAGATCCGGCCACGCAGGGTGGCAGAAGTTCACGCAGCAACTTGCGGTGAAGATTGAGTTCTCGACGAAAACCCCGAATGCCACCGAGTGAACTCGGAAGGATGCCGACCGTTGATGAAACGTTGGCCTGCAACGTCGGGACGCCAAGCGCTACCAACGTTGGAAAACTGAGGAAGGTGCCGCCGCCGGCAATGCCATTCGAGATGCCGGCGGCGATGCCGGCGATGAAGATGATGAGCACCCGCCAACCAAGTGGAAAGGTTGTCGCAAGCATAGCCTCGGATTCTACTATTTCTCCTGATAGACAAGCCTATAAATGCATTGAGGCACCAAGTCTTGTGGAGTGAGACGTATCACTCCGCCCATTGGGGCGCTCGTCGATGGCTTAGCGGTCAGGTGAGAGTGGGGGTATCGGCCACTCGGACCGTTCTAGCTCGATCAAACGGGCGCCGCGGGCTGGACGTGGTCACAGGGCACTGCCAAGAACTTGCCACGGCGCTCGAGAGCAGGGGCGTTCTCAACTGAGACTGAGACATTCTTTGGTGTGTTGAGCAAGTTCCGACCTTCGTCATTCACCATGAGTGGCTGGCAACGGGGCTCGACGTCACGCCGGACTAAGGCGGTCAGCAGTGAATTCGACGGTGAGCCAGAGGTCATGAGGCAATTGTTCCAGCCGACGGGCGAGGGCGCGGCGAACTTGATCAGACTGTCGAACGCTCCAATCCGGAGCGACCTCAAATTCGATCTCCACGTAGAACTTGCGTCCGATCTTGGTCATGCGCAGATGTTGTTCTCCCAAACTGAACTGCGCTCCGACTTCGTCAACAGCTTCGCGGGCAGGACCCTGCAGATCCATATCGGGACTACCCTCGACGAGTTCGAAAAAGGTCGTGCGAATCATCCGAATCGGTGGAATCAGGAAAAGCAGGCTTGCGGCGATTACCAGACTCGGGTCAACGTAGTGGGCAACCGATGACCAGGTTGTGCCAATGATCAGGTGAGCGAACAAGAATCCCACGAGCATGCCGGAACCCAACATGCCGCCCGCCATCCATTGCGTCGCCTCGGCGGCCACCAACTCGGAGTGGCGTGCCACCCGTGACAGTCGCCACCAGATTGCGGCGGGAATAGCGATGGCGACCAGTGCATAGCTGACCGCCCATCCTGAAGGTATATGACTGCCACCGTGGGTGATGGTCAGGACAGAGTTGAACGCCGCGTAGATGCAGGTGGCCAAGAGCGCAACGCCCTCTAGTCCAATAATGAGTGGTGTCAATGCTTCGCGGCCGAACGGATAGCGCGTCGTCGGTCCACTAGCGACAAGTTGGGAGACTCGGCGAGCCATCCAGGAAAGCCCGATGCCCAAGAAGGTGTAAAACCCGTCGAAGAGGACTATCGGCGACCCAGTAGCAATGCCGATGACGATGCCCAATGCGGCCAAAAGTGCGCCACTTGCAATGGAAAGTCCCAAGGCGGATCGCTCAAGGCGGAACTCCTCTTGGGCGGTCATGCCATTTGGTTCACTCATCACGGGCTTCTCTCGGTTGCTTTCACACGAACGTATCCGGTGCCGTCACGAATTGCCAACATTCAGCGGACTGACCTTCGCGGTGTGATGTCACCAGCCGGTGGGAGAGCATCCATTCTGATCTGGAACGTATCCGCCGGTCACCTTCATGCCGATCAAAATCTGTTGATCACGAGTAGCGCGACCGGCGACCGGAGCGTATTTCGTACCGCCGTATTCGGTCCAGGTGGAGTTGAGGAATCCGATGCCGGAGTACCAAGAACCGACCATCTTCCAGTCACCGCCGACCTCGCAGATTGCGACGTGCTGCCATTCCGCGCGCAGTTCTGGCACGGTGTGGCGAACCTTGGCTGCGACGGCCGAAAGTTCAACGAGAGTTGCTCTAATCGCTGCTGCGCGTGGATTCAACTTCTTTGGATGACTTGGCATCACTGCGCTGGTGTGAGCGGCAACTGTGTTCGATGAGTGGTGATGCATCATCACAGAACTCAACGGAAGTGACAGCGGGGCCACGGCGCTGATGAAAGCTACTGGCACGGCGAAGATTCTTCGTCGCATGTTCTCTCCTTCATCTGAGATTCATCGCCCGAAGCGCATATGCACGAAGCACGAGCGCATGGCAATGACCTTGGCGGAATAGGGTGATCCCCACCAAAGGGCTCAGATTGGTTGGTCACTTGATCCACAACGTTGTGGGGTGACGACGAGGCAGTCGTTGCTGCTGTTATGCAGTTTAGAGGCGGGCTGGCAAAAATCCAGCCAACGATTTTGATTTCGACAGATTTTATGTGCGTTGATCAGTAATTATGGTCAGAAACAAAAGTTTCAATCGTGATAGGAACATTGCATTATTCACTAGTTTGCGGCCCAAATCGCAATGTATTCGGTTGCAAGTAGACGCCGGTGGCTGCAGTGTTCTCGCAATTGAGTGTCATTCCCGTTAGATGCCAGTGCGTTGTCACGCATCACGCATCACGCATCACGCATCACGCATCACGCATCACGCATCACGC
>VFSW01013645.1_pt1 | contig 11282 bp, 10 predicted proteins | sample 5358111 | NCBI WGS metagenome assembly VFSW01 (sample SAMN11554181, study PRJNA540505) | mine drainage metagenome | isolation source: sediment from site ElyBrook_90M | place: USA: Ely Copper Mine, Vershire, VT | collected 2017 | reverse complement strand
CGGACTCTCACCGGCTGGAACACGCCAGCTTCCTGGCGCACCAGTTCTCATTTTGGCACGGCGACACGCGAACCGAGCCCCTCCCGTCATGCCCTGCCGGTCATGACGGAGAGGCAACGTCGGCTGGCCAAAATGAGAACCGCTGGTTGACACGGCAAAAAGCTGCCGCTAGCGTGATCATAGATCGATTTGTTGGACCAAAGATGATTGACTTCATGCGAAGCCCCCCATGGCGGGGGCTTGGATTCCGTTGATCGCTGCAAGCATCGAGCGGGAGGGATCCGCCGCCACGTCGCTCACCAACAAGAAGACAACTGTCCAACAGGGAAACGACCATGAGACAAACCCTCGTCCGTCTGCTCGGAAAATGGCTCGTGTATGCAGCCATCGCAATCGCACCTGCCACCAGCCACGCAGCCGGCGAACTGACGGTCGGCGCGCTATTCGGGATGACCGGGCCGAACGCGTCTTACGGCGACCAGCAATCGAAGGGCGTTGACATCGCCTTCGCCGAAATCAACGGCGCCGGCGGCGCCGGCGGCACGATCCTCAAGCTGAAGATCGAGGACCATGCAGGTATCGCGGAAAAGGGCGTGCTCGCGCTGAACAAGCTTGCGTCGGTCGACAAGGTGCCTTTCGTCTTCACCTCGTTTACGAACATCATCTCGGCAACAGCCTCGATCGGCACCCGCGATAAGATCGTGATGCTCAATGGCGGCGCCACCGCGCCCACCCTTGCCGGCCTGAGCCCGTACCTCTTCTCGGACGTGCCGCTCGAGAACTATCACATCCGCAACGAGGCCACGTACGCCATCAAGAAGCTTGGCAAGAAGACGCTGGGGATCCTGTACGTCAACGACGCCCTCGGCACGGCGGACTCCAGGACGATGGAACGGACCTGGAAGGATCTGGGCGGCCAGGTGGTCGCCACACAGGCGGCCGCCACCGACGCCACGGACTTCACCGGGCAACTGACACAGATCTGGGCCAAGAAGCCTGATGCGATCTATATCGCCGCCGGCGGGCAGCAGGTTGCCACGGCGCTCAACGAGAAGACCGAGCTCGGCATCACGTCGCAGATTCTCGGCACGAGCTTCTGGACCATACCGGAGGTCCTCCATGCGGCCAAAGGCGCGTCCGAAGGCGTGATCTTCTCCACGCAGCAATGGGACCCCACCCGGCCGCGCAGCGCCGACGCGAAGAAGTTCGTCGAGGAGTTCCAGGCGAAATACGGCGCCAAGCCCCTGGGCAATTCAGCCGCGTACTACGTCGGTGCGCACATCCTCGGCGACGTGATCGCCGCGCTGAACCAGGCGAAGAAGCCGCTCACGGGGCCGAACATCCGGGAAGAGATTCTCCACCACGGCACGTTCCAGACGATTTTCGGGCCGCTGAAATTCGCGCCCGACGGTACGTCCACGATGCCGCTCACGCTGATGACGGTGAAGAACGACGCGTTCGTGCCGGTAGCCAACCAGTGATCCGCCGCGCGGGCCAACGTTGCCCGCAGTAGGCAGGTACGCTCGTGGACCAGGCATTGCAGTTGCTCGCCGACGGACTCGTCGAGGGCAGCAGGATCGCCCTCATAGCCGCCGGCTTTTCGCTGATCTACAGCGTCACCCGGACCCTTCATCTGGCGCATGGCGCGATTCTCACGGTCGGCGCCTATCTGGTGTGGTGGGTGACCGCGAAGCTCGGCGGCGGGCTCGCCGGGGGCTTTGCCGTCGCCGCCATCGCCGTGGTGCTGCTGGGAGTGGCACACAATGACCTGCTTTATCGGCGGATCCGCGAGGCCAGTCCTGGCGGCTTCATGATCGTGGTCGCGTCGCTCGCCACCGGCATCATCATCCAGAACCTGGCTGGCATCGTCTTCGGGTTCGACACCAAGGACGTGCGCACGGCCACGATCGGGCAGGCGACCGCGGGGCTGCGGTTCGGTCCTGTGGTGCTGCCGGTCACCAACCTCATCACGCTGGGCGTGACGCTGGCGGTATTCGCCGTCCTGGGGTGGTTGCTGATGCGCACCCGAACCGGCAAGCAGATGCGCGCGGTCCAGGACAACCCGCAACTCGCGCGCGTCGTCGGCATTCGCACGCCGCGCGTCTACGCGGTCACGTTCGCGATCGGCTCGCTCGTGAGCATGCCCGCCGCCTTCTTCATCGGACTCAATGGCGGCCTCGACACGACCATCGGCTTCGACGCCATGCTGCTGGCGCTGATCGTCGTCTTCGCCGGGGGCATCGGCAGCCTGATGGGAACGCTGCTCGCCTCTTTCGCCGTGGGCGTGCTGCAGACGATGAGCCTGCTGGTGATCGATTCGCGCTGGCAGGACACCGTGACCTTCTCGCTGCTGCTGCTGCTGGTCACGCTACGGCCGCGCGGCCTGCTGGGAAAGCCGGCGTAATGGACTATCTGGTCAGCCTCATGGTGTTCGCGACGATCTACACGATAGCCGCGGTCTCCTTCAACCTGCTGATCGGGCAAGCCGGGATCTTTTCCGTTGCGCATGCGGCATTCATCGGAATCGGCGCGTACGCGACGGGGATTCTCACCACCCGAATGATCGGCCTGTTCCCCGTCGCGCTGGTGCTGGGTGCTGTCGTCTCCGCCGCCGTCTGGTGGGTGTTCGCCCGCGCGACGTTGCGGGTCAGCGGCGACTACATTGTGGTCGCGTCGTTCGCGCTGCTGGTGATATTCGGCCAGATTTTCACCAACTGGATCAGCGTGACCGGCGGCGGCATAGGCCTCGCGGCCATTCCGCGGCCCGGGTTCCTCGACGGTGCACTGCTCGGGTCGGATGTGCTGTTCTGCCTGATGTGCCTGTTCATTGCCGCCCTGATGTACTTCGTCAGTCACCGGCTCGTCTACAGCCCGCTCGGGCGCGTGCTGCGGGCACTGCGCGAAAACCAGGATGCGGCGGCCTCGCTCGGCAAGTTCGTGCGCCGCTTCCGGGGCGTGGTGTTCGCCGTCTCGAGCGCGATGGCCGCGGTCTCGGGAAGCCTTTATGCGCATTTCATGTCCTACATCAGTCCACTGGACTTCACGGTCCAACTGACCGTGCTTATTCTCACGATGGTCATCGTCGCCGGCACCGGCCGGCTGTGGACCGTTCCCATCGCGTCGGCCCTGGTCATGGGGATCACCGACGGAGTCCGCTACGTCAATCTGCCAGAGCGGATCGCGCCCGGCGCGCAGCAGGTCATCTACGGCCTGCTGCTGTTGCTGTTCGCGGTGTTGCGTCCGGAGGGGCTGCTTGGACGCAGGAAGGATGAAGCCGTCCGGGCGGCTCGCCATTGGCGCACGGTCGATGAGCCCCCGCGCACGACCGGCGCCGTCGGCGGCATGGCTAGCGGGTCTTTGCGGGTAACGGGCGGAGAAACCAACAAAGCGAACGCCGCACCGAAAGAGATGCTGCGGATCGACGGCCTCAACAAGCACTTCGGTGGCCTGCACGTGATCCGCGATGTCTCGGTCAGCGTGGAACGCGGCAAGGTCACGGCGTTGATCGGCCCGAACGGCGCCGGCAAGACGACGCTTTTCAACCTCGTGACCGGGAGCGTCCCGCCGGATGGCGGCGTCGTCACGTACGAGGGCCGCAGGATCTCGGGCCTGCGGCCGGACCAGGTGGCACAGGCGGGGATCGGGCGCACCTATCAGGACCTGAAGCTCTTCGCGCAGTTGACGTGCGAGGAGAACGTGATGACGGCGTTCCCGGACCAGCCTGGCGAATCGGCCACGGCCGCGCTGTTCGCGCGGGGCCGCGTGCGGCGCCGGGAAGCCGAGATCCGGGCCCGGACGGCGGAGCTCCTGGCGTTCCTGGGTTTGGCCGACAAGCGCAACGAGCTCGCGCGCGATCTCGGGTATGCCGAGGCGAAGATGCTGGCGCTGGCGCGGGTGCTGGCGCTCGACCCGCAACTGCTGATGCTGGACGAGCCCTGCTCGGGCCTGGGCAGTGCCGCGCTCGACAAGGTCTGCAGCGTCATGAACGAACTGGTCGCGCAGGGCCGCACGATCTGCCTGATCGAGCACAACATGGCGCTGGTGCGCGAGGTGGCCGACCGCGGCATCTTCCTGGAGCATGGCAGCCTCGTCGCCTCGGGCGACGTCGAGACGCTGATGGCCAACGAGGGGCTGCGCCGCCGCTACCTCGGATTGGCAGAGACGGCATGAAGCCGTTGCTGGCCGTCAGTCGGCTCACCGTGCGCTACGGCGGCAGGATCGCCGTGCATTCCGTCGATCTCGTCGTCGCGCCGCAGGAAATCGTCACGATCGTCGGCCACAACGGCGCCGGAAAGAGCAGCCTGCTGATGGCGCTGCACGGACACGTTCCGGCCGAGGGGCGGATCGAACTGGACGGCGTGGACATCACCGGCTGGGCGCCGGAGCAGCGCCTCGAGGCGGGGATCGCCCTGGTGCCGCAGGGCCATCAGGTGTTCCGGGGGCTCACCGTGCGGGAGAACCTCGAGCTTGCAGGGATGGCACTGCGGCGCGCGACCTCCGCCGACCTCGGGTCCGTGTTCGCGATCTTCCCGCGCCTCAAGGAGCGCAGCACGCAGCGCGCCGGAACGCTGTCCGGCGGCGAGCAGCAGATGCTCGCCATCGGCATGGGTCTGGTCGTGCGGCCACGCATCCTGCTGGTGGACGAGCCGACGATTGGCCTCGCACCGGCGCTGGTCAAGCGCGTGATGGCCGATCTCTCGGATGCGCGCGCCAGCCGCAACTGCTCGGTGCTGCTGGTCGAGCAGAACCTTACGGAGTCACTGGCCATCGCCGACCGCGTCTACGGCATGCGTCGCGGCGAGTTCGTCGCGGAATCCGCGGCAAGCGCATTCATGCAAAGCGTCGACATGATGGAGATCATGTAGGCGCGAGAGCGGCGGTCCGCCTGGAATGGCAACAGACGTCCGTTCATGCGACCAGGCCTGGGGCTTGCGGCACGGTTTTCCAAAAGACCGGGTCGTGGCCGAAGAAGATGCGCGCTCCGGCCCTCTGCAACGCTTCGAGCCGATCGAGCGATGCGAGCATGGCCTCACGGTCATGCACATGTCGCGGCAGCCGGCGTTCACGCAGAGTCTGACAGAAGTAGCACGCATCGGCCGCGAGCACCACCTCGCCGCTATCGAGCCGTAGCCGCAGCGATTGGTGCCCCGCCGTGTGGCCATGTGTCGGCAGGCACAGCACGGAGCCATCGCCGAATACGTCGTGTTCGCCATCGATCAGACGCAATTTGTGGCCAAGGTCGAAGTCGCGCGGATTGTAGCCATGGCGCGCGGCGGTGTCGGCGTCCATTCCGGCGTCCCATTCGCGGCGCTGAACCAGCATCGTCGCGTTGGGGATCAAGGCGTTGCCGCCGGCGTGGTCGAAGTGGAAGTGCGAGTTGATGACAAGCTCGACCTTGCCGGGGTCGCGGCCGATCGCTTCGAGCCGTGCGCTCACTTCTTCGCCGGGCTGAAAGCCGATCCGGAACAGACCGGCGAGCCGCGCGCCGAGCCGCTTTTCGGCGTCGTGCTGGCAATCGGGATGCAGTCCGGTGTCGAATAATGCCAGACCCTTCGGGTGCTCGATCAGGAACACCGGGATGGGCAGGGTAATGTCGCCCTCGGCGCCTTCCATCAGACGGCCGAACCCGCCGGTTACCGTGCCGCAGGTGAATGCGTAAAGCTTGATGGTTGTCACCGGTCCGACTCCGTTTCTGGTTGACCTTCCCAGGTTTTGTTGCGTGGCTGCCAGGATCGCGCTTTCAAGGGCGCGGGACAATGGCGTAACCCCCGGGGGCTCCCGGCACTACGGCCGCGCTGCCGAGCATGGGAAATCATCGGCCCATCCGGGACCACGGTGCGAATGATGGTGAAGGTTTCCGGATGCCGGCCATCGTAGGCCGCGCGTCTGGGCATGGAGCCGGCGCACGGAAACCGCCCGTGCAAGTGGCCCGGCGACCGCAAGAAGCGGCTGGCTGGCGGCGCCGGATGGCGCGGATCTCGCGCTCCCAACAACCCCATACCGGCACCTTGCGTGGCGTCTCATCGCAGGGTGTAATCCGGCTGTACTGGGTGACGAACGCCGGCAACGCGTCGATTGCAAGGCAGAGACGGTGAGCGGTCTGCTCCCGCACCGAGGAGGTCGCAATGGCATATGCAAGCACGGCTTTGGCAGGCGCCGACATCCGCTTCCCCCAGGTGGCGATGCCGAAATTTCGATGGCCCCACTTGTCGCAGCGTGCCCGCGCGCTGCTGATGATGGGCATCATGATCAGTCCGGCGTTCCTCGCCGACGACATTGGCTACTGCGTCCAACGGCTGTTCCTGAGCGCCGACCAGATTGCCGTGAAACAGCTACCCGACGAAACGATGCTCTCGCGGGTCAGCATCTTTCACGTCGCCTGCACCGATACGGCGATGCCTGCGGCGGAGCGGGGGCGCTGGGGTGACATTGCTGCGCGGCATGGTTGGCCACGGTATCCGGAGGCCGGACCGGGATGCTTCAAGCCGGACCGGAATCTGTTCGGTATTGCCGGATTGAAGTCGTTCAACGTCGCGTGCCCTTCGAGGGTTCTGTCGGTGGCGGATCAGCGGCGATGGGTAGCATTTGCCGCGAATCATGGTTGGACCGCGTATCCGCAGGCTGGCGCGGGGTGCGTCGATCCGTGAGTTGATGCGGGCCTTCGTGTAGGCCGGCGATCTGCCGTTGCGGCACCGCCAGAGCGGATTTGCCGGCTATTGCCGCGCGATGCCGGCTTTGCCGCCTCGCAGCACGAACTTCTGTACCTTGCCTGTCGCCGTCTTCGGAAGCTGGTCGACGAAGCTGACCCACTGCGGTGTCTTGAAGTGGGCCAGAGTGTTGCGCACGTGAAGCTTGAGCTCTTCCTCGGTCGCTTGGGCGCCGTCTCGCAGGATGACGAAGGCATGCGGTGATTCGCCCCACCGCTCGTGCGGCATGCCGACGACGGCGGCTTCCTGTACCGCCGGGTGGCGCAGCAGGCAGCCTTCGATCTCGACCGAGGAGATGTTTTCGCCGCCGCTGATGATGACGTCCTTGAAACGGTCCCGGATTTCCACGTAGCCGTCGGGGTGAACGATCGCGGCGTCGCCCGAGTAGAACCAACCGTTCCTGATCGCCGCGTCCGTCGCATCGGGATCGTTGTAATAGCCCTTCATGACGACATTGCCGCGCACGCAGATTTCGCCGAGGGTCTGCCCGTCGCATGGCACCTCATTGCCGTTTTCGTCCACCACCCGCAGCTCTCCCGAGCTCACGAGCTCGACGCCCTGGCGCGCCTTGATCCGGGCGCGTTCTTCCAGCGGCAGAGCCCGATGTTCCGGCAGAGGCTCGCAGACGGTGATCAGGGGCGACGTCTCCGTCAGCCCGTAAACGTGGGTGAGTTCCCAGCCGAGTTCGCGCTCGACCAGCTCGATTGTCGCCGCCGCGGGCGGTGCCCCGGCGGTGAACAGGCGGACGCCGCGCGGCGCCCCCGCCCTGACCTCCGCCGGCGCGTTGGCGATGCCGATGAGCACCGTCGGCGCGGCGCAGAACATGGTGATCTTCTCGTCCCTGATGAGTTGGAAGATCCGCCGCGGTTCGACCTGCCGCAGGCAGACGTGCGCCATGCCGCGGGCGGTGTTGATCCAGGTGAACGTCCAGCCGTTCGCGTGGAACATCGGCAACGTCCAGAGGTAGCGGTCGGCCGGCGACAGGTGGTGATGGACGAGGGTTCCCATGACATTGAGATAGGCGTTGCGATGGGTGATCATCACCCCCTTCGGCCGCGCCGTCGTTCCGCTTGTGTAGTTGATTGTCAGCACATCGGACTCGGCGATCCCAACCGCGGCGAAGCCGGGCGAATGCGCCGCCATTGTCGATTCGTAATCGATCCAGCCGTCGCGCGAACCTTCCAGCGCCACGAAGTGTTTCACCCCGGTCAACCGATCCCGAATGCCGTCGACGGCTTCGAGGTAGTCGGCGTGAGCGCACAGCACCTTCGCGCCGCAGTGGTTGAGGATGTAATCGAAGTCGTCTGGAAGCAGCCGATAATTGATCGGAACCAGTATCGCGCCGATCTGCGGGACCGCGTAGTACCCCTCCAGGTGCGCGTGCGTGTTCGGGGCGATGTAGGCGACCCGATCGCCCTGTCCGACCCCGAGGGCCTGCAGCGCCGACGACCAGCGGTCGCAGCGCTCCAAAAACTGCCCGTAGGTCAGGCGCAGATCGCCATCGACGACAGCTTCGCGTTCGGCGTAGAGCCGGCGCGCGCGCCGGGCGAACTCCATGGGAGTCAGCGGGATTTCCATAAAACGACGTCCCTCCAGCCGGCATTTCTCTAATGAAACGACAATTCCCGCATGCCCGGCTCATCCGAGTGTCTTGGGCGAACGATAACCACCCGTCCGCGCGTTCGGCAAGATCGGTGGTGTCACGACCCAGGGCAATCGCTCGAACCGGTGCGCCGGTAGATCAAGCGATCTGCTGGTAAGGCCTCATCGTGATCGGCTGGGCAAGCAAGATTTTAACACGGAGGGCACGGAGCAGGAATTTGGCCGCTGCGTGCCAGGCGTGCCGTCCCACACACCGCGCGCAGCGCAAAAACGCCTTCTCCGTGCCCTCCGTGTTGAATCCTTTGCTTTCTCGCCGCGTGTCGCACGGTCTTTGCGTAGCCCCGCACGGCTCCGGTCCCGCCCCGACGTCGCGTGCGCGCACGATTGCGGGCTGATGATCAATCCGGATGCGGTCCGCGCGCAGGTCGAAGGCTGCATCCTGCAGACGCTGAGCTGCACGCTCTACGAGGCGGTGACGTTCGACCGCGCGCGCGTGACGAGCACCGACTGGGCGCGCTATCCGATCCTGACCTTCCCCGACGTGCCGCGGCTGGACATCGCACTAATCGATCGGCGGCAGGAACGTCCGCTCGGTGTGGGGGAGGCGGCGACGGCGGCGGCGCTAGGCAACGCCGTGTTCGACGCGACCGGCGTGCGGCTGCGCACGGCGCCGTTCACGCCGGCGCGGGTGAAGGCCGCACTGCTGGAGCAGGCGACGTAGCCGCCGCACGGCCGGTTCAGATGATCTTCCGCTGCCGAAGGTCGCCGATCTGCTCGGCGCTGTAGCCGAGCCCGGCGAGCACCGCATCGTTGTGCGCACCGAGTTCCGGGGCGATGCCGATGCGTGCCGGGGTTTCCGAGAAGTGCCACGGCGTGCCGTGCACCTTCAGCTTCTTGCCATGCCGCGGATACTCGACCTCGGTGACGTAGCCGTTGGCCAGCACGTCCGGATCGTTTGCGGCCTCGATCAGCGTGTTGATCGGCGCCGCAACAATGTCCGCGCCACGTAGCCTGGCGACCCAGTCGTCGCGCGAGCCGGTGGCGAACAGTTGATCGAGCGTGCGCAGCAAGGTGGTCCGCCGTTCGTCCGAGGCCATGATCACGCCGAGCTCGGCAAACCCCGCCCGCTCCAGGGTTTCATAAAAGCCCAGCGCGGTCATGGCGGCCTTCCACTGCCGGGCGCCGTTCAACTGGAACACCAGCGGTTTTCCGTCGCGGTCGGTGAAGCTGGCGCTGATCCCTGGGCGCTCGGGCGTGCCGGTAACGCGCGCCTGGCCGGTGACCGGATCGCGGTTGCGCCACATGGCGGTGGTGAGCGTCCAGCCCATCAGGCGGATCTGCCCACCGAGCAGCGAGCAATCGACCTTCTGGCCGATGCCGGTGGCGCGCGCATGGGTCAGCGCGGCCAGGGCGCCGCCGAAGGCGAGGATGGCGCAGGTCTCGTCGGCCACCGAGCCGATACCCGTCCGGAATGGCGGGCCAGGGGTGGAATAGGCCTCGGCGCTGCCGCCGCGCGCCTGCGCCAGGGAATCCGTGCCGGGCAGGTCAGCGTGCGGTCCGTGCGGGCCGTAGCCCGAGATCGAGACATAGACCAGGCGCGGATTGACCCGGCGCAATTCCTCATAGCCGAAGCCGTTTTTTTCCGCGGCGCCAGGACGAAAATTCTGGCCGAATATGGCGGCGCGGGCGACCAGGCGGTGCAGAATCTCCCGGCCTTCCTCGGTCTTCAGGTTCAGCGTGACGCTCTGCACGCCGCGATTGTTGGTTTCGAAATAGGTGCTCGGGAAGCCGGGCACGACGCCGGTGCCGCGGGAATTGTCGCCGATTTCCGGAACCTCGATCTTGATGACCTGGGCGCCGAGATCGGCCATCAGCATGTAGGGGACGGTGCCGGCCTGCGCGGTGGAGCAGCAGACGACGGTCACGCCTTGCAGTGGTCCGTGGGGTGCTGTCATATCGAATGACCTCCTGGTGGATGGAGTCTAACGCTTGGTGCCCGGCGTCACGAGTCCAAGCCGCGGAAGTCGCCGCCATGGTGCCGGCGGATATTCCCGCGCCGCAAAGAAAGGAGACGTTGCATGAACCTAACCAATCAGGTCGCCGTGGTGACCGGTGCCGGCCAGGGCATCGGCAAGGCGTCGGCCCTCGCCCTGGCCGCGGCGGGCGCGCACGTCGTCGTCGCCGACATCAGCGGCCAGACGGCAGACGAAACAGCGCACGCCATCACGTCGCTGCAACGCAGGGCGCTGGCGGTGCCGACGGACGTCGGTGATCTGCACGACATCGATCGCATGGTGCGCCGCGCCGTGGAGGCATTCGGGCAGATCGACATCCTGGTGAACAACGCCGGCGTGACGCGGCGCGCCGACATCATGGAACTGACCGAGGAAGACTGGGACCGCATCCACCGGGTGAATGCGAAGGGCGTCTTCTTCTGTCTGCAGCGGGTGGCGCGGGAGATGATCCCGCGGCGCAGTGGACGCATCATCAACATCGCCTCGATCGCCGGAAAAGGCTACGAGGGCACCTCCAATGTCGCCTATGCCGCCAGCAAGGGCGCGGTGATCAGCCTGACGAAGACCGCCGCGCAGCAGTTGAGCCGCCACAACATCAATGTCAATTCGGTGTGCCCCGGGGTGACGCGTACCGCGTTGTCGGATGCCAACCTGCGGATCCGCGCGCAGCAGGAAGGCGTGAGCGTGGAAGAGATGGAACGTCGCCGGGCCGCGGTCATTCCGCTGCGACGCGCCAACGATCCGGAGGACATCGCCGCAATGGTGGTGTTCCTGGCCTCGGCGGGCGCGAGAAACATCACCGGCCAGTCGTTCAACGTGGATGGCGGGTTGATTCCGGATTAGCCCGTCTTCGCGGATTGGCGGGTTTTTCCGCACTGCGCTCGTTGTCGATCAACGAGTTAGCCCGTCTTCGCGGATTGGCGGGTTTCGCCAGGCTCTCCCCATTGTTCATCAATGG
>VFSW01013644.1_pt1 | contig 11282 bp, 6 predicted proteins | sample 5358111 | NCBI WGS metagenome assembly VFSW01 (sample SAMN11554181, study PRJNA540505) | mine drainage metagenome | isolation source: sediment from site ElyBrook_90M | place: USA: Ely Copper Mine, Vershire, VT | collected 2017 | reverse complement strand
CACTATGTGCCCCCCCCCCCCCGCGACTGGCTAAAAGCGCAGCCGAGCGGAAACCTGAATATCGCGCGGAGAGTCCTGGCTTGTCGACTGCCCAAAAAGCGGATTCGACAGGTCGGCAACCGGCTCGGTCAGGTTAACGCGATTGAAGAGATTGATGAACTCGCCGCGTAGCTCCAGCCTTCCGGCGTCTCCAAATTTGGGGACGTCGAAGCTCTTTTGCGCGGCGAGGTTCACGTTCGCAAATCCGGGACCATCGTAGGTATTCCGTCCGAGATTCCCTTCAGTTCCAGCTGCCGGCACCGGGAAGGCGCTGGCCTTGAAGAGGCCCTTCAGGTAGTCGGAACGGCTGGTGGAAAGGTGATTGCCGAAAGCCGGCGTGTTGGGAACGTCGTAGTTCCAGCCGTCGCCGTTGTAGTCTCCCCCGGACGCATACTGCGCACCGCTGTAGACGGTGAACGGCTGGCCGGACTGCAGGATCACCACGGGCGTCAGCGTCCAGCCTCCGGTTACGACGCGGGCAAGACCGGAGTGCGCACCGGGAATGCTCCAGACCGCGTCCGCCGAGAAGCGATGGCGCGAATCGTAGTCCGAGCGCCCGTACTGGCCTGCCAGCGTCTCCGCATTGAAGACCTGTTCGGCTGACATCCCGTTTACGCCGTTGTCGTTGTCGCTGGTGTAGTCCAGCGACTTCCCGAACGTATAGATAGCGTGCACATTCCATCCTTTGGAAAAGTGCCGGGAAATGGCGAACGCAGCCAGATCGCTGTTGGCGATGCCGATGCTGCGCCCGTACATGACCGAACCGAAGCTCTGATTCAGACGGGTCAGGTTGCCGTGATTGGCGATCTCATCGCCGGCGAAGCGGTTGACGTCGGTCTGGATATACAGATTGCGGCTGGCTGTCCCAAAGTAGTCGGCTTCGGCGACGAAACCGCCGATTTTCTGCTGAATACCGAGAGCCCAGCTATGCACCAGCGGCGGTTTGAGGTTCGGATCGATGCCTCCGACCGAGATCCGGTTGCCGACGATCCCACCGTGCGAGTCGACCTGAAACGTGATCCCTGGAGGCGGCGCGAATCCGGTCGCGCCCGAACTGCTGGTGCTGTACGACATATTCGCCAGCGACTCTCCCGGCGTGAAGATGCTGATGACCGGATTGACGTCGTTGGGCGGATTCTCACGCATGTTGTTGACGTAAGCATATTCGCCCACTTTGTTGTTGAAGAGGCCGTAGCCGCCGTGGACCGCGGTTGTTCCGTTGCCAAAGACGTCCCACGCAAAGCCGATGCGCGGCGCGAAGCGGTACTGGGCGCCGTTGGTGGCCATGCCATTGTTGCCGCGCACGACCATGGAGCCGTTCGTGATCTGGCTGTTATAGGAGGAACCGGAAGCCGGGGTAAAGAACGCCACCGGATCGTGGCCGTTCTCGAGCGTGGAGAGATGGCCGAAGTAATCGAAGCGCACGCCCGCATTCAGAGTGAGCCGGCGATTGATCTTCCAGTCGTCCTGCACGTAAGGAGCGGTGTACAGGAGCAGAACGCGCTGATAAAGGTTGGTGGCGACCTGGCCGGTCTTCGGATTCATCACCGGCCCGCTCTGCTCGAATGGGTGATCCGCGGCCATGTCGAGGATGTTGAGCATGAGGAAGTAGGGGCGGTCGTCGCCATTGGTGAAGTTATCCATGTCCTGCTGGCGATCCACGTCCACGCCAATGCGGAAGGTATGCGCGCCGCGCGTGTAGTTGAGGGCGTCGTGGGCGTACCAGTTGTTCTGGACCCATCCGGACGGGCCCCATTGCCAGAAGGTCGCGTCGATGCCGCCGATCCAGGCGACGTTGGGCAGAGAGGGAAGCGGGGCAGGCTGGGAGCCCGACGTCCGGACGAATCCGGCACTGGCGTCGTTGACCAGCGATGGAGAAAATGTATGGACGTAGTCGACCTTGTTATAGATGGAGTTGTCCGGCGACAGATAGCTGTAAACGGAGCGGATGTTGGCGTTTTCTGCCTGCGTGGTGTTGCGGAAGAGACTGTAGAAGAGCTTATCCTTGTCGCCGCGCAGGTTGTGATCGATGCGGAAGTGGCCCTGAAAACCGTTGTTGGTGGGCGAGACGTTCACAATCGCCTGGCCTTCGGCAACCATCGTGCTGGGAATGTTGGGCGGCGCGTACGTGCTGCCATATTGATTCTCGACATCGGCGACGGTCAGGAAGTTCTGTGTCGGAAAAGCGCTGGGCGGCGCGGACTTGAAGAAGTTGGCGGCCATCGAATTGGGGTAATTCTGCTGGACGTACTGCTCGAACTGCTGGGTCTCCACCGTTTCGTTCAACGTCTCGCCCATCAGGCTGCGCATCCAGTAGAGCGACCCGAAGAAGAACGTGCGATTCTTCAGGATCGGTCCCCCGATGGTACCCCCGAAGTCGTTGCGCAGCGAGTGCGGCACCTGGGTTTCGAATTCGGTGCGTGCGGTCATGGCCGCGTCGGTATGCACTTCCGAAAGTGAGCCGTGAAAGTTGTTCGTGCCGGATTTAGTAAAGACTTCGATCAGCGCACCGCTCTGCCGGCCCTCGTCCGCGGAAAACGTCGATGAGGTGAGTTTGACTTCCGAAATCGTGTCCGGCTCAGGAGTGATGTTCACGACGCCATCGCGCGAGGTGCTCATCACGCTGATGCCATCCACCTGGAACTCGTTGGCGTCCTGCCGCTGGCCGGCGGCGTTGATCTGGAAGCCCGCCTCGGTGACGAAACTGTTGGTTCCCTGAGAGCCGGCCGATGCGATAGAGCCGGAGGCGTCGCCCAACCCGGTCATGCCCGGCGCGAGCGAAGCCACGCTGGCGTAAACATCCTGGCCAACGAGGGGAGCCTGGGAGACGGTCTGCTGCTCGAGGGTGCGGCTGACGGTACCCTGCGACGTTTCCAGCGATTCCGTCTCACTGTGTACCTGAACGGTGGCGACGCTCTGCCCGACTTTAAGCGACGGATAAATCGTGCGCAGATCGCTGCCCTCCACCTGGACGTCGGTCTGGACCCATTTCTCGAATCCGGGCGCAACGACCTCGATGCGATAGCGGCCCGGCGGAAGATGCATGATGCGCACGTAACCCTGCGCATCGGAAGTGCCGGTGGCACGGACCTGTGTGTCCTGATTGATGACGGCAACCTGAGCGCCGCTGACCACGGCACCCGTTTGATCTGCGACCGTACCCTCGATCCCACTGACGTACTGAGCGCAGGCGGGAATAGCCGCGACAAGCACCAGGGTCAGCATTGTCAGTACGTGACAAGCGAATCGCCTCCAGATGAACGCCATTGCGATGGTCTCCTCTCCAAGGGTCGTCGGCAAGGCCAGAAAAGCGCTGCGACGACTTGAAACGTTTCAAAGTAACTCCGACGAAGAACGCTATTCCCTCCACCTCAACCCTGTCAAGCCCATTTTTGTCCCATCGAATTTCTCGCCCCAAAACCGCTGCTTCGCGGAGAAATACGAGGCGCCGGAGGCAAGTCATTGTTAAGGAAACCCCGGTGCTGTCAGGTCATCACGCTGGAAGGCACGCAGCAGGAGCCGATCCCGCAGACTGAAGCGTTCACCGATTTCCCGCCCCGAACCTTGCTTCGATGCTGCGACAACCAACCATTCGCCTCCTGTACTTCCCTCTTGAAAGGTTTTATATTGGGCCTGCCGCGGCGGCGACGCGACAGAAGTGCGGAGAAAGATCGATGAGAAAATGCCTTGCTGGTTTCCTCCTGATTGCAGGATGTCTTCTTCTGGAGCGGGCGCCGTTGACCTGGTCGCAGGATACCCACGTGCGGCCCGTATTCGAGCAGATCCCTGGGCCTGACTGCGCAGAGGTTCCGGAGTGGAATGCGCCGGGACCGGCGGCGACCTGCAGCACCGGCCAGACCGGCGACTGGCTGCGGGACATCACCCACTGGCGCAACGAGCGCCGCATCCGCGTCGGATTCGACGACAGCGCGTATCGTGACCCTGCGCTCCAGTGGACGCAGTCCAGCTTCGTGCAGCCGCAGATGATGGTGCACGACCGCTATTTCTACGACCCGGAAACACGCCAGTACACCGTCGACCGCTATCTGAAGGACGTCGAGCAACGCTACGGCGGAATCGACAGCGTGCTCGTCTGGCACACTTACTCGAACATCGGCATCGACAGCCGCAATCAATACGATATGTTTCGCGACCTGCCCGGCGGCATTCAGGGTGTTCGGCAGATGGTCGGGGATTTTCACCGCCACCATGTGCGCGTGCTCTTTCCCATCATGCTGTGGGACCAGGGAACGCACGACGAGGGTGTACCGGACGCGGAGGCAATTACGCGCGAGCTGGTGTCGGTCGACGCCGACGGCATCAACGGCGACACGCTCGAGGGCATGCCGCGCATCTTCAGCGTGGACGCTGCGAAGCTGGGCCATCCCCTGGCTCTGGAGCCCGAAGTGGGCCTCGGGTCCGACGAGATGATCGACTACAACACCATGACGTGGGGCTACTGGCAGTACAAATTCGTGCCCTCCGTCAGTCGCTACAAGTGGCTGGAGACGCGGCATATGGTCAACCTCTCCGACCGCTGGGCGCACGATCACAGCGACGATTTGCAGGAAGCCTTCTTCAACGGCATCGGCTTCGAAAGCTGGGAGAATGTGTGGGGGATCTGGAATCAGATCACGGCACGCGATGCCGAGGCGCTGCGTCGCACCGCCACCATCGAGCGCACCTTCGCCGATCTGCTGGTCGGCCCCGGATGGGTGCCGCACTATCCCATGCAGCGCTTCGGAACATTTGCGAGCGAATGGCCGGGCGCGTCCGAAACACTATGGACGATTGTCAACCGCAGCGACTATCCCGTCTCCGGGCGCGAGATGCTTGTTCCGTATAGCGCAAAGGCGCGCTACTTCGATCTGTGGCACGGCGTGGAGATTCGGCCGGAGCGGGAGGGCGATACGTCGGTTCTGTCCTTCGATATCGAAAGCAAAGGTTTCGGCGCAATTCTGGAATCGACGGGAAGCGATCCGCGTCTCGATCCTCTGTTGGCGACCATGCACGACCTGAGCCGCCGTCCGCTCAGCGACTTTTCCCATGATTGGCACACGCTGCCGCAACAGATGGTGGCGATCGCCGCAACGAAGGCGGCGGCGGAAGCGCCGGAGGGGATGATCAAAATCCCTGCCGCTGACTATGTATTTCGCGTGAACGGTATCGAAATCGAGGGAGGCAACGACGAGGGAGTCGACTTCCAGTATCCGTGGGAAAGTTCGGCACGGCGTTATCACGAACACAAGATGCACATCGCCGCGTTCTGGATCGACAAGGATCCGGTGACCAATGCCGAATACAGGCGCTTCCTCGATGCGACCCACTATCATCCGGACGACGATCACAATTTCCTGAAGGACTGGGTGCACGGCACCTATCCGCAGGGTTGGGGCAATAAGCCGGTTACGTGGGTTTCGCTGGAAGATGCGCGCGCTTATGCGAAATGGGCCGGCAAGCGGCTGCCCCACGAGTGGGAGTGGCAGTACGCGGCCCAGGGCACGGACGGACGCATGTATCCGTGGGGGAACGCTTTGCCATCTTCTCCGGGAGCGTGCGGACCGTCCTGCGGACATGCGACCCGCGCGTTTATGCCTGCTGCCGACACAGGCCGCGACGAGGCGCCGTCCAGCGACGTCGACGCCCATCCCGCCGGCGCCAGTCCATTTGGTGTAATGGATATGGTTGGCAACGTGTGGCAGTGGACCGATGAATACGTGGACCAGCACACCCGGGCGGCGGTGCTGCGCGGGGGCAGTCATTACCGGCCGCAGGGATCACGCTGGTATTTTCCCCAGGCGTACGAGTTGTCGCAGCATGGTAAATATCTTCTGATGGCGCCCAGCCTGGACCGCTCGGCCTCGATCGGGTTCCGGTGTGTGGTGGACGCTCAGTGATCCGCAAGGAAAGGAAGCGCGTGCCGCGCAGGAAACCCGAAAGCGATCCGCCGAAACCGGAGGCCCGGGTGACCATGCACCAGATTGCGCGCGCGGCCTCGGTGTCGCTCGGCACCGTGTCCCACGTGATGAACGGAACCGCGGCCGTGCGCGATCCGCTGCGTCAGCGGGTGCTGAAAGCCATCAAGAACCTTGGTTACGAGCCCAACGAGCTCTCCCGCGGGCTGCGCATGAACAAGACCAACATGATCGGGATGATCATCCCCGACATCACCAACCCCTTTTTCCCGGGAGTGGTCCGGGGCGTGGAAGACGTTGCCTATAAGGACTCCTACCGGCTGGTGCTGTGCAATACGGACGACGATCCGGACAAGGAAACGACGTATCTCGGCCAGCTGAAATCGTTTCTACCCTCCGGGATTCTGATCATTCCCGCACCGGACAGCGCCATCGCGGAATCAATCGGCGGGCCTCCCATCGTGTGCATCGACCGGCGACCGGAGGGATGGAATGGCGACTTTGTTTCCGTGGCGAACCGCGAGGGCGCGTACAAGGCCGCGCGCCATCTGCTGGATATGGGCCACCGCCGCATCGGCGTCATTTCCGGCCCGTCGCACCTGATGAATGCGCGCGAACGCCTCCACGGCTTTTCCCAGTGCCTTCAGGACGCGGGCGTTGCCATCAGCCCGGAATACATTCAGGAAGCGTTATTCGATCGGGAAAGCGGCTACACCTCGGCGCTGCGTCTTCTGCAATTGCTGCCGCGCCCCACGGCGACCTTCGCGACCAACGACCTGATGGCCATGGGCGCACTGCTGGCCATTCGCGATGCCAAGCTTCGCTGCCCAAAAGATATTTCCATCATCGGCTTCGACGGCCTCGATCAAACGGAGCTGACCGACCCTCCGCTGACCACCGTCTATCAGCCCGGTTATCAGCTGGGCTACGCGGCGGCACGGCTGCTTCTCGACCGCATCGCGGGGTCGCCGGATCCGGCCCGCGAGATCGTGCTCGAAACGGAACTGCGCATTCGGAATTCTGTGTGCCGGATCAAGTTGACCGAAGTGGCAGCCTGAGCTCTGCCCTGCTGACCTTGCCGGTTATGCTTATCGCGCGGCACTTGTGCGCATCCCATCCTGATCGCGGCGCGCTGCCGCACTGAGCAGAGACTTGAGGCGATTCGCCACGTTCTTTGCCTCCTGCTCCCGTCCAAGCCGCTTGTCGACGATCAGCAGGCGATTCAGCGTAGTTGGATTGTCCGGGTCGAGCTGCCGCGCGCGTTCGAGGATGGCCGAGGCCGCGTCCAGGCGATTCTCTTCGAAATCGATTTGCCCCTGCAGATTGAGAGCGTCCACCGAATCCGGCTTCACCTTCAGAGCGCGGGCAATCGCGGCTTTGGCATCCTCCCATTCCGATTTGCCGGGAGTCGCACCCTGCTGCAGCAGCAGATCGGCCAGCAGGATATTCGCCACCGGATCGCCGGGCCGCTCACGCGCCTGATTCTGCAGCGCCTCTTTCGCCTTCTCGGGCTGCGACCGTTCGACGTAGAGGATGTTGTGGGCAAGCTGCCCGAAAGCGCTCCGCGGGTCGAGCTCAGCTGAGCGGGTAAAGTCCTTCCCCGCATCGTCGAACTTCGATAACTCCGCGTACGCGATCCCGCGAATCGCATAGAAGGAGGCGTTCTCCGGAAGTTGCTCGATGCCGACGGTCATCACATCCGCGGCGCGCTGATCCTGGTCGTGGTCGAGACACAACAGCGCCATGTCCACATAGTTGCGGGGTTCTTTGGGATTCATCTCAACGGCATGCCGGAGATCCAGAAATGCTGCGTCGAGGTTGCCTGTCGCGGCTTCGACCGAAGCACGCAGATTCAGGATGCCTGGGTCGTCATCGGGTGCCGGGGTCAGTGTTTCGAGGGCGCTCGCGGAATCGCCGTTCTGTTCCTGCGCCAGGCCCAGGTCATAGCGCAAATTGCGGCTGCTCGGAAAATATCCGCGAGCCTGTTTGAGCACGGTGATCGCATCCCCGGTTCGTTTGCTCTCCATCAGGCATGACGCATACTCGGTGGCGGAGGCTTCCCTGCTGACGACAACGCCTGCGCTCGCCTGGAACTGGGCGATCGCGGCCGTGCAATTGTGGGCTTCGAACTCCAGCACACCCATCATGGCGTGCGCGGCGGTCTCACCTGGATCGAGCGCGAGCAAACGCCGGAGATAACTCGACGCTCGCGCGTCGTGCCGCCGGTAAGTCAACTGCGCCGCGCCCTTCAGCGCCGGGAGGTAATCGGGCTTGAAGCGGAGAGCCCGGTCATAACTGGCCAGGCTGGCGGAGGCATTGTCCATGCCGTCCAGAGCCATGCCCCGCACCGTCAACAGCCACGGATCGTTGGGGCGGGTCTGCAGGGTCTTGTCGGCAAGAGCGACCGCCTCGGCATAGTGGTGGGCACTGAGATCGGAAAGCAGAGCAGAATCTCCGGACGTCTGCGCGCTGAGCGCTGCTGTGAGAAGAGCGGCGATCGGCAGGATCAATCCGGTGAGGTAGGGCATGCCTGACTGCCTCGCTCTGCGCGAGGCACGAAGCCCGTCCTTCTCTCGATTGAAAGCTTTCAATTGCGCTCCAATCTACCGACGCAATGAAACAGTGTCAAGCCAGCGGCTTCCTGCGCTGATTCTCTCCCGGCACGTGGCATCCACGATGCCGATTGCGTCATTCAATTTTGCATCATTCAATCCTGCGTGAAGAATCTAACGCAGGATATCCTGGAATCAACGGCGACTTTACCTTGCGGGTCGACACCAACGATCGAACTCTCTTGCAGATCATCCTCTCGCGGCTTCCACGATTGCCTGGCAACCCCATTTTCAATCCCACGGAAGGATCAGGATCCGTTGTCGATTCAAAAAGGCGGCCCGCGCCGACGGGCTCCCTCAGGGGGCCGACGCAACGCGTCCCAGTTGCTCCATCAGCCCCGCCGGGATGCGACTGAGGGGAAGAACCTCGTCGACTGCGCCGAGGCGGATGGCTTCCTTCGGCATGCCGAAAACCACCGATGTCGCTTCGTCCTGGGCGATCGTGTAACTCTGGGCCTCCTTCATGCGCAGCATGCCCTGGGCGCCGTCGTTGCCCATTCCTGTCAGCAATACGCCAACCGCGTTGCGGCCTAACTGCTGCGCGCAGGAGCTGAACAGGACATCGACGGAAGGAAGGTGCCGGTTGACGCGCTCGCCGCGATAGACGCGCACGGCATACTCCGCGCCACGGCGCACCACGGCCATCTGGTGACCTCCGGGAGCCAGCAGCGCATGACCGGGCAGAATGCGGTCGCCGTCGCGGGCTTCCTGCACGTGGATGCGGCACACTCCGTCGAGCCGTTTCGCGAAGGCTCCGGTGAAGGCTTCCGGCATGTGCTGCACCATGACGATGCCCGGGAAATCGGCCGGCAGCGGGGTCAGCAGATCCTTCAAGGCTTCGGTGCCGCCGGTGGAAGCGCCGATGGCGACCACTTTGTGGGTTGCCGTGAAGGCCATGGGACGAAGCGCCTCTTCGGTGGAAGCGGAGACGCCGGGTGGTGGACCGCTGCGGATTCGTGCGCGCGCCGCGGCTTTCACTTTGGTCACGATCTCTTCGGCTTGTTCGACTGTGCCGCTGGAAACATCGAGTTTGGGTTTGGAGACGTAGTCGACGGCTCCGAGGCTGAGGGCGCGCAGTGTGGTGTCAGCGCCCTTTGCGGTGAGCGAAGAGATCATGACGACAGGCATAGGATGCGCCCGCATCAGCTTCTCGAGAAACGTAAGGCCGTCCATGCGGGGCATCTCGATGTCGAGCGTGAGGACGTCGGGATGGAGGGCCTTGATCTTGTCGCGCGCCACGAAGGGATCGGCAGCAACGCCGGCGACGGTGAGCTGCGGATCGGAGCCGAGGATCTGACTGAGCAACTGACGCATCAGTGCCGAGTCGTCGACGATGAGCACACGGATCGGATCGGGCATGGCGGACCTCCTGCTTCAGAAGAGGATGGGCTCTTCGTCGGGGAAGCGCTCCCTGGTGGGAGTGTTGAAGTAAAGGGTTTCGTCACGGACGATCTCCGGCAGGCGCGAGCCGTCGACGGTGTGCACAAAGGCGCGGCCGGAATGAGCCTGGAATACAACGCGCACGGCGCGATCGCCGCCCATGCGTTCGCTCACCAGGGGAATGTTCTCGGTGCGAAGGAACTCGCGGACAAACCGGGCATTGAGATCGCCGACCGTGGGGGTTTGAAAGACGGGGAGCACGTTGGCTGCACCAAAGGCTTTGGCGACGAAGCGGCGCCGGTCGCCGCCGGCTTTCATCACCGCGTTGATGAGCAGCTCCATGGCATGGACGCCGCAGCGCGAACCGCAGCCGGTGGAGCTGGAGGAGGGGACGAGGATGTGGTTCATGCCGCCGGCCGCGGCCACCGGATCCCAGAGGCAGACGGCAACGCAGGAGCCGAGCACGGTGTGCAGGCGGAGCGGATGGCAGCTCGCTGCGACGTCGCCAATGTCGACGCGGCGTTGCGGCTCATGGTGGGCGCGCAGAAAGCCGGGCCGGGCCGGATGGGCAACGGTCCGGACAGCGCCGGGCCGGATGTACGGTTTGGAACGAGCCAGAGTCATCGCCGCGGCGCGCTCCGGACGCGGTAGATAGTACGCTGCAGCGGCTCGAGCACGTCGTGCAGCCACGGAATGTGCTCGGAGTGGCCGAGGATGAGATAGCCACCGGGGCGCAGGTAGTGGATCATCCGGCGCAAAAAGAGATCCTGCGTCTCCTGGCGGAAGTAAATGAGCGCATTGCGGAAGAAGATCGCGTCGAAGGGGCCCCTGACCGGCCAGGTCCGATCCATGAGGTTGATGCGTTCGAACTCGACGAGGGCCGCGACCTGCTGCTTGATGCGGACCTGGCCAGCCATTGCATCGGTGCCGCGCAGGAAGTATTTCTTCAGGAGCGACGCATCGACGCCCTCGATTTCGTCGGCGGCATAGATACCCTGGGCAGCTTTTTCCAGAACCGAGGTGTCGATGTCGGAGGCGACGATGCGCATCGCGGACGCAGAAGACGGCCAGTGTCGCCGGCTCTGTGACTCCAGCAGGGTGATCGCCATGGAGTAGGGTTCTTCGCCGGTGGAGCATGCGGCGCTCCAGATGCGGAGCGCCGGCTGTGCGGAGCCATCCGCGGCGCCGGTGCGCGCCATTACTTCCGGCACCAGGCTTTCGGAAAGAAACGCAAAGTGGTGGGGCTCGCGAAAGAAGGCGGTCTTGTTGGTGGTGACGCAGTTGATCAGCTCGCCGAGTTCGCTGCCGTTGTCCGGGAACGATTCCAGATAATGGT
>VFSW01013643.1_pt1 | contig 11284 bp, 10 predicted proteins | sample 5358111 | NCBI WGS metagenome assembly VFSW01 (sample SAMN11554181, study PRJNA540505) | mine drainage metagenome | isolation source: sediment from site ElyBrook_90M | place: USA: Ely Copper Mine, Vershire, VT | collected 2017 | reverse complement strand
GCGGTCTGCGGCAGGGTAACCAGATTGTCCGGCGCGCCGACATCAATCGCGACGCGGGCAAACATGCCCGGGCGCAGTTCGTTGTGCGGGTTGGTCAGGCTTGCGCGGACCTGGATCATACGGGTGGTGGTGCTGACCGAAGAATCCAGCGCATCGATCGTACCGGTAAACGGCGTCGCTTCGAACGCATTCACCATGATCTGGATTTTCATGCCTGGATGGATGGTGCGCAGCGCCGCCTGGGGCAGGTAGAAATCAATATCGATCGGGTTAAGGGTCTGCAGCGAGGCAATGGTGGTGCCGGCGGCGAGATACTGACCGAGATCGATCTGACGGATGCCAATGCGGCCTGAGAACGGGGCGTAGATTTTCTTTTCGGCCATCAGCGCCTGCTGGCTTTTGACCTGGGCTTCAGCGCTGGCGAGATTGGCGCGATCGGTATCGACCGTCTGCATGCTCACGGCCTGGGCGTGGTATTGGGCGATGTCGCGCTGGTAGGTGACTCGGTCGAGCGCGGCGGTGGCCTGCAATTGGGCGAGCAAGGCATCGTCGTTGTTGGGGCGCAGGGTGACCAGGAGCTGGCCCTTCCTGACATCATCGCCGGAATGAAAATCGATGCTCTGCACGATGCCGGCGATCTGTGCCGAGAGTGCGGCACCCTGGCGGGCGATGAGAGTGCCGGTTGCGGTTTCGCGCGGCTGGAAGGGCGTTTTTTCCGCGATGACGGTCGCGACCGTCTGGGGCGGATTTTTCAGTTGGGCGAGGAACTTGCCGATCATGATGTTGCGGAAGGTGCCGTAACCGAAGATCAGGAACAGGACGACCCCGACCAGGATAAGCATGATGACCATGCGCAGGATCGGGCGCGGCGGTTTCTCGGCGCGTCGGGGGGGAGCACCGACCGGGCCGGCGGGTGTCGGTTCGAGTGCTTGCGCCGTCATGGCAGGACTCCACAGCAAGTTTGTACGTCTTTCGCGATATCTTGGCGGTTCCACCAGCCACCACCGAGCGCCTGGAACAGGGCGGCAGTGTCGGCATAGCGTTGCGCGCTTGCCTTGATGCGGGCAATGACGGCTGTTTCATAAGTTTGTTCGGCCGTCAGCACCGCGGTGTAGGGCGCACCGCCGAGCCGGTATTGATTTTCCGTGACGGCGAGGCTTCGCTGAGCGGACTGCTCGTAAATAGTGTCGGCGGCGAGGGTCGAGGCATCGTAATGCAGGGCGAGCAAGGTGTCCGACACGTTCTGAAAGGCGAGCACGATGGTGTTCTGATATGTGGCAGCGGCTTCGCGCATGGTGGCGATCGCGGCGCGGCGTTTGAACAGCAGCGTGCCGCCCTGAAACAGCGGCTGCGTGATGCCGGATGCAAGGCTCCACAGCAGGGTTTGCGGCGTGAACAGCGAGGCAGCCGAGAGGGCTTCGTGGCCGACGCTGCCGGTCAGAGTGATCTGCGGCAGCATGTTCGCGGTGGCGACGCCGACCAGGGCGGTATCCTCGTGCAGCACGGCGCCGGCCTCGCGAATGTCCGGCCGCTGGCGCACCAGCGCAGACGGCAGACTCACCGGCAGATCATGCGGCAGGGTGAGATCGGCGAGGCTGAAATTATTCAGCTGGAACTGATTGGGCAGCACGCCTTCATAGGCGGCGAGCTGGTTGCGCTCCTGGGCGAGCTGGCTCTGCAACGGCGGCAAGGTGGCGCGGGTCTGGGCGAGCTGGCTTTCCTGGGTCAATTCATTGGCGGCTGGGATGCCGCCGAGCGCGACCTGACTGTGCAGAATGCGGAGTTCATGCTCCTCCGCCGCGATGATCTGGTTGGTCGCCTTGATCTGTTCGACCAGCGAGGCATCGGTGACCGCAGCGGTGACGATATTGGCGGTGAGCGAGAGGTAGGTGGCTTCGAGGGCGAACCGCTGATCCTCGGCCTGGGCGCGGAGATCTTCGACCTGACGGCGGACGCCGCCGAAAATATCCGGCGCGTAGGAGACCGAGACCGAGGCGTTGAGCAACGAGAACGGCGCGTTGCCGGTCCCGCTGGCCGCGGTGCCGGTGGTGCCGGCGGTGCCGGCGGCCGTCGAGCCGGTGCCGCCGCTGGTGAAGCCGAATGGGCTGCGCTCCCTCGTGGCCTGGAAACTACCGCTCAGCGAAGGGAAGAACGAGCCCTCCTGCGCACGGGTTGTATCGCGCGCTGCAAGCAGGGCGTTCTGCGCGGCGAGCAGGCTGGGGTTGTTGGCGAGTGAGGTAGCGATCAAACCATCAAGTGGACGGGAGTGAAACAGATTCCACCATTCGCCTTCAATCGCTTGACCCATCACCAAGCGTTGTGCCGTGCCGCCTTCGGCCTGCGCGGTCGCCGTAGTGGTGGGAAGCCTGTGCTCGGTGTAGCTGCCAACGCGCGGTGCTGCGGGCTGATGGTAATTCGGCCCCACGGCGCAGCCGCCCAAAACCGAAGCGCAGAGCAGCGCCGGGCCGAACAGGCCCGAACGGCAGAGGGAACGTGATCGCACCGCAAGGCGCAATTGTGAAGTTTGATCTGTCATGCCGGGTGATGATCGTGACGCGACAGATCGTTGGTGGCCCGAATTCGTGGTGCCAGCATCTGCGCGGCGAAGCCTCCTGAAGTACGGGTTGGAAACTACCGAGTTTTCACCACTCTCGTCAAGCTGATCGAAACATGCAGCGCAGGCGCTTGAAATCAGGGTGGGTCTCTGCGATGTCTTGCATAGTCCGGGAAAGAATTGATGGATACCAATACAGCCGTTTCACGCACACCACGCCCGGGTTCGGGCGATGGGTCGCAGGCCTCGTCGGCGCGCGGCATCGCCGATACGTTGGAACAGCGCCGCACGGCGCTGATCGCGGCGGCGGAGCGGGTGTTCGCCAAGCGCGGCTATCATGAAGCGACCATGGATGATGTGGCCGCGGCGGCCGGGATTTCGAAACGGACACTGTATCAACTGGTACAGTCGAAAGAGGAATTATTCACCGCCCTGCTCGCCCAGCACCGCAAGCCGTTCGATTTTTCGGTCGAGACTGCGGGACGCTCGGTCGAGGATGTACTGCACGAGATGCTTTCGGTCTGGGCCCGTCATGTGCTCAGCCCATCGGTGGTCGCGCTGCTGCGCCTGATCATGGCGGAATATATTCATGGCACGACGCTGTCGCGTCTGCTCGACCGCGAAAGTGCGAAACCCTGCCGCGATGCGCTGCAATCCTATTTCAAATCCTGCTGCGCCGCTGGCACGCTCATCATCGCGGACCCCGATGAAGCGGCACAAATGCTCTACGGCATGGTGATCGGCAATATCCACATCGAGATGCTGCTCGGCATCGGCAAGGCACCCAGCCGGGCAGCCCTGGATGCACGAATCGCACGGGCGGTCGCGCTGTTTCTGGCAGGAGCACGGCCGCGCGGTTCAGCGCAGGTCGGCGAAGCGATGGCCAAGGGATGAATCGGCCGGCGGTAGATTGCCGCACTGTATGAGCGCGTTGGCATCGAGCCATTGTTCGGACGCCAGGCGCAAGCCAGCGTAGATCGCGGCACACAGGCGCCGGGCGTCGGCGCCGATCCAGGGCGAGGGCAGAAACGCGACCGGCAGGCGGGGATCGCGCAGCATGATCCTGCGATAATCATGGATGATCAGGGTGCGCGCCAGCATCGCATCACGCGGGGTGAATCCGCCGGCAATGTCGGCGATCGGGCGGAAGGTTTCGATGAAATCCGCATAGAGTGCCGCAAGCCCTTCGAGCCGCCATGCCTTGGTGGCGAGGCGCATGATGGTGTCATCGGTCGCCGTCGCGGTAACCGCGAGGACGTTGGCCGCGACCGAGGGCGGCAGCGGGCGTTCCGGTGCGATCATGACGCCTTGCCATGCAACGAATCCGAGCCGGGTCAGCCGATTGCGCAGCGCCTCGCGCGCTTCGCCGGCCTCGAGCAGGATCAGGCTGAGCTGTTCAACGTGCGGACGGCGGCTGGGGCCGAAAATATGGCGCGCAGCGCGGACGAATTCGCCGCGCCGCGCCGGGCCGATTTCATAGAAGCTCGCGCGGCTCTGCCGGCTGGCGACCAGCCAGCCATCGGCCGCGAGGCGAGAGACGGCGGTACGCACCACGCCCGAACCGATATCGAGGCCGGCGCACAGGTCCAGAATGGTCGACAGGGCAACGGCGCCGCCGCGCGGCATGATCGCATCGCCCATCAGCGTCATGATCAGCGACCCGGTATGTGAGGGTTGCTCTTGCAATCGGATCACCAGGGCGGCGACATGGGCATTCATGTTTCGATAACACCTCAATCCGCTATCTTTGGCCAGTACGGCCGGCGGCGGATTCAGGCCTGACACGGAGAGATCATGGTCGGAGCGATCACGCTACTGCTGGTGTGCCAATTGCTTGGCACCATCATTGCCCACGCCGCCGGCTGGCCGATCCCCGGGCCGGTGCTGGGGCTGGTGTTCCTGCTGGCGCTGCTGGTCTGGCGCGGCGGGCCATCGCCCGCGCTGCATGAAACATCGGGCGGTCTGTTGCGCCAGCTTGGGTTGCTGTTCGTGCCGGCGGGGGTCGGGATCGTGAACGAATTGCACGTGATCAGGGTCGATGCGCTGGCGATTGCGGTGGCGGTGCCGGTTTCGACGCTCCTGGCACTCGGCGTGACCGGGACGCTGATGCAGATTTTCGCCCGCGGAGATCGCTGATGCACGGTCTGGCGCGCGGCGATCTATATCACGTGTGGGTCTATCTGCAGAGCGGGCCGCAGCTTGGCCTGGTCGCGACCTTGCTGGTCTGGCAGGCAGCAACCTGGCTCGATCGGCGGACCGGCCATGCCGCCTGGTCCAACCCGATCATGGTTTCGATCGCGGTGCTGGCGGTTCTGCTGCTGGCAACCGGCACGTCGTACCAGGCCTATTTCCGGGGCGGGCAGTATGTGCAGTTTCTGCTCGGGCCGGCGACAGTGGCGCTGGCGGTGCCGATGTACGCGAATTTCGCGACGATGCGGCGGAATCTGGTGCCAATTCTGGTGGCGGTGACGGCCGGCTCGGTCACGGCTTCGGTCTCGGCCATGCTGCTGGCGCATGCGCTGGGGGCGCCGCGCGATGTAGTGATTTCGATGGCGCCGAAATCGGTCACCACGCCGATCGCGATGGGGATTTCGCAGGATCTGGGCGGGATTCCCTCGCTGACCGCGATTTTCGTGTTGCTGACCGGCGTGTTCGGCGGGCTGGTGTGCATTCCGCTGTTTCGCCTGCTCCGGATCGTTGACCGGCGGGCGCAGGGATTGGCCGGCGGCACCGGCGCGCACGGGTTGGCGACGGCGCGCCTGTTGCTGGTAAGCGAAACCGCCGGCGCGTTCGGCGGCCTCGCGATCGGGTTGAACGGGCTGATCACCGCGATCTTGGTGCCGTTTCTGGTGCGGTGGCTGGGGTTCTGAGCGGCGCGTCCGGGCTGCGCCGATCAGCGCAATGCGTGGCAGAACCGTACGATGCGGCCGCAGGCTTCAGCCAGCGCGGCATCGCCGGTCGCGGTCGAAAGGCGGATATGCCCGGCCATCGCGAACGCCGAGCCCGGCACCGTCGCGACCAGCGCCTCATCGAGCAGGGCGTTGGCCACGTCATCGTCGTTCATCAGCCGCTGCCCTGCCGGCGTACTACGGCCAAGCAGGCCGGTGACGGCGGGAAAAGCGTAGAACGCGCCTTCGGGCTTCGCGCAGATCAGCCCGGGGGCATCGGCCAGCGCGGCCGTGACCAGATCGCGGCGACGGCGGTAGATGGCACGGCGCTCGGCCAACAGGTCCTGCGGCCCATCGAGCGCGGCGACCGCGGCGGCCTGGCTGATGGTGGAAACGCCGGCGGTGGCGGTGCCCTGCACCAGACTCATCGCGGCGAGCCAGTCGGCCGGGCCGGTGCAGAAACCGAGTCGCCACCCCGTCATCGCATAGGATTTCGAGACACCGCTCATGGTGACAATGCGATCGGCCAAGTCCGGTGCGACGGCGGCGAGGGTGTGGCAGGCACCCTCAAAAATCAGATGTTCATAAATATCGTCCGAGATCACCAAGACCTGCGGATGCCGGCGCAGCACCGCGGCAATCGATTCGAGCAGGGCAGCATCGGCGACGGCGCCGGACGGATTGTTGGGGTAATTCAACAGCAGCAGACGGGTTCGATCGGTCATGGCCGCATCGAGCGCTGCCGGGTCGAGGTGAAAGCCACCGGCAGCCGGACCACCGAGAAACACCGGCACACCGCCGGCGAATTCAACGACCTGGATGTAACCGGCCCAGCACGGGGCGGGGATGATCACCGCATCGCCGGGTTCGATCACCGCCATGACGGCATTGAAGATCGCCTGCTTGCCACCGTTGGTAATCAGCACATCCTTCGCGGTGACCGGCAAATGCTGCTCGCGGACAAATTTGCGCGCAACCGCGGCACGGCAGGCCTCGGTTCCGGCGATGGGCGGATATTTTGTCTCGCCCGCCTTCGCAGCGCGATGGGCCGCTTCGATGATATGCGCGGGCGTGGGCAGATCAGGCTCGCCGATCGACAGGGATATGACGTCCTTGCCAGCGGCGCGCAGGGCGCGGGCGCGGGCTGCCATGGCGAAGGTGGCGGCTGGTCTGGTGCGTCGGATGCGGGCGGTGAAGCGTGTCATGCAATCCGCAGGACCACAGACACGCCCTCAGATCAAGCGGCGGCCGAGAGCGCGACCGCGCAATACTCATGCCAAGCGAACCGCAACGCGTCATCGAGGTTTTTGCCGAAGCGCGGCGCGTCGCATAGCGGGCTTTGCAGCACCTGCGCCCGCAACCGCACCCGCAGCGCAGCGAGACCCGGCAGATCGCGGGCCATCGCCACGGCACGTTCGATATACTCATCGGGCGTGGTCGCCACGCAGCCCTCGACCCCGACGTTCGACAAATGACTGACCGAATGGCGGGCGGCAAAAAAATCACCCGCCAGCGTGATCACCGGCACACCCATGTACAGCGCCTCGCACGTGGTCAGGCCGCCGGAATAAGGATAGGGATCGAGGGCGATATCGATGTCCCGATAGGACGCTATGAAAAGCTGATGTGACGCCTTACCCTGAAGGGTCAGCCGCGATGACGGTAGTCCGAGGGCTTCGGCCCGCCCGATGAACCGCTCCAACACTCTGGGTTCGGAGAATTGCGGACAGCGCAAAATCAATCGCGCGTCCGGCAGGCGCGCCAGCAGCCGGGCCCACAGTTCTAACGAAGCGTCGGTCAGTTTCGCCAGATTATTGAGGCAGCCGAATGTCAGATGACCATTGGTGAAGGCCGGCAACGCGCTCACGTCTGCGGCTTGTGGCGGCGGCGTATAGCAAACATAACCATCCGGCATCCGAAGCAGTTTTTCGGTGTAGAAGCGATCGTATCCTTCAGGCGTTTCCCAGCGATCGCTGATCAGCCAGTCCATCGTCGGTACGCCGGAGGTCGAGGCCTGCGTCCCGACCCATTTGATCTGCACCGGCGCGGGCCGGTACGCCATGATCGGCGTGCGCCCGCCATCGCCGATGCCGCTCAGGTCGATCAGAATATCGATATCCTGGGTGGCGATGAAGGCCGCCGCTTCGCGATCGGTCATCGCGTCGATGTCATGCCATGCCGCAACATGCTGCGCGAAATCCGGCGCGAAAACATCGCTCGACTCATAGTGACCAAAACAATGCAGCGAGAACCTCGTCTGGTCGAGGGCCTTGAGGCCGGCGAACGTCAACCACGCGACCGGATGGAGACGCAACGTGTTGGACAACAGGCCGATCCGCAAGGGTCGATCGCGATCGGCCGCGGATAGCGGACGCAGCCGCATCAACGGTGAGTCGTCGCGCGGCAGGACGTTGCCAAGGGCTGCCATGGCGTCGCGCAGGGACGCGGCGTTGGCATCGCTGCGATACGGCAGCAACGCACACTCCGATTGCAGCGCCAAGCGCAAATCGCTGGTTGCGGCTTTCGCCGCATCGATGTCTCGGCGCGATCCTTCGAAATCGCCGAGCGCGGCCCGTAACGTACCCCTGTTGAACAGCATCTGTGGTGGCAAAGCGTCATCGCCTCCGATCTGATTCATCAGGGCTTCGGCCTCGCCAAATCGATACAGGCGTGCCATCGCCACTGCCAGATCGTTCATCGTGACCGCGTCGCCAGGCAGCAACCGAGTCGCTTCGCGCAGCAAAGGTTCCGCCATTTCAGGGCGCATCGTGCCGAGATAAACGGCAGCCAGATCTTTCAGGACGAGGACGTCGTCAGGAAGCAGTATGGCCGCAGCCTCCAGCAAGTCAGCGGCCTCGTCGAATGCGCCGCGCGAACTTGCCGCCCGCCCGTCCATCGCGAGCCGTACCCCATCCGACCAGTCGGGTGGTGCGGCCACCTCGTCCAAGCCGTATCGTCGCATCACATCCATCAAATCGACCGCATAGAGCAGGCAGTTCGGTGCCAGCCGCCCCGCGGTCGCAAGCGCGTCCGCCGCCGCGACGCCTTGATCGAGCACGGTCAGAGCGTATCCCAGCGCGTGCCAGACCTGATGTTGATCAGGCGCCACATCGGCGGCGCGCTGCAACAATACGACGGCATTCTGAGGGTTCTGGGCGAGCGTGAGAACCCCGCGCGCCAATAGGCTCTCGAACCGGTTCGGATTGCGCAGAAGCGCCGCATCGTATGCCGCGATCGCCTCAGCGCGCCGCCCTTCGCCGCGCCAACTCTGACCGATCCGCAACCAAGGCTCGTCCCAATCCGGCGCCATATCCGCCACCTGAGACATCAGGGTGCGCGCCTCATCACGTTCGCCCTGATCCTCAAGCAGGATGGCCCGGCTCAGCAGCGTGATCGGCGTTTCGATCGCGGGGTCGGAGCGGCCAGCGTCAAGCATGACGTGGCAGATGTGCGGTCGATTTACCGAAGAGCTCCGTAGCTTCGGTCCATCGGCCGGATTTGACCGCCGATTGGATTGCCAAAATCCCAGTTTGAGCGTTAGCCAATCCGCCGACCGTCATGGCCCTGATCTCGATGTCGGCGGCATCGGTGTCGCTGGCTTCGAGCAATGCGCCAATCAATGCGTTTCGCATACCGGCGTTATCACTCCCGGCCGCGATAGCCGCTCGGATCATCGCAACCGCATCTGCGGGTGCCGCACGGGTCAGCGCAGTCAGGCTCGACATATCCGTCGGCATATCCGCCAAGGCGTCGCGCAGGCAGATTGCGGCCTGTTCGGTCTGGCCGAGTTCCAGCAGCGCCTGGCCGAGGACTGACTTTGCCGATGGATTGGTCGGATCCGCGATGACTGCGTCGGCGGCAGCCAACGCGGCACCGACCATATCCCTGTTCTGGAAATTCAGCCGAGCGCGCAGGACCAGCAAAGGAGCACTATTCGGCGATTCGGTCAGACCTTGGTCGATCGCTGATTTCGCATCGGCAAGATTGCCGCGCGCAAGTGCAATTTCGAGTTTGATGAGCGCAATATCGGCATGGTCAGGACATAGTTTTTGCAATGTCGGCAACAGCAAACTCGCAGCATTGATTTGTCCGCGACCAATCAGGCTGCGAACGCGCTGGACCAGACTTGCCGAGAAATCCGGTGGTGACGTTTGGCTGACCACCGGTTGATCGAGCGTATTGGAGAGTGCGGGCATCTTTTATGTCCTAACGATGAGTGTTGATGTTATGCGACCAGGCCTTGGGCCTTGACCGCCAATGCGGCGAGATTGTTGGACGAACTCGCCGAGGATTGCGCCGTGGATTGCACGACGGCAAGATAACGATCCGCAAATGTCTGGACGAACTGAGGTTTCTGCAAATCCGAGACGTTCAACCCGTTGGTGATCGCCTGCTCTTGCGCGCTCAACGGCTGATAGGCGATTTGCTTGGGAATACCCAACGCGGTGGTGACCACCGATCGCATCACGGAATCACCCAGGATCTGCACGGCCGAGGTAAAGTTCTTCGCGTTCTGAATGAGGTAGAGCGCGTTGGACAATCCCGGTGTCTGCGCATCCAGCGATTGCCGCCACAGGACCTCCGCATAGCCGTTGGTGATCGTGCTGATCGCGCTTGGCTGTTGGATAATCGCCAGACCCTTGGTCGCGAATTGGTAAGTCTTCGCTGTCGATAACCATTGTGAGTTCGTACCGGACAATTGATTGGCCAGTGAATTCGGGTCTGATGGGTTGGACATCAGCGCCTTCTGCGCCAATGCCGTAAAGCCCGCTTCGGAACCAAGCCCGTTGGCAGTGAGTAGGACGTTCAGAACTGTCGGATTGGCCAGAAGTTGTTTGACCGATGTGGCGCTGTTGACCGCCTTGGTGAAGGCGGCAATCTGGCGCTGAACCGCCGGTTGCAACGACTCGGCCTTGATATCCTGAGTCTGATTGCGCTGCGCGACCTGCAAGGCCACGATCGGATTTTCCGAACTCGCGCCGGACGTTGCGGCGGTGACATTGCCTTGCGCGATACTGATCAGCGACGAGGCACTGGTCGCGTTGCCGCCTGACCCGCCGAGCGCTGAGAACAGCGTCGAAAGATTGGTCGATAATCCAGCGAGACTAACCGACATGGCAGCAACCTCCTTGTATCAGGTACGGCCGCTCAGGCCGTCGGCAAAATTGTCACCGATCGTCGCGATCGTTGTAAGATTGGGCTGATCCTGCTCAGCCATACGGATGACCGCATTAGCGACCGATACGATCTGAGCACGTAACGGCGCCGGCAGGGGATTCAACGGGTCGAGATTCGCAGCCATGACCGTGCGCCACAATGTTACCGTACCCGCAAGCGCGCGGGTACGGCTGAGATCGTCCGACGCGCTGCGCAGCAGGGCACTAAAATGGCGGAAAACATCCGCATCTTGATCACGCGGGCTGCGGAGCGCAGAGGCAGTATCATAGGCTTTCACCATACGGGTTGATGAAGACATGTTCGATCCTTTTTGATCATTGATGGGTCTGCAGTACAGCGGTCTCATGACGCATGATGCGACGTGCGAGTTTGAGCGCCTCATAGCAATCATCGGCACGGGCGAACGCCAGCGCCTTGTCGAGAATTTCACGCGCCAATGCCGAAGTCGTCACGGCCTTGAATTCCTCGATCAATTCCTGCGCACGCACCAGCGCGGCGCTGCGTTCATCCTCGGTGCCGATATAGGCGGTCTGCAGTGAGAAATAGATCCGCTTCGCCGGCGAATCGACTTCATCGGGCCGCAGGATTTGTTTACCGAACATAAACCGGGCCTTGGCGGTCAGTTCGATGCGCGACTTCGTGCGGAATCTAATCGGGGCGCCGT
>VFSW01013642.1_pt1 | contig 11285 bp, 10 predicted proteins | sample 5358111 | NCBI WGS metagenome assembly VFSW01 (sample SAMN11554181, study PRJNA540505) | mine drainage metagenome | isolation source: sediment from site ElyBrook_90M | place: USA: Ely Copper Mine, Vershire, VT | collected 2017 | reverse complement strand
GTATCCTGCTGTTGTCGCCCACGCTGAAGCATGTTCCGAAGTCGCCTTCAAGATACAAGCCAACGTTCCACTATTTGATTTCGTGGTGGCTCTCGATGCGTGTCACCTTCATCACGCGGACACGCGATTTGCCGTACCTGTTCTCTGCCAGATGTGCCATACGCTCAGTTCCCTCTTTTCTATCAACTTCCTCTGTAGGTCGTGTATCCAAACGGGCTCAAGAGTAGCGGGATGTGATAACTCGCTCCGGACACGTCCACGGTGAAGGTCACGGTCACCTCTGGATAAAGCGTTGCCCTTGCCGATCGAAAAAAATAGGCGCCCGTTTCAAACACGATGCGGTAAGCGCCTTCACTCACCTTCTCTGCCGCGAGCAATCCCTTGCAGCGCCCATCCTCATCCGTGCTTTTACTGGCCACCGGATGCCACACCGGCGGCCACACGTTCGGCGCGCAACACTCCAGCGTCACCTGCACACCGGCGGCGGGCTTGCCCAAGGAAACATCCAATACATGCGTCGATATGCCGCTCATGCCGTCAACCGCTTTCTCAGTTCGTGAGCCATTTTCTTAATCCGCCATCCATCTTCTCAATCTTAGCCCGGTGATCTGCTGCTGTTGCCTGGCCGCTTCAAGCAGCTCCGTGGCTCGGTCGTTGCCCAACCTGCTGACCAAAATCTCCAGCATCTGCTGCGAAGATTTACCTGATGCACACACGATATAGATGAAACCGAACCTATGCTCATAAGCGCGGTTGCCCTCCGCAATGGCACGTTTCACCTCGGCATCCGCAAGTTGCGCGTCGGCTTGCTCCTGGCTTGACCATGCGGCGGACTTAGCGGTGGCATGCCCGGGTGCGGCGGATTCCCCTATGCGCGGATGGGCGCGAAATGCCTCCAGCCAATCCTCCTCCTCAAGCGACCACCATATCTCCTCCGCTGCCTGGAGCAGTTCGTCGTCACTTGCATACGGCCTGCCTGCAGACAGATTCGCCGCCCATCGCCGCGAACCGCAGCAGGATAAAATCTCGCCCTGTGCCTCCTGCTGAACAAGCTCGTTCCACAATGCAAGTGTGCTCATGGATTTGTATCTCCGGCTGCCAACAACCCGCGCAGGAATTCCTCCAGCAGATTTCCGGCAACGTGCGCACGGTACCTTGCCGTCGAGCGAATATCGTCCAGAGGAGCGCACTCCGCTGCCAGGGCCGCGCGAGCGGAGGCGATGAGAGCACCATCGAGCCGGTGGCCCAGCAGCGCATGCTCAGTCCCCGCGCAACGCAGGGGAACAGGCGACATGCTTGCCACAGCTATGCTCACGTCGTCGACAACGCCATTCCGAACAACGCCTACGGCGGCCAGAGCTACCTTGGAAATTGCCTGCGCGTTACGCGGCCCCACTTTGCGCGAGTACTGGTAGTAAGAGGCAAAACGCCGGGGCAGGCGAATGGCGGACACCAGCTCGCCCGCTGCCAGAACAGTTTTCTTGTAGCCAGTATGAAATGCCGCATATGGCACGGTCCGCACGCCGCTCACTGACGCCAGTTCAACCTCAGCACCATAGACAAGCAGCGCGGGAGATGAGTCCGCTGCGGGCGAGCCGTTCACAATGTTGCCGCCAAGCGTTCCCCGATTCTGGTTGGCGATGCTTCCCGTCCAGCCTGCGGCCCTGGCCAGCAGCCGGAATTCCGCGGCGACAATCGGATGCTTCCGCAAGTCAGCATAAGTGCAGGCCGCGCCGATGCGCAGTGAGGAGTCCGTTGCCACTATGCCGCGCAACTCCGCAAGGTTCCATATGCTCACCAGCCTTCGCGCCTGCAGGCGTCCAGCGCCGAGCTGCACCATCAGCTCCGTGCCGCCGGCAATAGGTGTCCATGCGCCGGGATCGGCGGCAAGCAGCTTCAGCACCTCCGGGAGGCTGCCAGGCGCAACCAGTTCATAGTCTTCGGCGATAGACCTCATGGCTTCTCCTGGCTGACGATTTCAGGTTCGGCATAGGTCAACCGCACTGCATCGAAGATCTTCTGGTAGCCGGTGCAACGGCAAAGGTTTCCCGCTAACCCCTCGCGCACTTCTTCCATGCTTGGATGCGGATTCTTCTCCAGCAGGTAAACCGCCGCCATGACCATGCCCGGCGTGCAGATGCCGCACTGCGCTCCACCGCGCTGCAGAAAACTCTTCTGCACCGGATGCATCGCGCCATCCCTTCCCACTCCCTCAATGGTGCGGATGTCTGCGTTTGCGGCCTGCAGCACGGGCAGCAGGCAACTGTTCACCAGCTCGCCGTTCAGGATTACAGAGCACGCGCCACATTCCCCTTCACCGCAACCTTCCTTGGTTCCGGTCAGTTGCAGCTCGTGGCGAAGCACATCCAGCAGGCGCTCCATAGGATGGACGCTAACTGACCGTTGTTCCCCGTTCACCACGAAGGAGACATTGCTCTTTGCAGCCGCATGCTGCCCGTCGCCGCTCACAGCGCCACCTCGACAAGTTCGCGCTCCGCCACATTTTCCAACCCCTCAAACACATCTTCGGGCAGAAGCGGAACCCTGTTAAACGCATGCCCGGTCGCATTCTCTATTGCGTTCAGGATTGCGGGAGCGGGGCCATCCATGGGCAACTCGCCAATCCCCTTTGCGCCGAAAGCCCCGCGCGCAAAGGGAACCTCCTCAAAGTAAATATGGATGGGTGGAATGTCCGCCGATGTCGGCATGATGTAGTTCGTCATCTGATTGTTTGCCATGCGCCCTTTGTCCCACACCACTTTTTCATAGAGTGCATAGCCAATCCCCTGCGCCACACCGCCCTCAATCTGGCCGGCTGCCAGCACGGGATGCAGCACCTTGCCCACTTCCTGCACCGCGCAGAAATTTGTGACGATGGGTGTGTACGTCGTCATGTCCACCTGCACCTCGGCCACGTAAACCGCCCACGCGTATGCGGGGTATGCATCGCCCTGATATTTCTGGTCATCCCAGAAAATATCCTCCGGTGCGTCATAGCGGCTGAAGGACTTCAACTCGCCAAACCTTGCCATGTGCGCCGCGCATGCGGAGCGGAACTCGTCCGGCGTGTAGCCATCGCGCAGCAGCCCGCCTTGCATCAACTCTTTCACCATGTCGCGCGAGGCTGACTCGACCAGCTTGCCCACAATCATGGCCGTGCGCGATGCGACGGTGGGTCCGCTATTGGGAACAAGATGGGTATCCGGCTGCGCAATCTCAACATCCTCATAGTTGGCGCGCAAGGCTTCCGCCGCAATCTGGCAAAGGATAGTGTTGGTGCCCTGGCCGAACTCCGCGCTTGAAACCAGCACGCGCACTTTGCCTTCCGGTGTCGCCTTCAGGCCAACCAGCGAATTCAGATAACGTTCACCGGAGCCAGTGAATCCGGAGCCATGCATGAAGGCCGCAAAGCCAATGCCGCGCTTGATCGAGCTGCCACGATTCTCACGCGCAAACTGCTCCACTTTCTGGTGGTAGTGGGAGACTTCAAGTGCACGGTCGAGCATCTTCTCCATGTCCACCGGGTCGCGCAGCAGTTGCCCCGTCGCGGTCCTGTGTCCAGTGCGAAGAAAATTCCTGCGGCGCAGCTCTTCCGGCGCGAGTCCTACAACGCGAGCAATCTTGTCCATGTGGCGCTCAATGGCAAAGAGGCTTTGAGGCGCGCCAAAACCGCGGAATGCTCCTGACGGCGGCGTGTTTGTGGCGACAGCACGGGCACGCACGCGAAGGTGTGGCCACTGGTACGGGCCTCCCGCATGGATGGTGCCGCGCGAGCACACAGTCGACGACAGGGTCGCGTATGCGCCTCCATCGATGGCGAAATCAATGTCGCCGCCCAGCAGCAGACCGTCTTTGCTCACGGCCGTGCGGTGACGTGTGCGCGAGGGATGACGCTTGGTTGTGGCCGCCATGTCCTCAGCGCGGTCATACACAATCTTGACTGGATGCCCGCACTTCAACGAGAGCAGCGCAGCGTGGCCTGCGAGGATGGAAGGGTATTCCTCCTTGCCGCCAAACGCGCCACCCGTCTCTGTCTGCACCACGCGCACTTTTTCATCGGGCAGGCCGAAGATCGTCTTTAGAGCGCGATGCACATAGAACGGGCACTGCAGGGAACCCCACACGGTCACGCCATCTGTGGCGCTGGCCTGCGCAATCACGCCATTGGTTTCAATATAGAGCTGCTCCTGCGCACCAGTCTCATACTCACCTTCCACGATATGGTCCGCATTGGCCCACACGCTGTCCACATCGCCCTTCTCCATCAGGAAGCGCTTGAAGGTGTTGTCCTCGCCCCAGATAATCTCCGTCTGTGCCTCGCTGTCTTCTATGGTGAAAATCGCAGGGAGCGAATCATACTCAATGCATACAGCGGCCACAGCGGCGGCGAGAGCCTCGCGCCTCGGATGCGCCAGAAGCAGGATAGGCTCCTCGGGATGGTTCACCACACCGTCAGCAAGCAACGGCTGGTCCTCCAGAAACATGGCGACGATATTTTTTCCGGGAATATCTTTTGCCGTGGCGATGATGTATTCATCCCACGCGATGCCATAGCCAAAGGCAATGCTCGTAATGCGTCCTCGCGGTATGCTGCTGCGCACCGTCGCACCGAACCACATGTCTGCCATGGGGATGTCGTCCACATAGAGGGCGCGACCGAGAACTTTACCGGCACCTTCCTTGCGAGACACGGAGGTACCGATGATGCGATGCTCCCTGTCCCCGGTCATCTAACCTCCATATGTGATTTGATTTCTCAATAGCATATAGCCGAAAAGACCATTGCACTATCCCATTCGCAAGTGACGGTTCACGAGCGGCGGTCTGCAAGCGGCAGCGCGCACTATCAGCCGGCAAGCTCGGCAAGTGTCTGCGCCAGCACCAGTACGCCACGGGCAATGTCCTCTGGCGATGCGTACTCATCGGGCCGATGGCTGACACCGTTGCGGCAGGGGATAAAGACCATCGCCATGGGAGAGACGCGCGACATAAAAAGCGAGTCGTGATAGGCTCGGCTCACCATCCGCTTGCTGGATATGCCATGCGCAGCGCATGCGCCTGCAATCGCGTCCAGTATCCTTGCATCGGAGACGGCGGGCGCATCGGCATTCAGGAACTCCAAGGCAACGCGCACTCCGCGCCGCGCTGCCACTTCATTGCATGCATGCTCGATTTGAGAGAGCACGCGGTCACGCCGCGTCAAGTCGGTGTCGCGCACGTCCAGGCTGAGCCGCACTCTGCTGGGAACACTGTTCACCGCGCCGGGAAAGACATCGCACATTCCCACGGTCGCCACTGTATCCACCACACCGGTAGATTTCGCTGCGGCCTCGACAGCAAGAATTACCTCAGCGGCTGCGGCCAAAGCGTCATGCCTGTCTGGCATCAGGAGCGCGCCCGCGTGGCCACCCTCGCCTTCAACTTCCATGCGCAGACTTGCAGGCGCGGCGATGTTTGTGACGATGCCAATCGAGATGCCCTCGCGCTCCAGCAAAGGCCCCTGCTCAATATGCAGTTCCACAAAATATTCATAGTGGCCGACTGGCAACAAGACGTCTTCAAGCTGGCCCGCAAACCCAGCCTCGCTCCTTACTTCATCTAGGCCTTTTCCATCTGTATCCTTCAGTTGCTGTGCTGCTCCCGGCGCCGTGGCGCCCGCCAGCAACCTGCTGCCGAGGCAGCCAATGCCAAAGCGCGTTGGTTCCTCTGAAGTGAAGAGCAGAAGTTCTATGGGCCGCTTCGGCGCATAGCCTGCCCGCTGCAGAGAGCGGATCGCCTCCAGGCCGCCGAGCACGCCCACAGTGCCGTCATACATACCTGCGTTCGGAATCGCGTCAATATGCGAGCCTGTGCCAACCGCAGCCAATGTGGCGTCTGTTCCGGGCCAGCGGAAGAAGGTATTGCCCACCGCATCCTCGCGTGTTTGCAGTCCAGCCTCTGCGCACAGTTGCTTCAAATATGCGCGCGCCTTGCGGTCCGCCTCAGTAAACACGACGCGCGTAACGACAGGCGAAGGCTCGGAGGAAAATGACGCGAGAGTTTTCAGCTCCTCCAGCAGTTGCCCATGATGTACTGTGATCTGCACAGGACGTCCTTTCGAAAGCTTCAAGCTGCCAGCATGAAACACATCGGGCTACAGCAACGGGCTGCGGTTCCAGTCCTTGTAGATCAGGTATTTTGCCGGGACTTTGCCGATAGCGCCGAACCACTGCGGGCAGTAGGCCGCCATCCATATGAAATCGCCTGACTGCACTGAATACCAGTTGTCGCCAAGACGGTAGATGCCGCCACCCTCCAGCATCACCAGGCCATGCTCCATCACGTGCGCCTCCACCATGGAGAGAGCTGCGCCGGGCTGATAGGTCATGGTGTTCACGGCGAAATCAAACTCCATACTGTCTGGCAGCAGCGAGCGGACCATAAGATCGCGGTCGCCCGCCAGCGGGTTAGGAGTCACAGCGGCCTCAGTCGAGGCGAATGCGCGCGGCGCGGCAACGTTTGGCAAAGCCTGATAGGCCTTTTCTATTACGGCCAGCTTCGTAGGCCGGGAAGCTGCTATATCGTAGTGCGGGGCGTCGTCGCCCGGCGATGGCAGATACGCATAACCGCCCGCACGCAGCACGTGGCTATTGCCATCGATGGTCACATTTGCCTCTCCCTCCACCACATACACAAACCTCTGATGCCGGGCCGGCCCAAGCCTTCCCCCCTGCTCCATCTCGGCTGTGTACTGCAGAAAGCCCGCTCCCAGCGCGGGCGAGGCATGGATGATCGCCACCGCGCGCTCCATGCCCGGCAGTAGCGTACGGACAAACGCGTCCGGTGTGTGCAGCGAATGCGAAGGTTGAGTTGTGCTTCTTGTCTGGCCTAAATGATGCAATGCTCTCTCCACTCTTGATGCTAGATAAGGGCCGGTATGCCACTACAGTGCATCGATGGATTGCAGGAACCGCGATCCCACGTTAAGCGCAGCCTCCACATCACCGACTGAAACATCTTCATCCGGATGATGGCTGATTCCGCCAGGGCTGCGCAAGAACAGCATCGCAGAAGGAACCGCCCTCGCCATCCCCATAGCATCGTGCCCGGCCCCGCTGGTCATGCGATGTACCGGTTCGCCCGCTAGCCTCATTGCGTCCTCCAGTCCGGCGGAGAGCTTGGCATCCATTGCAACCGCGGGCTGGTCGAGGGTTGTGATAGATGAAAAGGCCAGACCGCGTTCCGCCGCAATGCTCTGCGCTATATCGAGCACGGACTTGACGCCAAGCAGGCGCGCTTCATCGTTCGCATGGCGCACGTCAAGGCTTAGAGCAACCTCGTCGGGAATCACGTTGGCGGCACCGGGCATGGCCTCAATCCAACCGACCGTGGCCACCAGTCCCGGGGTAGCTTTTGCTTTGCTCTCCACGGCAACCATCCATTCAGCCGCTCCGGCCAGGGCATCCCTGCGCAGCCGCATAGGAGTGGCGCCAGCGTGGTTAGCCTTGCCTTTGAAGCTGATCTTCAGGCGTGTCTGCCCGGCGATGGCCCGCACCACTGCCACCTTCAGTCCCAGGTCTTCCAGCACAGGCCCTTGCTCAATATGGAACTCGATGTAGCCGAAAACATCCGCGCCAGCAACCGCATCTGGCAGTAGGGCGGCATCCAGGCCGAAGTCCGCAATCGCCTGGCGCACAGTGGTTCCCGCCGCATCCCTGGTTGCAAGCGATGCCTCGTCCAGATCACCCACCAGAGCGCGGCTGCCGATGAATGGCATGGCGAAGCGAACGCCTTCCTCTTCAGAGAAAGCCACCACCTCTATGGCAAAGTGCATTCGCCTGCCAGCAAGCGACTCCACCAGAGCGAGGCCAAGCACTACTCCCAGAACACCATCGAACGCTCCGGCATTGGGCACTGTGTCAATGTGCGAACCGATGATAAGCCGCTGCGCGCTGCCGCCATGGCCTGCGTACACACCGCGCAGGTTGCCAGCGGCGTCCACGCGCACTGCCATGCCCAGCCGTTCCATCCACACGCGCAAATAAGCATGTGCGTCGCGCATGGGCAGCGAGAGAAATGTACGCTTCGTGCTTCCAGGGGTCTCTGTAAATTCCGCCAGATGCCTGCATGCCTGCACGACGCTTGCAGCAAGCGATGCGGTGTCGAATGCTGGGGAGTGTGGGCTGCTGTTTGTCATTGGCATAACTCCCGATCCACCACATCACGTCGTGCAGTCAGGTCGATGCCCATCGGCTGCTCCACAAAACTTCCATGCTCAAACACCTTATGCCCGCGGACAAAGGTGGCCTTCACCTGCCCCAGCAATGTCTCGCCAAGGTAGGGAGAGATAGCGTGCCTGTAATGCAGGCGGTTCTCAGTCAAAACAAACGAGGCCGCATCGTCGAACACGACCAGGTCGGCATCGTAACCCTCTGCGATGCTGCCCTTGCGTGCTCCCAGTCCGGCCAGTTGCGCTGGCTTCTCCGCCATCCAACGCACCAGATTGGCTAAAGGCAGGCCGCGCATGCGCATCTCTGTCCACATGACGGGCAGTGAAACGGACAAGCTGGCGATGCCTCCCCATGCTGACTGAAAGTTGCCCTCCTGCAAACGCTTCATGTGCGGCGGGCAGGGAGAGTGGTCGGTCGCAACCAGGTCGATGACGCCCTCGCGCAGGCCCTGCCACAGGCGCTCCCGGTTGGCGTTGCCGCGTATGGGGGGCGCGCACTTGAACAATGCCGCTCCATCCGGAATCTGCTCAGCAGCGAAATGCAGGTAGTGAGGACAGGTTTCAACGGTGATGGGAAGACCCTCTGCACGCGCGGCCTGCAGCATGGGAAGCGCCTCTGCCGAGGACAAATGCACGATGTGAACGTGGCAGCCATACTCGCGACAGAGCTGGATCATGAGCGCGATGGCCGCAAGCTCGGCCTCGTCCGGGCGCGACGTGAGATAGGTGGAGTACCTTCGCCAGTCCGCAACTGCCAGAGCCTGGGCCGCATGATCGAGCGGACCAGCCAGCTCCGCATGCACCAGCAAGGGCAAGCCGGTGCGTGCGACGTGGGGCAGAGCTGCTCGCAATTGCGCTTGGTCCACCATGGTGAACCCGTCGCAACCGGGGTAGATGAGAAAGCATTTGAAGCCTGCGACGCCAGCCTCCGCCAGTAGTTCAATCTGCTCCTGGTTGCCAGTTACAACGCCGCCCCATGCGGCCCAGTCCACGGTGCATTTGCCGGCTGCCGCTGCTCTTTTTTGTTCGAGCGCGGCGGTAGTAGTGGTCTCCGGGAGGCAGTTCAGCGGCATGTCGATCAGTGTGGTGCAGCCACCGGCGGCAGCCGCGCGCGTTGCCGTCTCAAAGCCCTCCCACTCGGCGCGTCCCGGCTCATTGATGTGCACGTGCGAGTCAACCAGGCCAGGCAGAATGCAGTCATCGCCACAATCGTGGACCACGCAATCGCCAGTCCCGGCAGGTCTTTGCTCCCACTCCACCACGCGGAGAATCTTGCCATCCCGCACCACCACGCCGGCGGGACGTGGCCCCTGTGGGGTAAAGACGCGGCGCGAAAGGTAGAGATGCTGGCTCATGGCTGAATGCCTTAAGGTACATCGTGCCAGCCAAAGTTAGAACCATTTTGTGCTCCCGATCGCCGGATTATGTATGCTGATGCAAAACATCCAATCGAGCGCCAAAGCGGAAAGCAGGACTACTATGCAGCCTCAACAGAAGTTCATGGAACTCGCTGTCAGCCTGGCGACACAGAACGTGCTTACCGGTGCGGGCGGGCCTTTTGGCGCGGTTGTCGTAAAGAATGGCGAGGTTGTAGCGGCTGCGGCGAACAGCGTGACGGCCACCAATGACCCGACCGCACATGCCGAGGTGAATGCCATACGCGCAGCCTGCAAAGCGCTCGGTTCATTCCAACTGGAAGGCTGCGAATTCTACACCAGTTGCGAGCCGTGCCCCATGTGCATGGCCGCCCTCTACTGGGCGCGCCCATCGGTTGTGTACTATGCGAACACGCATCTGGACGCGGCGCAGGCTGGCTTTGATGATTCCTTCATCTACACGGAACTGGCCCTGCCTCCGCAGGAGCGCAAGCTGACCATGACGCGCTTGCAGGATGCAGGGGCAATTGAGAGTTTTCAACAATGGATTGCAAGCCAAACGCGGATCGGCTACTGACGGCCTCGCATCCTGCGTTGGACTTGCATGTAGCGGCCAAGCAGACTGGGTTTTCCGCCGAGCTTCATTTTTTACTATGGCTTCCATAGCCCGCGCTCTCAACTCCAGGAGTGGAAAACAAAGTTCATTTTTCCGTTGGCCTTTCCTCTACTTTCGTCTATGCTTTCGTTAATCCTCAGTAAAAAGCTGTCAACTCAAACACCTTTACGCCGGTAAAGCCTCTCAAGACTTTCTCATTCGCATAAGTGTATTCGGGCCCCGTAGTCCACTATCTGCTCCCAGCAAACAGGAGGCCTCGCATTGATGCATTCAAAAATAAGACAATCACTACTTTCCCTGACCCTGGCGATTCTTGTAATAGTTCTTGCGACCAGCGGAAAATCCATGGCCCAGCAAACTCTTGGAGCCATCACCGGTACGGCGACAGACACCTCTGGCAGCATCCTGCCAGGCACCACCGTCACGGCGGTCGGTGACCAGACACACCTGACGCGCACGCTGAAGACAAGCTCCAGCGGCAGCTACAACTTCGTCAACCTTCCCATTGGCAACTACACGGTCACTTTCTCGCACGATGGTTTCGACGAGGCCAAGTATCCCGGCATTCTTGTGCAGGCCGACCGCACCGTCTCCCTCAGCGCGCAGCTCAAGGTTGGCTCCGTCAGCACCTCTGTCACGGTCGATGCCACGCCGATGCTGAACGCCGTCGACACCACCAATGGCTACGTGATGGACCGCGCACAGATCGATGCTGTGCCCCTGCCCACAGGCAGCTTCACCGGCCTTGCCATTCTGTCCCCCGGCGTGAATGCTGAACTGCCCGGCGGCACCGGCGTAAACAGCGGCCTGGGCAATGCGCCCGTCTGGGCCAACGGACAGCGCGACACGAGCAACAGCTTCCTGCTGAACGGCGTGGACGCCAGCAATCTCTTCAATGGCAAGAGCACCAGCCAGGTGGCCTCAACCCGCATCATCAACAACACAGGCAACGGCAACGGCGCCGCGGGCGGCGTGGTTCAAAGCAGCGCCTCCGTCTACCTTTCCATCGGCAACGCTCTTCCCTCTCCCGCGCCGGAGACCATCTCCGCAGTGCGCGTGAACGCTTCAATGTATGACGCGCAGC
>VFSW01013640.1_pt1 | contig 11286 bp, 11 predicted proteins | sample 5358111 | NCBI WGS metagenome assembly VFSW01 (sample SAMN11554181, study PRJNA540505) | mine drainage metagenome | isolation source: sediment from site ElyBrook_90M | place: USA: Ely Copper Mine, Vershire, VT | collected 2017 | reverse complement strand
GATCATCGCAAAGCGATGATCTGCGCAGTGGAGGGACCTGCTGTTCGTTGCGGGTGCCCAGGCCGATCACCATCGCCATGTCCTTGGGGTAGACTACGTCGCGTCCGCGGGCCAGAAAATGGGAATAGATTGCCATGGCAGCACCGTAGGAACCGAGACCGGCGGAGACGACTCGCGAATGAGCGGCCAGGCCTACGACCATACCCACAAAGCGAAATCCTGACGCGCCATTGGCGGCGCTGCCTCCGGCTTCTCCGCCGCTGACGCCACCTCGTCCCGCGTCGCGATCAGGCGCTGCCTGGGTGGCTGCCAGCATCACCTGGATGCCGGTGGTTAAATCCCGGGTTCGCGGGGCGGTCACTTTCGCTCCGCCTTCGGCGTCCAGCTTTAAGTGTTCTCCTTTTGCCACGGCCACTCCTTCGAGATTGGTAACGACCTTCTGCTCCGGACCGTTAGGCGGAGCGACCTGATGAAAGAGAATTCGCAACTGCCCATTGCGGCCCAACCGCCGCGCCGGCTGCACATGGACGACCGAGCCTTTAATCACGCTGCCCTCGGGAAGAATCAGGTGATCCGACACCACCAGCGGGGTGGTGATCGCGGCCTCCACCGGGTCTCCCTGCTTGGCGGTCGACGAACTCAGGGGAGTGACGAGGCGCGCATAGACTACGCTGCCGTCCGGGGGTGGAGTTCCGAGGGCAGTCAGCACATCGGGTTGCAGCGACTCGGTGCCGAAATCCAGCGGGTGCAGGAGGTCGGCGTTGAAACTTGTTCCCGCATCGATGTATTGAGGATGAACTGGAAGCTGGGCCAGGGCAATGCGCTTGATCTTGTGCATCTTGCCCGGCGCGTGGAACTGCTTTTGCAGTTCGGCCCATTGCCGCCGGATTTCCCGGCGAAGCGCACTCACTCGTTTCGAGGCAGCCTCTTCCACTTTGTTTTTCTGCGCGGCTTTGTCGCTGGCTGAGACAAACTGCAGAATCCCGTCCGGGGCGGGTGACGCCACGGTCTGCATCTCGATATGCCTTCCGTCAGCCATCACCAACTCGTAAAACTGCACATGGACACGGCGTAAGGGCGAGAAATTTCCGTCGGTTGCGTCCATGAACCTGGTCTTGCCCGGCACGGCCTCGATGGCGGCCACTTTGCCGTTCACCGCGGTACCCACGGGGATGAGAAGTTTATCGAAGACGTAGATCGGTTCCGTGGTTTTGCCGTGGATGGCCTGGCCCACGCTGCGTACCCGCAACTCCGAATCCAGCGCCACCTTGATCGGCGTCTCGGTGGGCACGGTCATTGGCATGGTCAGGGGGGGGACTGCGGCATTGTCCGCCGCGGCCGGCGTGTCCGGGGGCCGCTGCGGTTGTGCGGGAGGCCGCGGCTTCAGAGGCTGCGCGACACTCAGGGCAGCGCAGAACCCGACCACTAACCCTGTGCTTACGAACCCATTTCGTCGCATGGCTTCAACTCCCGACCCGCGCGGAAAAAGACAGCATTGTAAAGCACTCGAATGGCAAACCGAGAGTAGGAGCACCCGAGACCGAGGAAGGCGAAGAAGCCTCGTTCCATTATGAAGCAGAAAAGGGGGTGAATGGTTGCAACCCGAAATGCCATTGGCGAATATCTGTTTCTGGCGCCGAAGTCATCCGTAGCTGATAATGTTTCTCATGGCAGGTTACGAGTTTGATCGAAGAACGCGATACCGTTATGCCGCGATCGCGTTCCCAGTGCTTCTCCTGATCCTGGCTGCGCCGGTCACGCAGGCGCAGGATAACTACGAAATCCAGGTCTACGGATCCGACCTGGTCGATCCCGGGCACACCATGGTGGAACTGCACAGCAACTTTACGATCGACGGATCGAAGGCGGTCGTGGATGGGGTTTACCCCACGAATCACGCGGAGCATGAGACGGTGGAGATCACACACGGGTTCAATGATTGGCTGGAGTGCGGCTTTTACATCTTCACCTCCATCACGGAAGGCCAAAGTTGGCAATGGGTGGGGGATCACATTCGGCCGCGGGGGGCGGTGCCGAAGAAATGGAATTGGCCGGTGGGGGTGAGTATCTCGAATGAGATCGGCTATCAACGGCGGCAATATTCCGTCGATACCTGGACGTGGGAGATCCGACCGATAGTCGACGAGAAGATAGGGCGATGGTATTGGTCGCTGAATCCCACGCTGGATCGAAGTTTTCACGGCGAGAGCGTGAATCAGGGCGTGGTTTTTTCGCCGAACTTTAAATTCAGCTACGATTTCTCCCCCAAGATTGCGGGCGGGCTTGAATACTACGGCTCGGTCGGTCCGGTGACCGGATTCGATGCGCTTTCGCAACAACAGCATCAGATATTCCCCGCGATTGACTTGAATATCGCGCCGCAGTGGGAGATCAACTTCGGGTTGGGGGTGGGAGTCACGGGAGCGACCGATCACCTGATCGCCAAGATGATTCTGGGTTATCGCTTTAATTTCTGATTTGTTTCCGCCCGGCTATATTCGTTTTATGTTCGCCTCCGCGCGGGGATTATGTTAGATCTAAAGTTCAAGCGAAAGGCGGTCGCTCATCTCAAGAAGTCCGACCCGGTGTTGCGGGCGATCATCGAGCGGGTAGGACCGTGCCGCATGGAGTTTGGCCGGGCAGAGTTTTGCAGTCTGGCGGAGGCAATTGTATATCAGCAGTTGAACGGCAAAGCGGCGGTAGTCATCTTCGAACGCTTCGCCGCTTTGGCGGGTGAACCGCTCACGCCGGAAGGGATTCTGAAGCTCACGAATGAGCAACTCCGCAGCGTGGGACTATCGAAACATAAATCGGCGTACCTGAAGGATCTGGCGGCGAAGACCGCGGATGGGACGCTCGATTTCACAAGGTTGGGCGAACTGCGGGATGACGAGGTCATCGCGCATCTGACGCAGGTGAAGGGCATCGGGGTATGGACGGCGCACATGTTCCTGATGTTTTCCCTGCGGCGCCCGAATGTGCTGCCGACCGGAGACTATGGCGTGCAGGTGGCGATGAGGAAGCACTATAAGAAACGCAAACTCCCCAAGCCAAAAGATATGGAGAAAATCGCGCGCGCCTGGGAGCCCTACCGCAGTGTAGCCTGCTGGTACCTGTGGCGGAGCCTCGACATCAAGACCGTTTAAGCGCAACCGGGGGCGCGGCGAGCAATCCTTACATCTTTTGCCTCACATTCGTTGCCTCTGTGAACGGCTGTGTCCTCTGTGATTAAATGGTGATCCATGGCTGATCCGAAGATTCGCGTGCTGGTGGCCAAGCCCGGGCTCGACGGGCATGATCGGGGCGCGAAGGTGATTGCGCGCGCCTTGCGGGATGCCGGGATGGAAGTTATCTATACCGGGCTGCGGCAGACTCCTGAAATGATCGTCAGCGCAGCCCTGCAGGAAGACGTGCAGGTGATCGGGCTGTCCATACTGTCGGGAGCGCACAACGCCATCGTGCCGCGGGTAATGGATCTGCTGAAGCAGAGCAAGATGGACGACGTAATTGTGGTGGTGGGCGGCATTATCCCGAACCAGGATATCGAGGGCCTGAAGAAGGCGGGCGTGGCGGCGATCTTCCAGCCGGGCACGGTGATGGACGACATCGTTCAATTCATTCGCGCGAACGTAAAGGGGCCGGGCGTGCCGGCGGCGGGGTGATGTCGGAGATCAGCGCCTCCCGCCTGCGGAATCTCGTGTCCAAGACGATTGGACCGGTTCCGTGGTATTGGGAAACCTTTCCCGCTCTGCGGTCGTTGTCGGGGCAGCGCTTTGTCTGGACTCATCACTCGGAGCCGGGGCCCATCGGACATCTGGTTACTTTCGGACTTGAGCAGCAGCCGGAATTGCCGCGGCTCGCGCTGAATACCTACTGCCGGCCGTTTCTGGTGGCTCCGAATTTGGTTGGCGTCTGGTGCCCGGAGGGACGCAGCATCCGGCTGACCTGCTTCGATCCTGACCAGTTGAAAGGGTTTGACCTGGCAGAAGTTGCGGGGTGGTTTAAACCGTCCGCCGACCGCATTTACTCGACCACGGCTCCGCTCGCGGATTTGGAAGTGCCTTTGACGTTGGGTCCGGGGATGAACAAGATCGAAGTGCCGGCAGAATTGCGAAGTGTGGATGAATTGATCGTCCCCACCAGTTACAAGGCGATGTCGAACGACGACCCGGCATTCGCACTCTTCGTGTTTTACCTGCAGGCGGGGCTGGTGGAAGTATTGCCACAGAAGTGGTTTACCGCCGCACAGTACCGTGTGGGGCAACAGTGGATCACGCGCGCGGCCCGCGACCCTGAGTCGCATCGAATCTTCGGCGAGTGCTTCGGCGTGGGGACATTTCTGCTGGAGGAAGACGGCTGCCGTCTGGCGGAGTGGATCGAACGAATCGGTTAACGCCTCCGCGGGGGCAATGAACTCAGGCCACAAACTCCGTCTTGCACTCAGGCTTGCCGGATTGCGCCGTTGCGCCCGGCTGGTATACCGTAAGCAGTCCGCTCCTTCCAACCATGGCCGAACGCGACGAACCTCCCGCAGTGAACTCGGTGGCGCCTGCGAACGTGCTGGCGACCAAAGTCCATCCCACATCGGCGCGGTTTGAGGCGAATATGCGGTTCCTGGCCGACCTGATGTCTCAGGTTCACAATGAGGAGCAGAAGATTTACGAGGGCGGAGGCGCGAAGGCCATTGAGAATCAGCACGCGAAAGGGCGACTGACGGCCCGGGAGCGCATTGAATTGCTGGCCGACCCCGAAACTTTTTTTGAACTGGGCGCATATAGCGCGCACGGCATGTATGAAGAATGGGGCGGGGCGCCGGCGGCGGGCGTAGTCACGGGGATGGCGCGAGTGCAGACGCGGATGGTAATGATCATTGCCAACGACGCGACGGTGAAGGCGGGCGCGTTTTTTCCGATGACTTCGAAGAAAGTGATTCGCGCGCAAAACATTGCCATCGAGAACCGCATTCCGACGATTTATCTCGTGGATTCCGCCGGAGTGTTTTTGCCGCTTCAGGAAGACGTGTTTCCCGATACGGACGATTTCGGACGAGTCTTCCGCAATAACGCGGTCATGTCGGCCATGGGCATTCCGCAGATTGCGGCCATCATGGGCATGTGCGTGGCCGGAGGCGGGTACCTGCCGGTGATGTGCGATCACGTGCTGATGACCGACGGCAGCGGATTGTTTCTGGCCGGCCCTGCGCTGGTGCAAGCCGCGATTGGACAGAAAGTGTCTGCCGAGGAGTTGGGCGGCGCGGCCATGCACTCCGCCATCAGCGGGACGGTAGATTTCCGCGAACCGAATGACGAAGCCTGCATCGCGCGTATTCGCTCGATCATTGAGAAGTGGGGATACCGGCGGCTTTCGCCATGGGACCGGAAGAAGCCGGTGGAACCCGCCTTGACTGCCGAAGAAATTTACGGGATCTACGATTCGTCGCCTGCCCGGCCCTATGACATGAAGGAAGTGCTGGCGCGGGTGCTCGATGGCAGCCGCTTCGACGAGTACAAGCCGGAATACGGCAAGACGCTGATCTGCGGCTACGGGCGGATCGGCGGCTTTGCCGTGGGAATCGTGGCGAACCAGAAACTGCACGCGCAACAGACCGATCAGGCGGGCCACAAGCGCACAGAGTTTGGAGGTGTGATCTATACCGAGTCGGCCGAAAAGGCCGCGCGCTTCATCATGGACTGCAATCAGAACCTGATTCCGCTGGTCTTCTTTCACGACGTGAACGGATTCATGGTGGGCCGCGACGCGGAGTGGAGCGGCATTATAAAAGCGGGCGCGAAGATGGTAAACGCAGTTTCGAATTCCGTAGTGCCGAAGATTACGGTGATCGTGGGGGGATCGTTTGGCGCCGGTCATTACGCGATGTGCGGCAAAGCCTTTGACCCGAGATTTGTCTTCGCGTGGCCGACCGCGCGCTACGCCGTGATGGCAGGCGATTCCGCTGCCGCCACGCTGGTTGAAATCAAGGTGAAGCAACTGGAGCGCGGCGGCAAGAACTTGAGTGACGAAGAAAGGAAAGAGCTGCACGACTCGGTGAAGCGCACCTACGAGGAGCAAACCGATCCGCGTTACGGTGCGGCACGCCTGTGGATCGACAAGATTATCGATCCCATCGAAACCCGGGATGCCATTACGCAAGCGTTGGAAGCGGCCGCGCTGAACCCGGACGTAGCGGAGTTTAAGGTAGGCGTGCTACAGACGTAATTATTTGCCACGGATTTGCACGGATAAGCATGGAAAGCCTTCTGGTCCGTGAAAGTCAGTGTTAATCGGTGGCCCAGATTCTATGGCTGATCCCATCAAACTGATCGAGTGTCCGCGGGATGCATGGCAAGGCCTGCCAGGCTTGATTCCCGCCGACTTGAAAGCTAACTACCTTAAGTCTTTGATCAACGCGGGATTCAAGCACATTGATGCGGTTTCTTTCGTCTCACCGAAAGCAGTGCCGCAAATGGCGGACTCGGAAGACGTACTGAAGGAGCTTGATCCGCCCGACGACGTGGAGATTATTGGTATCGTGGTCAATGAAAAGGGCGCAGAGCGGGCGATCGCGACGCAGGCGGTGACGACGCTGGGATTTCCCTATTCGATTTCGGAGACGTTCCTGCGCAAGAATCAGAATCAGTCCGCGGAGAATGCGCTCGAAGAGTTGGAGAAGATTCAGAAAAAAGCTGATGACGCCGGTCTGGGCGTCGTGGTTTACATATCGATGGCGTTTGGCAATCCGTATGGGGATCACTGGAGTCCGGACGAGGTGATGGAAGCCATTGCACTGATGGAAGTGGACAACCTGCAGATGATTTCACTGGCGGACACGGTCGGCATGGCGAGTCCGCGGCAGGTGAGCGAACTGGTGGGTGGCGTGATGGAGAAGTTCGATTATCTTGAGATTGGGGTGCACTTGCACAGCCGTCCCGATCAGGCTGGGGAAAAGATTCTGGCAGCCTACGACGCGGGTTGCCGCCGTTTTGATTCTGCGCTGGGAGGGCTGGGCGGCTGTCCGTTTGCGCAGGACGCTCTGGTGGGTAACATCGCGACCGAGAAGGTTATCGAAACCCTCGCTCCGAGGGGAGCGGAGTTGCCGCAACTGAAACCGCTGGAATCGCTGCTGAAGGCGACAGGCGGAATTGCGGCGAAGTTTTCGGGCGCCCATACGGACGATTAATCGGCCGGATTTGCAGGGACTTTCGCGGATTATAAGCAACAACTTGGAGCTTGTCCGCAGGGATCCCTCAGCGAGATATTCTCAATGACCTATACCACGCTGCAACTCGCATACGACCCCGGCGTCGCGACCATCACCCTCAATCGCCCGGAGAAGCGCAATGCCATCAGCTTCGATCTGATCGACGATTTGCTGCGCGCGCTTGACGAAGTGGCGAAGTCGGAAGCCATCGTCCTGATTGTGACCGGTGCGGGGAAGGCTTTTTGCTCGGGCATGGATCTCGACAATCTGAAGGCGCTGCAAGGCCGTTCGCCGGAACGAAATCTGCGGGATTCGCAGACCATGGTGCGGTTGTTTCGCTCGCTTTATGAATTTCCGAAGGTGACGATTGCCGCGGTAAACGGCGCGGCGATCGCCGGAGGGACTGGACTCGCTCTGTTATGCGACTTCACGCTGGCGGTGCCGGATGCGAAATTCGGATATACGGAGGTTCGAATTGGTTTTGTGCCCGCGATTGTTTCCCCGTTTCTGCTGCGGCAGGTGGGCGAGAAGCAGGCGCGGGACCTGCGGCTGACGGGAAGGTTATTTGGCGCGGAAGAGGCGGCCCGCATGGGGTTGGTGGGTGAAGTGGTGGCGCCCGCGAGTCTGATGTCACGGGCGCGGGAACTGGCGGCGTTGCTGATGCAGAATAGTCCATCCTCGTTGCGCGCGACCAAGCAGTTGCTGACCGATCATGCCCGCGCCGATCTCGACGCGCAACTGGAAGCGGCGGTGCGCGAGAATGCCGCGATCCGCTCGACGGCGGACTTCCGCGAAGGAATTTCCGCGTTCCTCGAAAAGCGCAGACCAATCTGGACGGGCCAATGAATTCCAACAGCAACCGTAGTTTCAATGAAACCAGGGTGCGTGTGCGCTACGCCGAAACCGATCAGATGGGCGTGGTCTACCACTCGAACCATCTGATCTGGTTCGAGGTTGGCCGGGTGGAATTTATGAGGCAGATGGGCTTCTCCTATCGCGACATGGAACGCGAGGACGGCCGCTTCATCGCCGTCGCCGAAGTAACCTGCCGCTATCGAGCGCCGGCTTACTACGACGAGGAGGTTCTGGTGCGCACCCGGCTGAAGAGTGTGCGGGAGTCGGTGGTCGTCTTCAGCTATGAACTGGTACGGGCCGAGAACGGTACGTTGCTGGCGGAAGGCGAGACCACGCACATTGTTACCGACGCAAAGTTTAAGATCGCGGCGCTGCCGGAAAAGTATTTGACTGCGTTTCGTGCCGCCGTGGGAAAGTGACGCGGGAAAGGTAGTTTTGAACGCACTGCACATCAACGGAAACGATCTCACCCTGGAAGAGGTGCGCGAAGTCGCGAGCATCGAAACCCGGCGGGCGGCGCTGCTTTCCTCCGACGCGCGCGAAGCCGTGGATCGGGCTCGGGCCGTGGTCGATGAGATCGTCGCCAGCAACAAGGTCGCGTATGCCATCACCACGGGCGTGGGCAAATTAAGCGAGGTGCGCATCGCCGGCGACCAAATCCGCGAACTCCAGGTGAACCTGGTCCGCTCGCACGCCGTGGGATTGGGAGAACCTTTATCCATTGCGGAAACTCGCGCCATGACGCTGCTGCGCGCGAATTCGCTGGCCAAAGGACATTCCGGGGTTCGCGCCATCGTGATTGACACGCTTTGCGAAATGCTCAACCGCGGCGTCACGGCGGTTGTGCCTTCGCAAGGCAGCGTAGGCGCGAGCGGCGATCTGGCTCCGCTGGCTCATCTCGCTCTGGCCATGATCGGCGAGGGAGAGTGCTTCGACGAGAAGGGCGCGCGCATCCCCAGTGCGGAGGCGTTCAAGGGGGCGCAGATCAAGCCGCTTGGGCTCGAGGCCAAGGAGAGCATCTCGCTGATCAACGGAACCCAGGCCATGCTCGCGGTCGGGACGCTGGCGTTGCTGGCGGCGGAGACGCTGGTCGATACTGCCGACGTGCTCGGCGGCCTGTGCTGCGACGCGCTCAAAGGCACCGACTCCGCCTTCGACGAGCGCATTCACAAAGCACGCCCCCACGGCGGTCAGATGAAGACCGCGGCCAACCTGCGGCGCATGCTGGAGGGCAGCGAAATCCGCGAGTCGCATCGCAACTGCGGCCGGGTGCAGGACGCATATTCGTTGCGCTGTATCCCGCAGGTGCATGGGGCGGTCCGCGACACACTGGCTCATAGCCGCGAAGTTTTTGAGATCGAGGCCAATTCAGCGGTCGATAATCCGCTGGTGTTTCTCACCGACGCGAAGAATGCCGAAGGGGACGTGATCTCAGGCGGAAATTTCCATGGGGAGCCGTTGGCCTTCGCTTTGGATTTTATCGCTATCGCGCTGAGCGCGCTGGCGGGCATCAGCGAACGCAGGATCGAACGGCTGGTGAATCCGGCGCTAAGCGAGGGCTTGCCGCCCTTTCTCGCGGCCGGGGCGGGATTGAACTCCGGTTTCATGATGCCGCAGGTGACGGCGGCGGCGCTGGTCAGCGAGAACAAAGTGCTGGCGCACCCGGCCTCGGTCGACTCCATCACGACTTCGGGCAACAAGGAAGATTACGTTTCCATGGGCATGACGGCCGCGACCAAGCTGAAGCGGGTGGTAGACAATACGCGCAACGTGCTGGCGATTGAAGCGATGGCGGTAGCGCAGGCCATCGACTTCCTGGCACCGCTTAAAAGCTCGAAGCGCGGGCAGGCAGCTCATGCTGCGATCCGGTCGGTCTGTCCTGCGATGGAGAAGGACCGGGTCATGTACGCGGACCTCGCGCGGATTGCGGCGTTGATTGCGAGTGGGAAAGTGGCGGAGGCGCTGCGCTAGCCTGGAGATCAGGCCCCGCGCAGGGATCAGGATCGGCGAAATGAAGACGCTTACGGAGTATCTGAAGTTTCATACTAAGACGCATCGCGCGTATGTTCACATTACGCCGCAGGTGGAAGAGATTGTCCGCCGGAGCGGAGTGCAGGAAGGCATGGCGCTGGTTTCGGCGATGCACATCACGGCCGGAGTGTATGTGAACGATAACGAGAGCGGACTGATCGAGGACATTGACCAGTGGCTGGAGCATCTGGCACCGTTTCGAAAGAACTACCAGCATCACGAGACGGGCGAGGATAACGGCGACTCGCACTTGAAGGCTCTGCTCATCCATCATGAAGTGATCGTGCCGATCACAGCCGGCAAGCTCGACCTGGGTACGTGGCAGCGCATCTTTTATGCCGAGTTCGATGGGCAGAGGGATAAGCGAGTGATCGTGAAAGTTATGGGGGAGTAGGGAGATGCCGGAGGAGTTGAACGAATTGCAGGAGCGCGCCGAACACGCGAAGGACGATCCTTCCCTGGCTCCGGTGTCGTTGACCATGGCGGTGCTGGCCGTGCTGCTGGCCGTGGTCACCCTGGTCGGGCATCGCGCCCACACCGAAGAGGTGGTACTGCAGGCCAAAGCCTCCGATCAATGGGCGTTTTACCAGGCGAAAAACATTCGCCGCCATACGGACGAACTCTTCACCCATCTGACCTCGGTGGAAGCAACGACCGACGCCGCCGTACTGGCCAAATTGCGCGATAAATATTCGCAGGAAGCGGCGCGTTACACGGACGATCAAAAGGAGATCGAGAGCAACGCCCACGAACTGGAAGCCGAGGTCGCCACCCAGCGGCATCGCGCGGATCGTTTCGACTTGGCCGAAGTGTTCCTGGAGATTGGCCTGGTCATCACATCGATCACTCTGCTCTCCGGGCGAAGAGTTTTCTGGGGACTGGGGCTAGCGCTGGGAGCGGTAGGCATCGCCGTCGCTGCCACCGGGTTTGTGGTGCACTAGATCAGGCTGCGGCCAGACTAAACGCTTCCGTTTCTTTGGGCCGAAGAACCGAGGCCCTGATTATTTCCCGCTCCAGGCTTCTCCACCAGGAAGGGGCCAATGGCCAGCACATCCATACGCGTGCGCTGGAAGCAGTCGATGGCTTCCTCGGGAGTGCATACGATAGGCTCATTCTCGTTGAAACTGGTATTTAAGATCACCGGAGTTCCAGTCTTGCGATAAAAGGCCGAGATCAGATCGTAGTAGAGCGGATTTTCCTCG
>VFSW01013639.1_pt1 | contig 11286 bp, 13 predicted proteins | sample 5358111 | NCBI WGS metagenome assembly VFSW01 (sample SAMN11554181, study PRJNA540505) | mine drainage metagenome | isolation source: sediment from site ElyBrook_90M | place: USA: Ely Copper Mine, Vershire, VT | collected 2017 | reverse complement strand
GCGTCGTCGGCGAAATCATCCCCGGCAAGGAGTTCTACGACTACGAGGCCAAGTACCTCTCCGAAGGCTCGGTCCCGGTCATCCCGGCCAGGCTCACCAAGGCGGAGTCAAAGCAAATCCGCGAGATGGCCGTGGCCGCCTTCCGTGCCTGCGATCTCTCCGGTCTGGCCCGCGTCGACTTCCTCATGGAGCCCGACGGCAAGCGCCGCATCTTCCTCAACGAAGTCAACACGCTGCCCGGCTTCACCCAGATCAGCATGTACCCCAAGCTCTGGGAAGCAACCGGCATCCCCTACAAGGACCTGATCACCCGCCTCATCGAACTGGCCCTCGAGCGCCAGGCGGAGAAGACGCGCACGTCGTATACAAGGGACTGAGGGAACACGAACCTCGCCGGCGGTGTCTAACCTAACACGATGAGTGGCGTCTGGGCGATACGGGACCTTGCTCGGGCTCGTCTGAGTCGATTCGGCAAGTGCAAGGAACCCTGGTCCCTTAGTCCCTGGTCCCTCAGTCCCTGCTTTCTTGCCGTATCCTAACTTCGAGGGACTATTCCAATGACATTGCTCGATGCTCCTAAGTTCGACGCAGCCCGCGAACACCGCAGGCAGGTGTTTCTCTACAGCACCGTGGGGTTCCTGTTGGTGCTGCTCATTACCTGGTGGCTGGTGGCCGGCCGCCCGGTGGACTGGCCCTGGAGCTGGAATAACTACCTCTTTGGCCGCTCCACGGTCAACCGCTTTCTCACCGCTGTCGAGAAGAACGACCTGCCCGCCGCCTACGGCATCTGGCTTCACGACAAGAACTGGCAGCAGCACCCCACCCAGAACGAGGCCTATCCCTTCTCGCGCTTCCAGGCAGACTGGAGCGGGACCAGCCCGGACAACGAATATGGCGTGATTCAGAACCACAAGATCGCACTGGCCGGCCGCTACGGCAACGGCATCCTGATTGCCATCCTGATCAACGGCCGCAAGAGCAAGGCGCTGAATCTGGACTACGATCCCAGATCGAAGACGCTGAACTTTGCTCCGCCGGGCGTGGAACTTTACCTCGGACCGTAGACGGCAGCGAGCCGGCAGGTCAGCGGGGCCAGCAACAGAATTTCCGATGTCCGTTCCTGGTTTGTTGGCATCAAATAGGCCAGGAGAACACAATGCCCCAGAGCGCGCACGATCGAACCGCGGAACTGCACAACCTTGCCGAGCATGCCCACGCCGCCGCCGCTGCCGCCCACGGCAAAGGGGATCATCTGTCCGCTCACGAACTCAGCAAGAAGGCTCTCGAACACTCGATGAACGCCTACAAACACTCGGAACAGATCTCCGCGGAAGCGCACATTCTGGCTAAAGCATAAGCCGGCAAAGGCCCAGGGCCGAGCGCCCCAGCCGCTTCAGCCATTCGGGGATCCATTCCCCGCCAGCGCCGCCAGCGTAGCCTCCAGGCTCGCCGAGTCTTCCACGTTCAGCGACTTCTGCGTCGGGTCGATCTGCTTGAGCAGCCCGCAAAGCACCTTGCCCGGCCCGACTTCGATGAAGTGGGTCGCTCCAGCCCCGACCAACGCCTGCACGCAATCCACCCAGCGCACCGCTCCCGTAACCTGCCGGACAAGCGCGTCGCGAGCCGCCTCGGCGGTGGTCAGCAGGCCTCCCGTCACGTTGGCGGCCACAGGCACGCTGGGATCGGCCAGCGCAATTCCGCCCAGCACACGCGCCACCTCCTCCTGCGCCGGCTGCATCAGTGCGCAGTGGAAGGGTGCGCTCACCGGAAGCATTACGGCCCGCCGTGCGCCCTTCGCCTTGGCCAGCACGGCGGCTCTCTCAACCGCCGCCAGTGCCCCGGAGATGACCGTCTGGGTGGGCGAGTTCAGGTTGGCGGCAGCCACAGCAAGCCCCGTCTCCGCCGCAGCCTCGCGGCAGGCCTCGGCCACCTGCGCTGGATCCAACATGAGCACGGCGGCCATTGCGCCTTCGCCCGCCGGCACGGCCAGTTGCATGGCGTGGCCGCGGGCTTTCACGGCCCGCACGGCATCGGCAAACTTGAGCGTCCCGGCAGCCACGTGGGCCGACCACTCGCCCAGCGAATGCCCCGCGGTCAGCGCCGGATGAATGCCCCTTTCGGCCAGCACCCGCCAGGCCGCCACGCTCACCGTCAGAATGGCAGGCTGCGTGTTCTCCGTCAGCTTCAGGTCCTCTTCCGGGCCTTCAAAGATCAGTTTGGACAGGGAAAAGCCGAGCGCCTGGTCGGCTTCGGCAAAGGTCTGGGCGGCAACAGGAAAGCGGTCGGTCAGGTCGCGGCCCATGCCGACGGCCTGCGAACCCTGTCCCGGAAAAAGAAATGCGAGTTTGGTGGACATTTCAGAAAGATTCTACCCTCTCCGGCTCAAGCGGCGGTCTGTGCTGCACGACCGGATGCTCGGCCCACCCAGCCCCCCGGGCCTGGCCGGGTCGCCTCTAGTTCCAGCGCTTCTTGTCGTCCGGATCCTCGTCCAGCTTGCGTCCCTGGCCGTCGAATCGTACGGTCCGGCCCTGCGAGCGCATGTACACCTGGAACTTCCGCGCAGCCCGCCGCCGCCTCCACCGGAAGTAGCGGTTGCGCAGCCCATACCACTGCTCGCTGAAGGCAAAGCTGATGCCCTTGCGTGGCGCCAGCCGCAGGAAAAGCACTCCGGCCAGCGCTCCGCCCAACTGGGCAAAGGCGTACATGCGCTGCTGGCTGAAGAGCATGGCGATCGCGATCAGCCCGTACAGCACGGCCATATACCGCGCCTTGATGCCGATGGTGAAAAACAGCAGAAACTCCATGTCCCCGTAGAGCACCCCGATGGCCACCAGCAGTCCGAAGATGCCGCCGAAGCAGCCGCTGAGTGGAATTGCGGAGAGCGAAAGCCCCAGCGTGCCGCTGACCGCGTAGATGGCAAGGGCTGCGGCCGAGGTGCCCAGCACCGCCGCTCCATACAGGCCCAGAACCCAGCTCTCGGGGTGCATCTGCTCAAGAAATCCGGCCAGAAACCAGAGTGACAGCAGTTCCAGCAAGGTTCCAATCACGCTGAAATGAATGAAGCTGTAGGTGACCGGCTGCCAGAGCGCGCCGTGCAGGAACTGCCTGGGCAAAAAGCTGAGGTAGACGAGCATGCCGGCCGCCGCCCGCGGAGAGAGCGTCTCCAGCACCAGCAAGCCAAAGAAGCCGGCCAGATTGGTCAGCACCAGCAGGCGGGTTGCGCCGCGGAAGTCGGGGAAGGAGAACGGGCTTGCGCCAAGTCTGGGCATTGCTGTCTTCAGGGTAAACGCTGGGGCCCCGAATGTCATTGACCGCGCCGGACTGGTTGCAGACCGTCACCGGACCGCCGCCGGCTCGCAAGGTCGGCCGGACCGGTTCCCGGCCGCGCTCACACCCTGCTCAGGCGGGCCGCCTCTTCCCTTTACCGGAAAGATCGCTCCACATGCTGAAACCAACCCGCTCCTTCAGCGTCTGTTCCATGTGTGTGCATTCAGGCGGGGGAAACGCATGAGCTATTCTCCTTTGTTGGGAGCGTCGGGTCAGGCTGCGGGTCGCGCCCCTTGACCTGATGCCGCTTTCTCCCAAAGAATAGCGATGTCGTACCGCGAAGTATTGTCATCCTACTAGATGAGACGCCCTGGAAAGAGAGGAGGCTGCCATGCCCAGCTGCCCTGAATGCGAGAATGAACTGGATGTTGAATTGGACGAGGTTGAAGAAGGCGATGTAATTGCCTGCGAGGAATGTGGAACCGAGTACGAGGTGGTCGGCGTAGAACCGCTGGAGTTGGCGCGGGCGGACGGCGGCCTGGATGAAGACGACGAACCGTTGGAAGAGGAAGAGGAAGGCGAGTGAGGCTGAGTCCTGCGAGTATGCTGTCCGGAGTAGTGTTTGCGTTGTGTGTGGTGGGGGTGGTCCCACCGGGGTTCGTCGGCGGCCGGATCGGTCCGCAGTTGGCCCATGCCCAGAACATCGGTCAGCGCGTGGTCAACGGCACCGTGATCGACTCCAGTTCCACCATCGTCACCGGCGCCACGGTTTTTCTCAAGGATTTGAAAACCAAGGTGATTCGCAGCTTCACCTCGGACCCCAAGGGCAGGTTCCGCTTCACCCAGGTGGACATGGCCGAAGACCACGAGCTCTGGGCGGAAAAGGACGGCCACAAGAGTGCCGTAAAAACCGTCAGCCAGTGGGATGCGCGCAAGGACTTCGAGGCGGAACTGAAGCTGAAGTAGGCCGCGACGCCGTCTCGGTATAATTCCGCCGTGGAGGAGCTGATGCCATGGCGATCTTGAACGAGCAGTTTGAGTGGAGCGACTTCAAAGCGAATCCGAAGATCCGGGACGCCTTCCTTGGGACGCCAGCCAAGACTCTTATCCCGGCCAAACGGCTGCTTTGCCGCTTCATCAGCACGGGAGGCACCCCGACCGACCCCAACGGAACTGAGATCTATCTGGGTCCCTGGTGGACCGAATGGGAGTCCACGGTGAAGCTCCTGCACAAGTGGAAGACGGCTGCGGCCACTCCCAGGGAGGTACTTCGAGCCGAGCTCGCTGTCACGCGGGACTTCAGCCACAAATTCGATGGCCTGGTGCAGATCGTGCTCACCCAGCCGGTCTACGCGTGGAAGGGACCGGCCCGCCACCAGGAAGACAAGCCGCTCAAGGTCACCTACCTGGGCGGCGGCGAGCAGCTCTTCCTGCCCAATCTGTCTAGTGACCGCACGGGCGAAAGGAGCGACGTGGCCTACATGCACTGCTTCTCCTGGGTCGATTCGCTGGCCTGATCCTCCAAGGCCTCAACCGTTTCCGATTACCCCTCCAGCTTCCTCGTCACCAGTTCGTTCAGCAGCGCCGGATTGGCCTGGCCCTTGCTGGCCTTCATCGCTTGGCCCACAAAGAAACCAGCCATCGTCGTCTTGCCGGCACGGTACTGCTCAACCTGCTTTGGGTTAGCCGCAATTACCTGGTCGACGAGCGCTTCAATCGCCGAGGCGTCTGTAATCTGCTCCGGCTTCTCGCGCTCGTAGACGGCCGCAAAATCCTCGCCCTTTTCAAAGCACACATCGAACAACTGCTTCAACTGTTTGGAGCTGATCTTGCCCTCGTCCAGCAGGTCGGCTGCCTGCACAATCCCCGCCATCGACACCGGCGACTGCTCCTGCTCCAGGCCCAGCGCCTTCAGCCTTCCCCCCACCTCGCTCAGCAGTACATTGGCCACGCGGCGCGGGTTGCGCGCCGTCCTGGCCGCAGCCTCAAAACGGTCGGCAAACGCGCGGTCGGCGGTGAGCGTGGCGGCGTCCCGCGCGTTCAGTTCATACTCGGCGATCATCCGGGCCCGTCGCGCCTCCGGCAGTTCGGGGAGGTTCTTAGCCGTTTCGGCCAGGAACGCCGCCGAGACGATCAGCGGGGGCAGATCCGGCTCGGGAAAGTAGCGGTAGTCGTGCGCCTGCTCCTTCGAGCGCATTGAGTGCGTGCGTCCCTCGTTGGAGTTCCACAACCGGCTCTCCTGCGTCACCCGCCCTCCCGACTCGATCACCTCGATCTGCCGTTCGATCTCATATTCGAGAGCGGCGCGCACAAATCGAAAGCTGTTCACGTTCTTCACTTCGGCCTTGGTCCCGAACTTCGGCGCGCCCTTCAGCCGCACGCTGACGTTGGCATCGCAGCGAAGCGACCCCTCCTCCATGTTGCATTCGGAGACGCCCGTGTAAAGCAGTATCTCTTTCAGCCGCGTCAGGTACTCGAATGCCTCGTCGGGCGTGCGAATGTCCGGCTCAGAGACGATCTCGATCAGCGGCGTCCCGCAGCGGTTCAGGTCCAGGTAGGTACGGGTGGCCGAGTCGGCAAACCCGTCGTGCAGGCTCTTGCCCGCGTCCTCTTCCATGTGCAGCCGCGTCACGCCAATGCGTTTCATCGTCCCCTCGGCGGTCGGAACATCGATCCACCCATGCTCCGCAATCGGCTTGTCGAACTGCGAGATCTGGTAGCCCTTGGGCAGGTCGGGGTAGAAGTAGTTCTTGCGCGCGAAGGTCGAGCGCTCGCGCACCTGGCAGTTGATGGCCAAGGCGGCCAGCGTGGCAAACTCGACGGCCTTGGCGTTCAGCACCGGCAGCGCCCCCGGCAGCCCCAGGCACACCGGGCAGATGTTGGTGTTCGGCTCTGATCCGAAATGATTGGCGCAACCGCAGAAGGCCTTGCTGGCCGTGAGCAGTTGAACATGAACCTCGAGTCCGATGACGGGCTCGTACTTGGCCAGAACTTCAGGGGCGAGTGCAGGGGCGGGCATACATGAATTTTAGCGCGGAGCGAAGCCGGACCGTTGCCATGCTCGACTCCCGTGCCGGGGCACATGACGACGTTAACCAGCCAGTAATTGCCCGCTAGGCGGTCAGAACGTCGCCAACGGCGAAGTGTCGATTCTCCCACGCGCGACAAGGCACAATGGCGAACAGTTCCGAATGAGAACATTGCAGGGGGCGCTCCGTTGCGACTGTACGCCTGAACAACGGAATGCTCTGGCCGGATCGTTGGCCGCCAATTGAGGATGCCTTATGCGGCTGTCCTTAGGGTTTGGTGCATCGTCAACCCGGACAGCCCCACCCCTCCAGCCCCAACCGCAGCGGCCACCGGCTCACCCTCTCATCCGCGGATTCACCCAGCGGTACACCACGTCCGTCAGCAGATTCACCAGCACATACGTCAATCCAATCGACAGCAGGCACCCCTGCACCAGTGCATAGTCGCGGTTGGAGATGGCGGTCACCGTCAGGCGGCCGAGGCCGGGCCAACTGAAGATGGTCTCCGTAACAATCGCCCCGGCCAGCAGCGCGCCGAATTGCAGCCCCACCACCGTGACAATCGGGACCAGCGCATTGGGCAGCGCATGACGGCAGACGACCGCTGTCTCGCTCAGGCCCTTGGCCCGCGCCGTGCGAATGTAGTCCTGGCCTAGCTCTTCCAACATCGCCGTGCGCACCATGCGGGTGAGAATCGCGGCCAGCGAAGCTCCCATCGCGATGGAGGGCAGAACCAGATAATGCCAGTCGATGGAGCGTCCGCCGCCCGCGTTCGCGCCCGATACCGGCAGCCAACCGAGGCCGATGGAAAACACCAGAATCAGCACCGGCCCCAGCGCTAGCCCCGGCACCGACAGCCCGAAGAGCGAAACCACCGAAATGCCCTGATCAACCCAGCGCCCACGCCGCACCGCGGCCAGAATCCCCGCCGGAACCGCCAGCGCAAGCCCAAATCCCAGCGCCGTCAGCGTCAGCGCCAGCGTGTAGGGGTAGCGCGCCCAAATCAGCGTCGCCACCGTCGCGTGCAAGCGGATGGAGCTGCCCAGATCGCCGTGCAGCACGCCGTTCCAGTAGTGCAGGTACTGCGCGCCGAGCGGCAGATCCAGGCCGTACTCGTGCCGCAGCGCCCCGATGTCCGACGCCGTCGCCCCGTCGCCCAGCATCTGCACAATGGGATCGCCCGGCACCAGGTGGATGAGCAGAAACACCAGCGAAACCACCAGCCAGACGACCGGAAGGGTGAGAGCGAGGCGGGTGAGAATCTGTTTCATGGGCTCGCCCTCAACCATAAATCAGCGGACCGCCGGACCCATCTCTCAGCGATACACCTCCGGAATGAAGTTCTGCTCGTGCATCGGCGGCCGCACGTACTTCGACTTCTCCAGCGGCGGAAGCTTCAACGGCTCCGGGGTCAGGTCCTGATACGGAATCAGCGAGAGCAGGTGGCGAATGACGTTCAGCCGCGCCGTCTTCTTGTTCTCCGCGTTCACCACGTACCACGGGCACTGCCTCGTGTCGCAAACCGCGAACATCTCGTCCTTGGCGCGCGAGTACTCCGCCCAGTGCCTGCGCGACTCCAGATCCATTGGGCTCAGCTTCCAGCGCTTGGTGGGCTTGTGCAGGCGGTCCTGAAAACGCAGCTCCTGCTCGGCGTCGCTCACGCTGAACCAGTACTTGATGAGGATGATGCCGGCGCGGGCCAGCATCCGCTCAAACTCCGGACAGCTCTGCATGAACTCCTGATACTGCTGCTCCGTGCAGAAGCCCATCACCCGCTCCACGCCGGCGCGGTTATACCAGCTGCGGTCGAACAGAACCATCTCGCCCGCCGCCGGCAGGTGCGGCACATAGCGCTGAAAATACCACTGCGTCTTCTCGCGTTCCGTCGGCGTGCCCAGCGCCACCACCCGGCAGATGCGCGGGTTCAGGCTCTCGGTAATGCGCTTGATGGCGCCGCCCTTGCCCGCCGCGTCGCGCCCTTCAAACAGCACCACCACGCGCAGGTTCTGGTAGCGAATCCACTCCTGCAATTTGACCAGTTCGACCTGCAGCCGCGAGAGCTCCTTCTCGTACGCGCAGTCTTTCCCCAGATGCAGCACGCCATTGGGCTGTGCCGGTAACTGGGCAGCCTGTTGGTCCGCTTCAGAAGCCTTCGGCTTCCGCTCTTCCTTCTCTTTGCCGTGTTGCTTGTGGCTGTTCTTGTCGGCCATGGGTTGTCCTCCGGCGGCTGCTTTGCGCCGTGCGCGGACCGTGGAATGCACTGGCGCGCCCGAGCCGCAGTCAGCCAGCTATTGTATCGGCTCATCGCGGGCGGTGCCAGAACGATCGCGGCAACCCGGTCTTAGGCTGCTGACTGGCCAGCCGGAAGAACGGTCCGCACCTTGACCCTCACATCCACACGCGCCCCAAGGCGGTTGATCGCCGTCACCAGCCGGTCGACCGTGAAGCGGCCAAGATCGGCGTTGCGAATGCGGGAAAAATCGGCGGCTGCCATGCCGGTTCGAGCTTGGGCGCCTCGCACACTCAGCCCCTGGCGGTCGAGCATCTTGATAATCTCGGCAGCGAGAATCGCCTTGAGTTGCTCCACATCAGGGCTGGCGTGGCCCAGATCGCGAAACACGTTGCCGCTTCCGCGCACAAGCTCGATTTCTTCGCTTTTCATCCCAGCAGCTCCTTCAGCCGCTTCCGCCGGTTTTCGATCAACTCGACCTCATGCCGCGGTGTCTTGATTCCCTGGGTCGATTTCTTTTGGAAGGCGTGCAATACCCAAATTCCTTCCGCCACCTGGACAGCGTAAACGACGCGAAATGCATCTCCGCGCCAAGGCAGAGCAATTTCAAAGACTCCTGACCCGAGGCCCTTGAACGGCTTCACAATGTCCGCCATGCTGCCCTCGGCCGCAACGGTCAAAGCCGCAAGGCAGACGGACTGCACCGGCAACGGAAACCGCTCGAAATCCTTGCGGGCGGCCTTGATCCAGGAGATTGGCCGGGTCTCTCTGGTCATCCTGGTCATCGGCGTCCTGCTCGATTCACTGCCTAAGCGTAGTCATATTTGACAACAAACGTCAAGCCCCGGATTTCAACTTGACACAGGCGGCTCCTCATCTACCGCCTCTACCCGTATCCGCGCAATCCGCCGCGCATCCATGGCCGCCACCGTCAGCCGCCGTCCTTCGAAGACGACGCTTTCGCCCTCTTTGGGAATGTGGCCGAGCCGCATCAGCAAGAAGCCCGCCAGCGTCTCCACCCCGCCCTCGCGCGGCAGCCTCCACTGCATCTGCGTCTCCAGGTCCCGCAGGTTCACCGCGCCATCCATCAGCAGCGCGCCGGAAGCAGTGGTCAGCACCGGCCGCTCGGGCGAGTCGAACTCGTCCTCCAGCTCCCCGGTCAACTGCTCGATCGCGTCTTCGGCCGTCACCAGGCCCACCGTCGAGCCGTACTCGTCCACCACAATGGCCATGTGCCGGCGCCGCTGCTGAAAATCGCGGATCAGGTCCAGCACCGACTTGGTCTCCGGCGCCACCAGCAAATCGCGCATCACCTGCGAAAGTCTCAACTCTACAAATGGCTTTGCCCCGCCCCGCCCCGCCGGACGGAAGTACATCAGCCGGGCTAGATCCTTCGAATACACCACCCCGACAAAGTGCTCCGGCCCGCGCGTCTCGTCGTACACCGGCACGCGCGAGTGCATGCGGTCGATCACCTTCGCGCTGGCCTCTTCCACCAGCATGTTCGAGGGCAGACAGAAGATCTGCTGCCGCGGCGTCATGATCTCGCGCACCGTCACGCCCTCAAGCTCCAGCGCGCGATGGATCAGCGTCTCCTGGAACTTGGGCAGCAGGCCCATGCGCCGCGCGGCTGTTGCAATCAGCTTGAGTTCCTCGGGCGAGTGTACCGATGCCCGCTCGGTCAGCTGGATATCGAAGCCGCGCAGAATCACCGCCGCGCCGCCCTTGAGTAACCGCACCGCCGGCCGCGCCAGGGCCATGAACAGCAGCATGGGCGGCGCCACCGCCACCGCCAGAGCCTCGGCCCGGCGCAGGGCCAGCGACTTCGGCACCAGTTCGCCCACCACCACGTGAAAGTACGTAATCGTCGCAAAGCCCAGCGCGATTGCAACCGCGTGCGCATACACCAGCGCGTGCGGCTGGGTCAGCGGCAGCAGGCTTAGCCACCCGAACAGCACCCCTGCCGCCAGCGGTTCGCCCAGCCATCCCAGCGCCAGCGAGCACAGCGTCACGCCCAGTTGCACCGCGGGCAAAAAATCGTCCAGGTCTTGCTGCAACCGGCGCACTGCCCGAGCCCCCGCAACCCCTGCCGCCAGCATCTGCTCGATGCGCGTGTCCCGGATCGACACCAGCGCAAACTCCGCGGCCACAAAAAAGGCGTTGGCCAGAATCAGCATGGCCACGGCGACAAACTGAAGCAGCGAGAGACCGTGCATCCCGGTGTGAGAATAGCACCGCGGGGTCCGGGGTTCAGGGTCCAGGGTTCGAGGTTCAGGGAACAGCCCGGCGCTCAGCAACGTATACGCCTATGAAACAAATTACGCCGGTTTCCTGCCCAGTCCTGTTCGGCGGCGTACAGTGGTGTTCGAAAACGAACTCAGAAATTCAGGCGGCCACCAATGCGTTGCAATGAATGGTTTGAAACCAAAAGAGTTGGCGCCACCACAGTTTGGCATACGGCATGCTGCATCCTTGTCAACGCAGTTTCTGAACCCTGAACCCTGAACCCTCAACCCTGAAACCGAGGCACTCCATGAAGCACCTTCTTCTCGCAGTCGCAGCATTGGCCGTGGCGGCAGCGCCCGCGCTGGCCACCGAGGCAACCTTCGAGCGCACCCTCACGGTCAGCGGCCACGTCGAGCTCACCGTCTCCACCGGCTCGGGCAACATACACCGGACCGACGGCGCCGCCGCCGGGGTAGACAACGACGGCAGGGGCAAGAACGGCGGGGCCGGCACCGGCGCCGGGGGGGAGGCGGG
>VFSW01013638.1_pt1 | contig 11287 bp, 8 predicted proteins | sample 5358111 | NCBI WGS metagenome assembly VFSW01 (sample SAMN11554181, study PRJNA540505) | mine drainage metagenome | isolation source: sediment from site ElyBrook_90M | place: USA: Ely Copper Mine, Vershire, VT | collected 2017 | reverse complement strand
CGGTCCCAGACCACGGGGTCGAAGGGGGTGAGCAGGCGGACGGTCTCCGGCGGCGCGCAGCGGGCGGGGTCCTCGGCGGCGGGCCAATACCAATCGACGCCATCGACGCGCGCATGGGAGAGCCGCTGTTTGGCGCGCTCGAAGGCGCTCTTCAACTCGCCGCGCCACTGCGGCACGGCAAAGCGCAGGCGGCGGACAAGGTCGGACAGGCAGGCGGCGGGCAGGGGCGCGTAGATGCGGACGGCGGCATCGACGAGGGCGTCGAGACGCGCGCGGCGGACGTCCGCGGCGGCGGGTTCGGGAGCGTGCTGGTGGGCGGCGTAGATGTGGATGCCGCGGTCACGGCGGGCGACGCGCAGCATGCCGCGGTAATGCATGGCGGCCAGGAGGTGGGTGGTGGCGTTGGAGGAGCCGCCCCAATAGTTGGTGACCGAGCCGCGGGAGAAATGCTCGTCGACTTCGCGGGGATGCACGGCGCCGCGGCGGCGCACGAATTCGAGCAGCAGGAGCGCCTGCCGCGTGCGCGCGGCGGGCCAGGGATCGTGGCCTTCGGCGGGGACGCCGCTATTGGAGCGCGGATGCATCAGGGCCTGGAGGGACCTGGTGACGAAGCCGTAGACGACGAAGAAGTCCTCCTCGACGCCGAGTTTGGGGTAGCGGCGCTCGAGGTCGCCGGCACGGTAGTCCTGGACGCGATGGCGGAGGATCAGGTCCTGGGCGCGCGCGGGGGCGCGGATGGGATCGGCCTGCACGAAGCCGAGCCGGTGGAGGGCGCGTTTCAGGGTGGTGGGAGGGAAGAGGCTGCGGGCGACGGCGAAGCGCCGCAAGTGGCCGAGAGCGATGGGCACGGGCTCGATGGGGGCCGGCCGCAGGGGACGCGCCCGGCCCCGGGAGAAGTTTTCAGATTTCAGTGTACATGGCTGCCGGGCTTTTCGAGCAACTGCAGCAGGCTCATGTTGCCGAGGGTGGTGAAGAGGCTGCCGCTGGTGGCGAAGGTGATGCGATCGCTGCCGCCATAGGCCGCGATGAGGGTGGGCTTCAGATTGGCGGTGAGTTCCTTAGCGGCCGGCGACTGGCTGAACTGCTCGAGCAGCGGCGAGAGGGTGGAGGCGTTGTAGTACACCATGGCGGAGAAGTTGGCGTACTGATCGTGCGGGATGAGCGCGGTGAACGCCGCGGAGCGGGTCAGGGTATAGCCGCTGGCGCGGTTCTGAATGGCCGCATCGAGCAGGGCCTGGCTGGAGCCGGCCAGCAGGTAGCCGTCGGTGTAGACGTAATGCAGGGGCGGGAAGGCCGCGGCGGTGCGGCCGGCGAGAGTGTAATAAGTCCGGCCGTTGGCGGTGGTTTGGGTAAGCTGCACGACCTGGGCGGCGGCGACCAGTTTTTCGATGGCGGCCTGCAGTTTGGTGGGATCGTAGACTTCGACGGCGATCTTCCAGGAGGGCAGAGGCAGCAGCGGACCATCCTGGGCGCCGGCGAGTTCGCCGCCGAGAGCGGCCGCTAGGTCGTTGCGGAGATCCACGCCGAGCAGGGCCTGGGCCGCGGCGAGGCCCTGCTGGAAGGCGGGATTGGCCTGCTGCATGGCGATGATTTCATCGATGATGGCGGCGGGCTGCTTGACGGCGGCGGCCCAGACCACGGAGGCTTGCGGGGACACGAAATCCAGCGCGCCGAGGGGGGCGGGAGCGGCCAGCCAGGAAGCCACGCCGGTGCGCTGTCCGTTGAAGATGAGCGAGGCGCGGGTTTCGGCGGCGCCGGCGTTGCCGGTCTGCTGCACCATCAGGTACTGGATGTTGGGCGCCGGGCCGGACCCGGAGCGGGCGGCGGCGGGCGCCATAGCGTGCACATCGGCGGCCAGGAGCAGGCCGACTCCGGCGCCGTAGGCATCCACGATCTGCTGGCCGAATTGCGTGGACGGGAATTGCGTGGGCGTGCCGGCGGCGAGTTGCTGGAGAGCGGCGGCGTTGGTGGAGAGCGCCACCAGGTGGGGCAGGATGAGCAGGACGCACTGTTCCGGCGCGATGACGCCGATGGCGGATGGATCGGTGACGATGCGCAGGTGCTGGGCGTGGGCGCCGGCGGAGAGCTTGGCGACTTCGGCTTGGGCGAAGGCTTCGAAGCCGGCCTGTTTGAGCTCCGCCATGATGACCGGCTGGCCGGGACGGCCGTTGGCGCCCAGCGAGGCGGACACTACCATCTCGTCGCCCAGGTAGCCGCTCATGGTGCTCATATCCGCGATCACCTGGTCGAGCTTGTTCTGCTGCCACCATTGCGCCAGGGTGGGGTTCTGCTGGAGCTTGGGAACGAAGACCTGCTGGACTTCGGTGAGGGCCTGGCCGAGGTTGGGGATGCTGGCGTAGATGACGCTCTGGGCGGGCGCCAGGGGCAGCAGGTTGCTGGAATAGCGCAGCGCCGGGAAATGATCCTGGTCGAGCTTGACGTTGAGGGCGGTCACGGCGTTGAGCATGGCGACGTAGGCGTCGGCGTTATGGCTCCAGGAGATTTCCAGGCGCACGGGGTTGGCGCCCATGGCGGAACTGGTAGCCACCTGGCCGCCGGCATGCAGGACGGTTTGGCGGCGGTCCTGGGCCACCAGCACGTTGCCTTCGATCACGGTAACACGCGAGCCCTTGAGGCCGCTGTTGACGCTGAAGACAGTGCCGGTGACGGCCACGCGGCAATCGCGGGTGACGACATAAAGATGTCCGGCATGGCGTTTGGCGGCGCGCACGATGATGGCGCCATGATCGAGACCGATGGTCATGTCATGGCCGCCTTCGGAAACGGAGAGGCCGGAGCGTTCTCGCATTTCGACGCGGGAGCCATCGCGGAGGCGCAGGGTGGCGGCGGCGTCGCGGGCGGTGCGGACATCGGCGCCGGCGGGGACCTGGGCGCCCTGGAGCAGGGGGACGGTGCCGCTATCGGAGACGCGATAGATGAGGCCGTCGGCGGCTTCGACTACGGCCTCGGGGCCGGAATAGGCGGGACGGAGGCGGCCGGCGAAGGCCCACACAGCCAGGCCGGCGGCCGCGGCTATGGCGGCGGCTATGGCCCAGCGCGCGGCGTTGGCGGTCCGCTTCGCGGGCCGCGTGGATAGTGGGTGGTGGGTGGTGGATGGTGCGTTAGTTTTTAGCGCCTTGTAGCATGCCACACATTCGTGGGTGTGGTCTTCGAGGAGCAGGGCGCGGGCGGGGGACAGTTGGCCGGCGCGATAGGCGGGCATGAGGGCTTGAAAGGCGGCGCAGGTTTGCAGGGCGGCTTGTTGCGCCAGGCTCTTTTGCACGCGGGCGGCGGCGGCGGCGATGGCGGCGGGGTCGGCCGGTTCGTCGCGGATTTCGGCGATGGCTTGTTCCAGAAGGGGATCGAGTTGCGGATCTTGCGGCGTCATCTGATTTCTCCCATGTAAGACCGGTATTCCCGATGAATGCGTTCGCGCGTGCGGGACAGCGTGACGGCCACGCTGGCTGCGGTGGTGCCGAGGTCTTGAGCGATCTCCGGGTTGTCCTTGCCTTCGAAGAAGCGCAAGGCGAAGATTTCAGCGGCTCGGGGGCTGAGGCGGGCGACGGCCTGGCGCAGCCAGCGGCGGATTTCGGCCGACCCCTGCACGCGATCCGGAGCAAGAGAGGGGTTTTCGGGAAGCAGCGGGGCCACGTCATCCAGAGGGACATGCGGGGCGGCCTGCCGGGAGCGGACCAGGTCCAGCGCCGCGTTGACGGCTGCGCGCCGCAGATAGCCTTCCATGTTGGCGACGGCCGCGGCGTCCGGTTGGCGGCGCAGGAGGCGCAGAAAGACGGTTTGCATGACGTCTTCGGCGTCGCCGGCGTTGCCTGTGACGCGGCAGGCCGCGCGGTACACGGTGGAGTGGTGCTCCCGGAAAATAAGATCCAGGTTAGGTGGAGCGGTCTGGGGCGGCTCCAATTGCGCGGTGGCCTCCACTTTTTCCTTCCTCTCTTGCTCGTCATACATGAGACGGCTCCGCGGCGGCGGGTTTAACGGGTCTGTTGGATCGGGCCTGTTTCATAGTTTAGCGGTTCCGGCGGGCGGGCTAAAGCCAGGACCCGCTGGAAAGCGGGTCCGCAGCCAGAATTGGCTGCCCCACGACGGGCTAAAGCCAGGACCCGCTGGAAAGCGGGTCGGCAGCCAGAATTGGCTGCCCCACGACGGGCTAAAGCCAGTGCCCGACGGGCCGCGTGGTATGCTGGCTTGCGGATGTTCAGTCGCCAGCACCGCAAGGCCCGGGTTTTGTTCGGGCTGTCCGACATCCTTCTGATTTCCTTCGCCTTCGAGGCCGCCTACCGCACCCGCACCCTGTTTCACCTGGAGCATGTTTTCTACATTATTCCTCCCACCAAAGTGCTGCTGATGGGCTTCGTGATGGGGGTGTGGCTGCTGATCGGGTTGTGGCTGGGGGTGTACGACAAGCTCGATTCCGGGTACCCGCGGGTGATTCTGCGGGACTCGTTCCGGCAGTGCCTGTACGGCGCGGTGGCCCTGGTGGTGTTCGAATTCGCGATGCGGCTGGACCTGAGCCGTCCGTTTCTGGGGCTGTTCGCGGGGTACGCGTGGGTTTTGCTGTTTCTGTTCCGGCTGCTTTCGGGGCGCATGGCGGGGGCCATACAGCGGGAATTCGGCGGGCCGCATTACGTGATGGTGGCGGGCACGGGCGAGCGGGCGCGCAAGCTGGGGGAGGCGCTGGAGCGGTCGGTGCGGCATGGCATCCGGCTGACGGGTTTTCTGGCGCCGGACCCGGAGGGTGCGGCGGAGGAAGCCGCGGGCCAGATTCAACTGCGCGCGAGCTACAAGGTGTACCCGATGGGCGAGTTGCCGCGGCTGTTGCGGGAGGGGGTGATCGACGAGATCATCTTTTCGGTGGGCAGCGAGACGCTGGCGCGGCTGGAGGACGTGTTTCTGCTGTGCGACGAAGAGGGCGTGCGGACGCGGGTGGCGGTGGATTTTTTCCCGCACGTGAACAGCGAGGTATACCTGGAGCGGCTGGGGTTCACGCCGCTGCTGACGTTTTCGGCGGCGCCGCACGACGAGATACGGCTGCTGGTGAAGCGCGCGACGGACGTGGCGCTGGCGGCGGCGGGACTGGTGGTGCTGCTGCCTTTCATGATCGCGGTGGCGCTGCTGGTGCGGCTGACGTCGCGCGGCCCGGCGATTTTCCGGCAGGTGCGCTGCGGCTTGAACGGGCGGCGGTTCCTGTTCTACAAATTCCGTTCCATGTGCGCGGACGCGGAGAGCATGAAAGCCGATGTGGCGCACCTGAGCACGCGCAAGACGGCGCTGAAGATTCCGGAGGATCCGCGGCTGACGCCGGTGGGCCGCTACTTGCGCAAATTCTCGATCGACGAGTGGCCGCAACTGTGGAACGTATTGAAGGGGGACATGTCGCTGGTGGGGCCGCGCCCGGCCGTCCCGGACGAAGTGGAACAGTATCAAACCTGGCAGCGGCGGCGCCTGCGCATGCGCCCGGGGCTGACCTGCCTGTGGGCCGTGTCGGGGCGCGACGACCTGGATTTTGAAAGCTGGATGCGCATGGACATGCAGTACATCGACAACTGGTCGCTGGCACTGGACTGGAAGATCATCCTGCGCACCATCCCCCGGGTCCTGACCGGGCAGGGGGCCAATTGAGGATTACGGAAGGCGATTCCCATGCACCTGTTACCGACACAAGACGAGGTTGTAAGTGTTCTGCGCGAGACCGGCGCGCTGCGCGACGGCCATTTTGAATACACCAGCGGGGTGCACTCGAACGAGTACCTGCAGGTGCCGCTGGCGATGCGCTACTACCAGCACGCGCGCATGCTGAGCGTGGGGCTGAGCCGGCTGCTGCGGGAGAACGCGGAGATCCGGGCGATCATACCGGACCTGTCGGTCGTGACTCCGGCCAACGCGGGGCTGCCGGTGGCGTACGGGGTGTGCGAAGCGCTGCGGGCGCGGCAGGTGTACTGGGCGGAGCGCGAGGAGGAAGGGCAGCCGCTGCGGTTCCGGCAGTACCTGGAGCAGCATCCGGGCGAGCAGGTGGTGCTGGTGGACGATATTCTGCGCTCGGGGCGCAAGCTGTCGGAGATGCGCGAGCTGGTGGAATCGCGGGGCGCGCGGGTGGTGGCGATGGCGGTGATCATTTACCAGCCGAGGCCCGGGCTGCGGGATTTCGGCAAGCTGCCGCTGTACTACCTGGCGCGGCTAAACGCCAGTTATTACGCGGACGCGGCGCACTGCGATTTGTGCAAGGCGGGCGAGCCGATCCAGAAAGTGTGGGTATAGGGCCCCGAAGGCAAGCCAACGCGCAGCTCTGGTCGTCCAAGGCGTCGACAAACCCCAAGGAAGTATACGCGGACCTTGCTTCTGCCGGCAGGAGTCGAGCCTCGATTATTGGACTCCACGTGGGCTGCGCTTCTTGGCGGTGGGGTCCATCCCGCGGCTTGAGCGGACTCCGCACCCCGCCTTTGACGTGTGCACGCTATGTGCGTACACTGAAGTGGTGGGGTTCGAGTGGGACGAAGAGAGCAAAGCCGGGATAAACTTTCGCAAGCACGGCGTGCGAATGCCCGAGGCGATTCCGGTCTTTGACGATCCTTACGCGATCACGATCCAAGATGATGAATCCGATCCGGGCGAGCAGCGCTCTATTACGATCGGCATGGGCGCGGCGGGGCGCTTGCTCGTCGTTATCTATACGTGGCGTGGCAAGAACATTCGGATTATTTCCGCCCGTCCCGCGGAAGCTCACGAGCGCGAGGGGTACGAGACAGAATTATGAAAGACCGATACGATTTCAGCAAGGGCAAGCGGGGTAGAGTTCTTCAGCAGGAACCCGAACCCGAGGGGAAGACTCGCATCACGATCCGGCTTGACCAGGATATCTTGGATCGCTTCTTTAGAATGGCGGAAGAATCCGGGGGGGCGACGGGCTATCAGACTCTCATCAACGCGGCGCTGCGGGAATACCTCGACGGAAAGGCGCCCCGATTTGAGGATGCGCTGCGGCGGATCATTCGTGAGGAGCTGAAGTCGAGCGCGGCTTGATGTGGACCGGCCGAGCTTGCGTTAGCGAGAACCTTCCCCGTCACCGACGGCGCCAAGAAAGCGCTTAAGAGTACCCATATGCGCCGGACAAGCGTCTATACTAGGTGGCCAGCGGCACGATTTGCCACTCTCCGTTATTCCTGAACCGCGATAAGGGCGCCGCAGGGGGATTGGATGCCGGCGATCGTTGCGATCACTGGATAGTCTCCGTTGGTCAACGACGACGGGATCTGAATGGCGGTTGACTGGAATCGTGGCGTTGCTGGCGATGCTCTTTGGAGCACCCCAATCGCCCCGGCCCACTGTGATTGAATCTTCGTGAATGTCTGTCCACCGAAGGCCAACAAGTTCACTGACCCGGAATCCGGTGTACACTGCGACAAAGATCATCGTGGCGTAAGGCTCCGCTACAAGCTGCAACAACTTCCCGAACCACTACTGAGTGATCCAAGGCTTGTCCTTCTTGCCAATCTTCGGGCGTGGGAGTCGGACATTTTCAGCCGGATTCCGCACAAGCAATCCGTACCGAACTGCCGAACCCAGGACGCTGGACAACACATCTCGAATTTTGTCTACCGATAACAAGAATGGCGGCGAGTGGTCGCAGCCTTACGGTCAGCACAATTTCGAAGCGGAAAGAGTATGAGAAGCCCTGATCACTGGCAAGGCGGGTTCGTTGTTTTCAGCTTCTCCTTGAAGGACTCGTAGCCCAACTTTGGAATCAGCACGGCACCATCCTTTAGGTGGATGAAGTCGTACTCGCTCCGATACGGGTCAATCACCAGTTCCGCCGCAGAAACCTTGCGGGATTCATCGCTAGGCAAGAAGATACCGTTGTCCAGAACTCCACCGCTCTGCGGCCAAATCGTGCAATGGATTTCATTCTTGGCGGAATCAAGCCAACAGTAGTCCCACCATTCCAACGATCCCCTGTGGATCACTGGCACGGCGTCTGGAAGCACGCCTTTTGGCCGTTTCAATCCTTTGCTGTTCGCAATTATGCGGCGGGCCACTTCCATGTCGCAGGAACAATCCCTGAATCCCACTGATGTGTAATGCTGATTCAGCTCAATAGTGGCTCCATCGGGAAGTGAGACAAAGATATGGTCTTTGTCGTACTTAAGCGGTAGAGTCCTGCCTTCCAGTGACACCAGCGTCTTCCCCCGTGACGATTTGCGACCTATCAAAACGGCGCCTTCCGATTTGAGACAATACATGAAATCATCATGGGTGGGCCACGGTGGGCAATCGGAACAGTGGGCGTACTGCCATGCCTCAACCAACAGGAATGAAGCACTTCGCTGCTCCTGGCCCAAAACCGGGAAGAGAACGCTGACGAACGAGACTAAAGCTATCGTCCGGTTGAGCAACGTCGAAGTTCGGAAATTAGGCCAAGACGCATTCACACATTCAGCATAAACCAGACAGAAGAGCCTGAAAGCGTGCCCGGATGCGCTCGACGCTCTGCCGGAAGGCACGCCCGAGCGCGACCTGACAGCCGCCCGCAACCGCGCCATCCGACCGTACGTGGACGCACGACGCTTGCACAACGGACGCCACTGAAACGGAAACGCCTGGCACGAAGATTGTCCGCGGCGGTCTTCCCATCGCCATCCTTGAGTCCCGCCAAGTCCCGCCCGACACCCACAAGAGCCGTGCAAGGCCAGCCCGCAAGGAACCACGTGCAACAAAGTGCGCCTTATTGATAAAATCGCCGCTTAAGGGCCCGGCCATTCAGCGAACCGAGGAATTCAACTGCTTGCCCAGTGCACTTTCACGCGCGTTGAGATGTGGTCGGGACAACCAGCATGGCACACCGGGGCCGCCCCACAGACAGTGGCTTCCGCGCCACCCACCGAAACGGACACTGCGTTGGAAGTGTAGAAGGTGGTGGCATATGGTACCTCGATACCGGTCGGTGCGGCCGGACTGGTCGAACCGAAGCCGGTTCCCCACAGAATAATGACATCACCGGGTTTAGCGGGCACAGTGGCTAGACCGGACAGAGTCTCATTTCTAACGGCGGGGGTGTAATCCTGGTGTGTCGCGGCAGCATAGTTGTCGCCCCATAGGAAGAATGCTGGTTGCACTGTCTGACTGACAACCGAGACGACGCTGCTACCATTCGGGGTGCTTACCCTCAGCGCCACCGTGCCGACACCCACATTTGGAGCCAGTGCATTTATCTGAGTGGGGCTGACGTACGCAACGTATGCGGGTTGTCCGCCAACACTGACGCTCACGCCATCCAAAGTCGTAGGCAAATTGTCACCGGAAACGACATTTGCCCATGACGATATGTCCGGGGAGAGAAACAGCCCGAGGATTGTAAACCACGAGTTGGAAGCGATTCCGGCTTGGAAGCCGGCGGCGTTCACCACGTTGTCTTGGCTTAGGACAGGTGGCAATGAAGTCGATAATCGCGTGGCGGTCCAGGCGCCACTATCGCCACCGCCCCGACCATTCAGCGGATTGAGACGGCCGGCAGGGTGGCGCCGACGAACGACGTCGTCGCAACGTTGACGCACGGGTTCCCCTGATAGGTTATCAAGCCCGTAATGCCGGTTCCATTCTGGTACAGCAGTAGAGTTGAATTCCCGTGGAAAGCCGACCGTGCAAAGAGTTAAGAACACAGCGCAGAGCCGCATAGCTCTCGTTTTACGGGCCGCGGGAGACTCGAATTGCAGCATGCCGTAGTAATGCTAACCATAGTTAGTGGGTTTACCTCGTGCGAGCACCAAGACAGGGGCCTTTAGCGTGTTCGTCCAGCCTGCTTGCGCCAACGCGCACGCGCCCGGAGCACTCGGCGGGCCTTTTTTGGTCGTGGGGGTTCATACTTGCGTAGTTGGGGATGGCCTCCGGGAAGATCCGTTGCCAGATCTGCTCGGGCCTCTCGCCTGGGTTCCGCCTGGGTGGTAGCAGGGATCGAAGCAAGCGGGCAACGCGGCCCTTGAGTTTAGCAAGCATGCCGCGGCATTCTCCCTTCTCCCGACCCGCGCTGCGATAGACTGGTTATTAGCATTTAGGAGCCGAAGTATGGAATTTCTAGGCGGCAGTCTGCTGGAACTGATCACCGAAACATCCACCAATCTACCCCCCGACGTGCGCGCGGCGATGTCGCTCACCGCGGCCACGGAGACGCCCGGGACGCAATCGGCGCAGGCGTTGAACATCATTTTGTCGAACATCGATATGGCGGCGGACGATACGGGGCCGATCTGCCAGGACACGGGCATGCCCACGTTCGTGGTGCACACGCCGCCGGGGGTGAACCAGATCGAGATCAAGAGCGCCATCCGCGCGGCGGTGGCCGAGGCCACCCGGCGGGGCAAGCTGCGGCCCAACTCGGTGGACTCGCTGACGGGCAAGAACAGCGGCGACAACCTGGGCACGGAGACGCCGGTGATGCACTTCGAGCAGTGGGAGCGGGAAGACGTGGAAGTGAAGCTGATCCTGAAAGGGGGCGGCTGCGAGAACAAGAACATTCAGTATTCCCTGCCCTGCGATCTGGACCACCTGGGACGCGCGGACCGCAACCTGGAAGGCGTGCGCAAATGCCTGCTGCACGCGGTGTGGCAGGCGCAAGGGCACGGCTGCGCGCCGGGAGCGCTGGGGGTGTGCATCGGCAGCGACCGGGCGCACGGGTACGAACTGGCGAAGGGCCAACTCTTCCGCGCGCTGGACGATGTGAATCCGAACGCGGTGCTGGCGGAGATGGAGAACAGCATCATGGAGGAGGCCAACCGGCTGGGCGTGGGGGCCATGGGCTTCGGCGGGAAGGCATCGCTGATCGGGTGCAAGATCATGGCGGCTAACCGGCTGCCGGCGAGCTTTTTTGTATCGGTGGCGTACGACTGCTGGGCGTTCCGGCGTCTGGGAGTGCGTCTGGACGCGGCCAGCGGGGCCATTCTGGAGTGGCTATATCGGGATCCCAGCCGAGCTGTGGAGCGCATGACGCAGGGCGAGGGATTCCCGCTGACGGGGCGGGAGGTGGTGCTAACGGCGCCGCTGAGCGAGGCGGCGGTGCGGGCGCTGCGCGTGGGCGACGTGGTGCTGATCGACGGGGAGATGTTCACGGGGCGGGACAACGTGCACGCCTACCTGATGAAGAACCCGCCGCCGGCGGATCTGCACGGCGCGGTGTTGTATCACTGCGGGCCGGTGATGCTGAAGGAGGGCGGGCGGTGGATGGTGAAGGCGGCGGGACCGACGACCGCGGCACCCGTGCGGTCGAGGAATTGCCGTGCTTCCC
>VFSW01013637.1_pt1 | contig 11288 bp, 11 predicted proteins | sample 5358111 | NCBI WGS metagenome assembly VFSW01 (sample SAMN11554181, study PRJNA540505) | mine drainage metagenome | isolation source: sediment from site ElyBrook_90M | place: USA: Ely Copper Mine, Vershire, VT | collected 2017 | reverse complement strand
GTATTATTTGGAAGCCATTAAGCGCGTGCAAGGTGTTCGCTTAATCACTCCTCGTTGGCAAGTGAGTATGTCAGAGAAAGTCCTCTCGCCAGCGGTTCAAGCGGCTTCACGCCAACAGGATTTGTCAGCTAAAATTGTGCCCTTGTTTCCTCCTCAAGAAAATAGTTAAGAATAGGTGTGAGTAAACTCATGGATAAGGTTGAGATTTATACGGATGGGGCTTGTCGCGGTAATCCAGGCCCTGGCGGATGGGGTGCGCTACTGTGTTATCAGGGTCATGAAAAAAGCCTCTCTGGCGGTGAGTCTTATACCACCAATAACCGCATGGAGTTAATGGCGGTGATTAAAGCCCTCGAAGCACTGCAACGCCAATGTGAAGTGACGGTTCACACGGATTCCCAGTATGTGAAAAACGGCATTACCCAATGGATTATTAATTGGAAAAAAAATGGCTGGAAAACCGCCGACAGAAAACCGGTGAAAAATGCCGATCTGTGGCAACAATTAGATGAGTTAGCTGGGCAACATGGGATTCAATGGCTATGGGTAAAAGGGCATGCAGGCCACCCAGGTAATGAGCGAGCGGATCAATTGGCTAATTCTGGTATTGATGAAATGAGTAGACGATGAGATATCTCGTTTTGGATACAGAGACCACGGGTCTTGAAACCGCTAAGGGCAACCGAGTGGTAGAAATTGGGCTGGTAGAAATTGTTAATCGTCAATTAACCGGACGAACTTTTCATCATTATTTAAATCCTGATCGCGACAGTGAACCAGGCGCCTTTGAAAAACACGGTTTAACCACAGAGTTTTTAGCGGATAAACCGCGTTTCACAGAGATTGCAGAGGATTTACTAGCGTTCATTGAAGCGTCTACTCTGATCATTCATAACGCCGTGTTTGATATTGGTTTTCTAGATTATGAACTGAAGCTCGTGGGTAGAGCTCCCCTAAAAAATCATTACCATGAGGTGATTGATACGCTGCTATTAGCCCGCGAATTGCATCCTGGTAAACGCAATACCTTGGATGCTCTGTGCGATCGCTATGGCATTGATAACACACATCGAACTTACCATGGCGCGTTGTTGGATGCTAAATTATTAGGTGATGTGTATCTTGCAATGACGCGCGGGCAGGAAGCGTTAATTGTGGATGAGCATATGGTACGGCAATCGGACACCGATCATTACATAAAGCAAGATCGCACAGCCTTGAAAGTGGTCTATGCTACGCTCGATGAACTGGATGAACACCAACAACAATTGCTACGCATTGACAAAGACAGCAAAGGTCAGTGTCTATGGTCTCAGCGCAATATTTAGAGTGTTCAGCTTTTGCGCCACAAGACTTAAGTAGCGTTGGTTATCGAGCGGCTGACCATTGACTTCTGCTTGCCACACCATTTCAGTTAAGGCATCCAACAATTCATGACGAGCTAAATGCTCATCCTTTAGAGCCAAACACAGTTTATGGTAAGACTCCTTGATACCAGGTGGCTGATCGATAGATAACTGTTCTTCAATGGCCAAGTGTAAACTCAAATGCAAAAATGGATTACTGTCGCCCTCACTGACTGACCAGTCTTTGTCTCTAAAGCGCTCCGGCTGATCAAGCAGGCTATGGTATTCAGGATGATGACTGATGATGGATAGGGCCATATCCTCAAGGGCTGTGAGAGGCTGAGCACGTTTACTTTTCTCTCTGACATCAAAAAAGAATTGACGAACTTCTGACCGGGATACATCAAACATGTTTAGCTCCATAGCCACACAGGTCTACGACGAGGCATGTCTCACACTTGGGTCGTTGGGCGGTACAGGTGTACCGGCCGTGAAGAATCAGCCAGTGGTGGGCATTCATCATAAACTCTTGTGGAATCACTTTGATTAATTTTTGTTCAATGGCTAAGGGGGTAGTACCGCGAGCGAGCCCTAGGCGCTGAGAGACTCTAAAAATGTGAGTATCCACGGCCATGGTGGGTTGACCAAAGGCGGTATTGAGTAGTACGTTAGCGGTTTTTCTGCCCACCCCAGGAAGGGCCTCTAGGGCCTCACGGCTTTTGGGCACACGCCCATTATGTTGCTCCACCAAGATTTTGGCGGTTTGCATGAGATGCTTGCCTTTACTGCGGAAAAGACCGATGGAGGAGATAGCGGCCATTAATTTCTCCTCTCCCATATCAAGTAAGTCCTGTGGCTTCTTAATGACTTTAAATAAAGGTGCGGTGGCCCGATTCACTCCTTTATCCGTAGCCTGTGCTGAGAGAATCACGGCGGTGAGCAGTTGATAGTGATTGCCATAGCGTAGTTCTGTTTTAGGGTGGGGGTTGGCCTGTTGAAAGCGGCGAAACAGTTCGATGATGTTTTCTTTTTTCATACTCTAGAGTGTTTTCATTTCAATGCAGTCAACGGGGCAGGGGACGAGACACGCTTCGCACCCAGTGCACAATGCTTGAATCACGGTATGCATCAAGCGTGAGGCGCCCACAATGGCGTTCTCTGGACAAGCTTTTACGCAACGAAAGCAGCCGATACATGCCTCCTCAACCACCCAGGCGGTTTGCACTCGATTATCTAACCTGTGGTGTTTTTCAACGGTGATCATGATGGCTTATAAAGCTTTGAGGATGGAGTGAATCAAAGCGGGCCCTTGGAATATTAAACCACTGTAGAGTTGGATCAAGGAGGCGCCCGCTTGCATCATCGACCGGGCTCGCTCAGGGCTTGTGATACCCCCAACACCCATGATGGGGAGTTGTTTGCCCAGGTGAGAGTTCAATAAACTGACCATCTGTAAGGATTTATCAAAGAGTGGTGCGCCACTTAACCCGCCCTGTTCCCTACCATGGGGGTGATGCTGAACACGGCTATGGTCAATGGTGGTGTTAGTGGCGATGATGGCGTCCATGTCAAACTTTAGGAGTTGATCGGCAATTAATTTCGCTTCATCCTGGGTCAGATCTGGGGCAATTTTAACAGCCATGGGAACAACACGCTGGTGGATGTCGCTTAGTCGTTTTCTGGTGTCACTGAGGGTGCGCAATAGTACTATTAATTCGTCGCCCAATTGTAATTGACGCAGTTGTGCGGTGTTAGGCGATGAGATATTAATGGTGATGTAATGGGCATGAGTATAGACTCTCTCCAGCGTATAAGCATAATCTTCATGGGCTTTATCTAGAGGAGTATCAAAATTCTTACCAATATTAATACCCAGTACGCCGCGATAGTGTGCGCGTTGAATGTTTTCAAGCAGATGCTCAACGCCAGTATTGTTAAAGCCCAAACGATTGATAATGCCTTGCTCTTCAATGAGGCGGAACATACGCGGCTTAGGGTTACCAGGTTGCGCGCGAGGAGTGACGGTTCCCACCTCAATAAAGCCCACGCCAAGGGACGCTAAACCTGGCAGATATTCAGCATTCTTATCAAGTCCTGCAGCAATACCTAAGGGGTTGGGGAAAGGGATACCCATGATGTTTACCGGGTGCGAAGGTGTAGGCCCATGGAGGGCTTTGCACTTGGCTGTTTGATTAAGTCCCATCATGGCCACAAGATGGGCACTCTCAGGATCCATGGAAAAAAGCAGTGGTCGAAGAAATTGATAGAGCATATTAAAGAGTTTCCTGTGACGACACAACGAGGGGTTGCCAAATATCATTAATTAACCCCTCTAGGGGTTGATATTGAATTTTATAATTCATTTTTCTTGACTCCTTTATCCAATAGCCTAGGTAGAGCCAGGGTAATTGAAGAGTGCGACATTGCTCAAGTTGCCAAAGAATATTAAATTGCCCAAGACTGCGATGCTCTAGGGTAGGGTCAAAGAAAGTGTAAACAGAGGATAATCCATCCTCTAAATAATCCACTACGCTAACCATCACCACCTGCTCCTCTAGACGAAATTCAATTAACTCTGAGTGAACTGGGGAGTGAATCAAAAAATGGATATATTGTTCTTTACTATCCGGTTCACTCTCCTCCTTCGGGTGGCGTGCCTGTTGATAGGCGAGGTAGAGCTTAAAATGTGACTCATCAAAAGCGAGCTGGCGATGGTGAATAATTAAATCTTGGTTTTTTTTAACGACTCGGCGATTGATCCTGCGCCAATTAAAGTCGGCAACATTCACTCTAACCGGCACACAAGCTTGGCACAGATCACAATAGGGGCGGTAGGTAAAGCCACCACTGCGACGAAAACCGTGACGTACTAACGCGCTGTAGATCACCCTGTTAAGGGGACTATTGGGCGAGAGAACTTGAGAGCGAGCCTCATGCTGATCTAAATAACTACAAGGATAGGGGGCAGTTAAATAAAACTGTAAAGAATCAAGGGGGAGATCGCGGGGATTGGCCATGGTTAGAGAATACCCTGAAATAACTCAACCTCGACCCACTCTCCGTCATTGACCGAGCCACTGTCCATGGGGAGCACAATAAAGCAATTTGCCTCAGTCATGGAGCTTAATACGCCAGAACTTTGATTGCCAGTGGTTTTTACCTGCCATTGCCCAGCGCTATTTTGAAACACTGTGCCACGTTGAAATTCCATGCGCCCAGGTATTTTTTTGATTTGCCCTACTAAGGGATAGCGCACCTTGGGCACGCTCTCTCTTATTTCTTGCCCGGCAAGAGAGGCTAGGGCGTGCTGCACAAACTGATAAAAGGTTACCATCACCGCCACCGGATTGCCTGGTAGTCCAAAAAAGTGACTGTTTTTTATTTTGCCATAGGCCAGGGGCCGACCGGGTTTCATGGCCAACTTCCAAAACACCACTTGACCTAACTGGGCCATGAGATTTTTAATGAAATCCGCATCACCCACCGACACGCCACCACTACTAATAATCACATCAGCCCATAGACTCGCCTCATGAAACACTTGCTTTAAGGCTTGGGGATCATCTCGCACGACACCAAAGTCTCTTGCCTCTACCCTGAGTGAGGTTAATAACCCCTTTAGGCTGTAGCGGTTACTGTCGTATAGTTGGCCATTTTGTAAGGGCTGCCCTACGCCAACCAGTTCATCACCTGTGGAGAAGAAGGCTACCTTAAGTGGCTCATAGACTCTAAGGTTCACCATGCCTAGAGAGGCCATGAGTCCCATGTGGGCAGGGGTGATTCGGGTGCCTCGAGGAATGGCGATGGCGCCCTCCCTGATATCCTCACCTCGTCGCCGAATATTTTGACCGGCGGTAATGCCGTGACTGGAAAAACGAATTATCTCCTCTTCGCGCACCACCAGCTCCTGCATGACGACCGTATCGAGAGATTCTGGAATAACAGCTCCGGTCATGATGCGCACAGCGCATCCAGGGGGCACCTTGTCCTGAAAGGGATGGCCGGCAAAAACACTCCCTACCACTCGTAAGGTGACATCATGGTTGCGTAATTCGCCGCTGTGAAAAGCATAACCATCCATGGCGGAGTAATCACTGGAGGGAACACTCAGGGGAGCGATTAAATCCTCAGCGGTGATCCGTTCTAAGGAATCATAGACCGCAATCTCTTCAATGCGTCGGATGGGATTTAAATAGCGATGAATAATACTGCGGGCTTGATCCACACTCAAGGAGTTGGGATCATAGTCGTCGGTATTATTGATGGCGGGTAGAGAGGTGTTGTTAGTCATGGCTATACTGCTCTAATTGGGCTTGGGTGTTAAGATTGATAAAAAACTCATTATGATCAAAAAATACTTCACTGTAAGAATGCTTGTGTAACCAAGCGATTAATTTTTTGTGACCCGCGTTTAAGCTTGCTAAGAGATCGTCATGGAGTTCTTTGTTGAGTAGACAAAACACGGGTTGCGGACCCTCAGCGCTGACCACATAGGCGCATTGACTCTGTTGCGCTATCAAGGTTTCAAACAACCGCTCAATGAGGTTCAAGGGGATAAAAGGAGAGTCGCAAGGCACAAAGGCTACCCAAGGTGTAGTAGCCATTGCCAACCCCCTCTCTATACCAGCTAAGGGTCCTGAGTAGAGATCAACTTCATCCTCAACAACTGGGTAACCCCATGCCCGGTAGCGCTCTAGATTGCGGTTAGCGTTAATGATAATTTGCTGCACCTGGGGCTTTAATCTATCCAATACATGAGCGATGAGGGGACGCTCTTGAAACAGCACTAAACCCTTATCCTCCCCACTCATTCTTGAGCCTTGTCCACCCGAGAGAACGCAACCTGTTATGTTCATACTCTAGCCACCAATGTAGGACATTTCAATTTTTTTCTTTTCTCCGCTAGCGATTTGCCTGAGCTCGGAATAGCGATCGGATCGTTTTTGCCACAAAGCAATAATCATCGTTGACAGAGCCTGATCACTCGCCCCACTGCGGAGTTGTTGGCGCAGATCAAAGCCTGTGGTAGCAAACAAACAGCTATAGAGTTTACCGTCCGTAGACAAACGAATTCTGGTGCAATCGCCACAGAAGGGTTGGGTGACCGAGGTGATGAACCCCACTTTGCCGCTGTCATCCTCATAGCGATAACTTTTTGCCACTTCTCCAGGATAGCTTTGCTCCCCATCTTTAAGGGGAAACATGCGCTCTATGGTCTCCTTCATCTCTTTTGCAGGAACCACTTCTTTGGCGTGCCAATTGTTGGTGGAACCCACGTCCATGTATTCAATAAAACGTACCGTGATGGCGGTGCCTTTGAAATAGCGCGTTAAATCTTCTAGCGCATGATCGTTAACGCCACGTTTAATCACACAATTCACTTTAATGTTCTCAAAACCCACCCTATAAGCCTCTTCAATGCCCTGAAGCACATCTTCCACATCAAAGTCAGCGTCACTCATTAATTGAAAAGTGGCGTTATCGAGCGCATCAAGGCTGACGGTCAGCCGATTGAGCCCCGCTTCCTTTAAGGCATAGGCTTTTTTGGCGAGCAATGATGCATTAGTAGTGAGAGCGGTTTCCACGTTAGGTAACAGAGATAATTGACTAATCAGTTGTTCGAGGTTTTTTCTGAGTAAAGGTTCTCCACCGGTTAAGCGGATTTTTCTAACACCCAACGTGCTAAACACTTGACCGACGCGGGCAATCTCCTCAAAGCTCAGAATGTCAGGGCGCGGAAGGTAGGGGTAATTTTGACCAAATACGGCGCGCGGCATACAGTAGCTACAACGAAAATTACAGCGGTCGGTTACTGAAATACGCAGATCTCTTAGGGGCCGCTCTAATTGGTCCACTAATTTAAAGGCTAAACGGTTATCATTCATAGTTTACTATTATAACCTCTGATGATGCTTTATTCATTTGATTTGTTGGTTTTAGGAGCCCTTTCATGTTTGGCCTGATGATGCATTCACCCCTATTAATCAGTTCGTTAATTGAGCACGCAGCCAAACACCACGCTGATACACCTATTGTGTCCAAGGAAGCGGATGGCACGATGTATCGCAGCAATTGGCGGGAAGTACACGAGCGTAGCCAATTATTAGCCAGAGCCTTAATCAAGCTCGGGATACAACCAGGCGATAGAGTAGCCACCTTAGCCTGGAATACCCATCGCCATGTTGAGGCCTACTATGCCATCTCAGGCATAGGAGCAATATGTCATACCATTAACCCCAGACTCTTTAAGGAACAAATTAGTTTAATTATCAACCACGCCGAGGATAAACTGATTTTCATTGAAAAGCAGTTTATGCCGCTGATGGAGGAGTTAAAGCTCAATAACGAAGCCCTTAGCCTCGTGGTGATGGATCAGGATAGCTCTGTTTTATCAAGTCGCTATAACACCTTAAATTATGAACAATTACTGAAGGCCGTGGAGCCTGGTGCTTGGTCATGGCCACAGCTAAAAGAGAATGATGCCTCCAGTTTGTGCTATACCTCAGGCACCACTGGTATGCCAAAGGGCGTGTTGTATTCCCATCGCTCCACGGTGCTGCATGCCTTTGCCGTGGCGTTGCCTGATTCTTTAGGGTTGTCAGCGCGCGATAGCGTATTACCCGTGGTGCCTCTTTTTCATGCCAACGCATGGGGGATACCCTATGCTGCTGCCATGGTGGGCGCTAAACTGGTGTTGCCAGGACATGAGTTAGGAGGAGCTCATTTAGCTACGCTGTTAAAGCAAGAGGAGGTCACTGTCACCGCGGGAGTACCCACAGTGTGGCAGGGGTTAATCAATCACTTGCAGCACACTCAGGAGAGCCTATCCCATTTAGAGCGCCTCGGTGTAGGTGGTGCACAATGCCCATTACCCATTATTCAATTTTTTGAACAAAGAGGGGTACGTGTTATGCCAGGTTGGGGCATGACAGAAACGAGCCCTGTGGTCACCTTGATGCAACCTAAATATTCTCAACACCAGATGAGTGATGAAGAGAGACTACAATGGTTAACCAAATCAGGGCGGATTCTCTATGGCGCGGACATGAAGATAGTCGATGAGGGAGGCCAAGAGTTGCCTCAGGATGGCAAGGCGGTGGGTGAGCTGTATGTACGGGGGCATTGGGTGTGTCAGGCTTACTATCAGAACGATCAGTCACCTCTTAAAGCGGGATGGCTCGCTACCGGTGACATGGCCACCATTGATCAGGCTGGGTTTATGCAGATCACTGACCGTGCTAAGGATATGATTAAAAGTGGCGGAGAATGGATAAGCTCCCTCACTCTGGAGCAAATCGCCTCCACTTTTAATGGTGTGGCCGAGGCGGCAGTGATCGCTGCTCAGCATGAGTATTGGGGAGAGCGCCCCTTGCTCTTTATTGTGCCGCAGGCGGGGGTGGACATTGATACCGAGCAACTCCTGAATCATCTTCAACAGCATGTCGCTAAATGGTGGGTTCCCGATCGAGTATTGATGGTGAAGGAACTGCCCCATACGGCCACTGGCAAACTAAATAAATTAAGCTTACGCAAGACATGGGGGGATGAACTTAAAAAAAATCCCCTTAATTCTTAGTGGCGTTCTATAATCCGGCCTTAATTAGGGAGAAACTATGAAATTCCGTTTTCCGGTGGTAATCATTGATGAGGATTTTCGGTCTGAGAACGCCAGTGGTTTTGGTGTGCGAGCCTTAGCCGATGCCATACAAAACGAAGGGTTGGAAGTACTTGGAGTGACGAGTTTTGGTGACATGACCTCCTTCGCCCAACAGCAAAGCCGGGCCTCTAGTTTTATTTTATCTATCGATGATGAAGAGTTCGGTGCGGGCTCAGCTGGGGAAATGGAATCGGCTCTAAAACATCTGCGTGCCTTTGTCCAAGAGGTACGTTGGCGTAATGCGGATATCCCTATCTTTTTATATGGTGAAACACGAACCTCACGCCATATCCCCAATGATGTATTAAAGGAATTACATGGTTTTATTCATATGTTTGAGGACACACCTGAGTTTGTGGCCAAACATATTGTGAGAGAAGCCCGGGTTTATTTAGATTCTCTAGCGCCTCCCTTTTTTAGAGCACTCACTCACTACGCTTCCGATGGGTCATATTCTTGGCATTGTCCTGGTCATTCAGGTGGCGTGGCATTCTTGAAAAGTCCAGTGGGGCAAATGTTCCATCAGTTCTTTGGCGAGAATATGCTGCGTGCTGATGTGTGTAATGCGGTGGATGAATTAGGACAATTATTGGATCACACGGGGCCTGTTGCCGCCTCAGAGCGAAATGCTGCCCGTATTTTTAATGCCGATCATTTGTTCTTTGTGACCAATGGTACTTCCACCTCGAATAAGATTGTCTGGCATTCAACGGTGGCACCGGGGGATGTGGTGGTGGTGGATAGAAACTGCCACAAGTCAGTATTGCATGCCATTATGATGACTGGCGCGGTGCCGGTGTTTTTAATGCCCACTCGGAATCACTATGGCATTATTGGTCCTATTCCTTTATCTGAATTTACGCCTGAGAATATCCAGAAGAAAATTGCTGCTAACCCCTTTGCTAAACAAAATAGCGCGCCCCCGCGTGTGCTCACCATTACCCAAAGCACCTATGATGGGATTATTTATAATGTAGAAACTATTAAAACCATGTTAGATGGCCGCATTGATACACTACATTTTGATGAAGCCTGGTTGCCGCACGCCTCCTTCAGTGATTTTTATAAAAATATGCATGCTATTGGTCGCGATCGGTTGCCCTGTGAGCATTCAATGGTCATGTCTACCCAGTCTACCCACAAACTCTTGGCAGGATTAAGTCAAGCCTCCCAAATTTTAGTGCAGGACTCGCAAACGAGAAAGCTCGACCGTGACACCTTTAACGAGGCTTATTTGATGCACACCTCAACGAGCCCGCAATACGCCATTATTGCCTCCTGCGATGTGGCTGCGGCGATGATGGAGCCTCCCGGGGGAACCTCCCTCGTTGAGGAGTCCATTAAGGAAGCCTTAGATTTTAGGCGTGCCATGCGTAAAGTGGATGAAGAATGGGGAGCGGATTGGTGGTTTAAAGTGTGGGGGCCTGAGCATTTCGCCGAAGAGGGGATTGGTAGCCAAGAGGATTGGTTGCTGAAACCCAATGACCGTTGGCATGGTTTTGGTGACCTCGCAGAGGGCTTTAATATGCTGGACCCCATTAAAGCCACCGTGATCACTCCAGGACTTGATGTGGGAGGAGATTTCCATGAGATAGGTATTCCCGCTGCGGTGGTCACTAAGTATTTGGCAGAGCATGGTGTGGTAGTTGAAAAAACAGGTCTGTATTCATTTTTTATTATGTTCACTATCGGTATTACTAAGGGGCGCTGGAACACCATGGTAACGGAGTTGCAACAATTTAAAGATGATTATGACCGTAACCAGCCCCTATGGCGCGTACTACCTGAGTTTGTAGCCAAATATCCCCGTTATGAGAAATGGGGGTTGAAAGAGCTGTGCGATAAAATTCATGAGGTCTATCGCGATAATGATGTGGCTCGCTTAACCACCGAGATGTATTTGTCAGACATGGTACCGGCCATGAAGCCTGCCGACGCTTTTGCTAAAATGGCCCATCGAGAAATTGAGCGAGTACCCTTGGATCACCTGGAAGACCGGATCACGGCAGTATTGTTAACTCCTTACCCTCCCGGTATTCCGTTACTGATTCCAGGGGAGCGCTTTAATGCCACCATTGTGCGTTATTTAAAGTTCGCTCACGCCTTTAATGAACGCTTCCCAGGCTTTGAAACCGACGTTCATGGTTTATCAAAAGTGGTGGTGGATGGGGTGGCTCGTTTCTATGTTGATTGCGTGAAACAAGATTAACAGATAGAATCTATGGTTTTATTAGGCGCGTAGCTCAGCTGGTTAGAGCACCACCTTGACATGGTGGGGGTCGTTG
>VFSW01013636.1_pt1 | contig 11289 bp, 4 predicted proteins | sample 5358111 | NCBI WGS metagenome assembly VFSW01 (sample SAMN11554181, study PRJNA540505) | mine drainage metagenome | isolation source: sediment from site ElyBrook_90M | place: USA: Ely Copper Mine, Vershire, VT | collected 2017 | reverse complement strand
GGCTGGCCAGCGTCCCATTGACGGAATGAAATCCGCCCGCAATGATGATCCTTCCCAATCTGTCAATTGCCAAAGCCGAAACAAAATTGTCCGGTCCGCTGCCGGCGTTGAAACTGGAATCCAACTGCCCATTGATTTGGACAAGCGCAATATAATTGGCCGCCGAGGCATTGTAGGAAGTAAATTGGCCCCCGATCACCGCCTCGCCATTGGTCTGAATCCCCACCGCCAGGACCGATGCGTTGGCGCCGGGTTCGATGTTATACGGCGGCTGGGAATTGGCAACGTTGTCCACGTTGTAAGTCCGATCGACCGCGCCTCCAGGCTGCACACCGTCGTTAAGATTGTCGAAGTTGATCGTGACGTTGGCCGTGCTGATGTTCCCCAGGAAGGCGGGCGGAATCGCGCTTAAATTCGCCTTTGCGTCGTTCCCAGTCTCGTACAATTGCAGGATGATGTCATGGTCAAACTCGACGACATTATTGCTGCTGATCGGAATAGTAAATGCGTGAATGCCCGGTACAGGATCCGTTGGCGCAAATGTGACCACGCCTCCAATCGGGGGGGCGCCGACCCAGTGGTAGGTGATTCCGCCGTCGATGGAATTGGTCGGAATGGAAAAGTCCCAGTTATTGGTATCCAGTTCAAGTGGAACGGCGTAATCGGACCCCGCGACAGTGGGGAACCTGTTCCATGTGTCCTTATCGATGCCAATGTTCTTGGAGTCAATGGTAAAATGGACAATGTAGCTGCCCTGGCCGGGAGGAGGCCAGCAATAAATATAGAAGACGGCGTTGGTCGAAGCATCCTTATTGACGCGATAGGTCGCCCGTGAAAAGTTAATCACCGCGAACGTTCCGATCGCATAGTTGGTGCCGACGGGCGAGAAAAATCCGCCAAATGAACCCCCGAACCCCCCGAAGCCGGCCCCAAAGCCGCCGGGGTTTCCAAAAAAGTTCAAAATGTTCAGTTCCGCGTTGGATTGCGCGATCGTCGGAGGAGTGATGTCCTGATCCTCCAGCGGGTCCAGCACCGCGTTGGTAAGCGTAAGCGCGACGCGGCCATTGACTCCGAAATAGGTGAAGTTGCCGTTGGTGTCCGGATAATCGGGGCCGAACACAGTGCCGCCCAGGCCTCCGAACCCGAAGCCGTTGCTGAATCCAAGGGCCGAAGGCTCGACCTGCACATAAATGTCCTGGCTCATCTGGAAATCATCGAAGATCAAATTCGTGGTCAAAGCGGTGTAATCCGACCCGTCAATGGCCGAGGGCTGGTAGTTGGTGGTAATCGTAAAATTGCAGGAGATGTTGGTCAGGTACATCGTGATGACGTTGTTGTTCGTCGCGAAGGACACGGCGCCGGCCACAGGCGCGCATGGGAAATTGGTGAAATAGTTGGTGATGTTATAAGTGCCAACCGGAAAATCCTGGCCTGAAAGTGAAATCTGGCCGTTGGCGTCGGCAACGGTTGTCACGAAGTCATCATAGGCGACATCGTAGAAAAGACCGCCGCCGAAATCATTCTGGACAAGAGTCTCGGAGGCCGCGTTGGTGACGAATGAATTACTGTAGCTAAGGACGTTGAAATTAGTGTCGTAGTTGGTCGAAAAAACGTTGGTGATCACAAAGTTTGTATAGTACAAATTCGTGTAGGTGTAACTGCCAACGATCAGCGTGACTTCCGCCCGTCCGGTCGAGCCGTTGTTGCGCGTCACCGTGACGCGCACATTGGGATTGCCCGGCGTGGTGCTATTGCGCAGAAACGGCGAATTGGCGGCGGGAGTTCCCGGAATCGGCGCATAAGTAGGCACATAGAAATCATCGAATTCGCCCGCGCTAAACACCGAGGCGCTGAAACCGAAGTTGCCGGCGACTTTGCTCATTCCCCAGTTAAGAACAATCGTCCCTTCGTTGGCCGCGCCGGCGGCGCCGTCCACCTGGATGTAATACTGCGCGCCGACCACCGGCGTGAAATCGATTCTGCTGGCCGGGGCGAAATTGACGTTGGGATCGACCTGATTGGACGCCACCTTCCTCAGATCGGCAAAAGTGGCATTGCTCGTCACGGTGCTGGCATAGATGGCCAGGGAAGTTGGAAGCGGGTCGCCATAGGGATCGGTGCTGCCGCGGGTGTTGAAATCAATCGTGTTGCCGAAAGGCGCCGTCCACACGTACCAGATAGTGGCCCCGGCGGGGGTGTTGGTCGAGATAGGCGCCGGTTCCCCGGTCTGGGCGGTTGCGTTGATGTTGGTGCCGGTGATCGAGCCGGAAACCCCTAGAATGGGCTGGGCATTGGCCAGATTGTCATTGGAAGGGGCGACCTGAGCCTGGCTGGAAAGCATTACGCCCGCACAGGCTCCAATAACCCATAAGGGCAGGAGAACCTTGGAACAATGCAACAGACTGAATTTGACGTTACGCATATAACACTCGGATCTCTTACAACTGTCTTAAACCGCGCACCGCGCACGAAAGGACCGGGCGCTCCCGGGCCAGTCCGCCGCCCGGCGCGCCATCATCGGGCGCGCACCCGGGCTGACTCCTCCATCACGTTTTCCCTTGTTAATTGCCTTGCAACAGCACCGAGCCGCCCTGATTTGTGCCCAGGAAAAAACCTCCGGCGCCGCCGTCAGACTGAAGGACGACTCCCCCGATGGGCGTCGTCTTATGGGTGTCCGGCCAAACAAATGAACCGTTAAAAGCGCCCGTGGCCGGATTGATGTTTAAAATCACACTCCCATTGTTGTCAGAATATATAAGGCCGCGCTGTAATGCAACAGTGTTTGTTACGTTTTCCGAAAGATTTCCGCCGCTTAGAATAAGAGTGGCATTCGTAATGCCCAGGGCGGGCGAATGGACGGCTGGAGCCGTGTAACTAACGCCGGAAAGTTCTCGCTGGAACGAGAATCCGCCGGCATAATAACGGGTTTTTCCCGCGGCTTTGATCCAACTGACATTGCCGCTGAAACCACTTCCCTTTGCATCGAAGGCAATCCACCCTAGAAGATAGTCCTGGCCGCCGGCGCCGTAGGAATACAATGGCCATTGGCCTCCTTTGGAGACGGGCGCCGCCTGCGCGAGGGGCGTGCCGTCGGCCAGATTGCCCGAAAGCGTGAGGTTGCCGGCATCCGTCACGATTACCGTTCCGTAGCTATTGCCGGCCGGCAACACCGGCGAGTCGCTTTGCCCAGGCAGCAACATCGTATAGCGGCCCCGCTGCGGCGCGGGATTTCGCGCCGTCCAGGCCGGAGCGCGGTGGCCGAGCAACGAAGCGCTCCACTGTCCGCCGATTGCGGCGACACTGCCGGAAACCTCATCGGTCTGTCCGGTCGTATCCAGCTGCAACTGGACTGTCAAACTGGTTGAACCCTCCTTTGCATTGACGGTGGCGGCGCCGCCGGGGTCAAACTTGCCGCCAAACGGATAGCTCTCAGGGCCGATCAGCAGCTTGCCCGAGAAAACGCCGCCGGCGCCCACACTGAAGGCAAAGGAACCCGATGTCTCCGCGGTGATGTTGCCGCTCACCGAGAACAAACCGTTGTAAGCGCCCGCAACCGAAGGGAAGGGACTGGCAATAAAGTTGGCGGTCAAATTAACATTCGTGATAGCAGGCTGCATGGTGAAAGTGACCGTGGAGTCTTGCGACGGATAGGTGCCAGTCCAACCATTGAAGAGCCAGCCGGGCTCGGGGACCGCGGAAAGGGTATAGGTGCCGCCCATGACGACTGACGAATCGGCTTTGAGGTCGGGAGTGACACTTCCCTGTCCAAAAACCGAAAGAACCAGATTGGCCGGGGTGTCGGTTCCCCGGGCGGCAAGGGCCTTCAAAATGGTCACTCCGCTCGGACAGCCAACGAAGTCGCCGTTGGTGGCGTTATTCAAAGGATACTGGCTGTAGGCATTTGGAACTCCGTCACCCGATGAAGAAATATCGGGGCTGTAAGCCAGCGCCGCGTTCATCAAGCAATAGCCCCCGCCCAGAATCGGAACCAGGGCCGTGCTGTTGGGGCCGGCGAACCCAGGCACCCAAACCAGCCGCCCCGGATAGCTTTGCTCAAGCTTGATCGGGTCGGCGTTTGCATCCGCGAAGTAAATGGTCAGGTTCGGATCAATCTCCAGGCCGTTGCGGTAATCGGAATAGGAAGCGTCGTCCAACTCAAGGTAATCCACATACATACCGTTGTCTTGTCCCGTGCCGCTGAAGCGCATCGCCGCCTCGGTGTCCTGGCGATCCAGGACCAACCTACCAATGGCAACATTGTTGGAATATCCGGCCGCCGTCGCTCCATAGTCAATTCCGGCCCAGACGTGGTTGGCGACGTTCTGGCCCGTGACAATGGATTTGATTTCCGTGCCGAACAAATCACCGGCCGCGGGCTTGGCTGTCAGGGAAAAGCCGGCCGTGGTCTGCCAATAATTGGCCAAAACGTTGTTGGTCGTCGGTGTGCCGGGAGTGTTATCAGTCAACAGGCCGGTGACGTTCAAGGTCAAACTTCCATATCCGCCCAGTCCGCCTTCGTTAACTCCAGCCTGGATAATCGAGTTGCTCGCGATGAGGGAAGCCGCGGAAATGGACACATTGCCGCCGGCCACAAGTGAATTGGTTTGCCCGACGATATAGGTATTGGTGAGCGAGATGAAGGTCGAGTTGATTCCCGCCTGGCTAAGGCCGATGGAGTTGGCATTGATAACCAGCGAGCCGCCAGCCATCGCTGTTATGGAACCGTCGTTCTCAAACGACAGCGCCTGAATCAATGGCGCGATGGCGGAGATGGCGCCAAAGTTGGTCACGCTTAGGACGGAGTACTTGCGCTGGGCGGGCGTAGTCGGCGTGACGCTGGGCGGATAGCCAAGGTCCAAAACGTTGTCGACGGTGATGCTTCCGTTTGTTTGGACAAGAAGATTCCTTAAGTTCTCCAGGTTTGTGTTGCCCAAGTTGCCGGCATTCTGTGTTAGCGTGACGGCCGCGCTGACCGTCAAATTGCTGGCTGCGAAAACATCACTGTTGAGGACCCGCAGGGCATCGGCAATAACGACATTGGCGCCACGGAGGCCAAGGTCGCGAATCGAAGAGGCAAAATTGCCGCGCAGATTCTGATCCACGATAAGGACGTGATAGTGAATGGCGTTGGTTACGGCGGCGTTTGTGAAGGTGTTTATCCAATTGACGCCCCATGCGTAGATGTCCCCCCGAATCCTCGTGAAAGTGGCCGGAAAAATGTTTGAGACCAGCAGTGTGCCGTTGGTCGCGGTGAGGGCGGCGTTGGCGGTGCCCCAGTCTTCGCCGGCCAGAACGCCTGCCAGGTTGGTGCTGTTGAGGGTAACCAGTCCCTCGGCCCGGATTCGGGCGTTGGTGATATTCAAACTGCCGGCGTCAATTTCCACGCGGCCCGCTTCGTTGGTCGGATCCGGGAAGTTATTGAATGGAAACCCTGTTGTAAATACCGGCGAGGAGAAGGAACCGTCGAGTTGCTCTGGATTGCGCCCGATCTGCACGGCGTAACTGGAGTTGGACATCGTAACCTGAAAATTGACGTAATTGTTGGGCGCATAAATCAGGGAAGGATCATAGGGAATCAGGACGCCGCCCACAAAATTGGCATTTGGATTATTGGGATACGCTTCCTGCCAATCAATGGGCGTCACAGTGGAAAGATTGAAGGCGTTTGGCCGGGAATAGGTCGTGCTGTATTGGGTGTTGATGTTGGTGGTCATCGGGTTGAGGGCCGCGCCTTGATCCATAAAATAAACGGCATTGGTGACGCCTTGCCAGGTAATGACATATGTGGCCGGCTCGCAGAACAGAATTATGGACTCCATGCCCGCCGGGTCGCCGAGCGGCGCCTGGCCGGACAGGAAGAAGTCGGTGAAACCGACGGACGCGGTGATGTTCGTGTCCGGCGCGCCGGCCGCATTGACGAAATTGGTGTTCACGAAAACCATGTTGTAGTAAAGGTTGGTCGGAGCGCCGACGGCGTACGCGAAGACAAACGGCTCGAACGTTCCAAGCACGTTGTTCGCAACCCCACCGAACCTGACGGGCAGCGCGACGGCGGCAAGGGATAGTTCGCTTCGGATACCGACCAGGGAGCTGACTGGTTGATTGGGCGGACTCCACGGCAGAAGGAGCGTTTCCCCGTTGGTGGCGCCCCACCAAAGATCATAGACTTCCGGCGGGTCAACCGTAAACCCTTGGGTCTTGGTTTCAATTGATTGGGGCGTCTGGCCGGTAAAATCATTGGGATCGGCGGCGGACAGTGATCCCGCTATGAGCGAGCCATTGGCCAGATTGATGTTCTTGCCAGTCATTTGAATCAATCCGACCGAACCGACGGACATGGTGCCCTGGTTAACGATGTTGCTGGCGTCGACCAGCAATCGAGACCCAATGGGAAGACTGTCAGTCGGGAACGGAAAGTAGCCTGCGCCGGCATTATAGCTGAAGGCAACCGGGAACCCCGGCGTATCGGTTGCCGTGATTGTGCCCGAGTTGAAAAAGTTGGCGGCACTGTGGTGGCCGGTGGCCGTTGCGGTATCGAAGCGAAAGCCGGGAGCGCCGATCATCAGGTTCTCATTGGTCCAGTTTTCCGTGCCAGTCGTTGAAAAGGGATATCCGCTTTCCACAAGCCCAATGCTGCCAACCGAGTTTGAGACGGCCAAAATCCCCGAAATCTCGAAGGGTCCCAAGTTAACAAAGTTGAGGGCATCTATCACCGGAGGCGTGGTGACAACACCGTAGTTGATGTAACTTTGCCCCGCTCCCGAGCCTGGAGGCCTCCCGCCCCCATACACTTGGGCCTGGGCGGCCAACGCCAAACCGGCCAGCTCCAAAGCAACCAACACGGAGGTGAAATTTCGTTTCATAACCAAGGCTAATAAGTGAGTGTGGCGGGTGGCGTGGCAACGGCGTTTGTGGCCGACGGAACCGGGGGCGTTCCAAAAGGGTCGCTGCCGCCGCCGGAAACGCCAGTGCCGCCGAGCAGGACCTGTTGTTCCAGTTCCACCAGGCTTTGTCCGTTGGGAAAGGGAATCGGCGCGTTGGTGGAACCGTCAAAAGACCCCCATATCCAGCCCGGAAAGCCGCCGTTTCCCCCTAGGAAGCCGGGATTGTAATTGTAAATCGTCGGCCCAATTTCGTCGAGTGTGACGAGGTATCCGGGCGCCAGCACACCCTGCGTGACTCCCCCACCGGCGGAAACCGGGCCGGGAATAAACAATGAGGTTTCGTTAAACGCGCCCCGCGCCACCGAATCGATGGATGACGCCGGATAGCCCGCCACGACAAGGTCGGCGGCTGTAAAGAGGATGTCCGGGGCGGTAATGGTTCGAGTTACCAGCAAGGTGGTGGATATGTTATTGCTCGTTATGTACGGAATACTGTAGTTATACTGAAGGGGATTGAAGTTGGTGCTGACCTGCGGGCTATACGCCACCTTAATGAATAGTATTTTCTCAACTCCGCCGAGCACACCGAAGAACGGGCCGTTGGTCGTGGGGGGCGCGGGCGCGCCAGTCGCAGTCGTGCCAGCGACGGCATTGGTTGGCGCTATGTACGGCGCAAAGGGTGATCCGCCCCCGCCGCCGCCGTTGAAGAATGCCTGGGCCTCCGGGTCCAAGGTCTCCTGACTGAACCTGTGCTGGCTGTAGAGGTAGCGCAGCCCGCCGAAATCGTCGCGAGTAATCCCCAGATAGTATCCGCCAAAATTAAGCCCCTCTTTTGTCGCCACAGCGGTGTATTCGAAAGCGGGCCTGGTCGTATCGGCCGGCTGTTCGTAAGCGTCGGCGACCTGGATGCCTCCGAGGCAACCCTCCGCGATGTAGTACGACCAAAGTTGGCCGTTGACGTATGGGGTGGGGTCCCAGGTGATTGGATCAAAATTTCTGGGAATGGTGAGGTATCCATACACGCAACCGCCGCCTGGCGCGGCCACACGCTCGCGCAAGTCAAAGACATGCGTCTCGCCAATGAGCCCCATGTGTTCGAGCATGAAGCTTAGCACCGTGGATTTGAGGTCAAGCATCCCCAAAGCCTGCGCCGTGTAATTGATTTGCTGATTGCCCTGCATGATAAATTCGGTCAAGTCCGGCCTGGCGCTTGAGGCCGCGGGCAATGCGTTGAGGACGGCCATGGCCGCATCGACCGCGTTCACGCCTTGCTGGCCGAAAAATTCCAGAAACGTGTCGTCATAGGCGTAAGTCAAAACCGGGACGTTCAGACGGCTGGCCTCGCCGAAGTTCTTGGTGCCACCCAACTCGACCTCGCTGTACCAAAACCGTGTGACGTAGTCCAGGGTCGGCGTTTGCCAGGTTTCCGCCGGCCCCCAAAACGAGAACGCCTGGGTCTGTTGGACGATTGCCATCCCCAAGGCCAGCACCAGGCCGGCGGCTGTTTTAGAATTTCGCGACATACAGTTAAAGGATGTTAATGTTTGCGCCATCATTTCGACGAACTCAACACATAGGCCTGGCCATACAAATCGAACCCGGAAGTGCCGGCAAAACTGGTCCAGACCACCAGGAACCGCCCCAAACCATCCCACGCCACCGCCGGATGCATTTGCTGGCTGATCCAGGATGTGTTCGCTTGAAACTCGCCGCCCGAAGGCTGTGTGCCGCCTGAGAGGAACCGCCCAAACACACCTTCGCGCGAGCCGTCCTGCGCCAGACTCGTCCATACCACGAGGCTGCCAGTGGGGCCGCTGGCGATGCGGGGTTGATATTGGTCGCCGTAGAGGTAGGTATTGATTCTGAAATCCGAAACTTCGGGCTGGCCGCCGGATGAAAATGCGCGCCCCCAGATGTCCCAACTATTTGTCGGCACCTGCCAGTCCTTCTGCGCCCAAACAATGGTAAATCCGCCATCGTTCAACGGGGCCACCTGCGGGCTGGAGCAGAGGTTGCTGGCGGTGTTGATGAGAATTTCATCAGTCACGGGCTTTCCTGCCGCGGTGAAGACGCGCGCATAAACATCCGCGCCGTTCATATAACGCTGGTGCTCGGAAACCCATGCAACCACATAATTGCCGTCGCCCAAAGTTGCGACGGCCGGGCTGCGTTGATTGTAAGCGGTGGTTTGGTTGACTTGAAATTCCCTGGCGGTTGAGCATCTGCCGGAGGTCAAAAGCCTGCGCGCAAAGACGCCCCACATGCTTTTGTCCTGGCCGTAGCTGGACCAGGCGACAATGGCGCTGCCATCGGGCAACGCGGCCACAGCCGGATCGACCACCTGATCGGCGACATAAACGTTGAGGCGGGTGTCAAGCGTGTAGAAATTGGTGCCCTTCCTGGCGAGCCGGGCGTATATGCCCGGAATCGCGCCGACGCGGCTTTGCCAAACGACCAGCGTGTTCCCGTTAGCCAGCATCTGGACTTGGGGTTCCAACTGGTCGCCGATCTTGGCGTTATTGGCGCGGTACATTGTTCCGGGGCTTAGTCCGTCGCCTAACACGACCCCGCCGACGCCGGCGCCGTGGCCATCGATCATATTGTCCTGCCAGACCAGCTGACCCTGGCCGCCGGAAAGAGAGATGCTCGGAAGCACTTGGTCGCCGGGAATTGCGCCCAGGATGGAAAACTCACCGCCTTGCGGCACGACAGAATTCTGGCCCCAAACCAGCGCTGGAAAAACGGCCAAAACCCCCAATGCGCAGAAACTTCTGCGAATACCGGATATTGCGGGCATAAACGTCATGGATTATACAAAAAAACTGTTTCGTGTCTAGGCGTTTCGGCCGCCGGGCATCTCGGGAAACGCTCCCTGCGTTTGCTCCAGTTCAGCCAGGAGCTTCTTAAAACCCCAGCCGGAAAACAACCGGCGCAGCCCTTCCCCGTCGCCGGGCCTGGCTCTCATTTCCTCCAAAGGCAATTCGCAAGACAGGTCGTCTTTGAGGCGCACCATTTGCTGATTGCGGCGAACCAAGTCGCGAGACTCCTCCAGGCTGGCTCGCAACCGTTGCGAGCTTACCTCGCCCAGGCGGCGGTAAAGTTCCTCCACCGAGCCAAATTGCCGCAGCAAATCTGTGGCTGTCTTTGGTCCGATTCCCGGCACACCGGGGATATTGTCAACACTGTCGCCGATTAAACTCAACCAGTCCACGATTTGCCCCGGCTCCACGCCGGTCTTGCGCTTGACCTGCCCGGAATCCCCCGGCGTTTGAGACTTGTCATGGGGATTGAGAAGTTTAACCTGCGGTCCAGCCAACTGCATGAAGTCCTTATCCGAGCTGGCGATGACAACCGACCAGCCCTTTTGCACCGATCGCACAGTCAGGCAAGCGATGTAGTCGTCCGCCTCGCATCCCTCTTTCATCCAAGAAGAGATATTGGCGGCGCGGAGGTATTGGACGATCTGGTCCAATTGCGCCTCCAAATCCGCCGGCATTGCCACGCGTTGCGCCTTGTATTGAGGAAGCAGGTCCATTCGCTCCCTGGCCAGGCCGCCATCCCAAACGACAATGATGTGCGAGGGCCGCACCAAAGATTGTATTTTGGCCAGCATGCGAATGAATCCGTAGATGGCATTGGTCGCCTGTCCTTGCGGGGAAACCAGGCTGCGGATTGCAAAGAACGCCCTGTAGGCATAACAGTGGCCATCGACTATAAGAATCCGATTTGCCGGCGCTGTTCCCGCCGTTTGAGATTTGGTGCTGTCGTCCGTGCTGTTGGCACTTGAATCGTGGTTCGGCGCCGGCTCCTCTTGCCCGCCAAGACTCGAAGAGGCGACGCCCAGAAGCCAGCCTTGATCGACAGGACTTGCGGAATGGCGGGGCGCTGTTCGAGGTTGCATCTTCAATCCTGGTTGATGATCAATTTGCCGGCAAAGACCGGGGCTTCGCCCTATGGCTCCGGCACCGGTTGCGTCGGGATCGCAAGGCGGGCGAACGGCAACTGGTCATCGGTATGCACCCGGTTTCCAGCCGGATCGATGAGCGTGGGGGTGACGAAAATCATCAAGTTCTGCTTGATGCTGTCGGAGGACTGGCTTTGGAAGAGCCTGCCAACAATCGGCAAATCCCCGAGGAAGGGCACTTTATCTTTAATCTTGACGATGCTGTCGGCAATCATCCCGCCCAGCACAATGGTTTGTCCGTCCCAAACGTTGCACGTCGTCACCGCCTGGCGAATGCGAAAGTGCGGCAACGGCAGCGTCGCAACCAGGGGAATACCAATGGTTGAGCCGGTAACCGATTGGGCTTGGGGCACGAATGGGCCGGGTGGATCGTATCCCACAAACTCTGTGTAAGTGGGAATCATCACAATTTGGATCGAATAACCGTCGGATGAAACGCTC